>Ga0307414_10001814_pt1 | contig 11037 bp, 8 predicted proteins | sample DK1Ometagenome_FD_203804 | JGI IMG/M metagenome (GOLD analysis project Ga0307414, IMG submission 203804) | Maize rhizosphere microbial communities from greenhouse at UC Davis, California, United States - DK15-O-3 | ecosystem: Host-associated > Plants > Roots > Rhizosphere > Soil | place: USA...
CGACGACAGGATGACCTGTTTCACCTGTCACCTCAGCTGGACGACGAGCTGCGGCGGCTGCCATTTGCCGATCGAGGCGAACTGGAAGACCAAGTCGCATCATTTCGAGGGCGAGGAGACGCGCAACTTCGCGACCTATAATCCGCAGGTCGCGCGCGACGAGATGTTCCAGCTCGGCCGCCACCAGCTCACCAAGCCCGGCGAGCCCGGACCGAACGGTGAGGTGCGCGGCATCATCACCCCGGTGCGTTCGACATCGGCGCTGGTGCTGTCATCGACCAATATCAACCGCGAGCGCATCTATGTGCAGCAGCCGCCGATCTCGGCGGCGGGCTTTTCGAGCCAGGCCTTCGCGCCGCACTTCCCGCATACCGTACGGCGGTCCGAAACGAAGCAATGCAGCGACTGCCATCTGTCGGCCGCCGACGACAATAATGCGATCATGTCGCAGCTGCTGCTGCTCGGCACAAACTTCGTCAATTTCGTCGGTTTGAACGTGTGGTCGGGGATGGAGGATGGTTTCCAGGCGACCCGCGTCACCGAATGGGACGAGCCGCAGGCGGTGATCGGCAGCTATCTGCACCGATACAGCTATCCCGATTATTGGAAGCTTCACGTCGATCAGAATGGCAAGGAGCTGAAGAACTGGGTGCGCGGCAAGATTTTCGACAAGAAACTCTCGGGCGAAACGCACGCGCTCGAGGAATTCGCCAATATCGTCCAGGACACCAGCGGCCGGGTGAACTGTCTTCAGCAGCGCGGCGAATATATGTTCGTGGCCGAAGGGAAGGGCGGTTTTCGCGTCTATGACGTCGCCTCGATCGGCAACAAGGGCTTCTCCGAACGCATCGTCCGCGCGCCCTTCTCGCCGCTCGGCCATGACACGCATGTGAAGACGAAGAATGCCACCTGCATGGCGATCGCGACGACGCAGCCGATCAGCGTGTCGCGCAACGAGAATATCGTGAAGAATTTTCCCGAGAACCACGAGCAGGTGATGCACGACATCTATCGTTACGCCGTGATCACCGACAGCGTCGAAGGCCTGGTGCTCGTCGACATCGACACGATGGCCGACGGCGAGTTCCGCAACAACAGACTGAAACGCGCGCTGACGTGGAACGAGGGCAATGTGCTTGCGGGCGCGCGGCATATCACGCTCGCGGGCAGCATCGCCTATGTCACCACCGACGCTGGGCTCGTCGTGCTCGACCTGACGGTGCCGCTCGAGCCGAAAGTGACGGCGCAACTGCCGCTGACCGATGCGCGAGCGAGCGCCATCCAGTTCCGCTACCTCTGGGTGACCGACGCCGAGGGGGTGAAGCTGTTCGACGTCACCGACATGGCGCAGCCGGTGGCGGTGCCCGCGGGCACGGTGCGGCTCGCCGATGCGCGCAAAATCTATCTTGCGCGCACCTATATGTATGTCGCGGCGAAGGCGGACGGTCTGGTGATCGTCGACGTGACGCGGCCCGCGGCGCCGGTTGTCTGGCCGGGGTTGACCTTCGGCGGCGCGCTCAATGATGCCGAGGACGTGATCGTCGCGTCGACCAACGCCTCGCTCTTCGGTTACGTCGCCGACGGGCGGAACGGGATCAAGGTTCTGCAGCTCACCAGCCCCGACGATCCCGGCCTCTACGGCTTCTCGCCCAAACCGACGCCGGAACTGATCGCCTGGGCGAAGACCCCCTCGCCGGCGCTGGCGCTGTCGAAGGGGCTCGACCGCGACCGCGCGGTCGACGAGACGGGCGGGCAGATGGCGGTGTTCGGCCGCATCGGCTCGCGCCCGTTCACGCGCGGCGAGATGGAGAAGCTGTTCCTCAACAGCAAGGGGATGGTCTACAAGGTCCGCGACGAGGTCGACGAAAGCGGCTGGCGGCCGCCGCTGGCCTATCCAAACTAACCCCGTCATTGCGAGCGTAGCGAAGCAATCCAGAGCGGTTTACACCTGCTCTGGATTGCTTCGCTACGCTCGCAATGACGACGGGCGGCTACTGCCGCTCGGCCTGCACGACCGTGTCCGACGCGCGCAGCGCCGACAATATGCGCATCAAATGCTGGACGTCGCGCACTTCGACGACGACGTCATAGGTGTGAAAGCCGCCCTCGCGGTTCGACAGCCGCAAATTGGTGATATTCGCCATATTCGCCGCGAGGATGCCCGACATTTCGGCGAGCGTGCCCGGTTCGTTGAAAATGACGATGCACAGCCGTGCATTGCCGCCTTCGCTATCCTCCTGCCACCTGAGGTCGATCCAGTCGGCGTCGATCCCGTCGGCCAGGCTGGGACAGTCGATGACATGGACCTCGATCCCCTCGCCGGGGCGCGACAGGCCGACGATGCGGTCGCCGGGCACCGGGTGGCAGCAGTCGGCGAGCTGATAGGCGACGCCGGGCGTCAGCCCCGCGATCGACACCGCCGCGCCCTGCACGAGCTTGCCGGGCTTGGTCTTCATTTCGGCGGTGATGCCGGGGACGAGCGCCTCGAGCACCGCATTGTCGGTGAGCCTTTGCTTGGCGATCGCGACATAGAGCGCGGCATCGTCATCGAGCTTCAGCCGCTCGCGCGCCGCCGCGCGGGCCTTGTCGCCGACCTTGTTCGGCAGGCGCCGGGCGATCTCGTCGTACATCGTGCGGCCGAGCGCGGCGAGCTCGACCTTTTCCTTCGAGCGGACATGGCGGCGGATCGCCGCGCGCGCCTTGCCGGTGACCGCGAAGCCGAGCCAGGCGGGCTGCGGCGTCTGCTTGTCCGACGAGAGGATTTCGACGGTGTCGCCGTTCGACAGCTGGGTGCGCAGCGGGACGAGCCGGCCGTTGACCTTGGCGCCGACGGTGCGATCGCCGAGCCCGGTGTGGACGGCATAGGCGAAATCGACCGGGGTCGCGCCCTTTGGCAACTGGTGCAGGCTGCCCTTCGGGGTGAAGGCGAAGATGCGGTCCTGATACATCGCGATGCGCGTGTTTTCGAGGAACTCCTCGGGATCGTGCGTCTGCTCGAGAATTTCAATGAGGTCGCGGATCCACCCCGCCTGCCCGTCGGGGGCGGAGCCGCCCTGCTTATATGCCCAATGCGCGGCAAAGCCGAATTCGGACTGCTGGTGCATCCCGAGGCTGCGGATCTGGATTTCGATCCGCATATTCTGCTGGTGCATGATCGTCGTGTGCAGCGACTTGTAGCCGTTGCGCTTCGGCGTCGAGATATAATCCTTGAAGCGCCCGGGGACCATTTTCCATTTGCGGTGGATCAGCCCCAGCGCGGCATAGCAGTCGGCATCGGTCGGGGTAAGGATGCGAAAGGCGATGATGTCGGTCACCTGCTCGAAGCTGACGTGGCGTTCCTGCATCTTGCGCCAGATCGAATAAGGATGTTTCTCGCGCCCTGAAATCTCGGCCTCGATCCCGGCGCCGGCGAGCAGCTCCTTGAACTCGCGGCTGATCGCCGCGACCTTGTCCTTGCCCCCCGCGGTCAGCTTGGCGAGCCGCCCGGTGATCGTCGCATAGGCCTCGGGCTCGAGCTCGCTGAACGCGAGCAACTGCATCTCGCGCATATATTCATACATGCCGATCCGCTCGGCAAGCGGCGCATAGATATCCATCGTCTCCTTGGCGATGCGGCGGCGCTTGTCGGGATTCTTGATGAAGTGCAGCGTCCGCATATTGTGCAGCCGGTCGGCGAGCTTGACGAGCAGCACGCGGATGTCGTCCGACATGGCGAGCAGGAATTTGCGCAGATTCTCCGCCGCGCGCTCATTTTCGGTCTGCGCCTCGATCTTGCTGAGCTTGGTCACCCCGTCGACGAGCCGGCCGACGTCGGCACCGAACAATCGCTCGATCTCCTCGGGGGTCGTCAGCGTGTCCTCGAGCGTGTCGTGGAGCAGCGCGGTGACGATCGTCTCGCTGTCGAGATGGAGGTCGGTCAAAATGCCCGCGACCTCGACCGGATGGCTGAAATAGGGGTCGCCCGAGGCGCGTTTCTGGCTGCCATGCTTCTGGACGGTGAAGACATAGGCGCGGTTGAGCAGCGCCTCATCGACGTCGGGATCATAAGCGCGCACGCGCTCGACAAGTTCATATTGCCTTAGCATCAATCTCAATGTCGCCCTTGGCGCATATATTGCAATGCGAAATTTGTGTGCGCGGCGCCGAAGTCGTTAGCAACTTTGGTAAAGCCCGTTGGAAGCATCGTTCGCCGCTTGTAGGACGATCGTCAAGATGGGGACCGGAACGCTCGATTCGACAGCGACGCCGCGGGTGTCGATGGTGATGCCCGTGCACAATGGTGCGCGCTGGCTCGCCGACGCGATCGAGTCGGTGCTGGCGCAGGATTTCGGCGATTTCGAACTGATCCTGGTCGACGACGCGTCGCGCGATGGTTCGCCCGCGATCATGGCGGATGCCGCTGCGCGCGACCCGCGCGTGCGGCTGTTGCGGCTCGATGCGAACGTCGGCCTGCCCGCGGCGCTCAACCACGGCTTTGCCGCGGCGCGCGGTGCACTGCACAGCTGGACCTCGGACGACAATCTGCTCCGGCCCGCGATGCTGACCCGCCTCGTCGCGGAACTCGACGCGCGGCCGGATGCCGACATCGTCCATTGCGACTTCATCCTGATCGACGATGCGGGCGAGGAGATCGGGCTTTCGCGCGTCGGCCCGGTCGATCGGTTGCTCCACGGCAATAATGTCGGCGCCTGCTTCCTCTATCGCGCGCGCGTGACCGAGGCGCTGGGCGGCTATGACACCGGGCTGTTCGGCGTCGAGGATTATGACTTCTGGCTGCGCGCCGCGCGGCGTTTCACTTTCGTCACGCTGCACGAGGATCTCTACCTCTATCGCAAACATGGCGGCAGCCTGACGAGCCGGCGCGCCGCGCATATCCAGGCGCTGACCGCCGAGATCGTCGAACGCGCGCTGCCCGATGCGCTTCCGCTGCGCAGCCGCAGCGAGATTCTGCTCGGACTCGCGTTGCGCAGCCAACACCGCTGGCGGCTCGACCTGGTGCGCCGCGCCTTTCGCGCCGATCCGGCGCACGTCGCGGCGCAGCTTCCCGCGATCGCGCGCTGGTCGCTCGTTGTCGCGCGCAACCGCATCGCGGATTCGGGCTAAACCCGTCGGCGCCCCCGCCAAAAGCGGACCGGGTGCGCGCTTGCGATGCAACGCGCATTTGCGTTGCGAAATGCAACGGAGGCCCTATATTTTTTTTGGCGCGCTGGGGGATTTTACGTTAGGGCATCGGTTATGGGAAAATTACGCGAACTTCTAAACGACCTCGAGGGAGGCAATTGTGCGCTGCCGCTCGCGCTCGAAGCGATGGGCGAGCGATGGTCGTTCATGATCCTGCGCGCGGCGTTCAACGGCGTCCATCATTTCGAGGAATTCCAGCAGGAACTGAATATCGCGCGCAATATATTGTCGAACCGGCTGTCGAAGCTGGTCGACCATGGCATCATGGCGCGCGAGGTGATGGCCGAGGACCGGCGCAAGGTCCGCTACCAGCTCACCGAAAAGGGCATCGAGCTGCTGCCGGCGATGATCGCGCTGCGCCAATGGGGCGAGAAATGGGGCGCGGGCGTGCCTTCGACCCCGGTGCTCGTCGATGCGCGCGACGAACAGCCGATCGGTCCCGTCACGCTGACCGCGCACGACGGCCGGGTGATCGGTTACAAGGAATTGCTGTGGAAGCATCGTTCGGAACTGCAGCCGCTGGGGCAGGCGCGCGTGCGCGCCGACAATCCTGCGACGGTCGCGGCCGAATGATCCGCCCCGCCGCGGTCCGCCACCCTGCACACGGCCACTGACATCGACACCCGACGGATCCTCATGCCGCTGTTTCGTCTGACCTCGCCCGGACCCTTCTTCGAGAACAAGGTGCGGGCCTTCTGGAATCTCCAGATATTGGGCTGGGCCGCGTGGCTCGGGCTGCGCGGTGTGTCGGGGCTCGCCAATGGGCAGGCCTTCACCTTTTTCATTCCGCAGACGATTTCGGCGATCACCGGCTTTTCGCTGACGCTGATCCTGTCGGTCTGCTACCGCGCGCTGATCAGCCGCCGCCCGCTGCTGATGTGGGGGGTCAGCTTCGGCCTCGCCGGCGTCGCGACCGCGCTCTGGGCCTTCATCGACGCGTGGGTCGCGCAGATCCAGAACCCGGCGAGCGAGGCGGGCTTCACCAGTCTTTTGCTCGGTGCGATATATATCGACGCGACCTCGCTCGCGGCCTGGTCGGCGCTCTATTTCGCGATCAATTATTTCCTCCAGCTCGAGGAACAGAACGACCGCGTGATCCGGCTCGAGGCGCAGGCGGCCTCGGCGCAGCTCGCGATGCTGCGCTATCAGCTCAACCCGCATTTCCTGTTCAACACGCTGAACAGTATCTCGACCCTCGTGCTCCTGAAGCAGGCCGAGCCCGCCAACGCGATGTTGTCGCGCCTCTCCGCCTTCCTGCGCTACACGCTCGCCAACGAGCCGACCGCGCAGGTGACGCTGGCGCAGGAAATCGAGACGCTGAAGCTCTACCTCGATATCGAGAAGATGCGTTTCGAGGAGCGGCTGCGTCCCCATTTCGCGATCGATCCCGCGGTTTCGCGCGCCCGATTGCCGTCGCTACTGCTCCAGCCGCTGGTCGAAAATGCGATCAAATATGCGGTGACGCCGCAGGAAGACGGCGCCGATATCACGATCTCCGCACAGCTGGCCGGTCAAAATGTCCGGATCACCGTGTCCGACACGGGCATGGGATTGCCAGCGGACGGCGCGGACCCCACCACGGGCGGTGCAACGGAATCGACCGGTGTGGGTTTAGCCAACATCAGGGACCGGCTGGCGCAGGCTTTTGGCGACCAGCAACGGTTCGACGCCCATCGGGGCGCTGATGGCGGATTCACGGTGGTCATCGAGTTTCCGTTCCAGCCCGACGGGCAAATGACGATTGGAACCGAACGCACATGACGATCAGAACCATCCTGGTGGATGATGAAAAATTGGCGACCCAGGGCCTGCAGCTGAGGCTCGAAGCGCATGGCGATGTCGAAATCGTCGACACCGCGCAGAACGGCCGCGAGGCCATCAGAAAGATCAAGACCCACAAACCCGATCTCGTTTTCCTCGACATCCAGATGCCGGGGTTCGACGGCTTTTCGGTGATCCAAGGGCTGATGGAGGTCGAGCCGCCGCTCGTCGTCTTCGTCACCGCTTATTCCGACCATGCGATCCGCGCGTTCGAGGCGCAGGCGGTCGATTATCTGGTGAAGCCGGTCGAGCCCGAGCGGCTCGCCGATGCGCTCGACCGCGTCCGCCAGCGCCTCACCGAAAAGCGCGGCGTGGCCGAGGTCGAACGGCTGAAGAATGTGCTCGCCGAAGTCGCGCCCGAAGCGGTCGAGGATTATGACGCCGAGACGCAGCCGGACGCGCACGCCGCCGACCGCTATGAAAAGATGATCAACATCAAGGATCGCGGCCAGATCTTCCGCGTCGACGTCGACAGCATCGAGCGCATCGACGCCGCGGGCGACTATATGTGCATTTATACCGCCGACAACAGCCTGATCCTGCGCGAGACGATGAAGGATCTGGAAAAGCGGCTCGACCCCAGGAATTTCCAGCGCGTCCATCGCTCGACGATCGTGAATTTGAGCCAGGTCAAGCAGGTCAAGCCGCACACCAACGGCGAATGCTTCCTCGTGCTCGGATCGGGCGCGCAGGTGAAGGTCAGCCGCAGCTATCGCGACGTGGTCGCGCGCTTCGTGCATTAGAGCGGTTCGCACAAAGCCACAAAGACTCCCTCTCATTCCGTTCGTGCTGAGCTTGTCGAAGCACCGTCCTTTCCTTTGGCGTTGCAAAGAAAGAACGGCCCTTCGACAAGCTCAGGGCGAACGGGTTTTGGGATTCTTTGTGGCTTTGTGCGGGTCCAAGCGGACGATTGCGCCTAAAGCTGGTGCCCGGTCCTATCCCGCTTCGTCGCGAGATATTGCTCGTTATATTGGTTCGTCGGCAGCGCGAGCGGGATGCGCTCGATCACCTCGACGCCTTCCGCCTCTAGCCGCGCGACCTTTTCGGGATTGTTCGTCATCAGCCGGATGCGCGGGATAGCCAGCAGATCGAGCATCCGCGCCGCGATCGCGAAATCGCGCGCCTCGACCGGGAATCCGAGCCGCAAATTGGCGTCGACCGTGTCATAGCCCTGATCCTGCAACGCATAGGCGCGCAGCTTGTTGACGAGCCCGATCCCGCGGCCCTCCTGCCGCAGATAGAGCAGCACGCCCCATGGCGCGCCCGCCATCGCATGGAGCGCGGCGTGGAGCTGCGGCCCGCAATCGCATTTGAGGCTGCCGAGCACGTCGCCGGTCAGGCATTCGCTGTGCAGGCGCACGACGGGCGGGTTCGCGTCGCGCCGGCCGATGATCAGCGCGACATGGTCCGACGCTTCTTCGGGGCTGCGGAAGGCGACGATTTCGGCGCTTTCGCTCGCCGCGACGGGCAGCCGCGCGCGCGCGGCGATTTCGAGCCGCGCGGGATGGAGCAGCGCGGCGACATCGCCCGCGCTGCATTCGGTCTCGGCATCACCCGCCGCTTCGCGCACGAAGAAGGCGGGGAGCAGTCCGGCGTGGCGCGCCATCGTCATCGCGGCGGCGGCGGCCGCGTCGCCGCCGGTGGCGATCGTATGAAACGGACCTTTGAGCGGGTTCGCCAGATCGAGCGCGGGGTCGGCGATCGCGAGCGCCGCGGCGACCGTACCGCCCGCATTCGCGAGCCGCACCGGCCCCGGCGTTGCGGCGGCGCGCTGGTTGGTGAGCTTGAGCGTGACCGCGCGCTCGCCCGACAGGAGCAGGTCACGACCGGCGAAGTCGGCGAGCGCCGCATCGCGCGCGCTTTCGACCGCGAGCAGGTCGAGCGCCCCGTCAGGCCCGCTCACCCGCAGCGGCCAGCCGCGCCGCAGCGCATCGATCGCGCGCGCCGCGCGCCGGGCGCCGCGATCCGTCGGCGCATCGCTCAAAAGTCGAACTCGGTGATCAGCGGGATATGGTCCGACGGCCGCTCCCAGCTGCGCGCGGGCTGGACGATGCGGTGCGACACCGCCGCCGTCATCAGGTCGGGGGTCGCCCACATATGGTCGAGCCGGCGCCCGCGGTTCGATGCCTGCCAGTCTTTCGCGCGGTAGCTCCACCAGGTGTAGAGCGGGGTCGGCGCTTCGATGAAGTGGCGCCCGAGATCGACCCAGTTCGACGCCGCCTGCAACCGGCCGAGGGTTTCGACTTCGATCGGCGTGTGGCTGACGACATCGAGTAGCGCCCTGTGGTTCCACACATCGCTTTCGAGCGGCGCGACGTTGAAATCGCCCGTCAGCACCGTCGGGGTGCCATTGAGCGCGCCCGACCATTCGGTCATGCGGCCGAAGAAGTCGAGCTTTTGCCCGAATTTGGGGTTCAATTCGCGGTCGGGAATGTCGCCGCCCGCGGGAATATAGACATTGTCGAGCCGGACGCCCGACGGCAATGTCACCCCGACATGGCGCGCTTCGCCATTCGCCTGCCAGTCATATTTGCGAACTTCGGTCAGCGGCAGTTTGCTGACGATCGCGACGCCATGGTGCATCCGCTGGCCGTGGGTGACGATATGTTCATAGCCGAGCCGCCGGAACATCTCGGGCGGGAACAGGCCGCATTCCACCTTGGTTTCCTGAAGGCAGAGAATGTCGGGAGCTTCTTCGCGCAGGAATTTCTCGACGATGCCGATGCGCGCGCGAACGCTGTTGATATTCCACGATGCGATGCTGGTGCGAGTCATGCGGTCGGCTCTATCGGCGCGCGGCGGAGCGCGCAATGTCTTGCGGCACCGGCCCGCTCCCCCACCCGGCCTCCCCAACGATAGTAGTCTATGGGAGGCCGGGTGGGGGAGCGGGCCGGTGCCGCCTCGCCGCGTCAGCGGCAAAAAAGCGCCGGACAAATTAAACCCCCGTCCCAGGGGCGGTGGAACGGGGGTTCAAGGTCAGCGTTCGTCACGCTCTTGAATGAAGGTGCCTGGCAGTCCCGGGAGGGGCAACAGGGGGAAACCCAAATCCGGGAGCCGTGTTGGCGCCTTCGAGAGATGAAATAGCCGTTCTTCCCTGTCGCCAAGCTGAACAAAAAGGCCGCGTTTGGCGCCGGTCTTGCAGTTCGTCGATGGACGGCGACGGTTGGTCCGGAAAAATGGCGCCGCTCCTGACGGGAGCGCCGCCATATCGGTCCCGGACGGTTAACGACCCCGCCGTTTGGGGCGGGGGTCGGTCCAGCGGAAAGCCGAATCGGCGACCGCGACGTTGAACTTCTGGTTGCTGAGGTCGATCCGCGTCCGGTTGTTCTGCGAATCGAGCGCGACCCAGCCGCGCAGGCGCAGCCCGCCGGGCGCCGCGCTGTCGCGGACGAACACCATGGTGATCGTGCCATATTCGGGGCGCTTCGGATCCTTGACCTCGACGCTCAGCACGTCGTCGTTCGCGGTCGGCAGGATCTTGGCATATTTCGTCAGGTCGCGATCGGGGTCGAGCAGCGCGCCGAGCGGCGAATTCTTCACCGGCCAACTCTGCACCTGATTGACCTCATAATCGATCATCGTCAGCCGGCTGCCGTCGCCGACGATCAGCAGCGGCACGCCCTTTTGATACTGGAAGCGAATCTTGCCGGGGCGCTTGAGGGTCAGCTTGCCCGATACCCGCTGGCCGTTGCGGTCGGTCTGCACGAAGTCGGCGGTCATCGAACTGGTCGATTTGAGATGCGACTGCACCGACGCCAGCGCGTTCGCGGACTGGGCGATCGCGGGCGCGCCGACGGCCAGCCCGGCGACGGCGACGGGGGCGAGCATCCAGGCGGCAAGGCGGGTCATCGTCTTCTTGGTCATTTGGCTCTCATTCTCGTTTCATCAGCCCGCTTTTCGCAACCGGGCATTGAACCCGCGCTGAACCCGGCGGTTAGACGCTGTTCAAGTCGCGGTGCGGGCAAAGGTTCCTCAGCGTGGCTGCCCATATTGGTCGGTGAGCACGTCGCGGCGGCCGACATGGTTGGGCGGGCT
>Ga0307414_10001816_pt1 | contig 11027 bp, 8 predicted proteins | sample DK1Ometagenome_FD_203804 | JGI IMG/M metagenome (GOLD analysis project Ga0307414, IMG submission 203804) | Maize rhizosphere microbial communities from greenhouse at UC Davis, California, United States - DK15-O-3 | ecosystem: Host-associated > Plants > Roots > Rhizosphere > Soil | place: USA...
CGGTTTCCAGCGCGTCGGCTGCGCCGGCAAAGGTCGGCTCGCGTGGCGCACGCCATCGCCCGCCTTCGCACTGCGAAGTCAGCAGGCGATAACGGTCGAACGACGGCGGCGCGCGGAAGAAGAACACCTCGCGACCGTCCGGGGAGAACACGGGCGACGATTCATACTGGTCACTGCTCAGCGCAGGCGGCGTCCATCGCTGCGGGACAGGGATGGGGAGATCCCCGGGCTCGCCGGCTATGCCGTTGATGGCGAGACCGGAAAGCAATAAACCCGTGGCAGGCAACATGTCGGTTCCTCATCGCAGGGCTGGCGCGACGCTACGCGGCACGCTGCGCTGGGCGAAGCGAACATTCCGCAAGCCAGCCTTGAGCCCCGCTCAACATGCGGCGCCGTCGATCAGAGCCGGCACGCGTCACAACCCCCGCGGCCTGAAGACGACGGTCCCCACTCGAGAATGTCCATGCAGACCCGGGCGAACCCACATGGTGCGAAGGCTCGATCACGAGTGCACGCATGCGGTGCATCGCACGTCCCTGGCGGACTTCGACGTTTTCCACGCGCACGTATACGCATGCGCACGGCGTCGCTGCACAAAGCTGGCGCAACGCGCACCGTTCGCGTGCAAGGGACTGCGTGAAAAGCGTGCGAAGAATGCAAAAAACGGAACGATGATTACTTTCGTTGTGCACCGCGCCATCGTGTGATCCATGCCTCGTTTCAAGCGGTTTGCTGCCGCCTAAGGTGCAGGCGGTAGCAAGGCGAAGACAGAAATGTGTAACGCCCACTACCCGGAGTGCGGGCGGTATCCGCGTGGCCGCTGACTGCACTCGCGCAATAACGACTTCGACACCACACGGCACATTCAAGGGGCGCACCGCATGGGCAACAGAGAGAAGCCGTACGTACGTGTTTCGAGCACGCCATTGGCATCCGCAGTGAAGTGGGCCCTCGCCGCCGCCACGCTGGTCGGCAGCAGCGCCGCCGTCGCACAGACGACGGAACCCGCACCGCCGCCGGCGACAACACCACCCGCAGAGGAAGCCACCACGCTCGACACCGTCTCGGTGCTGGGCAGTCGCGGGCAGCCGCGCACCGTCTCCTCGTCCGCTGTGCCGATCGACATCATCAGCGCCGAGGAGTTCCGCAACCAGGGCGCCACCGATGCGCTCGACCAGCTGCGCGTGCTGGTGCCTTCATTCAATGTCAGCACCATCCCGATCGATGACGCCGCGAGCCTGGTCCGCCCCGCCAACCTGCGCGGCCTGCCGCCGGACAACACGCTGGTGCTGGTGAACGGCAAGCGTTTCCACCGCTCAGCGGTGATCACCTTCCTCGGTCACGGTCTGTCCGACGGCTCGCAGGGTCCCGATCTTTCCGTCTTCCCCTCGCTCGCACTGGAGCAGGTGGAAGTGCTGCGCGATGGCGCCGCCGCGCAATACGGTTCGGACGCCATCGCGGGCGTCGTGAACTTCGGGCTGAAGAAAATCAGCGAAGGTGGAGCGTTCGAAGCCTTCGCCGGCCAGTACTACGAAGGCGATGGCTTCACCACCCAGTACTCCGCGCAGATCGGCCTGCCGCTGACCGAGCGCGGCTACGCCACGCTGACCGCCGAATGGCGCCAGGCCGATGACACGTCGCGCAGCGTGCAGCGCGACGACGCCGCAGCCGCGATCGCGGCCGGCTATCCCGGCGTGCCGGTGCCGGCACAGATCTGGGGCTCGCCGAAGGTGGACGACGACCTCAAGTTCGTCGCCAACCTCGGCATCACCGGCGACAGCGTCGATGTCTACCTGTTCGGCAACTACGCGCAGCGCGAGGTCGATGGCGGCTTCTACTTCCGTGACCCCACCGCGCGCTCCGGCGTGTACTCCAACGACGGCGGCGAGACCCTGCTGATCGGCGACACCACCGGCGCTGGCGGCTGCCCGACCATCGCCCTGCGCGACGCGAACGGCAACCTCATCCCGTACAGCACGGTCAGTACCGCAGTGGCCGCGTTGCCGACCAACTGCTTCACCTTCCTGTCCACGTTGCCCGGGGGCTTCACGCCGCGCTTCGGCGGCAGCCTGGAAGACATGTCCGTGGTCGGCGGCGTCAAGGGCACCTGGGGCAGCGCATGGCACTGGGATGTCAGCGCGACCTACGGCCGCAACGATATCGACTTCGTCATCTACAACACGGTCAACGCGTCGCTCGGCGCGGCACAGCCCGCGGGCCTGCGCTTCAGTCCCGGCGGCAATACCCAGACCGAGAAGGGCGTGAACTTCGACGTCGGCCGCGACATCGAGACCTCGTTCACCGCCGAAGCCCTGCGCCTGTCCGCGGGTGCGGAATGGCGCGAGGAGAGTTTCGAAGTGAAGGCCGGTGACGATGCCTCTACCGGCATCGGCCCGTTGACCGAACAGGGCTTCGCACTGGGCTCGAACGGCTTCAACGGCTTCAGCCCGCGCACCGCAGGCGAATGGGATCGGCGCAACTGGGCGGTCTACCTGGACCTGGAGGCGCAGTTCACCGAACAGTTGCTGCTGGCCGCCGCCGTGCGCCACGAGGATTTCGACGACTTCGGCAGCACCACCAACGGCAAGCTGACCGCGCGCTTCGACGTGTCCGACACCTTCGCACTGCGCGGCGCATACAACACCGGCTTCCGCGCGCCCACGCCCGGCCAGGCCAACATCAGCCAGATCAGTACCGCGTTCAACGGCAGCGTGCTGGAGGACATCGCGACGCTGCCACCGACCAATCCCATCGCCATCCTGAAGGGCGCCCGGGCGCTGACGCCGGAGGAGTCCAAGAACCTCTCGCTGGGCATGGTGTGGAGCAGCGGCGACTGGCTGGTCACCCTGGACGGCTACCGCATTGAAGTGGAAGACCGCATCGCCCTGAGCACCAGCTTCGCGCTGACGCCCGAGGAACGCGATGCACTGGTGGCCTCCGGCAATCCGGAAGCGGCATCGCTGAGTTCGGTGACCTACTTCGGCAATGCGTTCGACACCACCACCACCGGCGTGGACCTGGTCACCAGCGTGGAAACAGACCACTTCGGCGGCACGACCACCTATTCGCTCGCCGCGAACTGGAACAAGACCGAGGTGGACCGCTACGACCCCAACTTCATCAACGAAGCCCGCGTCTACAAGATCGAGGAATCGCTGCCGAAGACCAAGGGCTATTTCAGCATCAACCACAAACGCGAGGTCTTCCACGCGAACCTGCGCCTGGGCTACTACGGCTCTTGGTACGAGGATCACCTGGACAGCGGCGCCATCAGCATCGACGACGGCGGCCTGCCGATCTACGAGGACAGCAAGGTGATCGTGGACGCCGAAGTGGGCTGGACGTTCCCCTCCGGCCTGTACGTCAACGTCGGTGCGCAGAACCTGTTCGACGAAACCCCGGACGACAACCCGTGGGGTGCGTCCGTGGCGGGCGCAGCCTATCCCGTGCACTCGCCCTACGGCTTCAATGGCGGTTTCTACTACGCACGCGTGGGCTGGAAATTCTGACCGCGCGCACCGGTGCCCCGCACGGGGCGCCGGTGCGTCCTTCCCCCGGCCTGATCAGGTGCCTGCGGCGCGGCGTCAGCGGGCCGCGCGTACCCACGGCGCGAGGACGCGCAACCAGTGCGCACGCCAGGTGAGCATGAACGCGGTGGCGAGCGCGCCCGCCGCGAGACTCATCACCCACACCAGCACGGCCATGGAGGCGTGGTCGACCACCAGGCACAGGGCCAGCGCAACGACCAGGCCTACGACGCCCAGCAGCCGCAACAACCGCGACGTGTTGCGGGAATGCCCGCGCGCCCACACCTGCTGCGCGTGGGGCTGCATCGACAGGGCCAGCCATGCCATGCCGGCCATGCTGGAGAGCAACGCGGTCAGCAGCAGGCATGCCGTCATGGACTCAGGCATGCGACGCCTCCACACCGGCCACGCGCATCCCGGCCGCAACGGCACGCCGCTTGATGATGCGCGCCGCGATGCACGCCACGGCGGCGGTCACCAGCAATGACAGGTCAACGCCCGCGACAGGCCAATAGCCCGCGCGCAGCGTGGCGAGCAGGTGGTCACCGGTCGTCACCCAGTTCAGCACCACGGCGGCCACGGCCAGCACCGCTATCGCCCCGGATTGCTCGCGCCATGCGGGATTGGCCAGCCCGCGCGCGACCGGTGCGCTGCGCCAGCCGGCATGCAGCAACGCCAGCACCCAGGTTCCCCAGAAGGCGTAGCGCTCCCAGTCACCGCGTGCCGGCAGGTCCTCGGGCAGCAGGCGGTTGGCGACCAGTATCCCGAGTGCGGCCAACACCATGCCCGTCACCGTGGTGACGGCCAGGGCATCGACCACCCTCGCGCCCTGACTGCCACGCTGGGCATGCTGGCGCTTGCGCTTCTCGACGAAGAACACGAACCCGGTCGCGATGCACACCGCACCCGCCAGCCCGCCCAGCACGTAGAACCAGCGCAGCAACCAGTGGCGGAAGTGCTGCAGGTGCAGACCGGTGAGGAATTCGCTGACGCGGCCCACTGGGGTGGCGGCAGGATCCTCGCGGATCAGTTCGCCGGTCGATGCCTTGTAGTGGATGCCGTCACCCACCAGCGCGATACGGTCGGTACCCGCGCGATAGACGCTGACGTAGCCATTGGCGTCGCCCACGTGCTGCAGCACCAGGAAGCCGACATCACCCGCCTTGTCCTTCGCCTCCCAGCGGCGCTGCGCATCGGCCACCATCGCGTCGACATTGGCCAGGCCCGCAGGCACGCCCGCGCGCTCGTGCGGCAGACCGGTCTCGCGCGCTTCCACTTCCGCGTGCAGGTCATGCAGTCCGTGCAGCTGCGTGTGGCCGAGCGGGAAGTAGTACGTGGCAGCGAAGATCAGCAGGCCGGTGAATGCGAAGAAGAAGTGGAACGGCAGCGCGACGACACCGGTCAGGTTGTGCAGGTCCAGTACGCTGCGCAGGCGCGCCTTGTCGGGACGGAAGGTGAAGAACTCGCGGAAGATCTTGCGGTGCATCACCACGCCGCTGACCAGCGCGGCCAGCATCACCAGCGCGGAGAAGCCGACGATCCAGATGCCCAGGTTCTTCCAGTCCAGCGTCAGACCGTAGTGCATAGGATAGAAGAAGCCGCTGCCGACCTTGAGCCTGTCGTTGGGCAAGGGCGTGCCGTCGCGCGGATCGAGGGTGCCGTCGGCCCAGATGGTTTCCTCCGGATCCTTCGCATTCGGCACTTCGTACCCCGCGAACACCTGCAGCACCGGGTCGCGGTGGGTGGTGTAGGCGCTCCAGCTGACCACGGTATCAAAGCGGGCCGGCATCTCGCCGTTGACGCGGGGACGCATCGCGTCCACGGCTGCGGGCAGCGGCTGCATGCGTTCGAAAGCCGGGCGCAGCACCTTTTCATACGAAGGCATCGGTTGCGGCTCGAAACGCGTGGACGGGATCGCCCAGCGGTCTATCTCGCGATCGAACACCGACAGCGCGCCGAAGAAGAACGCGGCCATCAGCACGAAGCCCAGCACCAGACCGAACCAGGTGTGCAGCCATGCCATGGCCTGACGGAAGCTCGGGAACATGTCGGCCTCCTCAGACCAGCAGCGACTGCACGAACGAGCCCGTGCCCGCCAGCAACGCACCGCCGCCGGCCAGTACCGACCACACCACCCACACCCGTCGCGCCGCGAACGCCCAGAGGAACGCCACCAGGAACGCCAGCACGCCCAGCAGGCTGGCGAGGAACTCGGCATCGTGGAAATCCATGCCGGCGGCGAACATCAGGCTGGCGCCAGCGGCGACGATGCCCCAGGCGAAGGCATAGCCACCGAACACGGCGGCGGTGATGCGCGCCGCCAGTTGCAGGCGCGGCGCATGGGAGGAAGCGACGATGGTGCGGGACATGGCGATGGCTCGTGTCTCGGTGCGGGGAAGCGGCGGCTCAGAACCGCCAGTTCAGGCTGAGCGTGTAGTTGCGCGGCGCGCCGTAGTAACCGCTGTAACGCAGCGTATTGATGTACTTCTCGTCGCCGAGGTTGTTGACGTTGAGCCGCAGCGTGGCGTTCGGCAGGAAGTCCCACGCGGCGAAGCCGTTGAACACCGCGTAGCTGTCCTGGCGAACCGTGAAGCCGCTGGATTCCACGTTCGAAATGCCGCTCTGCCAGCGCCCGCCAATGCCGACGGACAGTGCCGTGTAGGTCGGCAGGCGCGCGCTCAGCAACAGGTTGGCCGTCCGGCGTGGCACCCAGCGATAGGTATCGTCTCCATCCTGCCCGGTCAGCTTCAGCGCGGTATAGCCGAACACCATGTCGACGTTGTCGCTCAGCTTGCCGGTGGCTTCGAATTCGACGCCCTTGGACTCGACGTCCACGCCTTCGTAGTAGAACTGGCCAAGGTCGTTGTAACCGGCACCGGTTGCCAGACCATCCTGCTCGGCCCGGAACACGGCCAGCGTGGTCAGCAGGCGCTTGTCCAGCCAATCGGCTTTCACACCCAACTCGTAGTTCGATCCCTTGGTCGGATCCAGGTAACGGCCGTCCGCGTCCGACTGGCTCTGCGGCTGGTAGATGTCCGAATAGCTGACGTAGCCCAGCACGTTGGGCGTGAAGTCGAAGGTCAGGCCCGCGTATGGGCTGGTCTGGCTCTCGGTCTGATCGAATACCACGCCGTAATTGACGCCTTCGCGGTGGTACTCGGCATAGTTGAATCCGACCACGGCCTTCAGCCTGTCCGTCAGCGACAGTCGGGTCGCGCCGTAGGCGCGCTTGAGCCGCTCATCCAGCGTGCTGTAGACCGACAGATCGCCCCACACCGGCTCGGGGATCACGTCACCCGCCCACGGAAAGCCGGGCATCTCGATGTAACCGCAAAGTTCGGTGCCGCACATGGCGCCCGCGTACTGGCTGCTGACGCTTTCGCTCTTGGACCAGCTCACGCCAAGCATGACTTCCTGATCGCGGCCGAACATGGGGAAGTGACCATTGAGCGTCGCCGAGCCCAGGTCGGCAGTGAACTTGTCGGCGCCGCCCCACGGATAACCATACAGCCCCAGATTGGTACCCGGCTCCAGGCCAGTGGCCGCGAGATCAGTGGCGTAGAACAGCTTGTCGTCGTTGCGGATATCGCGATGGTTGTAGGACAGCTTCATCTGCCAGTCTGCACCCAACTGGTGGGTGTACTCGATGAAACCGGTCTTGGTGGTCGTGTCCCAGTACGTCCAGTCCTGGGTGGTCGAGGCTCCGCGATCCCATTCGGCCTGCGTGCCGTCGCTGTACATGAAGCCGAGCGCGCCCCACATGTTGCCGTTGGTCTTTCCTTCCTGCCAGGAATACCCCAGCGTCAGCGTGCCGTTCTCGCCGATCTGGCCGTCCACTACGCCATAGAGGAAGTCGCGCGTGTCGTCCTTGCCGCGCAGCCAGGAATCGCCTTCTTCGTGCGCGGCCACCACCCGTCCGGCCCACGTGCCGTTCTCGGTGAACGGCGTGGAGTAATCGACCTCCGCCCGCGTCGTGCCCCAGGAGCCATGACTGATCCCGACACTGCCCTGCGGCTCGTTGGTGGGGCGCTTGCGCACGTAGTTGATCGTACCGGCGGCATTGCCCACGCCGGTCAGCAAGCCGTTGGCGCCACGGATCACCTCCAGCTTCTCGTAGCCGAAGGTGTCCTGCGCGCCAGTGACGATGCCCCAGCTATTGGGCAGACCGACACCATCGATCTGGGTATTGGCGATGTCGAAGCCGCGCGCGGTGAAGTTGGTACGGTTCGTTTCCCATTCCTCCACCTGGATGCCGGTCGCCATGCGCAACGCTTCGTTGAGGCTGTCGGTACCGAACTGCATCATCTGCTCGTTGCTCACCACGCTGATCGACTGTGGCGTCTCCTTGATCGCGAGGTCGAGGTTGGTGGCGCCGTTGCTGACGCGACTGGCGCGCTGACCGACGACCATCACCGCATCGAGCTCGGTCGCTGTCGCGGAGACATCAGCGGCCGCCTGGACGGCAGGCAGCGCGTCCTGCGGCGCAGCGATCGCCGTGCCCGCCGTGCAGGCCAGGGCGATGCAGATGGCGGTACGCAGACGCCCCCCCATGGCGGGGGTGGCAAGGGAGCGGCGGGCACGGGAAGACAGCAGGAAGGGGGACGTGGAGGGCATGGGGGTGTCGGGGGAGGGGAAGGAAGCGGCGCAGCCGTAGCGGGCAACGACATCCCCGCCCGCGACATCGCGCGATGCGGTCATTAAATGCGAATGGTTCTTATTTTGCAAGGCCAAGGTGTACCGGTTACCGCGCAAGATGCACGCAGTACCGGTCCGCGAGCACCTTGACCTGGAACGCAGGCCTGCGGGACCTGCCGCGCTTGTGGCGAGCACGCGCACACCCGGCACACAAGGTGCCGGACAGACCAGAGGGCCTCGATCAGAGCTTGAACAGCGGCTGCAGGCGTTGCGCCAGCCAGCCCGGGAAACGCAGCGGCGCATCCAGCGCGGAAACGCAGATGCAGGCGACACCAGGCACGGTCACCGGCTGGTGCTCGACGTCGCCGTCCAGGTCGGCCACGTCACCGGGGGCGAAGTGGCCCAGCGCATCGTGGTAGGCGCCGCGCAGGATCTGGGTGAGTTCGGTGCCGCCATGGCTGTGCACGGGCATGCTGCGGCCGGGGCCGATCTTCAGCATCAGCAGCGTGCCTGTCGGCGTACCCGCCGCCCGGATGCAATGCACGCCGGGCGCCATCCAGCGCCACTTCAAGGCACGGTAGGACGTGCCGAAATAGGGATGCAGCGGCGCCGGCAGGCGATCGTCCGCCTCGTACGGCGCGGCGCGCGGCGGCGGCGGTGCCACCACGACAGGTTCGTCATCTAGGCGACGCAGCATCGCCTCGCGCAGGACGGCCCGTTGTCCTTCGTCCGGGGCGCCCGGTCCGGGCTGCTGGTGTTCGATCAGCTGCCCTCCGATGCACTCGGCCTCCTCCACGCGCGCGCGGCAGTGCGGGCAGGTTTCCAGGTGCGTGGCGGCGACGATCGCCATCTCGACGGTCAGCGCCCCCGCCGCGTAGCTGAGCAGAGTGGAGGGATCGAGATGATGGTGCGGATTCACGACTGACCTCGTACTTGGCCCTGCAGGCGCAGGAACGCGCGTCGCAGGTGCGACTTCACCGTGCCCAGCGGCATGTCCAGCTCGTCGGCGATTTCCTGGTGGCTCTTGGCTTCGAAATACGACATCCGCATCAACCTCGCCTGCACCGCCGGCAGTTCCTCTATGCGGCGTTGCAGGTGGACGTGCTCGGCGTAGTCCTCCGCCGACGTGAAGGGCCGGGCCAACTCCTCGTCCGTGCCCTGGCACGCATCCTCCAGCACCTGCACCCAGCCGGGTTCGCGCCGCACGCGGTCGATGTGCAGATTGCGGCCGATCCGGAACAGCCAGGTGGACACCGCGCCCTGTTGCGGATCGTACATGGCCGCCCGCTGCCACAGGCGCAGCAGCGCCTCCTGCGAGAGCTCTTCCGCCACCGCCTCGGGACTGCCCAGCCCCCGCAGGTACAGGCACAGCCGCGGCATGAAGTGATCGTAGATCCGCATGAAGCTGCCACGGTCGCGCAAGCGCGCCACCGCGATCATCTCGCGGGTCCAGTCATGCGTATCCCGGGTGGAAGGCGTGGGCGTGGACACCGGCCGTGCCGCCCCGCGGGGCGACGTGATCCTTGTGAAGTCGGACGGCATGGTATGCCAAGCCCCGTTGCTGGTCGTGATGGGCGTATGTACGGGCGGGACCGCCGTTTGGATGCGGCGTCATCCGATGCCCGGGTGCATCCGCCCTGCCCCGTGCGGCGTAGGACGAACCGGTCCAGCCCCGGGAATCCAGACGCATGTCCATACACAGCCACCTGCTCGCGCTGTCGATGGGCGCCTTCGGCGCCTGTGCGGCCGGTCCCGCCCGTGCGGACACCGACATCCAGCACCAGGAAGCCCAGGCCCATGCCCGCAAGGGCGAAACGCTGCTCTACCGCGAATCGCACTGGCGTTACCGGCAGGAGGGAACGGCTCGCCGGCTGGTGCTGTATCGGTGTCCCGATGGCCGTGCGTTCGCGCGCAAGACCGTGGTCGAACGCGCCATGGCCCAGGCACCGGACTTCGATTTCCAGGATGCCCGGGATGGCTATCGCGAAGGCGTGCGCAGCGCGCCGCAAGGGCGCGTGGTCTACGTCCGGGCGGATGCCCGCGCTCCACTGAAGGAGCGTGCGCTGGCCGTACCCGCCGATGGCGTGATCGATGCGGGTTTCGATGCCTGCGTGCGCCGGCATTGGGCGACCCTTCGCGCGGGCGACGAAGTGACCCAGCCGTTCCTGCTGCCCAGCCGGATGTCCTTCGTGCCGGTACGCCTGCAGCCCGGGCCTTCCACACGATGGCAGGGCATTCCCGCGCAGCGCATGACGATGCGACTGGACCGCTGGTATGGCTTCGTTGCGCCTTCGATGGAACTGACCTACGCGGACGCGGACCGGCGCCTGCTGGAGTTCGCCGGCATCGCCACCATCCGCGACAGCGCCGGGCGGCACCAGGACGTCCGCATCGTGTTTCCCGAGCCCGCCAAGCCCGCCGATGCAGGCGCCCTGCAGCGCGCACTCGCCACGCCGCTCGTGCAGCGGTGCACGCCCTGAGTGTCGCGCCGCGTGCATCCAATCACCGTCTGCACACGTATGTGCCGTGAATGCAGCGGAGACAGAGCGATGCCGGCCAGCGTCTCATCCACCTCCACGCTGGCGGCACGCGGTCTGGCCGCTGTGCGTCGCTGGTTCGACACGCAGAGGGTGGATGACGAAGACGCAGGCCGCGCCCGGGAGATCGACTGGCTGCGTGCCGCCCCCTTCATCGGTATGCACCTTGCGTGCGTGGCCGTGCTGTGGGTCGGCGTATCGCCTGTCGCGGTGATCGCGGCAGTGGCGCTATACGCCGTGCGCATGTTCGCGATCACCGCCTTCTACCACCGCTACTTCTCGCACCGCACGTTCCGCACTTCGCGCGTGCTGCAGTTCGTGTTCGCGC
>Ga0307414_10001818_pt1 | contig 11024 bp, 10 predicted proteins | sample DK1Ometagenome_FD_203804 | JGI IMG/M metagenome (GOLD analysis project Ga0307414, IMG submission 203804) | Maize rhizosphere microbial communities from greenhouse at UC Davis, California, United States - DK15-O-3 | ecosystem: Host-associated > Plants > Roots > Rhizosphere > Soil | place: USA...
TGATTGCCTGTAATATTCCGGCAAATATTAACCGTAAAGAATTTGCTTTCGAAAAATGGAAAGACTGGGATAATGATTTGTTTGACAAAATTACCGATAGTTTATTAGGGAAAGTACGTGAGTTTCATCATACCATAAAAGGATATGATAAGGCGCCAAGTGCTGTAAGTAAGGCGAAAGACAATATCAGAAATGCTAACTTAGAAGAATATGTAACGATATCTGAAGAGAACTTCTTTGACAGCGAAAAAACGTCGGAAGGGAAATTACATATTGTTTTTAATCCGCCTTATGATGAGCGTCTGGATATTCACATGGAAGAATTTTATAAAAATATAGGAGACACTTTAAAGCAGAGTTATCCGGGAACAAATGCCTGGTTTATTACAGGAAATTTGGAAGCTTTAAAGTTTGTAGGCTTAAGACCTTCCCGAAAAATAAAATTATTCAATGCCGGACTCGAAGCACGTTTAGTAAAATACGAAATGTACGAAGGAAGTAAGCGCACTAAGTTTCAAGTCTAAGGGACTGAGATACTAAAAAAAAGGTATGATTAAAAATAATAATTAATTAAGGTTCGAAAAATTAAGTAGCTAAGATTAAATCTCAGTAACTTACAATCTCAGAATCTTAGTAACTAAAAAAAAGAAAATGACAAAATTACAAGTAAGAGCTTTTTTATACCAATTAGGATGTTTTGCCTGTTTATTTATTTTAGCCCGTTTTTTAGTAGAAAAATATACTGATTTAACTGGATTTTGGGTTCCGTTTATTGCTTTTGTAATAGGAACTTTTCTGTCTCCCAAGTTTCAGGCGGTAAAAACGAATGACGGAGAGAAATTATTTATGAAATGGGTTTTTTCTAAAAACATAAAAGAAATAGGATAGCACAATGTACCTAAAATAGAAAATGCCACTGGAAACAGTGGCATTTTTTAATATAATCTTTTTTTAGATTTAGAATTGGTATCTGATACCTAAAGCGATATCCGGACCAAAGTTGTCATTTCTAAAATCATCAGAATTGAAATACAATTCAGGTCTGATGTCAAGAGAAAGTAAAATTGGCACTTCGTCAAAACCGTACTCAATACCAAGGTCTCCTGCTACGAAAGCAAAAGTTCCGCTGTCATCAAAGTCGTTGTTGTCAATACTCCAGCTTCCAACACCACCACCAACACCAGCGTACCAGTTAAAACCTCCGTCAATGTTCCAAACCCATTGGTAAAGACCAGTTAGTTTAAAGGCATCAACATTGTTGTTGTTTCTCCAGCCTAAATCTAACTCTAGTCTGTTGTTGTCAGACAATCCTCTTTGGTAAGAGATCTCTCCTCCAAAACCGTCATTGTCTCCTAAACGTAGACCTAAAGCATTTTTTGAAATTTCTTGCGCTTGCGTGCTGAATGCTAATCCCATTAGCATAAAAGCAGATAAAATGATTTTTTTCATAAATAAAGTTTTGTTATTGCAAATCTACAACTAATATTAACGAGATGTTTATCATATAATTATATCTTGTTATATAATTTCCACTTTTTTTTATTATAAAATGAACAAGAAAAAGCTTATTTTGAGAGAATGATGGAAGCAATGAGTTGTTCTCCAGTGAGTTGTTCTTTTTCGACAGGATTTTCGATTAAATTGTAATTGGATTCCTGATAACGGAATAATTTCCACTTTTTTCGGTTATATTCTAATGCGGTTAAATTTTCAACCCAATCACCGGAATTCAAGTATAGTGTTGAACCGTTTTTATTTGATTTTTTTAAAATTTTAGGTTCGTGAATATGACCGCACAATACATAATCGTATTTGTTTTCAATAGCAATTTCAGTAGCTGTTTCTTCAAAATCCGAAATATGTTTGACGGCTTTTTTTACACTGGCTTTTATTTTTTTCGAAAAGGAATAAGGTTCTCGCCCCATTTTTTTTAAACACCAATTAAAGAAACGATTGATTAAAATTAAATAATCATAACCTAAGCCGCCTAATTTTGCAATCCATTTGGCATGATTTACAGAAGCATCAAATACATCACCGTGAAATATCCAGGCTTTTTTATCGTCTAATTCTAAGACTAATTTATCGGCCAGAATAAAATTCCCCATATTCATTTCGGTAAATTTTCGAAGCATCTCATCGTGATTCCCTGTAATGTAATACACTTTAGTTCCCTTAGAAGCAAAGCTGATAATTTTCTGGATTACTTTTAAATGAGATTTAGGAAAATAAGATTTTCTAAATTGCCAAATATCAATGATATCACCATTTAATACTAAAATATTTGGTTTTATTGACAATAGATAGTTGTACAACTCCTTAGCGTGGCTTCCGTAAGTTCCTAAATGAACATCAGAAATTACAACTACTTCAACTTTTCTTTTTTTCAATTGATTTACAAATTTATTGTTTTGCAAATTAAGCTTGTAAATACGGATTAATGTTAAAGTTAAGGTTAATAAATAGTGTGTTGTATGTAAATTAAATGGTGATTTTTTATCGAAGAATGAAATCTTTAAATCATTAATTTTTAAAGCTAAAACTAAAATGGTACTTTTGTTCAAAATTAATTATAATGGCAGGAAATAGCTACGGAACCCTATTTAGAATAACTACTTTTGGAGAATCACATGGTGAAGCTTTAGGAGGAATCATTGATGGTTGTCCATCAGGAATTGCATTAGATTTTGATGCTATTCAACTAGAAATGTCAAGAAGAAAACCTGGACAATCAGCTATTGTTACCCAACGAAAAGAACCGGATGATGTACAGTTTTTATCCGGAATATTTGAAGGAAAAACAACTGGTACGCCAATTGGTTTTATCATTCCCAATACCAATCAAAAATCGGATGATTATTCGCATATAAAAGATAATTACAGACCCAGTCATGCTGATTACGTGTATGATCAAAAATATGGTTTCAGAGATTATCGCGGTGGCGGAAGAAGTTCAGCGCGTGAAACAGCCAGCAGAGTTGTAGCGGGAGCTATTGCAAAACAAATGTTATCTGACATTAAAATTCATGCTTTTGTTTCAGCTGTAGGGCCACTTACTTTAGATAAGCCGTATCAGGATTTGGATTTTTCTAAAATAGAAAGCAATCCGGTACGTTGCCCTGATGAAGAGATGGCAGCAATAATGGAAAATTATATTAAACAAATTCGTAAAGAAGGAGATACTGTAGGTGGTGTGGTTACTTGTGTAATTCAAAATGTACCTGTAGGTCTGGGAGAACCTGTTTTTGATAAATTACATGCCGAATTAGGAAAAGCAATGCTTTCAATTAATGCGGTAAAAGGATTTGAATTTGGAAGCGGATTTGAAGGTTCTAAAATGAAAGGAAGTGAGCATAATGATTTATACAATGCAGATGGTACCACCAGAACGAATCTTTCCGGAGGAATTCAGGGAGGAATAAGCAACGGAATGGATATTTATTTCCGTGTGGCTTTTAAACCGGTAGCTACTATTATGCAAAAACAGGAATCATTAGATAATAAAGGAAATATTACCGAAATGACAGGTAAAGGACGTCATGATCCATGTGTAGTTCCTCGTGCTGTCCCTATTGTCGAAGCTATGGCAGCAATTGTATTAGCTGATTTTTATTTGATAAATAAAACGTATTAATATATAATCGTAATGATTTTTTCTTATTTTTACCCTATAGAGGTAAAAACGTTGAATAATTCTTTTGAATTTTGCTAAAACGCTTATAATAATTTAAAACTCCTCTTCTTTCAAGAGGAGTTTTTTGTTTTTTAAATAATAATTTAAATACTATCATAATATGAAGAAAAAGCTCGCCTTACATTGGAAAATTTTATTGGGTATCATTTTTGGGTTGCTTTTTGGATTGTTAATGAAAAATTGGGAATTAAATAGTGTTGTTATCGATTGGGTAAAACCATTTGGAACCATTTTTATCAATATGCTCAAAATGATTGCTGTTCCTTTAATTGTGGTTTCCTTAATTGTAGGCTTGGCCGATTTAAAAGATATTTCTAAACTATCAAAACTGGGTGGTCGAACAGTTTTTCTTTATTTATTCACGACTGTTTTTGCGGTATGTCTTGGGTTAATTTTGGCTAATCTAATTCAACCGGGAAGTTATATCAATCAGGAAGCTAGAGAAAGTTTGTTGACTAGTTTTTCCGGAGATGCTTCGCGAAAAATAGAACTAGCCCAAACGGCAAAAGAAAATGGACCACTCCAGCCCTTAGTAGATATTGTCCCTGAAAATATTTTTACGGCTCTGGGTGATAATGCCAGCATGCTACAGGTAATTTTCTTTGTGATACTTGTTGGAATAGGTTTGATTTTAATAGAAGAAGAAAAAGCAAAACCGGTAGTTGCTTTTTTTAAAGGGTTGAACGATGTGATTTTGAAAATTATAGATCTTATAATGTTGTTTTCTCCCTATGGCGTTTTTGCCTTAATGGCAGCTTTAATGGTAGAAATACCGGGCTTTTCAACCTTAGGTGCACTAGCAGTATATGGATTAACAGTATTGTTAGGTTTGTTAATCATGACTTTTTTATTTTATCCCGCACTCTTGATATTGTTTACCAAACTGAATCCGGTTCAGTTTTTTAAAGCTATTGCTCCGGCTCAGTTACTGGCTTTTTCAACGAGTTCTAGTGCTGCCACGCTTCCGGTAACAATGGAATGTGTAACGGAACGTCTTGGGGTTGATGAAGAGGTTTCCAGTTTTGTTTTACCCTTAGGAGCTACGGTAAATATGGATGGTACAAGTTTATATCAGGCTGTAGCAGCCATTTTTATTGCTCAGGCCATGTTGCCTTATCCGCTGGATTTTGCAACACAGGCTATGATTGTGGTTACAGCAACATTAGCTTCTATAGGTTCGGCAGCGGTTCCAAGTGCCGGAATGGTAATGCTGGTTATTGTTTTAGGGCAAGCTGGAATTCCTGAAGCAGGTTTGGCTCTTATTTTTGCCATTGACAGACCTTTAGATATGTGCAGAACTGTTGTAAACATTACCAGTGATGCTGCAGTAGCAACTATTGTGGCTAAATCAGTTGGGAAATTAAATACGGAGTCAAAAAGTTAATTTTCTTTGTTAAAATATAATTTACAACTGAATACCTAATCAATTCATTGTTTTATATTTGAAGCTAATATAATAACCATGTGTTTTATACGAATTGTTTTTTTATTAGTAACCTTACCGCTTTTTAGTCTAGCTACAGATGATAAGGGTAGTACGGCTATAAACGATAGCGTGTTGTTGTCAAAACCATCTTCTGAAAAATCGATTGCTCCCGAAATTGGAGATAATAATATTGATGCAACAAATTCTGAGATAGATGAATACAAGAGAAAATTAGATAAAATAGAGCTAGAAAGCCATTTTCAGGCTCAGGTTTTGGAAAAAACCAAAATTATTTCGGTTTTATTGATTATTTGTTTGTTGATATTGCTGCTGTTTGTTTACACTCTTTATCGCAATTATAATTTAAAAAAGACCAAAAATTTAGAACTTACAGCTAAGAATTTAGAATTAGAACTTTCGAAAGAAAAAGCTGAAGCCGCTTCTAAACTTAAATCACAGTTTGTTTCAACCATCACACATGAGTTGCGTACACCCTTGTACGGCGTAATCGGAATTACGGATATGTTAGTAGATGAGCACAAAGAATTAGCGGATAGTCCGCATTTAAAATCACTTAAGTTTTCGGCAAAATATTTATTATCATTAGTGAATGATGTTTTGCAAATTAATAAAATTGAGGAAAACAGAATTGTTCTTGAAAAAAAGGTTTTTAATATTTCGGATGAAATTGAATTTATAAAAGACTCCATGGCTTTTTTAGCTAAAAAACATCAAAATGTTATTGAAATAGCAATTGATCCTGCTATTCCGGAATATTTAATTGGAGATAAATTGCGATTTTCCCAGATTATTATCAATCTGGTTAGTAATGCATTGAAATTTACTCATAATGGTACCGTGAGTATTTCGGCAAATTTAATGGATGTGAAGGATAAACTTCATTTCATAGCGTTTAATATTCGGGATACAGGAGTAGGAATAGCCGAAGAAAATCAGGAAAAAATATTCGATAAATTTGTACAGCTGGAACGAAAAGAAATTGATTATCAAGGTACCGGATTAGGATTGTCTATTGTGAAACAGTTGCTGAAATTGTTTGACAGTACTATTTCTTTAAAAAGCGAATTGGGAAAAGGAACAACTTTTAATTTTACGATTCCTTTTGAACATGATAAAGAAAAAACCCATGCCATAATTAATAATATTAATGTCGATTTATCGTCAGGCCCGGTTTTTAAAATTTTAATTGTTGATGATAATGTGATTAATCTTATAGTTACCAAAAAAACAATTGAAAAATTCAAATACAAATGTGCCACTACTGTTTCAGGTAAAGAAGCTTTAGACTTGATTGATAAAGAAGATTTTGATGTGGTATTAATGGATATTAATATGCCGGAAATGAATGGTTTTGAAACGACTAAACTAATTCGTAAAAAAGGAATAAAAACCCCTATTATTGCACTTACAGCATTTGATAAGGAAGAAGTAACTGAAGAAGCTATTTCAGCAGGATTTGATGATATTATCAGCAAACCTTTTGACTCTGAAAAACTATACAAAACTATCAACGAGACAGTTCGCAAAAACTAATAATGTTATATAAAAAAACCGTAAAAAGTTTTTTAACTAGTTTACGGTTTATGATAAAAGCTGTGAATTTTTAATACCAGCGTTTCTTATTTTGTTTTGAAGCATTAGATTTTCTCGATTTATGAGCATCACCGCTTCGGTTTGAATTTTTAGGTTTTACAGCTTCGGTGGTGCTTTCAGGACTTCCGGCATGCCATGGATAAGGATGATCGGTGATGGTTTTTACATCCACTTTTATAAGTTTTTGAATGTCTTTCCAGTATCCGTGCTCATCTTTACCGCAAAACGAAATTGCAATTCCGCCATTTCCTGCACGCCCTGTTCTTCCTATTCGGTGTACATACGTTTCAGGAATATTGGGTAAATCAAAATTGATTACATAAGGCAATTGGTCAATATCAATTCCACGTGCTGCAATATCAGTAGCAACAAGAACGCCCACTTCCTTGTTTTTAAAAGCATCTAATACTCTTTGTCTTGCATTTTGCGATTTGTCTCCATGTATGGCTTCGGCAGCAATTCCTTTTTTGCGTAAAGCTTTTACCACGTTATCTGCACCATGTTTAGTTCTCGAAAAAACTAGTACATCGCTTAGATTTTCATTTTGAAGCAAGTTGTATAAAAGATTTCTTTTTTCTCCTTTTTCAACAAAATAAACACGTTGTTCTACATTTTCAGCCGTAGAAGAAACCGGTGAAACGGTTACTGTTTCCGGATTAGTCAAAAATATTTCGGCTAATTCTCTGATGGCAATAGGCATAGTGGCCGAAAAAAACAGCGTTTGTCTATTTTTAGGAGTCAGTTTTACAATTTTCTTTACATCATTTACAAATCCCATATCAAGCATCTGATCGGCTTCGTCTAAAACTAAATTGTGCAAATGATCTAAATCGATGAATCCTTGTTTGTGTAAATCTAATAATCTTCCCGGAGTAGCAATTAAAATGTCAACACCATTTTTTAAGGCATCCACCTGAGGATTTTGAGACACACCACCAAAAATGGTTAGTTGAGTCAGATTAGTGTATTTAGCATAAGTGTCAAAACTTTGCCCTATTTGTACTGCCAGTTCTCTTGTAGGAGTTACAACCAGAGCACGAATTTGTTTTGCTTTTTTGGAAGAACCTACAATGCGGTGTAATTGGTGAATAATGGGTATGGCAAAAGCGGCTGTTTTTCCGGTTCCTGTTTGTGCACAACCTATCAAATCATTTCCGGCTAAAATAAGCGGAATAGCTTGTTCCTGAATAGGTGTTGGGGTGGTATAGCCATGTTCGTATACGGCTTTTTGAATACTTTTTGAAAGTGATAAATCTTCGAATAACATAAGTTTAATATTAATTACCGTGTAATAAGTTACAACGATAAGTTGGGCAAAGATAGTATTATTATTCTTGATGCTCGTTTAATGCTGCCTTTACTCCCGATAAATCTTACTATTATTAAATAGTAGTTTCTTTTAATGCTTTATTAGAATTGGATTTTATAAAGTCAGTTACCAGATAACCTATAAGTTTCCCTATTAAATGATTGTTTTTATCTACGTCTAATTCAGGAGCACCTTCGCAAATGTGTAAATAACTGGCATGTTTGTTTTTTGCAAAAAAAGAAACAAACTGGCGTAATTCCTCTACCGAAAAACCACTTAAAGTCATCGCACTGCTTGCAATATTAGGTATGGCATCTAAATCAACTTCGATTCCAAAATAATCAGTTTTGATAAAATCCAGAGCCTGAACCATTTCTTTATCAAAATCTTTTTCTTTTCGAATATTGATACTGTCATAGGTACTGTAGCGTACTCTGTCTTCTGTTTTTTTAATAATATCCAAAACACTTTTTGAAGTATAGTTTTCGTGTAAACCAAAAACAAAGTATTTTTTCAGGAAACCTTCTTCATACGCATACGAAAAACCATTTCCGCTATGGCGACCTTCTAAAATTCTGAAATCCGAATGCGCATCAAAGTTTATCGCGTTTACCGGTTTTCCTTTTGCAAGAGCGGTACCTTTTATATTTCCGTAAGCATTATTATGTCCGCCACCAATAATAATGGGGATTTTACCTAATTTGACAATGCTGAAAATGATATGAGAAACATCTTTGTCTATTTTTTTTACCAGCTGACTGAGCTTTACGCGGTCATCCATGTGGTTAAAATCAAGATTTTCTACTTCTTTCATTTCTTCCAGAACATTAATTTGTCCTAAAACAATGATTTGGTTTCCCTTACAAAAACGATTGTGCTGAATGTTAGCAATGCTTTTAATAGCTTCATTCCAAGCAGAGGCAGCACCCGGTCTTCCATAATTAGCTCTGATACCTATGTCTTCCGGAATCCCTAAAAGAACATATTTTGCATCCGTATTTTTTATATAGGAAATGGTGTTAGCGCCAGCAGGAACTGTCAGCATTTTTTCTCCAAATTTTATTTCTCCGCTTCTATGGTTTGTGACTTTAGCAAGATCATTGATTGTAAAAGGTAGAAATTTGTCCATGTGTGAAGAAAATTTTTTCTACAAAAATAATATAAATTCTTTACAGACGTTATATGTTAAATATATATTGTTAAATTTGGGAATATTAAAATTGAAAAACGTTAAAAAAATGGAAAACAAACAAAGTAGTTCAGGTCTTAAGGCAGTTATTGCTGTATTGGCAGTTTTATTAGTTGGGAGTTTAGTTTATATTTTTAAAATATCTTCGGATACCGAAAAAGTACAAACAGTATTGACTACTACCGAAACAGAAAAGGAGTCAGTAATGAAAGATTTAGAACAGTTAAAAGCAACTTATGATGCTGCAATTGCCGAAAATACTTCAATGTCTGACGAATTAATTCTGGAAAGAGACAAGGTAGTGAACCTAATGTCCGAAGTTAAAAAATCTAAAGGAGATGTTTCTGCTTTTAAAAACCAGATTAATCTTTTACAGAATAAAATGAAAGCCATGATGGCTGAAAATGAAGGATTAAAAAACCAGAATAAGGTTTTAACAACGCAGCGTGATAGTACGGCAGTGATTTTGACAGAATCTAAAAAATACAACGAAGCGCTTGTAGGTCAAAATGATGAATTAGCTAAAGTAGTTGAAAAAGGAGCTAAATTAACCGTTTTAAACATCCAGAGTTCTGCTTATAAAGTAAGAAGTTCAGGTAAAGAAATTGAAACTGAAAAAGCAAGACGTACTAATATGCTAAAAATCAGTTTTACCATTGCCGGTAACCAAATTGCACAATCAGGTGATAAAACCTATTATGTACAGGTTATTGACAGTAAAAACAATGTTTTAGGCGAAAAGAAAAACATTAGTTTTGATGGTAGAGATTTGACTTATAGTTTTACAAGTACTGTAAAGTATGAAAATAAAACAGTTCAGGTTTCAGAAAATTTACCAGGAAAAGATTTTGCTCCGGGTACTTATTATGTAAATATATTTGATAAGGGAGAGATGGTTTCTAAATCAAGTTTTACTTTGAAATAATCCATTATAATTTTATACTAAAAGAGGCATTTCGATTGAAATGCCTCTTTTTTTTTATCTAAGGATATAAAAGTTATTCTTCTTCGCCATCATTTTCTAAAGAATCGCCTTCTATTTCTTGTTCCGATTCAAATTCGAAAAAACTAAAAATAGAACCTCCGTAACTTTTCTGAAAAGAAAAATTAGCTAAATGATCTAATTTCGTGTATTTAGAGTGTTCGATAATCATCATTCCTTCTTCGTTGAGAATGTTTTTTTCGAAAACCAATAAGACCACTTTTTCAAAAGTAGCCTGATCTAAACCATAAGGCGGATCAGCAAAAACGATATCAAACGAAGCATTGCATTTTTCCAGAAATTTAAAAACATCACTTTTTGTAGCTGCAATTGGAAAATCAAATTCGGCAGCCGTTTGTTTGATGAATTTTACGCAACCAAAATCACCGTCTACTGAAGTAATAGGCGAACTTCCGCGAGAGGCAAATTCGTAGCTTATGTTTCCCGTTCCGGCAAATAAGTCCAACACTTTTAGACCATCAAAACTAAAATGATTGTTTAAAACATTAAATAACGCTTCTTTAGACATATCGGTGGTAGGACGAACAGGTAAACCTTTTGGCGGGCTGATGCGTCTTCCTTTGTATTTTCCTGAAATAATTCTCATGAGTTGAAAAGTATAAAATGATTTCTGTTTTCGGCCTCAGAAAAATAATTGTTCCATCGTAAATCTTCCACATCAATCAGGGAAACATTGCGAATGTATTTATAAGCTATTTTGTAAAACGGACTCTCGGCAGTGATGTTTCCAATTAATTCTAAAGGGAAATTTTCAGGATTCATATTGAGTTGCTCAGCAGTGAAAAGCAG
>Ga0307414_10001819_pt1 | contig 11023 bp, 11 predicted proteins | sample DK1Ometagenome_FD_203804 | JGI IMG/M metagenome (GOLD analysis project Ga0307414, IMG submission 203804) | Maize rhizosphere microbial communities from greenhouse at UC Davis, California, United States - DK15-O-3 | ecosystem: Host-associated > Plants > Roots > Rhizosphere > Soil | place: USA...
GCCGATGCCGCCAATAAAAAGCGCAACCGGGATCGACAGCCAAGGCAGAGCGTGCGCGGTCATCAGCACACCCGCCAGCCCTTCGGCGAAGGGATAGATGGTGCCATAGGGAACCCAGCGTTTGGCGAGCAGATCATAATTGAGGAACATTGTCGCGAATTTGTCGATGTCCTGAAGCTTCAGAAGCGCGAGGACGATCATGCTGAACGAGATGAACCATTCGGCGGTGCGCAAGGTGAAGGCGTCGCCATAGGCGGAATAGGACGTTGCCAGCGCCATCAGCGCGGTCATCGCGAACAAGGCGATCACCGGGCGATAACTGGTCGCGTCGGGGTCGGCGACCTTCAGCCCGAAATGGCGGCGCAAATCATCGTAACCGCCGATGCGAACGCCGTCGATAAAGGTCTGCGGCGTCGTTTTGACATCATATTTCGCCTTGAACGCGTCGGTTTCCTCGCGCGTCCGCAGCCACTGGTCGTCGACCGTAAAGCCCTTTCTTTCGAGAAGATATTTTGCCTTGAGGCCATAGGGGCAGGTGTGCCCCGGCATGACCATGCGATGGAGGGTTGCTTGGTTTTTCATGCACCCCATATAACCTCCGTACCATAGTACGGAGTCAAGCCATGCAAATCACGATCGGAAAATTGGCGGCGGCGGGCGACGTCGGGGTTGAAACGATCCGCTATTATCAACGCCGCGGCCTGATCGGCACCCCCGCGCGCAGCGGCGGCGAAGGCTGGAGCGGGGGCATTCGCCGCTATGACGAAAATGACGTGCGGCGGCTGAAATTCATCCGCTCGGCGCAGGCGGCAGGTTTCACGCTGGAGGAAATCGGCGAATTGCTGGCGCTGGAAGCAAGCGACGACCGCGCCCGCGTGCGCAGCCTCGCGCGCCAGCGGATCGAGGTGCTCGATACGAAAATCGCGCAAATGACCGAAGCCCGCGCGGCACTGGCACGCCTCGCCACCCAATGCGCGGCGAGCGACAAGGGACCGTGCCCGATCCTGCAGGCGTTCGAGGTCTAAAACGTCCGCCCTTACGCGAAGCCGCAGGCGGCGAGGCAATCTCCACCCCTCCGCCTATTCGCCGCCTCCTTCATCATCGTCATCCCGGACTTGATCCGGGATCGACCGCGGCGTTGAAGCCATGAACTCCGGATCAAGTCCGGGGTGATGAAGTGGAAATGGCCGCTAACGACCGATTGTTGACGCCTAATTTCCGTCACCCCGGGCTTGACCCGGGACCCGCCTTCCTTCTTTCCAGTGGCGAAAGATAAGGCAGGCCCCGGGTCAAGCCCGGGGTGACGAAGGGCTGGAATCGACCGATTGCGGACACGTGCCAACTCCATTACCCTAATATGATGCCCAAGGCGCTATTGCTCATCGCAGCCGTCGCAGCGTTGAACGCATGCAATGCGGCAGACACGCGCGCAAAGCGGCTGGCGGCCATAGAAGAAGTTGAAAGAGCGTGCCGCATACCTAAAGGCACTATTGATCGAATGGCAGCGGATGAACCAGCAAGCGAAGGACAATCTTGCGATCCAATAAAGAAACAATGCCAAGAAAGTCGTTTTATTCACTTGGGCAATGCTGATTTCGAACCGAATCTCTTATGTCGTTTCTCCTGTATTAAAGGTTACAGATCTAGCGACGGATATAATTTCGGCCTTTATCTCCATAACATAAATGTCAGAGACGAACCTCAGACCGATAATTGTTGATCCGGCCAGAGATTGCTGACGCGACAATTACGTAAAAGCTTGAGAGTCCGCTTCCCACCCCAAAGCCGACACCGCTCGCTCTAAAAATCCGTCGCCCTACAGTGCCGCGCCGCGCCACCATCCGTCCTGCTCATTGAACGGCTTCCGCCAGCCGCCCTCACGGCGACCGAGGAGGCGGTTTCAATGCGCGGCTTTGTGGCTCTGGCCCGTCGGATGCAGCGAATTCAGCTGTGCAGAAAGTGCATCACGTCGCCGTCGTGGACGACATAGGCCTTGCCCTCGGCGCGCAGCTTGCCCGCTTCGCGCGCGCGCGCTTCGCCGCCCAGTGCGACATAATCGTCATAGGCGATGGTTTCGGCGCGGATGAAGCCCTTCTGGAAATCGCTGTGGATTTCACCCGCGGCTTCGGGAGCGGTGGCGCCGGTGTGGACGGTCCATGCACGGGCTTCCTGCGGGCCGACGGTGAAGAAGGTGATCAAGTGGAGCAGTTCGTAACCGGCGCGGATGACGCGCGCGAGGCCGGTTTCGGTGAGGCCCATTTCGGACAGGAATTCCATCCGGTCGGCCATCTCCATCGTCACCAGCTCGCTTTCGATCGCGGCGGATACGACGACGGCCTGCGCGCCTTCGGCAGCCGCCTTGGCAAAGACTTTTTCAGAGAAGGCGTTGCCGTTCGCCGCGCTGCCCTCGTCGACGTTGCAGACATACAGCACGGGCTTCGACGTCAGCAGCTGCGCGGTGCGCAGCACGCGGGCTTCTTCCTCGTCCTTGGGTTCGGTCAGCCGCGCGGGCTTGCCTTCGCGCAGCAGGTCGAGCGCCTGACCCAGCACCGAAGCGGCGATCTTGGCTTCCTTGTCGCCCTGCGCGGCCTTTTTGGTGAAGGCGGGGACGCGCTTTTCCAGGCTTTCGAGGTCGGAAAGCAGCAATTCGGTTTCGACCGTTTCGGCGTCGGCGACCGGATCGACCTTATTCTCGACATGCTGGATATCGTCATCCTCGAAGCAGCGCAGAACATGGACGATCGCATCGACCTCGCGGATGTTGCCAAGGAACTGGTTGCCCAGACCTTCGCCCTTCGACGCGCCGCGCACGAGGCCGGCGATGTCGACGAAGGCCAGCTGGGTCGCGATGATCTTCTTGCTGCCGGCGATCGCCGCCAGCTTTTCCAGCCGCGCGTCGGGGACCGCGACATTGCCGATATTGGGTTCGATCGTGCAGAAGGGATAATTCGCTGCCTGCGCCGCCGCCGTTTCGGTCAGCGCGTTGAACAGGGTGGACTTGCCGACATTGGGAAGCCCGACGATCCCGCATTTGAAACCCATGATCTTGTCTTTCGATTGTGCTGGCGCCGCGCGGACGCGATATTTGCTGGCCCGCTAGCCGGTTCGCGCGCTTTTTGCCAGCCCAGACCGCGCGGCGTTGTTGCCAATTGTTCATTATGAACAGGCTATCGCCCGGCGCAGGGGGCAAAAAGGGCGCGTCACTATGCGATGGAAATATCTTGTCCTGGCCGGCTCGGCGATTGCCGCAGCCGCCGCCGTCTCTGCAACCGCGGCAGGTGAGTTCGAGGCCGATGTGCTGGACGAACTCAACGCGCTGCGCGCCAACCCCGCTGCTTATGGACGCGAACTCGCCGAATCGCGCGACCGCTATGACGGCAACATCCTGCTCGGCCGATATGAGGACGAAATCGACATTCAAACGCATGAGGGCGTTGCCGCGCTCGACGAGGCGGTTGCCGCGCTGCGCCGCGCGCGCGCGGTTGCGACACTGGAGCGCGGGGAGATACTGGCGCGTGCGGCCGCCGACCATGTCGCGGCGCAATCGCGCTCGGGCGAGGTCGGGCATCGCTCGCGCGGCCGCGGCCCTGGCGAGCGTGCGATCGCGCGGGGCGGCGGCCGCTACGTCGGCGAAGTGATTACCTATGGTCATGGCGATCCCGTCTCGGTGATCGATCAGTTGCTGATCGACGATGGCGTTCCGGGACGCGGCCATCGCTTTGCGCTGCTCGAAGCGCGCTATCGCTATGCCGGTGCGGCGTGCGGTCGCCACAGCGTTCACCGCACGATGTGCGTCATCATGCTGTCCGAAACCCCCGACGGATCGGCTCCGCCGCCGCCGAAGCGGCCTGCGGCCCGGCCAGATTAGGCAGGGTTGGAAAACGGCCAGCCCCCGGGGGAGAAGACTGGCCGTTCCGCGCGCCGCCGGATGATTCCGGCGCCGCGATCAGTTGCCGACCGGCTGGCTGTCGGTCCGCCGCACGACGACGGTCGATGACCGCGGCTGCTCGCCGGCTACCGGCCAATTGCCCGTCGGATGCTGGATGTTGACGAAGAAGGTCTTGAGATCGGGCGTATAGGCCAGCCCGGTGATCTCGCAGCCCACCGGCCCGACGAGGAAGCGTTTCGACTGCTTGCTCACCTGATCGACATGGAACATCGCATTATGTCCGAATGCGCCGTCGATCGTCGTTCCCGCGACGCCCGAATTGCCCGGAACGCTATGGTCGGTCTGCACCCACAGGCGGCCCTGCGGGTCGATGCGCAGCCCGTCGGGGCTGGAGAAGGTGTCGCCCTTGATATCGCCGACCAGATTGCTGCCGCCCGCCGCCAGCGTCGGGCTGCCCGCCTGCAGGAAGATTTCCCAGCTAAACTTGGTCGCCAGCGGCGAATCGCCTTCTTCGCGGAACTTGATGATATGCCCGTGCAGGTTGGTAACGCGCGGGTTGGCGGCGTCGGTAACCCTGCGGCCGCTGTTGTTGGTCAGCGTGACAAACACCGCCTTGTTGTCGGGCGCGACGGTCAGCCATTCGGGGCGGTCCATCACGGTGCCACCGGCGACGCGTGCGGCCGACGAGCAATTGATCAGCACATCGGCCTGGTTGTTGAAGTTGACGATCGTCGGGGTCGGCGGGGTCGTGCTCTGGCTGACATTTCCGGGGTCCGACGCGCCGGCGGTCAGGCCGTTCTGCCCGACCGTCAGCGCGCGCCATTCGCCGGTGCCGTCTCCGTTGAAGCGCGCGACATAGAGCGTGCCATAATCCAGCAGGTCGGTGTTCGCGGCGCGGTTGGTGGCGCTATAGGCGCGTTCGGGCACGAACTTATAGATGCAGCCGGGGGTCGAATCATCGCCCATATAGAAAGCGACGCGGCGTTCGGCGCTCGCCATATAGGCGACATTCTCGTGGCTGAAGCGGCCCATTGCGGTGCGCTTCGTCGGCGCCGCCAGCTCGCGCAGCGGGTCGATCTCGACCACCCAGCCATAATCGCGCGCGGGCTGCGTCGGGTCGAGGTAATTGTCGGTGGTTTCCTCGCAGGTCAGATAGGTGTCCCACGGGGTGCGTCCGCTCGAACAATTGTTGAGCATTCCCTTGATCGAACCCGACAGAAGGCCCGCGGCGGGGCCGCCGGCGCGATAGCTGCTGTTGCCGGTATAGCGGCGGTTATAGGTCGACCCCGGCTTGACCGCCCATTTGCCGTCGCCGCCCTTGGCGACCTCGACGACGCCGATCCCGACCGCCGACAACGCAATCGCTTTCTGATCCGCGGTCGCGGTCGCGGCATTGTAACTGCCCGCCATCAGGATGTTGAAATCGGGATATTCGAAATTCATCGCCAGCAGGCCGCCGGCATTGGCATCCACGCCGGGCAGAGCGAAATATTCCATGCCGTCGTGATTGCCGCCGGCCCATTTTTCCGCGACCGCAGGGCTGGCGGGGAAACTGCCCGCATAAGGCGCGCCGGCTTCGACCGAATCGCCGGCCTTGAGCAGCACATCGACGGTATAACCTGCGGGTACGGTGACCTTGTCATCCTGGTTCGCGGCGACCGCGGCAAAGCTGATCGCATAGCTTGGGGCCGGGGTGGGGGTCGGCGTGGGCGTCGGGGTCGGTGTGGGGGTGACTGTGACGGGCGGCTTGCCATCATCGTCGCTGCAACCGGCGAGCGCGGCAACGGGGATCACCGACAGTCCGAACAGGCCGCTGCGCAGCAAGGTGCGGCGCGTCGGGTTTTGGGCGACGATCGCCTCCAGGCTATTCGCGCCGCCGAGGTCGTCGGTATCGCGGCGAAATGGTGCGCGCGCTTCGTCGGTAAGATGTGACATGCAGTACCCCTGTTTTTTCGGTTGGGCCCCGGGACTGAATGTCCCGATGAGGTGGCCCCGATGACAGGGGGACGTGTCAGCGTGATTGCTTGAACATGTCGGAACGGGATGATTTTGGTGACGCTTGTGTGACGCTGCCGGTCGCGGCGATCGATATCAGCCCAGCCACCGTGCGAAAACGCGCACCGGCTGCAACTCCCAGCCAAGCCGTTCGTACAGCCCCGCCGCGGGATTCCCCTCGCGCAGCATCAATTCGACCTTCGGGCAGCCGCGGTGCTTCAACCAATCGTAGGCGTGATCGAGCAATTGCCGCGCAATGCCCTGACCGCGATGATCGGGAGCAACCCCCAGATAATAAATCCACCCGCGATGGCCGTCGAATCCGGTCATCGCCGTGCCGACGATGTCGGCGCCGCGTTCGGCGATGAAGATGGTGGAGGCTGAATGCTCAAGCGCGCGCAGGAAATCGGCGCGGGGGTCGTTCCAGGGGCGCGTAAGGTCGCAGGCCTGCCAGATTGCGATCACCGCGTCGGCATCACTTTCCGCCGCGGCCCGCAAGCTGATCATCCCTGCAACCGCAGCGCCAGATCGCTCTGGAACCGCACCTCATTCCCGTCGGCAAGCCATTTCGCTTCGGCCGCGATCGCGCCGAGCAGGTCGATCAGCGGCTCCATCTCGCTCTTGTGGTAATTGCCCAGCACATGGCCGGTAACGCGATCCTTGTGCCCCGGATGGCCGATGCCGATGCGCACGCGGCGGAAATCCTCGCCGATATGCTGGATCATGCTGCGGATGCCGTTATGCCCGGCGGCGCCGCCGCCCTGCTTGACCTTCACCTTCATCGGCGCGAGGTCGAGCTCGTCATAGAAAGCGGTCACGTCCTGCGACGCCAGCTTATAGAAATCCATCGCGGCGCGCACGCTGCGGCCGCTTTCATTCATGAAGGTTCCGGGTTTCAGCAGCAGGATGCGCTGGTTGCCGATGCGGCCATCCTGGATCCAGCCCTGAAATTTCTTCGCGGGCGCAGGAAAGTCGTAAACATCGGCGATGACGTCCGCGGCCATGAAGCCGACATTGTGACGGTGCATCGCATATTGGGGCCCGGGATTGCCGAGGCCGACCCATAATTGCATGGCGTCGCCTTTCTCGGGGCCGCGTGCGGATCGCCCCTCCCCGCAAAGGGGGAGGGGCGGGTCCAGGTTCGTTTAGGCTTCGTCGCCTTCAGCAGCTTCGCCGCCGTCAACCGTCGTATCGCCCGACGTCGACTTGAGAGCCGACGGAGCGACGATCGTCGCGATGGTGAAGTCGCGATCGGTGATCGCGCTTTCGCTGCCCTTGGGCAGCTTGACGTGGCTGATGTGGATCGAATCGCCAACGTCAAAGCCGGTGACGTCAATCGCGATGTCATCGGGGATGTTGGCTGCGTCGCAGATCAGTTCCAGTTCGTGACGAACGATGTTCAGCACGCCGCCGCGCTTCAGGCCCGGCGATGCTTCTTCGTTTGCGAACACGACCGGAACCGCGACAGTGACCTTGGCATCCTTCGAGATGCGCAGGAAGTCGGCGTGGATCGGGCGATCCTTGACCGGATGGAAAGCGACGTCCTTGGGCAGCGTGCGAATCTGCTTGCCACCGACTTCGATCATGACGACCGAATTCATGAAGTGACCCGTCATCAGCTGCTTCATCAGCAGCTTTTCTTCGACGTGGATCATCAGGGGTTCTTCTTTGCCGCCATAGACAACGGCGGGGACGCGGCCACTACGACGCAGTTCACGCGAGGCTCCCTTGCCTCCCCGTTCACGCGTCTCGGCCGACAGCACCAGCTGGTCGCTCATCATTTTTCTCCGAGTATAGATTTCACAGTCCGCCACGCCTCCAGGGATGACCATGGACGGAAGCCGCGGCGCTTAGCGAGGAAGCGACGAAAATGCAAGCGTCGGTGCGAAGTTGGGGGTTCTGGATGACCGACCGCGACCAAAGATAGTCATTCTCTAATTCCGTTCGCATCGAGCGAAGTCGAGATGCCCCTCGATGTAGCGCGATCTCGATGGGTGTCTCGACTTCGCTCGACACGAGCGGAAAAAAGGAGCGGTCGGTAACGACCGGTTTTTGCCGTACTTGGTTCGTCGCCTCCGCGAAGGCGGGGGCCGCTATCGGCGTAGCGTAAGGTTGCCCGCGGCCCCCGCCTTCGCGGGGGCGACGCCTTGGCCAATGTCCGCTTCCCACCCCAAAGCTGACTTCACGCCATGCGCGCCACCCCATCACTGCACCCGCGTCACCTTGATCCCCTCGGCCTCCAGCATCGTCGGCACGCCGTCGCTTCCGACCAGATGTCCCGCGCCGACCGCCAGCATCACCGTTCCCGGCCGTTCCATCCGCTGCTTGATCCACGCGCTCCAGCGCCGGTTGCGATCGGTGATGATCGCCTTGCGCGCCGCCGGAACGACATCGACATCTTCGTTGATCACTTTTTCCAGCGCCGCAATGTCGCCGCGCGCCCATGCGGCGGTCAGTGCGTCGACATCCTCCACCGCCTTGTCGGCCTTCGCTGCCGCGCGTGTCAGCAGCGTGCGCTGGGTCTGCGGGTCGAGCGTTTCGAACAGCATCAGCTGTTCTCTTGCGGTTTCCAGCCCGCCGACTGGTTTGCCCGCCGCCTCGAACGCGGCGGTCAGGCCGGCTTCGACGCCTTGCGACGGCATCAGTTCGGCTTTTTGCGCGACGCGCTGGCCCATCAGCACCATCACCGCCCAGTCGTCGAGCTTGTCGCCGCCAAAATTGCCGCCGCTCGCCTCCAGCGTGCGATAGCCGGCGAGCGCGTCGGCGGGCAGCCGCTTTTCCATCGCCAGCGGTGCGCTGCGCGGCGCCAGCTCACCGAATATGCCGCCCGCAGTCGACAGCTCCGCAGGCGACAGTTCCAGCACCAGCTCATCGGCCGCGGCGATCGCACCCGCAACCTTGCCGTCGTCCCAGTCGGTGCCGCGCGGCAATGCGTGCATCGTGCCCAGCATATAGATGCGCGTGTCGCTATCTTCGACCAGCCACATTGCGGGGCGTGCCTGCGGGCCGGGTTCGGCGGCGCTGCATGCGGCGATCAGCAACGGCAAAAGGGCCGCCGCAAGGCGGCGACCCCGATGTCCGGAACGGAAAGTCCCGATCCTCAATATGCAACCCGCTCCACGGTCAGGCCGCGTTCCTTCAGATAATCCTGCACGCTCTTTTCACCCGCCAGATGGCCCGCACCGACCGCGACGAACACCGTGCCCGGCTTGTCCATCCGCGCCTTCAGCTGATCGGCCCAGCGCTGATTGCGATCCCACAGCAGCGCCTTGGTGACTTCGGGCGTATCGGCCATGCTTTCGTTCATCGTCGCCGCCAGTGCCTCGGGATCGCCTTTGCTCCATTGCATGACCAGCTTGTCGAGCATCGGTCCGGCCTTGTCGATATCCCGGACCACGGTGTTCAGATAATTGACCTGCGCTTCTTCGGGCAGCGTGTCGAGAAAGCTCAACTGCTCGGTCAGCGTTTCCAGGCCGAGGATCGGCTTTCCGCTATCCTTGGCGAAACGGGTCAGCAGCTTTTCGGCGCCTTGCTCGGGGTCGTAACCCAGCTTGCCCAGCGGCAACATCGACAGCGTCGCCGCCGCGAACCACGGCTCGAACATGTCGAGCTGGGCCGGTTTCAGGCCCAAGCTTCCCAGCGCGGCCTGATAGGTTTTGAGCTCGTCGGCATTCAGCCGCGACGACAGCGTCTTGCCGCTCTTGTCGACGGCAAGCTCCATGGTGGTGTTCGCCAGCACGGCCTGATCCTCGGGCATCACCATTTCCAGCATCAGCTGGTCGGACTTGTCGAAGGCGTCCTTGACCGCGGCGTCGAACCAGCTGAGGCCGGGCTTCAGTACATGGATGGTGCCGAACAAATAGATGGTGGTGTCATCGTCCTTCACCACCCACAGCGCGGGGTCGGCGTCGGTGGTTGCGGCGGCGGGCGCCGCCACCGCCTCTGCGGCCATGGAAGGGGCCGACGCGAAGCCGGCAAAGGAAATGATCGCGCAGCTGGCGGCAAGGGTACGAAAAAGCGTCTTCATGGGAGATGTCTTTCTTTCAGCAATGTAGCGCAAGATTGCAAAGAGGGAAGGGTGGCGCCGGGTCAGCGGAACTTGAACCACAGATAAACGACCGCGTTGACGATGATCGATCCGGTAAACAGCAGCATTGCGTCGACCGGCGGGGCCAGACTGGCGCCGTGAAGAAGCCACCAGACGGGCGCGGCCAATGCAAAGGCGTACCATGCGGCGAGGCCGGCCCAGAGCAGCGCGCGTTCCTCATGATCGTCGACCGAACGATGAAACAGCGGGATGCATATTGCCAATCCGATCGCCCATAGAACCGATGCGCCGATCGCAAAGCCGGTGGTGAGCGTCGCATCGCCCAAAAACAAAAGCCCAGAAACAGAAGGGGAAGTGTCCTGGGCCGCGGGGTTGACGGCCCGTTTCCATATGCCGATCAGCCCGCCGATGGCCAGGGAAAGCCCGATTGCCGTCAGGTAACGCTTCCGGCGTGGTGACATGGGGCGCTTCGCAGGCTTTCCGGTGTCAGTCATGGTTTGATCCTTCAAAGCCATCGTCGAAAATCTCCTCGATCGGCATGTCGAACAGGCGGGCGAGTTTGAAGGCGAGGGGAAGCGAGGGGTCATATTTCCCCGTTTCGATCGCATTCACTGCCTGTCGCGAAACGTCCAGCCGGTCGGCCAGTTCGGCCTGGCTCCAGTTCCGCATCGCGCGCAGGACTTTCAGTCTGTTCTCCACGGCGGTCAGCGGGGGGCGGTGCGGCGGGAATTCGACAAGCAAAGCCATGTCCTTAGCCTCTCCGCGCTGATGGCCTGATCCCGGAACGGCGTCCAAGTCATGGGGCACATAAATTGTCTCCTGTCATGTCCTCCTGACCTTGTGTCAGGTGTTATTGACTAAATGACATGAGTCGCTGACTGTGTCAACAAGACCTGACAAAAAGTTTTGTGAGCATGACATGGTCGCGGATCGAAAGCCGCTGTCCCCTTGACCCTACGGCCGCGCTGCGCCAAGGCGGCGGCGATTTTTGCACCTGCGAAGGAATTGCGGCCGTGGCCGACGCCGAAGCGAAGAAAAGCCTCAGCTTTCAGGACATGATCCTGACGCTCCACGCCTATTGGGGCGCGCGC
>Ga0307414_10001820_pt1 | contig 11021 bp, 5 predicted proteins | sample DK1Ometagenome_FD_203804 | JGI IMG/M metagenome (GOLD analysis project Ga0307414, IMG submission 203804) | Maize rhizosphere microbial communities from greenhouse at UC Davis, California, United States - DK15-O-3 | ecosystem: Host-associated > Plants > Roots > Rhizosphere > Soil | place: USA...
CTCCGACGAAATCACCAGCGCGGCGAAGCGGCCATAGGGCGGGGCGCCGGCGTGCTTTCGTGCCGCCGCCTCGGCGGCATAGAAACCGTCGCGGTCGTTCGCGACCAGCGCCGCCATCACCGGCGCGTCGGGCACACGCGTCTGGATCAGCACCTCGCCGGGCTTCACGCCGCGCCCGGCGCGGCCCGCGACCTGCGCGATCTGCTGGAAGGTGCGTTCGGACGCGCGCAGGTCGCCGCCGTCGAGCCCGAGGTCGGCGTCGACCACCCCGACGAGGGTGAGGTTCGGGAAATGATAGCCCTTGGTGACGAGCTGGGTGCCGATGATGATATCGACCAGCCCGCCCTCGACATTGTCGACGAACTCCGCCGCTTTCGCAGGCGACCAGAGGGTGTCGCTGGTGACGATCGCGACGCGCGCCTCGGGAAAGCGCAGGCGCACCTCGTCGGCAACGCGCTCGACTCCGGGGCCGCAGGCGACGAGACTGTCCTCATCCTCGCATTCGGGGCACAGCCGTGGCGGCGGCATGACATGGCCGCAATGATGGCAGGCGAGCCGGTGGACGAGCCGGTGCTCGACCATCCACGCGGTGCAGTTCGGGCACTGGATGCGGTGGCCGCAGGTGCGGCACAAGGTCAGCGGCGCGAAGCCGCGGCGATTGAGGAACAGCAGGCTCTGCTCGCCCTTGGCAAGCCGGTCCGCAAGCGCGTCGACGAGCGGCGGCGCGAGCCAGGTGCCGCGGTCGGGCGGGTCCTGCCGCATGTCGATCGCCGCGAGATCGGGCAGGGTGGCGCCGCCGAAGCGCGCGGGCAGCTGGATATGGCGGTAGCGCCCCGCCTCGACCATCGCGAGGCTTTCGAGCGCGGGGGTCGCGCTCGCGAGCACTACCGGCAGCCCCTCGAAATGCCCGCGCATCACCGCGACGTCGCGCGCGTGATAATGGACGCCATCCTCCTGCTTGAAGCTTGTTTCATGCGCTTCGTCGACGACGATCACGCCGAGCTTGGCGTAGGGCAGGAACAGCGCCGAGCGCGCGCCGATGACGATGCGCGCGTCACCGTTCGCGATGGCATGCCAGGCGCGGCGGCGCTCGGCCGAGCGGAGGCCTGAATGCCACCCAACCGGCTCGCAGCCGAAGCGCGCCGCAAAGCGCGTCAACATCGGCTCGGTCAGCGCGATTTCGGGGAGTAGCACCAGCGCCTGCTTGCCCGCGTCGATCGCGGCGGCGATCGCCTCCATATAGACTTCGGTCTTGCCCGACCCGGTGACCCCGTCGAGCAGCAGCGTCTCGAATTTTTCGGCTGCCACCGCCGCGATCAGCCGCGCCGCCGCCGCGGTCTGTTCGTCCGACAGGTCGGGCGGCGCGAAGGCCGAATTGGGAGCGGGATAAGGCGCGTCGGCCGAAACCGCGACCGCCTCGAGCGCGCCGGTGTTCACCAGCCCGCGCACCACCGCCTCGCTGACCTCAGCCAGCGAGGCGAGTTCGCGCACCGTCCCTTGCGAGCGCCCGATCATGTCGAGCGCCACCGTCCGCTGCGGCGTCATCCGTTTGGGCAGCTCGCCCGTCGCGCGATATTCGATGATCGGGCGCCGCGCATCGGCGAAGGCGACCCCGGGCAGCACCATGCGCAGCACCGACCCCGGCGGCGCGAGATAATAGTCGCTCGTCCATTCGACGAGACGGCGGAGCGGCGCCTGGATCGGCGGCACCGGCACGACCTCGAACAGGTTGCGCAACCGGTTGTCGCCGACGGCTTCCGGCGATCCGAAACTTTGGTCTTCCCACATCACCCCGCCGAGCTTGCGTGGTCCGAGCGGTGCGACGACGACGCTGCCGAGTTCGGCCTCAATGCCATAGGGCACCCGGTAGTCGAGCGGGCCGAGGGCGGCGGTTAGCAGGAGGACGCGGGCGCGGGTCATGGGACTGGGCAGGATATAGGGTGGCGGGTAAAATAGGAAAGCGGCGCGTCGAGAACCGTCGCCCCCGCGAAGGCGGGGACCGCTATCGGCCTTGCGCAACATTTCCAGCGACCCCCGCCTTCGCGGGGGCGACGAGTTAAGTGGACGCCATCGCCGCTTTCTTCGCCGTCCGTTTTACAGGCTTCGGACGCCTGAACCAGAAGCTCCACACCGCGAAGCTGCCGAGCATCGTCATCGCGAGGCCGGAGAGCGTCATCAATATCCGCCAGCTCCAGCCGCCGACCTTCGATGCATGGATCGGGAAGGCCATGTTGAACGCCTGCGCGCCGCCGGGCATCGCCAGCGCATCGCGCGCGCCGAGCACTTCGCCCGTCGCGGCGTCGAACCACAATGTCGAACGGCCGTTGGGCAACCATTCGGCCTGCTGGCGCATCCGCAGCATGATCGCGTCGCCGGGCTTGCGCGGCAGCGACAGGATGCGGAACTCGGCATCGGGAAAGCGCCGCCGCGCTTCGGTCAGCATCATGGCATAATCGGGTTTCGCGGCGAGCGGGCCGCCGCTGTATTTCGGCGGCTCGATCGCCCTGGCGGCCTCGACCGGCGATCCGAAGGGGGCGATCATCACCATCGCGAAGGGACGGAAGATCATCATCGTGCCGGTGACGACCGAGATCAGCAACAGCGGTGCCACGACTACGCCCAGGTCGCGATGCTGCATCACGATCGCGGGGCGGCTCATCCGCTTCGGCCACAGCCGCAGCCTGAAGGTCTTTCGCGTCCGCCACCACAGGATGACGCCTGAAATCACGAAGAACAGGCCGGCGAGGCCGGCGATGCCGATCACCCATTCGCCGCTGTCGCCCGCGAACAGATGATGATGGAAATCAAAGATCCACAGTTCGGGTCGCTCCCACTGGCTCGCCCAGCGTGTGACGACCTCGCCCGACTGGCTGGCATAGGCGCCCGCCTCCTTGCCGAAGCGGAGCTGGTGGAGCCCGAAGCGCTCGTCGGCATAGATGATGCCCTGTGCGCCGGGCATCGCCATCAGTCGCTCGGTCGTCGCGGCGACCGTGGGCAGGTCGCCGCGCAGTGCGTCGCCGGTGCCCGGCAGTCCGATCCACAGATGCTCATAGAGCAGGATCGTGCCCGACAGCCCGAGCAGCGCGAGTATGAGGCCGAGCAGGCCCCCGGTCCAGCGATGGAGGGTGTCGAGCAGCGTCATCATGTTAGAAGCGATAGTCCCAGCCAAGCGCGAAGGTTCGCCCGCGTCCCGCGAAGAAGGCGAGATTGTCGGTCGGCAGCCGCGTGTCGCTCGAATAGTCGATGTAGAATTTGTCGAACAGGTTCTGGACGCTCAGGCTGAGTCCGCCAAAGCCGGTCTGGTAACGGATGCTGGCATCGGTGAGGTTGTAGCCGCCGAAATTGTTGCGCTGGTCGGGGTTCGCCTTGCCGTGGAAGCTCTTGGACAGGAAGAATTGCGTCTGCACCAGCGCCGAGAGAGGCCCCTTGTTGTAGCTCGCGTTGAGGTTCAGGCGGTCGGGCGAGATGTTGGTGCCATCGAGGTCGGTGTCGACGATCCCATCGGGGTTCGCGCTGTCGCTGTCATACCGGCCCTGCAGATGCGCATAGCCGACGACAAGCTTCAGCCCGTCGATCGGCATCGCGACGCGCAGGTTGAGTTCGAGCCCCTCGATTTCGACGCGTTGGCGCTGGACGTCGAAGATGCGGTCGGGCCGCGCGATGAGCAGCTGGCCCTTGTCGCTCGACGACCAGAAATAGGTCGCGCTGGCATCGAGCGGGCCGCGCTTCAACTCGATGCCGATCTCGCGGTTGTTCGACACGATCGGCGAGATGTCGAGGAAGCTGTCGAGGTCGACCCCGGTGCGGTTCACCGCGCGGGTGATGCGACCGATGTCGGGCACGGTGAAGCCTTCGGCGTAGCTCGCATAGGCGCGGATGCCCGCCCATGGTTCGACGATCACGCCGCCGTTGATCAGCAGGTCCTGGAACTTGGGCTTGCCGCCCGCGACGTCGACGCCGCCATAGGTTGCGGTGCCGCAGTTGGTGGTGACGGTCGCCGAGCAGGCGACGAAGGTGGTCGAGGCGAGTGTGTGATAATCGTCGATTTCGATCTTCACATTTTCCCAGCGCACCCCGCCCGCGAGACGGACGAGACCGTCGAACAATTTGAGGTTCGCCTGGCCGAAGGGCGCGAGGCTGCGGAAATCGCTCGGCGGTACCCAGACGCGCCCGGTCGCGATCAGCGCCTGCTCGGTCTTGTCGACGAGCGCGTCGAAACCGACCGTGACGGTCAGGTCCTCGAAGCCCGGGACCGCACGTTCATAACTGAGCTTGGCGCCCAGTTTGCGGCTGCGGTTCTGCGACTGGTCGAACAGCGTGCCGACGGGGGCGAGCGCGGGGTCCTGGAAGGTCGCCTGTGTATTCACCTCGCCGCCAAAGGTGTCGCGGCTGCGGTTGAAGAAGATCTGGCTGACGAAATTGCCGCCGCCAAGGTCGGTGTCGGTCAGCGACAGCGCGACGCTTTCGGTGCGGTTCTGCGCCGCTTCGCCCGGCGGGGTGCCGCGCACCGCGCTGGTCGGCACGCCGGTCAGGCGGTTGCCGGCGAGCGCGACATAGTCGCCGTCGCCCTTGAGCTCGAAACGGCTGGCGGTCAGGTCGAGACGCGCCGTGGACGAAAGTTCGTAGCCGAGGCGCGCGAACAGCGAGAGCGTTTGCGAATCCTGCGTCTCGCCTTGCGTCAGGTTGATACCGATACGGCGGCCGTCGCCGTCGTAAAAGGCGCCGCGCCTTTCGAATGCGGCGCCGACGGTCGCATCGAAGCGGCCGGCCTTATACTGGACGAGGCCCGCGACCTTGCCGCCCAGCCCGTCCTTGCTGAAGCCATCGTCGGCCGTGCCCTGCAGCAGTAAGCGACCACTGAGACCCTCGGTTCTCGGCGCGCCGACGGTGACCTGGTTGACGATACCGCCCGTGCCGCCGACCCCTTGCAGCGCGTTCGACCCATAGATCAGCTCGACGCGGTCGATGAAGAAGCCGTCGATGGTGAAGCCATCGCGACTGCCGTCGCGCATCGGGGTCGACTGCGGGATGCCGTTGATCGCATAGAGCGGCGAGCGGCCGCGCAGCGTCTCGCCCGCGCCCGAGAGTTTCTGGCGCGTCGGTGAGAAACTGGGGGTCAGGCTCGACACCGCGTCGGTGATCGATCCCGAAATCGCGATCTGCTGGTCGAGCGTGTCCTTGCCGATGATGTCGATGGTCAGCGGCAGGGCGTTCGGCGGCAAGATGGTGCGCGCCGCTGTGACGACGATCGTGTCTTCACCGGTCCCCTTGTCGGTCGCGGTGTCGTCCTGTGCGATGGCGGGGGACGACAGCATGGTGCAAGCCAGCATGGCGACGGCAAATTTGCGATTCATTCTCAGCTCCTGTTTGCAGGGGCCGCTAATGCGAATGATTTGCATAGGCAAGAGAAAAGCCCGAAGAATCGCTTGGCAGGCGGCTTTGTCGCCGGGCCGTGGAAAATTGGCCACACCAGGGAAAGCGCGCTATCAGCCTGACCATGCGCGAGAAGGAACTGCGTTTCGCCCTGATTTGCTACGGCGGCATCAGCCTCGCCGTCTATATGCACGGCATCACCAAGGAGGTGTGGCGACTCACCGCAGCGTCGCGCGCCTTCCACGACGGCGGTTCGCTCAGCGGCGTCGGGACTGTCTATCGCGACCTGCTCGCGTCCATCGCCGAACGCAGCACCATCCGCCTGCGCGTGCTCGCTGACATCGTCGCGGGCGCCAGCGCGGGCGGGATCAACGGCATCTTCCTCGCGCGCGCGCTCGCCACCGGCCAGTCGCTTGACCCGCTCACGGACCTGTGGCTCGACGATGCCGACGTCGATCATCTGATCGACCCCGACGCGCGGCCTTTGTCGGCGGCGACCAAATTCTGGGCGGTGCCGATCGCCGGTTGGATGATGAAAAAGCGCGGCAATGTCATCGACCGCACGGTGGGCGAAGGCGCGCAGGACGAGGTGCGCGCGAAGCTGTCGCGCTTCGTGCGGGCGCGCTGGTTCGAACCGCCCTTCGGTGGCGAGACCTTTTCGAACCTGCTCCTCGATGCCTTCGACGCGATGGACCAAGGGCCGCGCGGACCCGCGCTGGTGCCGGCGGGGCAGCCCGTCGACCTGTTCGTTTCGGTCACCGATTTTGCCGGCCACCGCGTCTCGCTGTCGCTCAACAGCCCGCCGCGCGTGACCGAGGACGAGCATCGCCTGATTCTCCATTTCCGTCAGGACAGCCGTGCCGGCAAGGCGCTCGACGACGTCCCCGGCCTCGCCGCCGCGGCGCGCGCGACCGCGAGTTTTCCGGGCGCCTTCCCGCCCTTCACCCTGCGCGAACTCGACAGCGTACTCGACAAGCGCGGGATCGCCTGGCCCGGCCGCGACGGCTTCATCCGCGCGCAGCTGCCCGCAGGCGGCGAGGCCGATCCCGCCGACCGCGTGCTGATCGACGGCTCAGTGCTCGCCAACGCGCCTTTCCGTCCCGCGATCGCCGCGCTTAAACAGCGCCCGGCGCGGCGCGAGATCGATCGCCGCTTCATCTATATCGACCCGAAACCCGATTATCGTTCGATCAGCTTCGGCAAGCCCGGCGAAACCGCGGAGGGCGATGCCCCGCGCCTGCCCGGTTTCCTGCCGACGATCCTCGGCGCGATGTCTGAAATCCCCCGCGAACAGCCGATCCGCGACAATGTCGAGGCGATCGAGGGCATGTCGCGCCGCATCCGCCGGATGCAACATATCCTCGACGCGATGAAGGTAGAGGTCGAAGAGCAAGTGGCCGCGCTTTTCGGCACCACCTTCTTCCTCGACACCCCGACCACCGCCCGGCTCGCCAAATGGCGCGCCAAGGCGCAGGAACAGGCGGCCGAACGCGCGGGCTTCGCCTTCTCGCCCTATGGCCATCTCAAACTGTCGGCGATGGTCGAGGACCTGGTCGGCATCGTCGATCGCCTCGCCCCGCCCGAAGGCGACATCCATCGCCGCAATCGTCGCCAGCAGCTCTGGGACGAGGTGCGCGCACGCGGGCTCGACCGTATTTCGGGCAGGCGCGGCGCGGGGGCGAGCAATGACGCCGTCACCTTCTTCCGCACCCACGATCTCGGTTTCCGCGTGCGCCGCCTGCGCTTCCTCGCGCGCGAGCTCGACCGGGTGGTCGAGGCGCAGCGCGATACGCGCGACCCCGCGTGCGACGCGATGCGCGACACCATCTACGACGCGCTCGGCGTCTATCTGGAGCGCGAGGGAGACAGCTGGTTCGCCGATCTCGATATCTCGGCCGACGCCGATGCCGGCCAGTGGATCGACGCCATCGCCGCGCGCCGCGACCTGATCGGCGCCGACGCCGCCGCCGACGCGCTGATCGCCGAGGGCCTCGGCGCCTTGCCCAAGGACGACCGGCGTGCACTGCTGCTCGCCTATCTCGGCTACCCCTTCTACGACATCGCGACGCTGCCGCTGCTACAGGGCGAGGGGTTCGACGAGTTCGATCCGATCAAGATCGACCGCATCTCGCCGTCGGACGCGACCGCGATCCGCAGCGGCGGCGCGGCGGCGATGCTCAAAGGGATCGAGTTCAACAGCTTCGGCGCCTTCTTCAGCCGCGCCTATCGCGAGAACGACTATCTCTGGGGCCGTCTCCACGGCGCCGACCGGCTGATCGACATCGTCGCGTCGAGCGTAACAGGCGATGCAGCGCTGCCCGCCGACGAACTGAAGGCGATCAAGCACCGCGCGTTCCACGCGATTCTCGACGAGGAGGAGGAGCGGTTGCCCAAGGTGGCGGCGCTGATCGCGGAATTGCGGAAAGAAATCGGCTGACCATTCGTCGCCCCCGCCTTCGCGAGGGCGACGAATAGTTCTAGTCGGTCAGATCGTCCCACATTTCCTTGATCCGCCCGAAAAAGCCCTGGCTCGCGGGGCATTCGTCGCCGGTCTCGGTCTCGCGGAATTCGGCGAGCAATTCCTTCTGCCGCGCGGTCAGCTTGGTCGGCGTCTCGACGTCGATCTGGACGACCAGGTCGCCATGGCCGCGCCCGTTGAGCACCGGCATGCCGGCGCCGCGCTGGCGCAATTGCTTGCCCGACTGGATGCCGGCGGGGATGCGGATGTCGTGCTTGGCACCGTCGAGCCCCGGGATGCTGATCTCGCCGCCGAGCGCCGCGGTGGTGAAGCTGATCGGCGCGCGCGTGAACAGCGTCGTGCCCTCGCGTTCGAAGACCTTGTGCCGCGCCATGTGGAGGAAGATGTAGAGGTCACCCGGCGCCGCGCCGCGCGCGCCGCTCTCGCCTTCGCCCGACAGGCGGATGCGCGTGCCTTCGTCGACCCCGGCGGGGACGTTGACGGTCAGCGTCTTGCGCCGATCGACCCGGCCTTCGCCATGGCAGGTGTTGCACGGGTCGGCGATGACCTCGCCCGCGCCCTGGCAATTGGGACAGGTGCGCTCGACCATGAAAAAGCCTTGCTGCGCGCGGACCTTGCCGTGGCCGGCGCAGGTGGTGCAGCGGTTGGTCTGGGTGCCGGGCTTGGCGCCCGATCCGTCGCAGCTGTCGCAGCGCGCCGCAACATCGACCTGGATATCGCGGGTGACGCCGGTGAAGGCATCCTCGAGCCGGATTTCCATGTCGTAACGCAGGTCGGCGCCGCGCGCGGGGCCGCGTTGCTGGCGCCCGCCGCCGAAGGCCGAGCCAAAGATCGATTCGAAGATATCGCCGATATCACCGAAATCGGCATTGCCGCCCGCGCCATGCGGCATGCTCTTGCCGAACCGGTCATAGGCGGCGCGCTTCTGCGGATCGCGCAGGCAGTCATAGGCCTCGCTGATCGCTTTGAAGCGCGCCTCGCTGTCGCCGCACCCCGGATTCTTGTCGGGGTGATATTTCATCGCGAGCTTGCGATAACTCGCCTTCAGCGTCGCGTCGTCGGCGGTGCGCTCGCATTCGAGCAGTTCGTAATAATCGATGTCGAGCGACATAACCCAAATGCCCCCTCAGCCCCGCCGCGCGTCTGGCGCGCGGCGGAGAGAGTTTCTTCTTACTTCTTGTCGTCTTCGACTTCCGAGAATTCGGCGTCGACGACATCTTCGTCGGCTTTCGGAGCGTCGCCATCGGCGCTGGGGGACGCCGCAGCCTGCTGCTCCTGCTCATAGATCGCCTGGCCGAGCTTCATCGCGACCTGCGCGAGTGCCGCCGACTTTTCAGTCATCGCGGTGGCGTCGCCGCCTTCGACCGCGGTCTTGGCTTCGGCAACCGCCGCCTCGATCTCGGCCTTCAGGCTCGCGTCGACCTTGTCACCATGCTCGCGCAGCTGGCTTTCGGTCGAGTGGATCAGGCTTTCGGCGTTGTTCTTCGCCTCGGCGGCCTCGCGGCGTACCTTGTCTTCCTCGGCGAACTGCTCGGCATCCTTGACCATCTGGTCGATGTCGGCGTCCGACAGGCCGCCCGACGCCTGGATCTTGATCTGCTGTTCCTTGCCGGTGCCCTTGTCCTTGGCGTGGACCGACACGATGCCGTTGGCGTCGATGTCGAAGGTCACCTCGATCTGCGGCACGCCGCGCGGTGCGGGCGGGATGCCGACCAGGTCGAACTGACCCAGCGCCTTGTTGTCGGCGGCCATTTCGCGCTCGCCCTGGAACACGCGGATCGTCACCGCCGACTGGTTGTCGTCGGCGGTCGAATAGACCTGCGACTTCTTGGTCGGGATCGTCGTGTTGCGGTCGATCATGCGCGTGAACACGCCGCCCAGCGTCTCGATGCCGAGGCTCAGCGGGGTGACGTCGAGCAGCAGCACATCCTTGACGTCGCCCTGCAGCACGCCCGCCTGGATCGCGGCGCCGATCGCGACGACTTCGTCGGGGTTCACGCCGGTGTGCGGTTCCTTGCCGAAGAAATCCTTCACGACTTCGCGCACGCGCGGCATGCGCGTCATGCCGCCGACGAGGACGATTTCGTCGATCTCCTTGGGATCGACACCGGCGTCCTTGATCGCCTTCTTGCACGGCTCGAGGGTGCGCTTGACGAGGTCTTCGACCAGCTTCTCGAGGTCGGCGCGGGTGATCGTCTTGACCAGATGCTTTGGACCGCTGGCATCGGCGGTGATGAAGGGCAGGTTGACCTCGGTCGTCGCGGCCGACGACAGTTCGATCTTCGCCTTTTCGGCGGCTTCCTTCAACCGCTGCAGCGCCAGCTTGTCGCCGCGCAGGTCGATGCCTTCGTCCTTCTTGAAGGTGTCGGCGAGGAAGGCGACGACCTTCGAGTCGAAATCTTCGCCGCCGAGGAAGGTGTCGCCGTTGGTCGACTTCACCTCGAACACGCCGTCGCCGACCTCCAGGATCGAGATGTCGAAGGTGCCGCCGCCAAGGTCATAGACCGCGATCGTCTTGTTCTCGGACTTGTCGAGACCATAGGCCAGCGCCGCCGCGGTCGGCTCGTTGATGATGCGCAGCACTTCGAGGCCGGCGATGCGACCGGCGTCCTTGGTCGCCTGACGCTGGGCGTCGTTGAAGTAAGCGGGCACGGTGATCACCGCCTGCTCGACCTTTTCGCCCAGATAGGCCTCGGCGGTTTCCTTCATCTTCTGCAGGATGAACGCGCTGATCTGCGACGGCGAATAATCCTCGCCGCCCGCCTTGACCCATGCGTCGCCGGTCGGACCCTTGGCGATCGCATAGGGGACGAGTTCCATGTCCTTCTTGGTCATCGGATCGTCGAAGCGGCGGCCGATCAGGCGCTTCACCGCGTAAATGGTGTTTTCGGGATTGGTGACCGCCTGGCGCTTCGCGGGCTGGCCGATCAGCCGTTCGCCGTCCTTGGCGAAGGCGACGATCGACGGCGTCGTGCGCGTGCCTTCCACATTTTCGATAACCTTGGGCTTTCCGCCTTCCATCACCGCCACGCAGCTGTTGGTGGTGCCGAGGTCGATCCCGATCACTTTGGCCATAGTCTTACACGTCCTTCATTGTCTCATTGGCGCCCTGAACAGGCACGCCTGGATAGGTTTCTGGCCGCGATATAGGTGCGCTTGTCCTTGGCAC
>Ga0307414_10001821_pt1 | contig 11019 bp, 5 predicted proteins | sample DK1Ometagenome_FD_203804 | JGI IMG/M metagenome (GOLD analysis project Ga0307414, IMG submission 203804) | Maize rhizosphere microbial communities from greenhouse at UC Davis, California, United States - DK15-O-3 | ecosystem: Host-associated > Plants > Roots > Rhizosphere > Soil | place: USA...
GTTTCTCATCTCGGGCCCGGTACCGCCGATCAACGCACCGTCACCCGCAACAACACCATTACCCGTGTTACCTAACGCGAGTGTTCCGGTTATATCGGTGCCGATGTAATTGCCTTGTAGTCGACTACCGGGGCCGCTAATGGTGACGCCGTCTCCGTTACCCGAGATGACGTTTCTGGCTTCGGTAGTGGTGCCACCGACAAGGATGTTCGAGCCAGTCGCTAAAACGCCGCCAGAGTTAGGAATTTTGTTTACGCCGTTCAGGTCCGTCCCGATCCGATTACCTTGAATCACGGTACCAGTTCCACTAGTGGAGATTCCAAAGCCGTTAATCCCGGATATGACATTGCCCGCTCCCGGCGCGCTCCCTCCGATGAGATTGTCTATGGATGTTGGCTCGGGAATCCTGATGCCGCCGAAACTGGTGAAAGATGCTGTTAAGACCGCTGTTCCGGCGGCTGTAGTTCCGATGAAGTTTCCTTGAATGACGTTAGAGTTGCCCGAGTTGATGGCAATTGCACTATTTCCATTTCCTGAGATAACGTTTCGTGCTGCGGCGGTGGTTCCGCCTATCAGGTTATTGGAGGAGTTCGTCAGTTGAATGCCCCAATTACTTTGGCGAGCGGTCGTTCCATCCGCAGCGACGCCAAGATAATTCCCCTGAATCACATTGCCGTCACACCCGTTCAAATTTATCGCGTTACTACCGAAGCGACCGATAGACAATCCACGCACCGTGGTACCGCCGGCTTTGATCATGAGACCGTCAGAGGCGTTGGCCATCGAGCCATCAATCTCAATCAGTGGTGTACCCGCATAGCCTGGCTGTGTAGTGGCGTCGATAACTACCCGATCCGTAATTTCAGGCAACGCAGTCAAAGGGTTAATTGTCTTCACCCCCGGACCGGGAATATTGAAAGTGATCGTGTCTGTGCCGATCGTGGCGTTCGCGTTGGTAATCGCCTCACGCAATGAACCCGCGCCGTGATTGTTAGTATTGGTCACCACAAAAGTTTGACGCGCGGCAGCGAAGTTTGCGATTTGACTTGCGCTGAGGCTGTTGAAAGTTGCGCTTGCCGGCGCAAAGTTGAATCCAAGGAGCGACGGAGTCACGGTGTAGTTGCCACCGACGATTAGCTCGAATGAATAATTACCGCTGTTGTCTGTAGTTCTGAGTCCGACCTGAGATCCGGTTAGCGTGACTGTGACGCCCGGTAAAACGGCGCCGTTTTCTGTTATCTGTCCACTGATTGTGTAGAACGGCGAATCACTTTGCAGGGCAGCAAAGTCCTGAACCATGTCGCTGTTGAGATTGTTGAAAGTCTGGCTTGCCGGCGTCATGGTGAAGTGAGGCTTGCTTGCACTAACTGTGTAATTGCCTCCTTCACGCAATCGTGAAAACTGGTAAGAGCCGTCGTTTTCAGTCAACACGCTGGTCAACGATCCCCCATCATTCAACACAACCTCCGCTCCACTGAGAGGCACATCACCGCTATTTAACACGCGGCCGCTGATGATGTACGAATTTGACAGTTTGGAAATGAACGCGTCGCTGGCGCCACGTAGGAAAGGTTGATACGAGTTTGGAGTGACTGCGAAACCAGCTGCTGACGTACTACCCGTGACGTAAGCATTGCCCGAGGAGTCAACAGCGATTGCTGAACCTGCACTAGGTGTGTTGAGGGTCGTCTGGGGCAACGGGCTGCCAATGAAAGTCGAGTAAACCAGACTGTTACCGGCTGAATTAATCTTAGTCACAAACGCATCTTGAACAAATGAGGATGGTGCTCCGAGATATAAGTTTAAAGGTCTTAGCGGATCGATAACAAGCGCGGCCGGCACACCGCCATTCAGCCCTTTGTTCATGAGGGTCCATGTTTGTCCATTGTCCGTACTCTTGAAAACATTCGAGTTTGTGAAGCTACCTGCCAACAAATAGACCGTTGTTGGGCTTACGGGATCGAAATAGATTTTGCCGAATCTGGAGGGTAACTGAGTCCAGTTGGCCCCGCCATCAGTACTTCGAAATAATCCCTGGTCAAGGGTGGCATACACCAATCCCGCCGTGTGCGGACTGACAGCAACCCAGCGCACGGGTGAATTCGGCGCCAATGTAAACTTGTCAAATGAAGCGCCGGAGTTCGTGCTTTTGTAAAGCGCGCCCTGGGATGTTGCGTCTGCAACATAGACTGTCGAATGGTTCAGTGGGCCCACAACGATTGACACGGGAGACACCGGCAGCGCATTCGCTATCAACGCCCAATTATCTGCTCCATCCGTGGTCTTGTAGATGTGACTACCACCCACCGAACAGCACGGATTCACACCCAGGTACAACGTGTTTGGGACGGACGGATCAATCGCGAGACTAACGAGTTCAGTGTGAAAGATCCCGGTGCTGCGTCGAATCCAGGTTCCGCCGCCATCGGTGCTCTTATAGACACCGGTGTCGCTTTGGAAACCACTTCCAATCGCTACGTAAAGCGTAGCAGGCGACGACGGATTGATAACCATCGCGAGGACGTTGCGGTTGGCGAGACCATTGTTCATTGCCGTCCAGTTTCGGCCGCCATTAGTAGTCTTGAAAACGCCGCTCACTGTGCCGGCGTAAACTGTTGAGGGTTCAGTCGGATGGATCACCATACTTGTGATCGTGGTCGCAGTAATACCGGTCGCATTAAAACCATAATTGTCGTTGCCCCAACTCGCCGCACCGTTGACGCTCTTGTACATCGGGCTGTTGGTGCGCATTGCGCCCTCGACGAGTGGAAAATCGATTGACTGGCTCCATCCGGTTAGATAGACGTTGTTGGCGGAGTCAATAGCGATGCCTTCTCCAAAATCGCTGGCGGTTCCACCAAGGTACGTGGAGTAGACCAGTGATGATCCGTCGCTGCTCAGCTTCGTTACAAAAACATCTGCGTTCGAAGATCCGCCGAGGGTTGGTTGAATCGGATCCTTCGTGGGAAAGTTGGTTGAATCAGTAAAGCCCGTTACGTAAGCGTTTCCAAATTTATCGGCAGCGATCGCCTGACCGTTCTCGGTTCCGGTACCACCCAGAAAAGTTGAGTAAGTCAGCGCGCCAGCAGGGGTGAGTTTAGTTACGAAGGCGTCCCCGTTGAAGCCCCCACTAAACGTTGGTTGAAATGCGTTCGCAGTCAAAAAGTCACTGGAATTAGTTAGTCCTGTTACATAAACATTACTGGAGCTATCGATCGCGACGCCCAACGCAATATCGGCGCTACTGCCACGCAGATACGTCGAAAAGACAATCGAGGGCGCACTTGGATTTAACTTCGTCACAAACCCGTTATGGCTATCCGAGGGAGGTGAGCCCTGGACGGCATTCACAGTCGGAAAATTAAGAGAGCCCGTCGAACCTACTATGACAACGTTTCCATTTGAATCGAGTGCAATGCCGTTGCCGAGGTCGCCATCATTTCCGCCAAGCAGAGTTGAAAACAATAAGCCGGAACCCGACGCGTTCAATTTAGTGACAAAGGCGTCGGCGGAAAAACTCGAGTTGGTGGCAGCGTATAGAACTGAGGTATTGGAAGGATGAGCCACGAGGAAACGAACCGCTGAATTCCAAAGGCCATTACTGGCGCTGGTCCAGTTCGCTCCGCCATTTGTTGATTTAATAACTCCGGTTTCGGGAACCGAGGCAAAAACGCCCGAAGAATTCACCACTATCGCGTTGATCCCAACGGAAGGTACGCCGTTCGTAAGTGGATCCCATGATACTGCACCGTTTGTACTCTTAAAAATAGTGCCTGGAAGACTGGTGCCGGTGTAAATCGTTTGGGGATTGGCTGGATCGATCGCTATCGAGCCTACGTTCGACACACCTGGACCAGTCATTCCAGTATTCATTGCGGTCCAAATGGCGCCCCCATTTGTCGACTTGAATAGACCGTTGCCATTAGTGCCGGCATAGATCGTTAACGAGTTCGTCGGATCGATTGCGAGTGTCCGAACAATCGGAGTGCTCGGCACACCAAAGTTGTTTTGAACAATCCAGTTGGCGCCACTATCCGTACTCTTGAACACACCGTTACCGGCGCCTACATACATCGTCGACGGCGTTACCGGATCGATCACGATCGTGAATATGTTAAAGAAGCCGGCCGGTGACGTATTTACGCCAGTCCATGTATTACCACCATCGGTCGTCTTCATCAGGTTGTTGAAAAAGGCGACGTAAACGGTCGCGGAGTTGGTGGGATCTACAGCGATTCCATTCGCTCCATTAAAACTCGGCGAGCTGCTGCCCTGAGAAGGCGTCTTGGACCAGTTCGCTCCACCATCGGTGCTCCGATAGAATCCGTCCGTTGTCGGGGCGTAAATTGTGTTGGGTGCGGTTGGAGCGACAGCGAGAGATTGTATGTCTCCCACCAATCCCTTGTTCAGGTTATTCCAGTTTGCGGCTGCGTCGGAAGTAGTGAAAAAGGTGCTGGTTGTCTTTAACGGGTTTACTGACGGAAAGTTGTTTCCCTCGCTGGTTCCGGTGACGTATGCATTTCCAGTTGCGTCCACGGCAATGCCGTTTCCGCGTGTGCTGTTGTTCTCACCGCTGAGGTAAGTCGAATAAACAAGTGTACTCCCGGTTGGATCGAGCTTCGTAATGAATGCTCCGCCTCTGGGAGATGTAGTCTGGAAAGCGCCGGGCGTGGTTGGGAAACCACTAAACTCCGCGGTGCCTGTGACGTATGCGCTTCCCTGGGAATCGACGGCAATTCCGTTAGCACCATCGCTGTTGAAGGACCCTAACAGGGTTGAATATGAGAGGACGGGATCGATGATCAGAGCTTTGCCGGAGTCGAAGCGATCGAGCTTGAACCTGACTTCGTTCCCCTTGACGACATACGTGCCTTTAACTTCGCGGCGACTTCCATTTTCATCGAGCTGGTAAATCACCGGCTTGTTCAGTGAAACTTCCCCGTGTTTCAAACTGAGCAGTAATTTTCCGGACTTGTCGAGTCGGATTTTATCGGCACCTTCGACGCTGAATCTAATGAGTTTTGGATTTGCGCCTGGGCCAATAACGAAGTCGTATTCGAGTTCTTGCTGGGTGCCGTAATATACGACATCGATTCCCGGATAGATGTCTTTGAAGTACGCCTTTCTGTAAGTCGGAATGTTACGCCGCCACTTCGCGGCATCATTGCCGATGAAGTAGTGGATTTTGCCTGGCAATTCCTCCTGACCTTCAACTTGAGGCGTTGCGCTCGCGCCCAGCATCTTCAAACGCAGGACCGTCCCTTCGCGCACGTCTTGATCCTTGGATTTCTCCGCTTTCAGGGCGGTCGGATTTTGCACTCGCAGGACAGCTTCGGTCGAGGTCAGAAACAGATCGTAACCCGGTCCGTGGGACAGGAACTTCACCTGTTTATCGATCTGTCCTTTATTAAGCTCAAAGCTGAGCGGCAACCTGCCGAAACTTTCCGCGACTCTGGCTCTGGTCGATGCGGCTGTGTTTGCTGTTGGAAGGTTGTTGTCGGCGTTTTGTGCTCCGACAAAAATCACGCTCGCAAAAACTGCAAGCAAACAGGCGACAGCGAGCACGAGCACAATCCGGCCAATGCGCGATGAAGTGGGGATATGTAGATTCATCTTTAGTAAGAGCTGTCTAAACTGCCGTTGAGTCTGAGGTTGGGAACCTGGGCAACTGCGGCCCATTGTCCTTGCAGTCCGCTCCGGAAGTCAACCCCAGGATTTGAATGGAAGGTTCGGTCGATGTAGTAAAAGTTTTCAAGGTCTTCGGGCGATATCGATTCGAAACTCTGAGCCGGCTGCCCACAGTTTTCATAAAGCCAATCGACCATGTTTTCCACGGTCTTACCTTCATACATGAGGCTGCGAACTCCTTCAGGCTTTAGCAACCGCGAGGGACGTAAACGATTTGATCGGAGCCCAGCACGGATGCTATGTGAAGAGAAACATTCCTGAGCTTAGTTCCGATTTGCTGATCTTCTAAAAACCACGACCACCTCTAGAAATGCTGTTTCGTTAGCGCGGATTTTCTCTAAACTAAAAACACAGTCTCGTTTACTCCATTCCCACTACTTCCTAATCCCCGCATCAAGTTCTTTAGCGAACGACTTTTCATCACATCGCCCTTTCCTGTCGATGACGATTCGCAACGGATTCGCCGGTTGAGAGCCGATGTCGACCTTCGCCATACCGCACTCGACCTTATCCCCCCGCGGATTAGTCTCGACAGATACGATGTAACTAGATCCTTCGAACAGACTCAGAGAGATCTTTCCGTCTGGTGAGACGTCAACCATCTCTATCTCACGTCCGTCCTTCCCTTCGCCCCAATCGACTCTATACGAATGGATGAAAAAGAACTTCGGCTCCTTTCCTTTTTCATAGTTGTGTACCTTGATGTAAAGCTTCTGGCCTGCAGGTGCCGAAAATGGGTTTCCGTCTTTGCGAAAGACCTGGCCGGATACAGTTCGGAGTGGAATCATCGGCAGGGCTTTGAATCGAATTTGCGTTTTTTCTTCGCCCTGTTCGAGTACGATGGGCTCGGCTTTTGAGAAGTCTCGAACGCCCGGGTAGTAATGACGCGGGAAGGGCGAGCTGCCATCCAGGAAGTCATCGTCATTCATCACAATCGTGTAGGTGCCTTCACGTAAGCCTTCGAACTTAAAGGTGCCATCGGGATTAAGGCCGTAGAATTCCGTACGGCATCGCTCGAGAGTTTCTTTCTCAGTCGGCATGAGCCGGCAAACGCTGGGATAGAATCGCGGAACGTACTTCCAACTATCCAGGAGAAAAACTCCGGCAATACTGGCCGTTGCTTTTAGATCGATTTTGAAGGTGTCGAAAAATTGGTAGTCGCATGCATCTGGCGATGCGTTCGCGGAATACTCGAAAACAGTTTGCGTTTCCTCCGGCTTTTCATTGATCGGACGGTCGTCGCCGCGGCGCATCAGAGTCGCACTAAAAGGCACTATGACTTTGACCGTGTATTGGCCCGCCCTGGGCACCTCAAAACTGTAAGAGCCCTCGTCGTCCGTTACAGCCTCAAGGTTAAGTCCATTGCCCGTGATGACCGCTTTTGCGCCTTTCACGCTGTTGAACTGCTGCTCAGCGACTCGTCCGCGAATTGAAATCGGTCCGCTGTGTTTCGAAAGCTTTTCGAGTTCGGCTATCAATGGAGAGTTTTTCTCGATAGCTCCATTTCCGTCGCAAGCTCCGAAGCTCAGGTTACTGGTTTCCTTATCACGATGTGCAAAGATCAACCAGCGCTGCCCTTCCTTTACACTGAGATCGCACGACGTGCCGCGGTAGGTCAGAGCCTTAACAGTTTTTCCGCTAACTCCTTTGAACGCGTGCTCGAGGGTAAAGTGAACCCAGATCAAACCGCTGCCGCGCGATGAGATCGAACCAACGCCTCCGAGCTGCACGCTTGCGTCATTGTCACCCATTGCCGACGTGATCCGCTCTATCTTCCCGACAAAGACTGCATCCGCACTAGCAAAGAGTGAGCAGATGGGAGCTCCGTAGTCGAGACACGTGCAAGCATGTACCTCATTAAAGAAGTAAGCGCAAAACAACAGCAACGTTCCGGCCGTCAAGATCAGCTTCATACGAGGGAAATTATCTCAGAGGCTCAATAGATGTAAATGCGAATTGAGATTCTGGAGGAATTCCTCCTAACGTTTTAGGATTTCTTGTGGCCAATTTGTGGACCGACTCAAACAGCACACGACATGGACGCAATGGCGAGGAAATGGGAGAAAAGGCACCTGCTTGGTGGGCGAAGGCCGCAAGCGGCTGATGGAGGCCGTTAGACACCGCTCAAGCATAGCGTTAGAGTTGGTTAGTACCTGAATCAGATATATGCTGACCAAACTCACATCATTACTATTATTACCTTTGTTGTTGTCGCAAGCAGTCAGCAGCAGTGGTGACCAGACGAAACCGTATGAGGACCAAGAGGCGTACGAGGTGTATTCATCTATTCTTCCATCGGAATGGCCGTTGCGGGCAGCACGTGCCAAAACTCTGATCATTCAAAACGAGACGAAGGGCTTTCAAATGTGCTTACGCCCTGAGAAGGAATGGGAGGAGAAAGTTGGGCCCGCAATTTCTGATTACGTCAGATTGAACAGAGAACCTTTGCTACTTCAGCGAAAAATCAATGTCGAAGTGCCATATCAATTGATCATGGCAGATGAATTAAGATCAGCAATGCAAACCGCTGATTGGGAAGGCTTCTATCAACGTTACCCAAATTCAGGTGGTTGGATCGAATTATCTGCAGTAGGTTTCAACGCGACTAAGACAGTGGCAGTGGTCTACATGGGCCATCACTGCGGCAGTCTTTGTGGCGGCGGGGGTTTTCATGTCCTGGAAAAGAAAAATGGACAATGGGTTCCCCTCGAGTGGAAAGGATCAAGCTGCGGATGGGCAGCCTAACAGTGGTCCATGATTTAAAATGCCGAAAGTCGCGATGCCACATCCAACGAGTTGAGCCGCTCAAGCGCAACGTGAGGCGCCAAAAGTCACGCAATTACGGACACCCTTAATGGCTGAGAACAAGACAAAGCCCACTGACGCTAGTGTGGATGATTACATCGCGTCGAGAGCTAGTGAGCAACAACATGCTCACTGCGCGCGGCCGCGCTACCGTGTTGCAATGACGAACATACGGGTCCTTCGAGTGCCCTCGTGGCGCCGGAAGGTTTTGAAAAAGTTTAGATCGCGAGCGTAGTTTTCGCTGTTAAGAAATGGTGGTCCAGAATCGCCGGCGGGTAGGAGCTAACATGCATTAACAGCGACCTGTCTTTCAGGAGACTGTTCGTTGCGAAGTTTGTGTGGGGCGATCACCAGAATACTGCGGTACATAAGTCTCAACACACTCGAATCTTCCAATTCTTTCAGAGACTGTGAGGTCATTTGCCGTGACGCTCCGATCAAATTTGCCAGATCCTGCTGTGTGATTCTTATTCTCACAGGCTGATCCGGCGGCATCCCTGACTCGATAGCTATCAGGTCGATCAAAGCTTCCCTTACCCTCGTGGAGACATCGTTGCAAATGACATTCAACAATTGTGCTTCTGCTTTCTTTAACCGCAGTCCCACAGATTTGAGCAACTGCAACGAGAACTCCGGATGTGCGGTTAACAGAGATTCGAAATCCCTTCGGCATATTTCACATAGCAGCGAAGCCTCGAGAACCTGAGCCGAAGACGTGCGCGGAATACCGAGGATTGCATTTGTCTCGCCGAAAATCTCTCCTGGGCCAATTATTTCATGCAACACTTCCTGACCATCCACACCTAAGGCAGTGATCTTCATCCGGCCTTCCCGAAGGAGGTAGATGCTGTCGGCGGGGTCGCCAAGCATGAAGATCCACTCGCCCCGCCGGCGTTTTGTTATTCGCATCATCGCATTGAACTGATGTGTTGCCTGATTCATTTCCCTAATCAACTCGAGTCGGGTTGTAGACCAAAGCCTGGCAAAGTCATAAGCAGTTTCTGTTGATTGGAGCATACCGATTCTCCCTGTGATGTGTACGTGAGACGCGGAAATGCGAAAAACACACACTTCCAGACCTACTGTTATTTGTGAGGAACGACATTGCTTATTGAGGTGAGAAATTGCGGCCGGGACGACAACTCATCTCTCAAGTTCTGGGCTTATGAAGGTTGGCGCTATACAGTGCGAGAAAGGTGTTGAAAAATACATCGTAAAGATCAAAACAAATCTCAATGATTTTCAGTTATGTTCACGACATGGCCGTGACGTGACAAACGATGCCTCAACCCCAATCGAGGCGTCGGTTTCGGCTTTGCACAAAAAGTGGAAAAGATACCACGGGCTTGTCCCGTGGAATTTCATGTTTGCTGCTAACCGAATCAAAAACAAAGTCTCCAGATGCCACGGGCTTGTCCCGGGGAGTCTCACGTTTACTGCTATTTAGCGCTGAACGTGAATCTCCACGGGACGAGCCCGTGGCATCAATCTTCATCGCTGAGACCATCGGTGTAGCGACCAACGCGAGTCTCCACGGCACAAGGCCGTGGCATCTTCGAGTTTTTGTGCAACGCCGGGCTCTCATTCACTTTTCACTCAGAGCCACCGGCGTTGCTGAATACAGGGCATGTCGCAAGGCACCGCAGTCAGCCCAATAGCTACTTTTGTTAACGAATTCAATCTCATTTCAACTCCCTTCGAGGTTGCTGAATATTCTCAGGCGGCCGACGCTGCGACATTTAATCCCCTGGTTTCCTCGTCGGCGATGACGAGCGTTGTGCTGATCGCAACATCCGGATTGAGCGAGATCGACGTAATGCCCAGTTCAACCAGCCAGCGAGCGAACTCAGGAAAATCGGATGGCGCCTGGCCACAGATACCGATGGGTTTTCGAGCCCGGTGTGCTTCGGCAATCACATCTGCGATCAGACCGAGAACAGCTCGATCGTTTTCGTCAAAAAGATGCGAAACCGTTCCTGATTCCCGGTCGATTCCCAGGACGAGCTGTGTCAGATCGTTCGAACCAATCGAGTAGCCATCAAAGACTCTCAAAAACTCCTCCGCTCTGGCGACATTCGAAGGCAGCTCACACATCGCGTAAATCTCGAGCCCGTCGTCACCTTGTTTCAGTCCGTGTTGGGCCATCACGTCGATGACGCGCTTTGCTTCCGCAGCCGTGCGCACGAAAGGAATCATGATCTTGATGTTGGTCAAACCCATGTCTTTGCGGACGCGTAGCAAGGCTGCACATTCGAGCGCGAAGCCTTCGGCGTAACGCGGGTCGTAGTAGCGCGAGGCGCCTCTGAAACCAAGCATCGGATTTTCTTCTTCCGGCTCGAATTCACTTCCTCCCAAAAGACGCGCGTACTCGTTGGTTTTGAAATCGCTTGTGCGGACGATTACGGGTTTGGGATAAAAGGCCGCTGCGATGCGCGCCACACCTTCGCTGAAGCGCCGAATGAAGAACTCCCGTGGGTCTTCGTCGCCTATACGGGAAGCTATTTCTGAGATCGCCTGAGCGTCTTT
>Ga0307414_10001823_pt1 | contig 11010 bp, 7 predicted proteins | sample DK1Ometagenome_FD_203804 | JGI IMG/M metagenome (GOLD analysis project Ga0307414, IMG submission 203804) | Maize rhizosphere microbial communities from greenhouse at UC Davis, California, United States - DK15-O-3 | ecosystem: Host-associated > Plants > Roots > Rhizosphere > Soil | place: USA...
AAAAAGTATTTATTGGAAGCTATTCTTTGTTTAGCTCCAGAAAAATAAGTGACGAGGACGACGTAATAAGTCCTAAAACCGGTAAACCAGGTGGTGCTTTCTTTGGGAATGCACCATGCTTTGGTAGTAAATGGGGGTTGAGCTATCGTGATAAAATAAAGAATTTTTATGCTCATACCGGCTTTGATATTTGGGAAAATGATGGCCCATATCCAGGTGATGTATGTGCTTCAACCGCACACCCCGGACATAAAGGTCTTGAGGATTCGCAATGGAGACAAATGGAAATTCAGAAGGACCTGTATCGTTCATTAAATGAAAAGGGCGTTTATATAAATGCGCCCGACTGGTATTTTCTGGATGGAACACACAAAATAGCGATAGGATACAGGGAGGTGAATTTTTCATTGCCAAGAGCAAATCAGATGATCCTTAACCGCCAGAATATATTTGATGGGACATGGGAAAAAACTTCGTCTATGAGTTGGGGATTTGTTCCTTTAACAGTTTATCAGGGAGGAGGAGCCGAAGCAGTTCTGGAACCTTTGAATGACCATCTAAAAGACTATGAACAGTTAATGATGCAGTATTATGGAGCAGGTGTGCAAGCTTGTTATCGGGGCCCACGCTTATATGATACGGATGCTACCAAGCAAACTGTAATTAAGGTGATTGATTGGTATAAGAAATACAGAGATATATTGAACTCGGAAATTATCCATTTGAGAAGAGCTGATGGGAGAGATTGGGATGGAATATTACATGTAAACCCTAGCCTAAAAACCAAAGGTTTAATGATGTTGTACAATCCATCGAAAAAGGAAATTACCCGTACCATAAAGGTTCCATTATATTATACAGGTTTAACCGGCACTGCCACTTTGAAAGAGAAGGAGGGAGTGGCTAAAAAGTACACATTAAACAGAGATTATGAGATATCGTATACCTGTACGCTTAAGCCTGAGAGCTATACCTGGGTGCAAATTGAATAATCACATTACTGTTTGGAAATTTTCACCGATGTTTTATGGCCACTCGTCGAGTTTTTTGTCTGCTTTAGCCGGATAGAACTGGCATGATTTAGTAATAACCCTCATCTTTATGGTAAGTTATTCATTAGATAGATCATAAAGCGATGAACACAATTAGTTTTAAAACTTCGGTAAAAGATAAATATGAGTTGATTTCTATCAGACCTATATTGGATATCATATTTGGAGAGAACAATTGGTCATTCAGGACCGAGGGAATTGATAGAATACTAAGTGTAGTAAGCTCTGTTCCTTGTGCACCTATGGTTAATTATATCTTAAAAGATAAGGGCTTTCATTGCGAAGAACTAACACCAGCGTTAAGTTTTTGAAATTGACTATCTTTGATTTAATATGATGAAAATGAAGTCTGTGAATTATAAAGAACTGCTACTCCGCTGGGTAGTTGGGTTTTTTATGTTCTTAAACTTATTTACATTATCCGGCGCAGCCAATGTTATTTCCTCTGTTAATTCGACGGCGTATCCAACTGAGGAAAGGATCGTTAGTCAGAATGGAACAAAGAGGCATAAAATATTCTACAAGAGTTTTGTTGGTAAGGTCAATTGGATTTATTCCAAAATTTCTTCCTTCAAATATGTTTTCAGGAATCTCCTGATGGTTAAAAATAGCATTGTTCATGTTCAGTTCAATGCTAATGCATTTCTAGTTTTATTTATTAATTTTCTAATGGGCACATTATGTGCTTTGAGATTCCTTTTTTATCCCACATCTCCAAAAACAAGCCTCCCGGCGTAGTTTAATTTTCTAAGACTATTTATTGTTTTTTCACGAGAGGTTTATTGGCCGAAAGGCTTTTTCCTATAATTTTTTTTTATGGAACGCTTTAAGAAAACAATGCGTCTTTTTGGACTCATTGTAATGATAATATTAGCTTGTTTTGGGATCGGATTGGGCGGTACACCACCTGTATTGCCGGTTATCCGTACCAAACATGCGACAGAATTTATAGAAACCAAAGAAGAGGATAATGTGGAGGAGGAGATGCAAAACTTAAAATAAAATAACCTATTTTTAAACCAGGTTAGGAAATCTTATGAACAGAACAATTGCATTACTCCTTTTTATTTTTACATCGATTACTGCAATAGCGCAGTCTCCGAAACACGATCTGCATTTCAATAAGCTGGCATCCCAATGGGACGAAGCTATACCTCTGGGCAATGGGACTTTAGGTGCTTTGATTTGGCAAAAGGGAGAACGGCTAAGGTTCTCTCTGGATAGGGTAGATGTTTGGGACATGCGACCTATGAAGGGCTTGCATCGGAAAGAGTTTAGTTATAAATGGGTAATAGATCAGGTGAATAAAAAGGATTATAAGCCTGTACAAGACTATTTTGATGCGCCTTATGATAGGGAACCTGCACCTTCGAAAATACCTGGGGGTGCTCTTGAATTTGAAACCAAGGACTGGGGGCAGGCCGAAGATGTTCATTTATCTTTAAAAGATGCAGTTTGTAAGGTGCGCTGGACAAATGGCATTGTGCTAAAAACTTTTGTTGATGCCGTAAAGCCATTGGGTTGGTTTAGATTTGAAAATATAAGCAACGATTTTAAACCACATTTGATTGCACCAAAATATCAGGGAGAGGTTAAAGTTTCTGGCGATCCGGTAGGCGGTGATGACCTATCGAGATTGGGATACAAACAGGGAACAATTCAGCAAAATGGAAATAGCATAACTTATCATCAGGAAGGCTGGGGTGGATTTAGTTACGATATCAACGTGAGATGGAAAAGAATTGACAGTAAAACTGTTGAAGGAGTTTGGAGTATTTCATCTCAGTATCCGAATAAGATTGCTAATAGAAAAGCTGCTGTTGTTACTCAAAATGCCATTTCCACTAGTTTTAACAAAGAGTTTACTGCACATGCAGGGTGGTGGAGTAATTTCTGGAGCAAGTCGGCAATTCATATACCCGATACGTTGATTGAGAAACAATGGTATTTAGAGCAATATAAATTCGGCTCTGTAGCAAGATCAGATGCACCTCCAATTTCGTTGCAGGCGGTGTGGACTGCCGATAACGGAAGGATACCACCATGGAAAGGGGATTATCATCATGACTTAAATACTCAGCTTAGCTATTGGCCGGCATATAGTGGCAATCACCTTGGTGAAGCAATGGGCTATATTAATCATCTCGAGCAAAATAAGGCAAACTATAAGCGCTATACCAAGCTTTATTTTGGTGCAGACGGTATTGCTGTGCCTGGAGTAACAACCCTGGATGGCACAGAAATGGGCGGATGGATTCAATACTCTTTATCACCAACAGTTTCTTCATGGCTTGGACAACATTATTACCTGCAATGGCGCTACAGTATGGATAAGGTTTTTCTTAAAAATAAAGCTTATCCATGGATCAAAGGAGCAGCCCTGTTTCTTGAAAACATAACGGTTAAAGACGGAAACGGACACAGGAAATTGAAAATTAGTTCAAGTCCGGAGATAAACGACAATGACCTTAGTGCCTGGTTTTTGGGAAATACAAACTATGATCTGGCTTTAATGAAATTCACGTTTAAAGCTGCGGAGGAACTTGCTACTGAACTTGGATTGAAAGCCGAAGCCTTGCGGTGGAATAAACTCTTAAATGAGTTTGATGATTTCTCGATAACAGATAAGGATGAACTTAGATTTGCCCCAGGTCTGGATTATAAAGAATCACACAGACATTTCTCTCATATGATGGCTATCCATCCATTAGGGCTAATAAAATGGGAGGACGGACCGAAAGCTCAAGCCATTATAAAGAATACGATACAGCTATTGGATAAGGTAGGGCCAGATTACTGGTGTGGGTACTCTTATTCCTGGCTTGCAAACATTAAGGCAAGGGCAAAAGATGGAGCCGGTGCAGCAAGAGATCTACAGACATTTGCCAGGGCTTTTTGCTCTATAAATAGCTTCCATTTAAACGGAGATCAAACAAAATCAGGACTATCGAAATTTCAATACAGACCCTTTACTCTGGAAGGTAACTTTGCATTTGCAGCGGGCTTGCAAGAAATGCTATTGCAGAGTTATGCAGGGTTTATTGAAATTATGCCTGCTGTTCCACCCGAATGGAAAGACGCTTCATTTGAAAATTTGCGTACAGAAGGAGCTTTTCTTGTAAGTGCAAAAAAAGCTGGAGGACAGGTAGATGAAGTCAAAATCGTTTCAGAAAAAGGAGGAGTAACTAAATTAAAACTGCCGTTTAAAACTCATTTTATTGCTTCAAACGCAGGTTTTAAAATAAAATCCGCTGAAAGCGGGTTTTTGGAGTTAACGGCCAAACCAGGTGCTGTGTTGTTGTTGAAAAACGGGTATGAATAGGTTTTCTCTTTAGCATGCCAATATCGCTTAATGGTTTGACAATAACAGCTAATTTCTAAAGCTGTAATTTCCTTTCTTTGATTATTAAATAAAACATAACTAAAGATGAATTTGGCACAAAAAAAAATACTTTTCTTTTTTTGTTTTACCTTAAGTGGCTTGTCATTATTTGCGCAGACAGATCAGCAAGTGAGATTTAATTCACCGGCGAACCATTTTACTGAATCTGTTCCTGTTGGCAACGGCCGATTAGGAGCAATGGTATTTGGCAATCCAAACAGAGAAAGGATTGTTTTAAACGAAATTTCTATGTGGTCTGGTGGTGTAGAAAATCCCAATAGAAATGATGCTGCCGCTCATTTACCTGTTATTCAGCAATTGCTAAAGGATGGAAAAAATAAGGAGGCGCAAGAACTATTACAAAAATATTTTACAAGTGCCGGAGCTGGGTCTGGTTTTGGAAATGGTGCAAACGAAAAGTTTGGATGCTATCAAATCCTTTCAGATATGTTTATTAATTGGAGAGACACCACCTCAAAAGTAACGGATTATAAAAGGATTTTAAGTATAGATAAAGCTATTTCAGTTACTGAGTGGAGCAGGTCAGGTGTAAACTTTAAAGAAGAGGTGATTGTAAGCACCCCTCAACAAGCCATTATTGTTCGTTTAACTTCGAGTAAAGCAAAAGCATTAAATTTTGATCTGTCGCTAAGTAGAAAAGAGCATGCATCTTTTTCAGCCGAGGGAAATGGGCTTAGCATGACAGGACAATTGCCAGGTGGTAATGGAGATAAAGGAATTCTTTTTGCAGCCTTTGCGAAAGCCATTTCATCCACAGGAAAAATAACGGCAAAAAATAGTGTACTTACGGTTGATGGAGCAACCGAATGCCTTATTGTAATTAGTGCTGCAACAGATATGAACTGGCCAGATGTAACACACCGCGGTGCGATACCTTTGCCGGTAGCTAAAAAACATGTTGATGCTGCGGGTAAACTTCCGTGGCTAACATTGAAAACAAAGCAGCGCGAAGATTTTCAAGCCTACTACAATCGCTGTAAAATCCAACTTGGTGAAAAAGAGAATGCCGGTATTGCAACGCTTTCTACAGCAGAACGACTGGTGCGTTTTGCTAACGGAGGGAGTGATGTAACGCTGCCAGCTCTGTATTTTAATTTTGGACGGTACCTTTTAATTTCAAGTTCTCGCCCAGGTGGCTTACCAGCTAATCTGCAAGGGATTTGGGCTGAAGAGTATCAAACCCCGTGGAACGGAGATTATCACCTGGATATCAATGTGCAAATGAACTACTGGTTGGCGGAGAATACTAATTTGGGAGATATACATAAACCCCTGATTGAGTTTACAAAATTTTTGGTGGCGCCAGGACAAAAAACTGCAAAAGCGTATTATAACAGCACGGGATGGGTGGCACACGTAATTGCAAACCCCTGGGGTTTTACTGCTCCAGGCGAGCATGCCTCATGGGGTTCGGTACTTTCGGGTGGAGCATGGTTAAGCAGTCATTTGTGGCAACATTATTTATATAACCCAAAAAAAAAGACTTTAGCTGAGATTTATCCGGTACTAAAAGGGGCAACAAAATTTTATACCGATATTTTAATTGAAGATCCGCTAACAAAGTGGCTGGTAACAGCGCCTTCCAACTCTCCAGAAAATTCTTATAAAACCGAGGAAGGTTTTGAAGGGCAAACCACGATGGGTCCAACTATGGATATGCAGATTGGGAGAGAAATGATGAACAATACTATTGCTGCGGCTAAGTTATTAGGTATAGATAAGAGTTGGACAGATAGTTTGCAGCAGCTAAAAGGCCGGTTAGCTCCTAATCAGATCAGTAAAAAAACAGGCGGGATACAAGAGTGGATCAGAGATTATGAAGATCCTGAGGTAACACATCGCCATGTTTCGCATTTGTATGGTTTGTATCCCTACGATGAAATTACTCAACTTGAAACACCCTTATTGATGACTGCAGCAAGAAAAACTTTGGAGAGAAGGGGGGATGGAGGTACAGGTTGGTCGAGAGCATGGAAGGTGAATTTCTGGGCCAGACTAGGTGATGGTGACCATGCTTGGAAGGTGTTTAAAGCACTGCTGGCGCCTGCTGTTGCGGGAAGTGAGATTTCGATGACCAGTGGAGCAGGAACTTATGCAAATCTGTTTTGTGCGCACCCGCCATTTCAGATTGATGGAAATTTTGGCGGTACGGCAGCCATTGCTGAAATGTTGCTCCAAAGTAATGGCATTAACTCTGTGATCCGCTTATTACCTGCATTGCCAACAGATACTGATTGGAGCTCTGGCAATATAAAAGGAATGCGTGCAAGGAATGGCTTCGAGCTTAGTTTTAGCTGGAAGAGCAGCAAACTCACCAAAGCCGAAATCTTTTCCCTAAGCGGAGCTGAATGTTATATTCAATTACCTGTCGGTACTTCGGTTTACAGTAGCGCAGGGAAAAAGATAGCATTAAATACTAAAGTGGATAATCTGGTTAGCTTTAACACTGTTAAAGGAAGTAAATACGTTATAAAATAGGCTTAAAAAGGGGGTACACCTTCATCTAAAATTCTGTTCCATTCGGTGTGTCTTTTTAGGTATGTTACTACAAATGGACATAGAGGGATGAGTTTATAGTCGTTGTCTTCCAGGTAAGCTAATGTTTTCTCAACTATTGCAGTTGCAGTTCCCCTTCCTTTAAGTTCTTCGGGTGCTTCAGTATGGATCAGCCATATCTTTTTACCATGCTCCTTGTAATCTATAAAAGTCAGATAATTATCTGTTTTGAGCTCAAATCTATTTTTTTCTGAATTTTTTATCAGCGGTACATCGTTAAATTCTGCATTCATTTTTTGTTGTATTTAGAGTGATATATTCTACAACAATTTAATCAATAAAAATTTCATATTCTGCTTTTTAAGAAAATAATAATTGGTATTTAAAGTATTTATTCTAAATTTATAGAAGCAGACGAGTGAAAGCTTGTCTGTACAATTGAAACCAAATAGATATTGTATGTACCGTAGGCTTTTTTATTTACTGCTGACGTTTTTTGCTATTGTGTATATTATACAGGCATGTAACAGCTCATCTTCAAATCAGGTAGCCGAAGAACAGTTGCCTGATAGTATCAGTTACAATTTCAATGTCAGGCCAATTCTTTCTGATAAGTGCTTTATCTGTCACGGCCCCGATGCGAATAAACGACAAGCAGATTTAAGATTAGATATTGCTGAGGAAGCCTATAAGGCGTTAAAAGAAAATCCATCAGCGCATGCCCTTGTGCCTTTTAAACCTAATGCATCTGAAGTGTTTTTAAGGATTTCCACAAAGGATACGGCATATATGATGCCTCCGAAGTCCTCAAATCTAAAATTGACTGCTAATGAGATTTCTATAATAGAGAAATGGATTAAGCAAGGAGCTAAATACGAAAAGCATTGGGCTTTTACTCCTCCTAAAGCTCCCCAAATGCCTAAGATTAAGGATGCTAAATGGGTGAAAAATGAGATAGATTATTTTGTGCTTGATAAACTGGAACATAAAGGAGTAGTACCTAACCCCGAAGCGGATAAGGAAAGGTTATTAAAGCGTGCTAGTCTTGACATTACCGGTTTGCCACCCTCTATTGAGATGATGGATAAATTTCTTGCTGATTCCAGTAGTAACGCATATGAGAAGGTTGTGGAGTCGCTACTATCAAGTCCAGCTTATGGGGAACGGATGGCATTGCACTGGTTAGATGTTGCCAGATATGCTGATTCTCACGGGTATCAGGATGATAATTACCGTAGTCAGTGGCCTTGGAGAGATTGGGTTATTCATGCTTTTAATGAAAATATGCCCTATAATCAATTTGTGACCTGGCAGCTTGCCGGAGATTTGATGCCAAATGCCTCGAAAGAACAGCTTTTGGCAACAGGTTTTAACAGGAATCATAAAATAACAGAAGAAGGTGGTGTAATTGATGAAGAATATAGGGTTGAGTATGTTACTGACCGCACCAATACTTTTGGGAAAGCCATAATAGGTGTTACGCTGGAATGTGCTCATTGTCATGATCATAAGTACGATCCATTTTCGCAAAAGGAATACTACCAGGTATTTGCTTTTTTTAACAATGTAAAAGAAGTAGGAATTGAGTCTGTTGTTGGCGGCCCGGAGACTTATGCAAAAAAACCGCTGATGGAAATTAGCAATGCTGATGTTAAAGAAATATTGAAGTTTGTAAATAAGCAGGATACGAATAAATTAATCGTATCAGTAATGGGTGATCAGGATACAGTTAGAAAAACCTATTTACTAAAAAGGGGTGTATATGATGCGCATGGTGAGGTGGTGGAAGCCGGAACGCCTAAATCATTACTTTCATTTAGTGATAAATACCCTAAAAACAGACTTGGGTTAACGCAATGGTTATTCGATAAGAAAAACCCGCTTACTTCAAGAGTATTTGTAAATCAGGTATGGCAAGAGTTTTTTGGACGAGGTATTGTTAAAACTTCGGGAGATTTTGGGATGCAGGGAGAGTTACCTTCGCACCCCGAATTACTCGACTGGCTTGCGGTTGATTTTATGAACCATGGGTGGAACATCAAACGCCTTGTTAAGCAAATAGCATTGTCTGCAACCTATAGACAATCTGCTGTAGTCTCTCCGGAAAAACTGAAGACCGATCCGGATAACATTCTTTTGGCAAGAGCGCCGCGTTATCGTATCCCTGCTGAACTTGTCAGAGATGTGGTGCTTTCCAGTAGTGGGTTGTTAGTGAATACAATAGGAGGGCCAAGTGTTAAGCCTTACCAGCCACCAGGCCTTTGGGAAGGAGCTACATCAGGTAGAGGTTTATTGGCTACATACAGACAAGATCATAACGAGAGTTTGTATCGGAGAGGTATGTATACTTTCATTAAAAGAACTGTTCCACCTCCTGTAATGGGAATTTTTGATGCCAGTAACAGAGACCAGTGTGAAGTTAAAAGATTAAAAACGAATACCCCGCTTCAGGCATTGGCGATGATGAATGACCCCACAGTATTAGAGGCTTCGCGTGTTTTGGCCGATAAGTTATTACAAGATAAAGGAACATCAGAAGCAAGGATCAGCAAGGCATTTAGAAGGATAGTTTGTAGAAAACCTAAGGATAAAGAAATAAAGCTGTTGGCCTCCTATTACGCCGATCAATTGAAGGTATTTAAACAAAAATCAAATGCGGAGAAAGTTTTGGCAGTAGGCGAGTACCCTCTCTCTCAGAAAACCAATAAAACTGAACTTGCCGCAATGATGGAAGTAATAGCAGCAATATATAATTTAGAAGAAACCATTACAAAATCCTGATTTATGGAAAAGAATATTTTGGAGCATGGACTTAATTTTAACAGACGTCGTTTCCTTTCAAAATTAAGTTTGGGTTTAGGGAGTGTTGCACTGGGATCGTTACTAATTCCGGATCTGTTTACCGGCAGTTTTGAAGAGGCAGGACTTCCTCCCGGTATTCCTGATTTTGCTCCTAAAGCTAAAAGAGTAATTTATCTGTTTCAGAACGGTGCTCCTTCACAATTGGAGTCTTTTGATTATAAGCCTAAGCTTAGAGAAATGATGGGGCAGGAGCTTCCGGCATCCATTAGAGCAGGTCAACGCCTTACAGGTATGACGGCTAATCAATCTTCTTTCCCTTTGGTAGGTTCATATTATGATTTTAAGCAATACGGTGAGTCGAGAGCATGGATTAGTGACTTGTTCCCTCATACTGCAAAGGTTGTCGATGATATTTGTATCATCAGATCTATGTTTACCGAAGCGATAAATCATGATCCGGCATTAACTTTTTTTCAAACCGGGGCGCAACAGGGAAACAGACCAAGTATGGGTGCATGGCTTAGTTATGGCTTAGGTAGCGAAAATAAAAATCTGCCAGCATTTACTGTATTGTTGTCGCGAGGTAAAGGTAATGGGCAGGGGGTATACTCAAAACTGTGGACTAATGGATTTCTGGATTCCACGCACCAGGGTGTTCAATTTAGCAGTGGCGAAGATCCGGTACTTTATTTAAAAGACCCGGAAGGATTGAACAGATTTGAGAGAAGAAAGATGCTCGATAAATTGGCTGAGCTGAATGAGATGTCGTACCAGGAATTTGGTGACCCGGAGATAAATGCCAAGGTACAACAATACGAAATGGCCTATCGAATGCAGACTGCTGTACCTGAAATCACCGATCTTTCTAAAGAACCAGACGATATTATAAAACTTTACGGACCTGATTGTTTGGTTCCGGGAACTTTTGCTGCGAATTGTTTGCTGGCACGTAAGCTAAGTGAAAACGGGGTGCGTTTTGTGCAATTGTATCATCAGGGATGGGATCAGCATGGCAATCTGCCAAATGAGATGGCAGGGCAAGCTAAAGACGTAGACCAGGCATCGGCAGCATTAATAACTGATTTGAAACAGAGAGGATTACTTGATGAAACATTGGTGATATGGGGAGGTGAATTTGGCCGCACTAATTATAGTCAGGGCGCAATGACCAAGGATAACTATGGTCGCGATCATCATCCACGCTGTTTTAGCATTTGGATGGCTGGGGGTGGAATTAAGCCGGGTATAGTATATGGT
>Ga0307414_10001824_pt1 | contig 11008 bp, 20 predicted proteins | sample DK1Ometagenome_FD_203804 | JGI IMG/M metagenome (GOLD analysis project Ga0307414, IMG submission 203804) | Maize rhizosphere microbial communities from greenhouse at UC Davis, California, United States - DK15-O-3 | ecosystem: Host-associated > Plants > Roots > Rhizosphere > Soil | place: USA...
CGCTTCCTTGTTCTTGTTATTGACCGTAAGAACCGGGATCTCGAATATGCCACCATGAGGGTGACGAATCAGCGCGACCTTCTCACCTTGACGGAAGTTAGGCGCATAGACCTCTCCATCCTTAAGCGAGTTGATCGGCAGAATAACCTGAGACCTCGTACGAGGAAGGCTTGCTGCCTGGAGGTGAACTGCAGATGAATCAGCACCATCAGCGAACTCTTCGAGCAACTTCTTTTTGACAGCAGGATTCGTCAACGAAAGAATCTCATCAAGATCATCTTGCTTCGTCTTGTACGTCAAATCCAACTGCTGCTTAGCAAGCTGCGAACTCTGCTTAGAGAGCATCTGTGAAGAGAAATTCGTAGACCACTGATTCCAGCGTCCCTCTTCATTGATGGAGTCACCACTACCGACACGGTTCAGCGGTGAGAGCTGCTGCTTTCCGTTCTTGTCGATATAGGTACGCTGAGAAACCATCGATCCGAAAGGCATCTTCTCGTCGATATAGTCCGGATTCTCATCATCCTTCTGGAGCTTCTTCATGGCGTCGTACTTATCGCCAGTGTTCGACTTGTTCGTGTTGAAGACAATATCCACACCATCAGGCATCTTGTCGGCATACATCGCCATACCCTTAAGATAATGGGTGCCATCAACAGCGACTCGAACCTGTGCGTAGGCCTTGCCATTCAGAGAGAGATCTTCGACACCACGTCGAAGCTGGATCACACCATCCATGTCCGCTCCGCCATCTTCAGCGTAACGGATCCCGATTCTCTTGGAAGAGATATTTACGGGAGGCATTGTCGGACGGTACTCACCAGAGTCCTTGTCGTAGTGCGCAGCGATCGTCTTGATCTGCGAAGGGTCATTCTTCAGATCCTGGTAAGTCTTATCAGGACGTGCCAAGACCATGACATTGGTCTCCTTGTCGCCATGCGTAGGCACCTTGTGATAGAAGACCTGATAACCCTGATCCTTGAGCATCGCGATAGCGACCTGCTTCTTCGTGTTACTGACGTCGAGGTAGTGCTCGATACCAGTGCCAACGTCGATGTATCCATCTTCGTCTACACGTCGCTTCAGGAAGTCAGCAGTCTCCTGCAGACGATTCGCACGCTCCAGCAAAGCTGGCTTCAGGCGAGCACGAACAGTCGACTCGTTCGCATAGCCCAGTTGCTTAGCAATTGCTGTTGCAGACATGCCCTTATCGGCAAGCTTTCGGATCTGATCAATCTCTGTCTGTCGAGTAGACGTAACAGCGATCGTTTGCATGGCACGAAGTTCGGCGGATGACTTAAGCCCAAGGGCCTTGACGATCTCACTTTCCTTCATGCCTTCGCGCTTCATGTCCTGAATATAAGCCAGGAAGCTCTTGTGTCGCTGGTACGGATCCTTTCCGGAGCCCCAAGGATATCGCCCTGACTTCCTGGGCGTTCCTTCATGGATGAGCTCATCATCACCATCGATCTTAGCAAGGTGCTGATAGAACTCTTCAATACTCTCGAACTGCTTCTCGCTCACAGCATTGCCTCCAATCGAGCGTCGTTGATGATGTCATCGAATTCCTTCATCTTTGCCATGACGTCAAGAATATCCGTAGGGTCGATGTCGAATCTGTAAATCATGTCGTTCTGGTAGATCCGCGCATCGATCTCGATCTCATTAACGTTCACTTCGTACTCGAGGCAGAAGAGAGCGATATAAACCCAGAGCTGTCGTTCCGATGACTTGGTCGTGCCTGTCTTAAGATCAAACACTCGAAGACGCATCTTTTGAGTTCTGGGATTGAGACGGAAATCGATCGCGTCGGTCGTACCGAAGCAGTTATCCGAATAATACAAGATCTGCTCAGGCTGCATCTTATGCCCAATGCAGTCGTTGACATAGCTATTCAGCGTTTGTCCAGTATCCGGAAGTTTAATTACCAGTTTGATCAACTGAGCTGCGAGTTCGTGCTTCTCCGTTCCCAGAGCCGCAGCCATCGCAGTAGTGAATCGATCACGAATCTTCTCAGCATCGTAATTGATCCAGTGGTATTGGGACGCGCTCATGAACGCGTGTTTGCCTACTAGATTGTAGTGAGGCAGGAATTGAAATTTCATCAGTTTTCTCCTTGCCGCATTGGTCTAACCTTTGAAGAACTTCGAGAGCTCCTCAAGTACCTGGTCTTTGTTCTCGGGATAAATAAAAGCTCCGAAAGAGTTCTCGTTCGCATAAGCCACATACCAGGGCTGATTCGGACGGGGCTTCTCGTTCGCAGATTTCTTTACCTCAAGCAACGCCCAACGATCGCGGAACAGGATAAGCAAATCGGGGATGCCTTGTCTGTAGTTCGCGTCGTTCTTCTGGATGAGACATTTCGGGAAAATAGCCTCAAGATCTTTGACCAGGCGGTCTTGGAATTTGCCTTCCGGCGTTCTTGCCATCTGCAACCACCATTTCAAAAAATTTGAAGGACATGCACGAGTACGTGATATCCTATCCCTTTCAACATAACGTGCGTTTTTTGTGCTACCCAAATGATTGGGCACTTCTAGTGGTCGTGGCCACTTACCCACTTTTGAACACGAATTTGTAAACTTGTATGGAAACCTTAATTTTACTACTTTAAACAGTTTATAGAGAAATAAGTGGGTAAGTGGGCAAACTGGCCAAATGAGTGGCACAACTTCCGCTTAAATAAAGGGCAAGAAGGGGTATGCGAGCGCCCAATGGTTTGGCCACGAAAGTGGGCAAAAGTGGGCAGAATGGCCAGAAAAGTGGGCAGAGTTCCGTTCCGTTTGGCCAATAGTGCCCAATAAATTTTTACGTAAGTGGGCAAATGGCCAGAAAGTGGGCAGCAAAACGAAAAAGAAAGGGCTAGTTTTTTACGCTAGTCTTCCTTTTTGAGTGCTTGGGTGAGTGGTTAGTTCATTTCTTCGATACCGAGCAGCTTGCACTGGGCTTCCTCAGCGAGCATGCCGATCAGCTTGGGGATCTGCAGAGCCGCCACAGTGGCGAACAGTGCAGCACCCTTAGCGGTGTCGACGATGTCGTTGAGCTTGGCCTTGGCAGAGGTGATCGTGATGGAGGTCATGATGTTTCCTTTCAGGTTGGGTTCTCATTATACGCTCTGTAATTTACGCGAGCACGACAAAAAGAAAGGCCTTGTGGGCCCTCCTTTTCAGAGGTTAGTCCTTCTTGGGATTCCAGAAGACATCGTAGTAGAGCGTCTGCTCGGCGGAGTCAGCGTTCTTGTAGAAGTCCATCGAAGAGATGTCAGTCCACAACTCCTGCATCATCTCGTCCTTACGAAGGTTTTGGTTCTTCGTGATACGATCTGCTGCGCGGAGGCAGAGTGCCATCCCTACGGTGCCTCCCACGAAGAGCGCGAGTCCGATGAGCATATTGATCTTTTCGGTGCGGTTCATGATAGTTCCTTTCAGAGGGGGTTCTCATTATAGGGTCAGTAATCTGTGCGCGACAAAAAGAAAGCCCTTGTGGGGCTCTCCTTTCAGAGATTAGTCCTTGATCTGGACTTCGATGGGGCCGTAGACCTTGGTGCAGAGTTTCACGGTCAGGAAGCCTACTCCTGTCACGCCAAAGGTGACGAGGCAGAGAGAGACTCCTTCGATGATTGCCTGCTTCAGGGCGGGGTTCATGATAGTTCCTTTCGTAGAATGGTTCTCATTATAAGCTCTGTTCGAAGTACGGGACAAAAAAGAAAAGACCGGATTTTCATACACGTTTAATACCGCTGTGTCTGGCGGGAGCTTAGATTTTCCTATCATATTTAACTCCGCTGATAGTAGCGGACTTGTCTTGTTCTTTCATTATACGCCCTGTTTTTTACGCGAAAAAGAAAGGGTCAGGTTTTTACGCTGACCCCTCCTTTCTAGCTTGAGAGCTTGTAGTTGTTCAGGGTCTCGACGATGTAGTCGTTCACGTCCTGATCACTCATAACGCTGAAGTCAGGTCCGGTGAACATGAGGATCGTTTCCCATTCGTCGTCTGCCAGCACGTAAAGTGCGGAGCCGTCGTTGGTGACGAACATGTGTCCGGGCTTGGTCTTCAGGAGTTCGAGGATGATCTGGTCGTAATAGGGACGTACAGACATAGTGATTTCCTTTCAAGTGGGGTTCTCACTATAAGCTGTGCTTTTTACGCGACTGGCTTGTCGTCCCCATTGAACACGTAATCGAATCCTAATGCCTCATGACCGATTTGTACGTCGATCAGCTGCATATGCCAAGCCACTCGACCACGCCATACTTCGGCCGTCTCCTTGTCGCCCATCAGAGGAAATCCGTGAAGAATCGCCAGAGAGCATACGCGAGAAGACCTCCCACAATGAACAATCCTACAAACGCGGATGAGTCCAATACTGCTTGATCCATTTCTATACCCCTGTCATCTGATGAATAAGAGCTCTCTTAGGCAGAGTACAAACGCACGCCATAAGGCCGATAGCCTTACAGAATACGTGTGGATGCCTGCGAGAGGTTCTTGCGTCTCCGCAATGCGTGCACTCACCAGCGAGGAGCGTCTTGGGCTCATAGTTGTGGACCTCATAGACGAAGGCTGAGTCCTCCACTACTCAACCTCTTGCGGCTTCCGGAAACCGGTACGAGCCCGCTCCTTAAGAACCCATGCCGTTACTGCAGCCTCAGCATCCTGCTGCCACCCTTCGGCACGAGGATAGTCGAAGTGAACGCCCCAACCATAAGTACGATCTCCCTTCCATCCGCCAGAGGGATCGTAGTGCGTGGGTACACCCTTGGGCGAGTCTACCTCGATCGTCCAGCTCTGAATATGCTTGTGCTTGGGAACACCGGGGCGTCCGAGGAACACCTTCTGAAGCCGAAGTACAACCGCATACTCAGCCTCAGGCATCTTGAGCGTCGTGACGTAGCTGTCCACATCCTCGTAGGTGTAGCGCTTCGGACCCCAGATGGCTTCCGGGATACTCAGGTTGAGATTGCCACGTCGCCAGGTAACCCGCTTACGCTTCTTCTTACCCCGACGCTTGGTCCGCTCCTTGTCGCAGTAATCGTCATGCGTTCCGAACTCCCACCACAGGCGAGCATCGGAAATACGGATCGACCACTCTCGAGTGTCGTACTTGTAGCCATCGCAACGCGAGAGCCAAGCAGCCAGCTTCCTGAAGGCCGTGTGTCCCCAGAAGAAGCCAACACCGAAGAGCAGGAAATGCCCGTCCCAGGGAGTCTCAGATCCCTCGTTACCGATGTGGAATCGAAGCGAGAGGAGCTGCTGGGGCTGCTTAGCCACCATCGTCTCGAGATGACCTTCGAATATGCTCCCATCGTTCTTGTCGTAGATGTTCACGAATCGGCGCATGTAGTGCCAGTAACGCTTACGCGGTTGCCGCGGCCCATCGAGCTCGTTGATCTTGAAGTGGTGGATTCTCATTCGAAGAATCTCCTCAGGTGGTCGGTGTCGGGTACGTACTTTTCTTCGGCGAACGGGTGATCACCGAGTTTTGCTTGGAACGTGTAACTTCCATCCTCGTTCTCGATGACCTCGACGTTCGGCACGAAAGCGATGATCTTTGGATCGTGCTTGTGGTCCATCTCGTAAACCATCTTATCCAGCTTGGCACAAGCCTTCTCGTAGCTGTCTTCGATGTTCTTCATAATGCGCTGCATGTTGATCTCATGCGCAAGGAAGACGTCGTCGTTCGAAATATACGAGTAGTCGAACGGGTGGAACACCAGAGTGACTTTACCCTCGACAGCAGGATCGGCGACAGGAAATACCGTACCGGGTTCCACCATCTCGCTAATCTGGATTTGGTACCCCTGCGACATCAGGTCCGTTAGCTGCGTCATTAGTAATATCCTTCCAATCCGATCCGTATACCGACTCTGCTCTTTCCTTGAAGTTCTTGTTCAAGAGATTGCAGACCTGACGTGCTGTCTCACCGCTACCTGCGTCAGGAATAACCTCCTGTTGGAAGGCGCCCTTCTTCTGGATTGCGATCGAATATGCCGGCTTCTCTCGAAGATCTCGAAGCTTGGCCACAACCGAGTACGGACCTTCTACCTCATCACCCATCAGTGTTGCTTCCTCAGAACGAGCTCGACACTCGGTTCGAACTTACGGTCCAGACGATATACGACTCGAGTGTTATAGGCTCCGGCGTTGATATCACCAATCACGTAGGTGACGCCATTGAATTCGACCAGATCTCCGACTTCCCAGAGCATCAGGTCACCAGAACCTTCGGTACGGCCTCGAAGAAGCCATTGCGAAGCACTTCACCCTTGTCGTACTGCGCGTTGAAGTTGGCTGCCGACAGCATGTCGTAGTCCCCGTCGTCACCGAAGAACGCGACAAGGTAGTAGCCGATCGCCGCAGGGACGCCGGAACCTTCCTTGAAGAATCGCGTGTTGAGCTGATCGACGTTGTTAGCCGTTACCAGTACTGCTTTCTGTGCCATTGCTGTCTCCTTGGGGCTTGGGTTTGGGTGATGGTTGAAGGGTGTGGGTGGGGCACGGGTGACCATATCGATGACAAGCACAGAAGTCGACGCTCACAGCGCCCACGTCTTTCCGCACTCACACTTAATGAGAATGCCCTTCGCACTTGGGTCGAACATCGGTACAGACACGCGAATATATGTCTGTACGTGGTTACGGAACTTCTTGTGAAGCACCGATGAGATTGCCGGGAACATTATGGCATGACCCTTCCAGCATCGACGAATGCCTGGTGCGTGATCGGCATGTGCTCCTTGAACACTGCCTCGACCTTCTGTGCTGCGTTGTCGATCTCCCATTGGGGGTGCGTGGGAACTCGATTGTCAGGACTGGATACGCGTCGCTCCAAGAACCCCATGAGAGCTCGGGAGTTGACGGACCAGTAAAACTGCGTGTAGGTGTTGAGTGGGAGGATAATGCGTGCGTACTCTTCTGCGACTCCCATTGCAAGGCGTCGCTCGTACTCGTCCCAGGCGTACTGAGCCACCATCTGATCCGACTGGCGAGTCAGCAGATATGTCTCAAAGCCGGCCCGACCCATCTCCGGCTTCATCTTCGTACCCCTGTTGATCAGAGGACGATATGGGGCACTCGAGTAGAACTTCGGGAGCATGGTGACATAGCGGCCCGACATCTCGTTCATGCTGGAATGGCGATGCTTCACCCACTGACGAGCAACGAAGATCGGAACCTCAACAAAGAAGGTCCAGATATCATGCTCGAAAGGGACACCATGGCGCGGGTCCACCAGGGCCTGAAGGAATCGCTTGGGATCGATCTTCGGGTCGATGGTCCAGGTCTCATCCTTACCGAGGGACGCCTGAGCCATCTGGATGGGAATAACATCGTCGGCAAGCTTGCGAACGAGGGTCACGCCCATCTCATGATCGGTCTTGATCTCTGTCACTTCTTGGTCTTCTTCCTCATGTGTCGAATGGGTTCGGGTGCGGGGTGAGGATATAGCTCTGCACTACCGCCCCACGAACGGAAGTGAAGATGGAAGAACGCGCTGATCCGAGCACCGAGTTCTGTCTTGTAGTACTCGTCGAAGACCGAGCCACCGCCGTCATAAGCAAGGTCGTAGTTCATTCGAAAATGAGAACGGGCCATCTTCTTCTGACGCCGGCGATCCTTACGAGCCTGCTTCTTGTCGCTTGACCGCCACAGAACCTCAGACATCGATCTCTTCTCTCTGATGCGTGGGGACGGACTTGAATATGGCGGTGCGCTCGGCATCTGCCGTTGAGCTTCGCTCCTTGTAGTTGTACCCCTTTAGGATATAGAGATCGTCACCGATCATCACCAGAGAGCCAACTCGAACGTGCGGGATCTGCGGGACAAACGGATCATGCTCTCGGAAGTGCCGACGAATAAGACTCCACAGAAGCATGCCGAGAATGATACCGGCGAGGAGGATCACTGCGTCGTTGAGGATGTTGGGCCAGTTCATGTTTCAGTTCTCCAGCTTCTTCGGCGGGTAGTCCCCCAGATATGCGCGGGACACGTTGATCTCGTTGTAGCGCTTCAGTGCGTCCTTGGCGTGCTCGAGAATGAGCTCGGGAGTCAGATCGTCACCGCTAACTCGGAAACCCTTTCGAACCTCTTTGACGCCGATCTTCTCGTCATCATCGTTGTAGAGATCCTCATCTCCAACTTCGTAGCGATAGATGGGGACTGAGACTCGCTCGACCTCCTGGATCTCAGTCACAGTCTTCTCGCCATGACCGATCTCCCACTTACCGAAGAGAGTGAAGAAAACGTTGGGTACCTTTCGCGTGACCTTGACACTTTCGATGATCTTTACTCGCGCCTGAGGCTCACCACCAAAGGTCATTCGGAACATGCTGTAGTCATTCTCATCTACTCGCCAGAAAAGATTTTCGTTTTGGAGCTCGGGGAGACCAGTTTCGAGGTTGATCATAACGTCAGACATCAGTTATTCTCCTTCTTCTTGTTTCGGTACTCACGAATACGTTTAGCATTGGCCTTGCGGCATACGGCGCAGGGTCTACCGTTGTCGTCTTTACAGTGCTTATACGTGTGTTGAGTACCGTGCTTTGGTTGTTTTGCTAGTCGTGCTTCGCGCAGAGCGACGGCCCGCCTGGTCTTGCAATCGCAGGTTCCAAGCGAGCCGTCACAAAGCATGTAGATCGGTGTCACTCTTCGGTTGAGCCTTCTGCTTTCCACCGATCATCGAACTCCGGATGCTCCTCTGCAAATACCATCAAGGTAAAGCAATGGAACACGACGCCGGCAAGATGGGGCAGACCCGTTTCCGGATCAATATCCTCACCCTTAAGCGCAGACGTAGCATGCCGGAACAGAGAGTCGAATGATTTACTCCATTCGTATCCCTTACGCCAGTTGTGTGCTTCATACTTCTCAGCACCGAATCCGTAGAGACGGGCCATGATGTCCAGAGCTTCGACTGGAATAAGGCTGTACCGCTCAGGCTTGACGCCCTTCATTCCTCCGGTGGAAGATGTGGTACGAACTTCACCATTCGGTAGAGGATATGAGAAAGGCACGAAGCCCTTCAACTCACGAACCTGGTTGATCGTGATCTTGCTCTCCACGAGATCCGTCTGGAGCTGATCGTCGTAGCCCTTGGTGTAATGCTCGGGCGTTCGAACCACCAGTACGCTGGGCATCGAATATGGCTTTCGTGCAGCGGCGTCGGCCTGCCCCCTCTGGTAATCGATGTTGTTCGACCCGCCAGGAATGTTAGGTTCAGCTCTAAGCGAAGCAGGAGGAACTTCTGGCGTATACGTCTCGACGATTACTTCCTCCTTTCGCTCTGCCCTCTGTACCCCTCCGCAGAGACCTACGTCTGTATCATGCTCTTCGTGGGTCATAGGGTTCCCACAGAAAACGCCGCTCAACTGTTGTCCTGTTCTTCCGAATCGATGATGACGTCAAAGGGGATGTGGGTCGAACGCCTCGGTCCGTCGAAGGCATAACCACCGAAGCCGGGATTACGTTCCTCAACCTCGATGGTCTGCTCTCCCTCTTCGACGACAAGACCGTGTGCTGTGAGTGCTGCATCGAACATGGTTGCTGAATCGATACGACGAGGAATAAGTTCGCCAGCGTTCTTGACAGCCTCTTCATACATTTCGCTCGGGCTGATCTCGTCGATGTTGATCGGAACTGGCCAGCTCTCAGGGAGCGGGGGTGCCGGCTCATACGTCTGCAGGACTTCCGGTTCAACAGCTTCGGAGTACGTATCCAGAATGCTCATCGCCTCGATACCAGGAAGAATATCCAGGTCGAACAGAACTCCCTGCATCGTGACGTTACCGTTGTGATCCATGTGAATATCGCCCTCACCGACCTTCACGCCATCCAGAGTGATGGGGGTCTTCTCCGTCCGGTAGACAGTGTCGTCCTCATGACCGAAGGCGAACTGATCGTTGATGATCGGGTGGAGGTTCGGCGGAGAATATGCCGGCCCCTTGAGCACCTTGCCCTCAGGGTGTCCGTCCGGATCATTGGGTCCAGCCTTGATGGCCTTCCCCGTCTCCGGATCAAACTTCGACATGTTGCTGCGCATGATCTCGCGGAAGCCGGGATCGATATCGAACCCAGCGTTGGTGAGAGCTCCGATGACATAGACGATCACGTCGATGCCGGCGTCGTACATCTCGACGAGGTCCTGCTCGAGGAATGCGGGAACGAACTCCTCCTCGAACTCATCGCGGATCATCTTGATGTGGAGCTTCGCCTCGTCGGGGCTGAGAGTGCGCGGGGTCGGCGAGTTGGGGAGATCCATCGCTTCACGCATATCGACGACGAGCTTCTGCCAGTTGTTCATCAGTTTCTTCTTTCGGTTGGTTTCTTCGACAACCTGAGCCCAGATCGGGTTCTCGACACGCTCGGCTTCGAGCATTTCGCGTTCTTGCTTCTCAGCCATCATCTGTGCGTAGATGGGCGTATCGGACCAATCTTCCATCAGGTTCTCCTTAGTTTTTGAGCAGTTCTTCCAGGACCTTCTCGGTATCACCAAGAATGTTTGCTAGACGAATATCCTGCTGCGTGATGTACGGCTTTCCGAACGCGTCCTTCTTGACGGGTGCGGGTTCATTCATAGCTGCTTTCACCTGAGCCAACAAGGTTTCAAGCCGCTCTCTTTTGACCAAGGTCGTACTCCTTAGCTTGCGGGATTGTCGGAATACCCGTTGTCTCCCATTGCTTCTTTGTCCATGCACGAGCATTGAAGTTCTTCTTATGCATGAGCGATCGCCAAATTGCCTGGTCGATCTTGCTGTTGGACCTGAGCACGTAGTAATGCAGATATGTGTATGGCGTGTTAAGTCGGTCGATGCGCCCCTTAGACTGATGGAACGCCTTATACGAATATGACAAGCTGTAGAATGCAATTGCGTCCGTGGTAACGCAGTTCCATCCTTCAGATCCTGCCGTGTACTGCACAAGATATAGCCACCGGTCGTCGTCCGGGACTCTCTCATGCTTCTTGCCATTCCACTCTGCCACCTTGATGTTCAACATGTCGCCAAGGGTCCTGA
>Ga0307414_10001825_pt1 | contig 11002 bp, 9 predicted proteins | sample DK1Ometagenome_FD_203804 | JGI IMG/M metagenome (GOLD analysis project Ga0307414, IMG submission 203804) | Maize rhizosphere microbial communities from greenhouse at UC Davis, California, United States - DK15-O-3 | ecosystem: Host-associated > Plants > Roots > Rhizosphere > Soil | place: USA...
TAGATCAGGGCCTGCCCTATCCCCTTTTGCCGGCTCCCGGCGCGCTTGGTGAAATAACTGATCGTCAAAGGCACCATCGGAAAGATGCAGGGCATCAGAAAGGCCAGAAAACCCCCGGCCAATCCTGCTATAAAGGTCTCCCACAAGGTTTTTTCCCGCTCAGCTGATGCAGCTGTTTTTGTCCCGGGTTTGTCATCTGATGAAACATCAGCCGATACAGCAGAACTGTCTTTGGAGATTGTGTCTTTTGAGATATTGTTCGCAGCGCTATCTTCCGAAGAGCCGATCTCCGTAAACACCAGATCATCCACTACTGTTGAATCTTGAGGGGGCCTGACGGAAGCACTCGCTGGCCTGAAAGCCACAAATAATGTCAGCAACCCTAAGATTAAAAGTATTCTCTTCATTTATTTTTACAATAAGGGCGTGAAATTACTTATAATTTTTCAATCCTTTCTTCGGAAGTTCCTGTTATGAATTCTATTTCTTTAAAATTATATGCCTTAGTACTTCCCGCTGTCGCGACAACGAGCGCTCCATCAGGTGTTACGTTTTCTATTACTCCTTTAAATGGTCCGTTCTTATCTTTAAATGTGGCAATTTGTCCAAATTTATAAAGTCCCGAAAGATAATCCTTAGTCAAATCATCAGAATTCCCCTTCAACCTGAGATACTGTCCTTCTATATGATTGCATACTTCGGCCAACAGCGCAATTAAATTAACATTTTCCTGTAAAATTTCATTAAGAGACACAGCCGTTTTCACTTGCTGAGGACTAAACACCAGCTGATTTACATTAATGCCAACACCGATAACAGCAGTTTTATACTGGTTGCCAGATATGCTGTTTTCTATTAATATTCCTCCAAGCTTCCTTTCAAGAAAATAGATATCATTGGGCCATTTTATAGTTATATGCTCCCTTACCCATGTTTTTAGTGCGTTTCTTATGGCGATACTGATTGCCATATTTAACCTGAATTGTCTGTTTACCGGTAGAAATGCCGGTTTTAAAAATATACTGGCAGTCAGATTCAGTCCGGGTTCTGCATACCATGTATTTTCTTGTTGACCCCGGCCTGCATACTGGTTATCTGCCATAATAACAGTCCCTTCTGGTAATGGCTCGGAATTTGACACCATCCTTTTCAAAAAGTTATTAGTAGAATCAACCGCTGATAATCTTATAAGATTTTGACCAACAAATAATGTTGAAAAAGTGTTATTTTGCAAGTGTTGATTGTATATTTGTTTATCAAAATTAAAATATTTTAATGGTAAAAAAGAAAATCGTAAACCTTTCTACATACCTCTCAGAAATAGCCGTTCACGGCATACAAGAAAAAAAAGGCAATGATATTGTCCGTTTAGACCTTAGAAATCTTAACAGTTCAGTTTCTGACTATTTCATTATATGCAGCGCCAATTCTGCTACTCAGGTAAAAGCCATCGCCGATAGCGTTGAAGAAGAAATTTATAAAAAAACACAGACTAATCCATGGAGGAAAGAAGGACAAGAGTCTGCTGAATGGATTATACTTGACTATTTTGACATTGTAGTGCATATATTTAAAACTGAAAAGCGTGATTTTTACGGAATTGAGGATCTATGGGGAGATGCCCAAACTACTTCATTCCAAAGCGCTTAATCATTCACAAACACATTTTTTGATTTAACGATGAAAGAGAATCCAAATACAAAACCAAAACTGATAAAGAGAATTCCTAATATTCCTAAAAAACCTCAGAAAGGCCCTAAATTTAATATTTTTTGGGTCTATGCAGCGATTATTCTTGGCCTTATCTTATTACAGTTTTTATTTAGTGCAGACAATAGCAAGCAAGTTCCATATCGTACTTTTGAAACGCAGATGCTTATCCCCGGCGACGTCCAACGACTCATTGCCTATAAACACGAAGACCTTGTAAAGGTTGAGGTCTTTATTAAAAAAGAAAGGCTTTCCGATCCAAAATATAAGGAATATATCAGTAAGAGTAACTTTAGCTCTACAAGCAGCCCTACAGTATATTTCACAGCAGGATCAATGGATGCCCTCGATACACAACTTAAAGAGTCACAAAAAAATGTGCCTCCGGCGCAACAGATTCTTGCCGAAAAAGACACCAGACAAAGTTCTTTTAACTCCTGGTTCTTTACAGTTATCATTCCGGTACTGCTGTTTATCGGCTTCTGGATCTTTGTAATGCGCCGCATGGGTGGCGGCGCAGGAGGAGGCGGCGGTCAGATTTTCAATATTGGAAAATCTAAGGCAACATTATTTGACAAAGAAAGCCAGGTAAATGTGACTTTCAATGACGTTGCCGGCCTTGAGGAGGCAAAACAGGAAGTAATGGAGATTGTCGATTTCCTCAAAAACCCTAAAAAGTACACTAACCTGGGCGGCAAAATCCCAAAAGGCGCGTTGCTGGTCGGCTCACCAGGCACAGGTAAAACTCTTTTAGCTAAAGCCGTTGCAGGCGAAGCACAAGTACCATTCTTTTCCCTGTCCGGTTCTGATTTTGTAGAAATGTTCGTTGGCGTGGGTGCCTCAAGAGTAAGAGACCTTTTCAAACAAGCTAAAGATAAAGCACCATGCATCATTTTTATTGATGAGGTAGATGCGATTGGACGGGCAAGAGGTAAAAACAGCATGATGGGCGGAAACGACGAGCGTGAAAATACCCTTAACCAGTTATTGGTTGAGATGGATGGCTTCGGTACTGACTCAGGCATTATTATCCTGGCAGCGACCAACCGTCCGGACGTATTGGATACGGCATTATTGAGGCCAGGAAGATTTGACAGACAGATATCAATCGACAAGCCGGATTTGGTTGGCCGTGAACAGATTTTTAAGGTTCATCTTAAGCCAATTAAGACCTCTGAGGAAGTAGACGCCAAAAAGCTGTCCGCTCAGACACCGGGATTTGCAGGCGCAGAGATCGCTAATGTTTGTAATGAAGCAGCTTTGATTGCCGCTCGCCGTAACAAAGAGAGTGTGGACATGCAGGACTTCCAGGACGCTATTGACAGAGTTATTGGTGGTCTGGAAAAGAAAAACAAGATCATTTCACCTGAGGAAAAGAGAATTGTTGCATATCATGAAGCGGGCCACGCTATTGCCGGATGGTTCCTTGAGCATGCAGACCCATTGGTGAAAGTATCTATTGTACCTCGCGGAGTCGCAGCACTGGGATACGCTCAATACCTGCCTAAGGAACAGTTTTTGTATACTACGGAACAGTTGACAGACGGCATGTGTATGACAATGGGCGGGCGTGTTGCTGAAGATATCGTTTTTGGAAAGATTTCGACAGGCGCACAAAATGACCTGGAAAGAATTACAAAGCTATCTTACGCGATGGTGACTATTTACGGCATGAATAAAGCCGTAGGCAACGTCTCGTTCCATGACCCGCATAATGAATATAATTTCAATAAGCCTTATTCGGAGAAAACATCAGAAATGATTGACAATGAGGTCCGCACATTGATCTCTGAGGTTTATGAGAGGACAAAAGGACTACTTACTGAAAAAAGGGAGGGGCTCGAGAAATTAGCTCAAAAGCTGATAGAGAAGGAAATTCTGTTCCAGGCCGACCTTGAAGAAATCCTGGGTAAACGTCCATTTGATAACCGAACCACCTATGATGAATTTGTAAACGGAACCGGGGATCAAAAACCAGCGGCAGAAGGATTATTACATGATGGTGTAGGTGAAGCCACAGAATCCTCAACCTCTATTACACCGACAGAATCTTAATAAGAATAATATTATGGTGGCAGTCATTTCGAACATGAAATGACTGCGAATCCATTTTTTTGTATGCAAGAAAATATAACTTCCAAAGAGCTCATGCTAAAAAAGATAAGGAAAGCCCTTCTTGAAAAAAGAGACAATCCTTATCCAAATTTAGAAGACACTCCTTTATACAAAGAGAGTGAAGAAATACTTGAGGTCTTATTTGCGGAGCAGCTAACTGCCGTTTCAGGAAATTTTATCTACTGTGAGAATGGAATAGAATTTATTGAAAATATCCTGCAGCTGGCGGACAAGTATAAATGGCGGAAAATATATTGTTGGGAACCTGAACTTCAGGAACTTTTGACCGAATATGAGTTCCCCTTCTACAAGACAGATAAGGATTTTGAACTCGCTGAAGCAGGCATAACATTATGTGAAGCGCTTATTGCCAGAAACGGATCTGTAATGGTGTCTAATCAAAATTCGGCTGGCCGCAGACTAAGCATTTTTCCCCACCATCATATCGTAATTGCCCGCACAGGACAAATAGTTATGGATCTCAAAGATGCTTTCAGGCTCATTAAAGACAAATATGGAAGTCAGATCCCAACTATGCTGAGTACCATTACCGGCCCAAGCAGAACCGCAGATATTGAGAAAACTTTAGTCCTGGGGGCACACGGCCCCAAGGAATTATTTGTATTTTTAATTGAAGATTTTATTTAAATCTTTCATATATAATAAAATTATTTTAGTTTTATACTCTAGACCAAAACAGTCTACGGTTCAAAATGAGCACTACACCAAATTTATACGCAGTTATTACTGGTACAGGCAGCTATATTCCGGAAAACATTATTCCAGGAGCCTCTTTCTTAAATTCTACTTTTTATGAAAACGGAGTGCTTCTTGATAAAGAGATGTCTTATGTTATTGATAAATTCACGGAGATAACTGAAATTCAGGAAAGACGATATATTGATCCGGACCTGGTGAACAGCGATATCGCGGCCATTGCTGCACAGCGGGCTATTGAAGCGGCAGGCATTGACAGGGAGGAGCTTGACTATATTATTTTTTGCCATAACTTCGGAGACGTAAAAAATGGCAGCAATCGGATGGATATACTGCCTTCGCTGGCAGCAAAGGTCAAACAAATATTAAATATCCAGAACCCTGATTGCGTAGGCTATGACCTTATTTTTGGTTGTCCTGGCTGGGTTCAGGGTGCTATACAAGCCAATTATCTAATTAAAAGCGGAGATGCCAGTAAAGTAATGGTAATTGGCGCAGAAACGCTTTCAAGGATTACAGATGTGCACGACAGAGACAGCATGATCTTTTCAGATGGTGCTGGCGCTGTGATATTTGAAGCCCAAACCGCCGATAATGAGATTGGCATACTGGCCCACAAAACACAAACCTATGCCGTAGGTTATGGATCACTCCTTGTTATGGGTAAAAGTAATAATCCAAACGAGAACAATGGCAACACTTATCTTAAAATGAACGGCCGCAAACTCTATGAATTTGCAGTAACAACCGTCCCTCAGGTTGTAAAAAAAGCAATAGATAAGGCAGGAATAAATATTACTGATATCAAAACGGTATTTATTCACCAGGCTAACGGGAAAATGGATCACGCCATCATGAAGCGGCTGTTTAAGCTTTATGACTTAGACACCGTCCCCGAGAACCTTGTCCCTATGACCATTTCATGGCTGGGGAACAGCTCCGTAGCGACCATACCTACATTGCTTGATCTCTTCTTAAAAAACCAGATTAATGGATATCAGGTCGAACCCGGGCAATACGCTGTTTTTGCGTCAGTTGGCGCAGGAATGCACATCAATGCTTTTGTTTACCGGTTTTAAGGCTATTTATCCCATCAAAAAATACGTGTACAAAAAAGGCCGGAAACAGTTTCCGGCCTACTAAATTTCTTAAAGTCTAATTAAGCAAGCGCTACTTCCTGAGTTAGTGCTTCATCAACCAGAATCCTTCCGCAATGTTCGCAAACAATGATTTTTTTGCGCTGGCGAATATCTAGCTGGCGCTGAGGGGGAATCTGGTTAAAGCATCCGGAACACGAATCCCTGTCAATGGTTACAACTGCCAGACCATTATTTGCATTTCCTCTTAATCTTTTATAAGCGACTAAAAGCCTGTCCTCAATTCCAGTTTCTGCTTTTTCTGCTTTCTTAGTTAAAGACTCCTCTTCCTTTTCAGTCTCCGCAGTGATGGTTTGAAGTTCGCCTTTCTTAATCTCCAGGTCTCTCCTTCTTGATTCCAGATCAGCAAGTGCTTTTTCATAAACCTCAGTTTTCTGAGCAATGTCAAACCCGAATTCTCTGATTTTCTTTTCGGAAACCTGAATATCCAGCGTCTGAATCTCTACCTCTTTAGTCAAAGCATCATACTCGCGGTTGTTCTTAACGTCCTTTAGCTGTGTCTCGTATTTTTTGATCAGATTTTGAGCTTCTTTGATCATATTTTTACGCGTTACGATTGAATCCTCGGTATCATCCAGTTCACCTTTGAATTTTTGGATACGTGTTTCCAGACCTGCCACTTCATCTTCCAGATCAGCAACTTCCATTGGCAACTCACCGCGGATCTGACGTATTTTGTCAATCTTTGTATGAAGAGTCTGTAACTCGTATAAATCTTTTAGCTTTTGCTCTACTGTTTGTTCCATTAAATGAAATAATTTATGGGGTTTGTATTATGCTCCGTTAAACGGATTGCAAAGTTAGGAAATTTTTCTTGAATAATATCTATCAACAAATCAGATGTAAATTGTTCACTTTCAAAGTGTCCGATATCTGCAATCATCAATTTTCCCTCAGCATCAAAAAACTCATGATATTTAAAATCGGCGGTAACAAAAGCGTCGGCGCCAGCTGCTATCGCGTCATTTAACAAGAAGCTACCTGAACCTCCGCAAACAGCAACTTTTTTTATTTTTTTAGGTAATAACGCAGTGTGTCTGATCACGGTTGCGTCCATTCTCTCCTTTACCATTCGCAAAAACTCCTTACTGTCTATTTCCTGATCCAGCCAACCTATCATCCCCGAACCCACGGTCTCCAGTTTGTTTTCCAGGGCATAAATATCATATGCCACTTCTTCATACGGATGGCTTTCCAGTAAAGCCAACAATATCCTGCGTTCATTCTGAACAACAAATACAGTTTCAATTCTTATTTCGGGCTCATGATGCTGCACACCTTTTTCACCAGCATAGGCATTTGTGTCTTCATTTCCTTTGAAAGTACCAAACCCTGAGGCATTAAAACTGCAGTCGCTGTAATTGCCGATGTGTCCGCCCCCGGCTTCAAACAGAGCTTCCCGTACCTTATCTGCATATTCAGTTGGGCAAAATGTAACCAGCTTCTTCAGGAGGCTATTTTTTGGCCTCAACACTTTCAGGTTTTGTAATCCCAGCCTTTCGCAAATTATACCATTGACCCCATTCTTCACATGATCGAGGTTGGTATGAATTGCATAAAGCGCAATGTTATGGCGAATGGCCTTCAAAACCACCCGTTCAACATACGTTTTTCCGGTGATCTTCTTAAGTCCTTTAAACACAATCGGATGATGTGTAATGATCAGATTGCAGTCTTGTAAGATCGCTTCATCTATGATCTGTTCCGTACAGTCCAGCGCAACAAGTGCAGCATGCACTTCCTGATCGGGGCTTCCAATAAGCAGTCCCGAATTGTCATAATCTTCCTGGTAGCTTGCCGGTGCATAGGCTTCCAGGTGTTTGATCAAAACTGATAGTCTCATGCCTTAAAAATACAAAAACCTTATTGGATATTGCCCATCTTTACCATTTGCAAACTTTCAAATACCATTTTCTGGTTGTATTCAAAAGCCAGGCTTTTATGATTCACCAAGTCAATGATCGTCCCGATCGCACATAAACCGTAAGTGAAGAAGTATAAAATCCCCATCCCGATCTGACCGACTAAAAACCTGGCCAGTCCGGGCACAAAAAAACCCAATATACAGTACAATACCATATCGTCGGGGTTCCTTCTTTTGCTGCTGTAGATCATCAGAAAACCTCTCAGCTGCTGATCACTGAATCCAGTAGTTGCTGTTTGCAAGTACGAATATTCCTGGGGTGTGATTCCAGGCAATGACATAAACGGTGACTCAAACATATCTTTTCTCCTTATATTTTATTTTAAATGATTTAATATTCAATTTTACCAATCCAACGATCCTGAAAACAACAATGAACAGCGCCGGGATTCCAAACCAATGGTGTTTCCAGCTTTCAGCAATGTTGCCATGCAGCAGCTGTGTTATGGCCCGGCCCACTCCACAACCCGGGCACCACTCTATTCCAAGATTTGCCAGCGGACAAAGCGTAAAATGATGCGCGTGTCCATATTCCTCAGGTGTTGCTAATCCCAGCGCTGTTAAAGCCAACACCCAAAAAATGAGTTCTTTCATGTTGTCCCCTTTATAATTATAGATGGATTATTCCACACTTTGTTACACCTAAAGCTAATCATAAATATTACATTTGTGTTGTGAACATCCGCGACCTGATTAACAGATACAAAACAGATGAGCGCATTGTCGCACTGACAAAGGCCCTGAATGTGGGCAAAGGAGGTAAACTTCAACTAAAAGGCTTAGTTGGTTCAGCCGATGCGACAGTTGCAATAGCTGCTTACTTTTTATTGCATAAACCCATTTTATTTGTCTTACCAGACAGGGAAGAAGCATCTTATTTCCTGGCCGATCTTGAAAGTATCCTTGACAAGGAGGTCTTGCTTTTTCCTTCATCCTTTCGTAAAGCATTTGAATTTACGCAGGTGGATACCGCAAACGTACTGGCACGGGCTGAAGTACTCAATGAGCTCAATCATCAAAGCGAATATGGGCAGATCGTTGTTACTTATCCAGAGGCGCTGGCCGAAAAAGTGATCAACCGCAGCCTGTTAGAAAAGAATACCTTAGAGATTAGTCTCGGCGCAAAACTTGGGATAGATTTCATCAATGAATTCTTAATAGATTACGATTTCAACCGCACAGATTTTGTTTACGAGCCCGGACAATTTTCCATCCGCGGGGGTATTGTTGATATTTTTTCCTTCTCGCATGACCTGCCATACCGCATAGAATTCTTTGGTGATGAAATAGAAAGTATCCGTACCTTCGAAATCGAGAGCCAGCTTTCTGTCGACGACGTCAAATCCCTCACCATTATCCCAAATGTACAATCCAGGTATCTGACAGAAAATAACATCAGCCTGCTGGATTATATTGAAAAAGACACGCAACTTTGGTTTAAGGATGTGGAATTCACGCTTGATATTATAAAATCCGGTTACAGAAAAGCCACGGAACTTTGGAAAGCACTACCTGTCAAAGAAAAGCAGGAAAATGCAGACTGGATTGACCCCAGGTTCGCTTTTACAGATGAAAAGATGCTCGGTGACATGCTCCATGATTTTACATTGGTTGAGTTCGGCAAGCAGTTCTTTTACAAGACGGACCAGGTATTCCAATTTGAGACCAAACCTCAGCCATCTTTCAATAAAGATTTCAGTCTGCTGATCCATAACCTTAAAGAAAACGAAAAACAGGGCATACACAATTTCATATTTAGTTCTTCGGTTAAACAGACCGAGCGTCTGTATGCCATTCTTGATGATATCGACAAGACAGCAAAGTTTAGTCCGGTCAACATCCCGCTCAGAGAAGGTTATGTAGACGCGCAACTGAAGGCCGCTTTCTATACTGACCACCAGATCTTCGATCGCTTTTATAAATACAAGCTAAAAAGAGGCTACCAGCGCAGCCAGGCAATCACTTTAAAAGAACTCCGGGACCTGAAGCCCGGCGACTTCGTGACCCACATAGACCACGGCATCGGCAAGTACGCAGGTCTGGAAAAAGTAGAGGTCAATGGTAAGACACAGGAAATGATTCGTCTTGTTTATGCAGACAACGACCTGCTTTATGTAAACATCAATTCGCTAAACCGCATTGCCAAGTATAGTGGCAAAGATGGTACGGCACCGAAAATGAACAAGCTGGGCACCGAGGCCTGGGACAAGCTCAAAAAGACCACTAAAAAAAAAGTTAAAGATATAGCCCGGGATCTTATCAAGCTTTATGCATTGAGAAAAGCACAGGTAGGTACCGCATTTGATCCCGACGGCTATCTGGAGACGGAGCTGGAGGCTTCATTCATCTATGAAGATACCCCCGATCAGGAAAAAGCGACCAGCGACGTAAAAAAGGACATGGAAGCGCCACATCCCATGGACAGGCTGGTATGCGGCGACGTTGGTTTTGGAAAGACCGAAATCGCCATCCGTGCAGCATTCAAAGCGGTAGCAAATGGCAAGCAGGCCGCAGTATTGGTTCCTACCACTATTCTCGCCCTGCAGCATTTCAAAACATTCAGTGGCCGGCTCAAAGGCTTCCCCTGCACTGTAGATTATATCAACCGCTTCAAAACCAGCAAGCAGATTAAAGAAACCTTAGCGGCAGTGGCCGATGGAAAGGTAGACATCATCATTGGCACCCATCGCTTGCTCAGCAAGGATGTCAAGTTCAAAGACCTGGGCATCATGATTATCGATGAGGAACAAAAATTTGGGGTAAGTTCCAAAGAAAAGCTTCGTGCCCTCAGGGTCAATGTTGATACACTTACGCTAACAGCCACACCAATTCCACGTACCCTTCATTTTTCCCTGATGGGAGCCCGGGACCTCTCTATAATGAGTACTCCCCCGCCAAACCGCCAGGCAGTAAATACCGAATTGCATGTATTCAATGATAAGCTGATCCAGGAATCCGTCCAATATGAGCTTGACCGCGGCGGGCAGGTCTTCTTCATACACAATCGGGTCAATGATTTACCACAACTGGGGGGGCTCATCCAAAGACTTGTTCCGAAAGCAAGAATAGGAATAGCACATGGACAGCTGGATGGCGATCAGCTGGAAGACGTGATGCTTGACTTCATCAACGGAGAAAAAGATGTTCTGGTGGCAACGACCATTATCGAGGCCGGCCTCGACATTCCAAATGCAAATACGATCATCATCAACCATGCCCACATGTTTGGCCTCAGCGATCTCCACCAAATGCGGGGCCGCGTAGGACGTTCCAATAAAAAAGCATTTTGCTACCTGCTTAGTCCTCCCTTAAGCACACTTACTTCTGAAGCCAGAAAACGGCTCAGTGCCATCGAGGAATTTTCAGACTTGGGCAGCGG
>Ga0307414_10001826_pt1 | contig 11002 bp, 10 predicted proteins | sample DK1Ometagenome_FD_203804 | JGI IMG/M metagenome (GOLD analysis project Ga0307414, IMG submission 203804) | Maize rhizosphere microbial communities from greenhouse at UC Davis, California, United States - DK15-O-3 | ecosystem: Host-associated > Plants > Roots > Rhizosphere > Soil | place: USA...
CCCCTGATACCCATCCCAACGCTCTTGTGCTCGGCTAGATGTCTTGCTGATGCGTCAGGCCACGACCTCGTAGTGTCGCACTGTCTGATCACGTTCAATCAGAAAGCGATCGTCCTCGGGATAGAAGACTGCTTGATCAATGTCGTCGCCGGCGAACGCCCGGATGCTGTCTGGAGAATCCCAGAGCGAGAAGGTGATGATCTCGGAGCGATCGCCGTCATCGCGACGCAGCATCCAGGCACCTTGATTGCCAGGGGTTGAGCGGTATTCGGCCATGCCGGTGCTGGCAATGTAATCTGCGTACGCGTCTGCGTCGTCGCGGCGTACAGCGCCTCTCCAAATCCTCGCGATCATGGACCGACATTAGCCAGAGGGGCCGGCCCGAGTGAAAGTTCCCATTCGACCGTGAGGTCCGGCACGGAAAAGTGTCAGTCGCCAACTCTGATATGAATCTATGTTCGATTGCCAGGCGGGTGGGCCCGATGCCGCGGCGACGCTGTCGCTGGTCTCGGCCGAGCACCGCCTGGTCCGCCACCGAGAATGCAAGCTCGTTGAATTGGCGGCGCATTGGTCTGACCTGAATCACCCGGACAGCCAAGCTCCGGCTGAGAAGACCCTGCCGGGCGCTGAGCAGGGCCGGCAGCTGGGCGGGACAGAACGCCGGAGGTGTTGGAGTTCGCCGCGGCCGAATTCGGCGCTCAGCTGGAAACCAGCTATGGACACGGCATTTGATCAGTTGATGGCCGAGGGTTTGAACCTCGACGTCGAGATCTACTGGGGCGCCGGATTCCTCCCGGGACGCTTCCGTGTTGACGACCCGAGCTGGTCGTATCACGCAATGGCGCGAGCGATCCTCTCCCAGGCCCAATCCGCACTCGACATGGGGACCGGCGAAGGCGGCGTGCTGGCGAGCCTGGCGCCCCCTTCCCAAGCTGACGGTCGCGTATGAGGAGTGGTGGCCCACGGTCCCTGCCGCACGGTCGCAGCTAAGTCATCTCGGCGTGCACCTCGTGATCGCATTGGGCAGTAACGACAATGTCACCCTGCCGAATACGGCGGACAGGCCCGGCCTACCCTTTCGAGCTGGGGCTTTCGACGTCATTTTGAATCGACATGAAGCTTTCGATCCGTTTGAGGTTCGCCGGATTATCAAGGCTCGCGGAAGATTCCTGACTCAGCAGGTAGGTAGCAATGAGGCGGCCTCGGTTCGGAGGCTGCTCGGCTTGCCGGTCGACAATCGCGAGTGGACGGCCACTGCTGCCGTCAGTCAGCTCAAAGCGGCTGGCTGGGTTATCGAAGAGCAACAAGAGGAACGGCTGACGATGACCTTCGCCGACATAGGCGCACTTATTGGCTATGTGCGAAGCATTCCCTGGGCGTTTGAAGATCTGGATTGGGCGAGCGTTAAGCCGCGACTGCAGCAGCTGCATGCGCTATCCAAGTCAAAACGCATCGAAGCGGTCGCACACCGTTTTGTCATTTTGGCCAGACCCTGAGGAATGCGATTCGTTCCTAACCGGTACTCCAACCGCGGCGGCGGTAACTTCAGCGGCTACTTCCGGGACTGTTCGCAAATCCGTAGACACCTCCACATCGGCGACATCAGCGGCATCCAGGGCCACTGATGTCGAATCAGTGTTCCAAGAGATCAAAGACCGCAACGCGCGCGTTGGCGTGATCAGTGATATCCACTTCGACATCCGGCCAGCGTTCGACAGCGCCCGCTTGCTGTCCTTGATCGACTCGTTCGTCCTGGGCTACATCTCGTTACGGCTCTACTTGGATAGGCCCGGCCGAGCCGCCGAAGAAAAAGGTGCGGAGGTCAGCCACGACGACGTCCGGAACCTCCAGCGCGGCATAGTGCCCACCGGCGTCGAACTCCGACCAGTGCACGATGTTGGCATTGTCGCGCTCGGCAAGCGGTCGGATGGTTTGGAAGTCGTGGGCAAAGACGGCGACACCGACGCGTCCTTGGCTTACCGTCGGCTTGGTACCAGAGTGACCTTCGCTGTAGTGGTAGCGCACCGCGTTCGCGGAAGTGTTGGTGAGCCAGTACAGCGACACCTGCGTGAGCACTTGCTCTACCGTCACCAGGCTGGTTCCATTGCCGAAGTTCTCGAACAGCTCGTTGTATGCCAGCTGACCTGCGGGCGAATCCGACAGCGCGGCGGCGATCGTCTGGGGTCGAGTGCCGTTCATTTGGTTGTAGCCGCCCACCGACTGAAACCAGCCGAGAAACTCCAGGGCGGCGTACTCCTTTGGTCCGAATCGCTCGAATTCACCGGGATCCCCCGAGGGGAAGGAGAACAACTGGAGCACGTGAGCGCCCAAAAAGCCGGGCGGATCCAAGACAGCCAGCTCACGGGAGATCATCGCGCCGCCGTCGCTTCCGTGAGCGCCGTACGACTCGTACCCGAGCCGGCGCATCAGGGCGTCGTACGTCTGGGCGACTCGTGCCATCGTCCAGCCCTCACCCACGAGCGGTGTGCTGAACCCATAGCCGGGCGTGGATGGAATGACGACGTCGAAGGCGTCCTCCGGTCGTCCGCCATGAGCTACCGGATCGGTTAGCGGACCGATCATGTCAAGGAACTCCGAGAACGACCCGGGATAGGTGTGTGCTAACAGCAACGGAGTCGCCCCAGATTCCGGGGAGCGAACGTGGACGAAGTGAACGGTCTGGCCGTCGATGTCGGTGACGAAGTTGGGAACGGCGTTCATCCGAGCCTCCTGCTTGCGCCAGTCGAACTGCTGCCACGCGGCCACCATCTGCTGGAGGTAAGCGACCGGCGTTCCGTAGTCCCAACTGTCATTGGGTGCCGGAACCGGGTAGCGGGTGTTTGCGAGGCGGCGCTGCAGGTCCTCAAGTGCGTCCTGAGGAATGGCGATCGTGAATGGACGAATCATGCCGGTCTGGCCGGCAGCTGCTGTGGTGGTCATGTTCTAGACACTAGGGTCGGTTTAGGACAGCTTCTTTCCGCTTTCCATGAGGGATTTGATGGATGTACAAGACTTCCGGTCGACTGCTCGCGCTCCTCGGGTTACTACAGTCGAGAACGATCTGGAGTGGTGCGGAGCTGGCGGAGCGGCTGGAAGTCAGCGGGCGGACCGTGCGCAACGACATCGAACGGTTGCGGCAGCTCGACTACCCCGTAGAGGCGGTACGCGGACCCGCTGGGCACTATCGATTGGGTATTGGCGCCAAGCTGCCGCCGCTGCTGCTGGATGACGATGAGGCCGTGGCCGTTGCGGTCGGTCTTCGCGCCGTTACCGGAGTGAGCGGCATACAGGACACCAGCGCCCGCGCATTGGCCAAGCTGGAGGCAGTCTTGCCCCATCGGCTCAGACTGCGGGTCAATGCAGTGCGGAATGCCGTACAGACGGGCCCTGAGAATACAGGCACGAACACACCGGATCCCGAAGTCGACGCCGCACTCCTGATGACCGTTGCGGCTGCGATCCGCGATCATGAGGAGATTCGCTTCCTTTATCGCGGCGAGGAACGACTTCAGGTTGAGCCCTATCGACTCGTCAGCTGGCAGCGCCGCTGGTACCTGGTGGCACGCGACGCGAAAACTCGAATTTGGTCAAGCTTCCGGCTCGACTGGATGCAGCTGCGGGTTCCGGGCGGGCGCCGATTCCGACCAGTGGAGCTGCCCGGTGGCGACTTTCCGGCCTTCGTACTCCGGACCACAGCCTTTGCTGGCTGGCAGGTGCACGTCAGGATCACTGTTCATGCGCCCGCTGCAGAGGTCTTAAGTCGGATCAACCCAACCGTCGGCGTTGTAGAGGCCATTGACGACAAGACCTGCATCCTGGTCACAGGGGCTGACAGTGTCGAGACTGTGGCGGTCTACATCGGCATGCTCGGACTGGACTTCAGCGCAACGGAACCGCCTGAGCTCGTCGCCCACCTGACGACACTGGCGATGCGCTACGCCAAAGCGGTCTCGCCGCGCATCCTGGAGATGGATCCAACGGACGGCGCCTAGAGAAAGGATCATGACGGGCGTTTGGGAGGGGTGGCCACCGCCTGCGGCACCGCGGCGCACGGCATCTCCATGCTGCGTATCAAGCGCGCAATTGTGGCGGGGTTAGTCGAGCGCGAGCCCGGTTAGCGTCCGAGGCTCAGATAGGTGGCGATGTAGGCAAGAGGAGCGTTCCACCGAATGCAGACGTCGTTGGTGGTTTCCGAGGTTGGTTCATCCAGATAACAACATTGAGGCGGTAGTCCGCGTAGCCGCGGGTCGCTGGGGAAACCGGGCGTCTGACTCGAGTTCGCACCGCCCGCCAAGGCCCCCGGAGGCGCCGACGGAAGGCTCGGATCCAGGTCGTGCCCGAACGGTCGGGTCCGCAGGTGTTCAGTGGCGTCCCTGCCGTAACCGGTGACGTAGCTCTGCCCCAGGGCGTTGCGGCCGAGGATGTAGTCGATGCCGGTGATCACGGCAGCCTGAAAGCGTGCGTCGCCCGTGACCTGGGCAGCGATGGCAAGGACCACAAGATTGTTAAGGATGCGACCGTTGGAGCCCCACGCCCAGCCATCGGGCGGCGCGTACGGCTGACCCCACGGCTGGTCCTGTTGCAGTTTCAGCATCCGCAGCGCTCCCTGTGTCACGCTGTCGACAACCTGATCATGGTCGGGCAGCTCCGCGCCACTAACAGCGAGGTCGAGTCGGGCCGGTGCAGCCACGCGGTCGAAATCGAAGCCTTGGAGATCAAAGGCATCGGCGATGTCGACCAGCGTCGGCTGAGACAGCACTGCCAGACGATCGGCTACGCCTTGGAGCAGTTCGATGACCTTGAGCAGTTGTCACACGGCGATGCTGCCGCTGACGGTGTACTTGCCGTAATCTCCGGCGTCGCACCAGCCGCCGGACACATCGAAGCGCTCGGTTGGCGCCCATCCTGGATAGAGGCGCGCGGCCTCTGGTCCAGTCCAGGCGGAAACCGCGGTGTCGCCTTGATTCGGTGGCACACCGGAATGGCCGGCGGGCCGGCCGTAGCCGGGGGCACGGTGATCTTCGATCGGGCAGCCGGATCTGAGCAGGTAGAACAATCCCAGGGCGTTGCGGGCGAGTGTGGCCGTAAAGGTCCTCGGCAATTCGGAACCGATGGCTTCGCTGGGCCTGCGACCAGCAACTGGTAGCCGGGTCCCGCGGCCGCGAGATCGGTGAAGTCAAGGACATGCACCGACTGCCCTGAGGTTGGTTCGGGTCGATTCGGCCACGGCTGAGTAAGGCCACGCAGGGCCACCGAGCCGTCCGCCGTGACCACACTGAACTCGACGGGCAACGGCTCGTCATTCACCCAGGTTGCTCGCTTCGGGCTACCCGGCAGGTAGCCGAGCTGGTTGATGCGCACATCCGATCGCTCAGCTAAACACCCTCGAGAGGGACCACTCCGGCCCGCCAGAGTCGGAATCAGGCCCAACGTCAGGCATAGGGTCCCCAATCCGCCACTCCCAGCCCCGCTCATTAAGGTCGAAGGGCGGCTGACTTCTTCCGTGAGGATCTCCAAGGCTCACGATTCGAGCGCTTTGACCTCAGTGGCGCCCAGTTTCGCACCGTCGACCTGAGCGGGGCCACCTTCCGCGGTGTCTACCTGCAAGGTCTCAAGATGCGCGGTGTCGAGCTGGTCGACGGCTGGGAGTCAGCGGTCGCCCTGGGCGAACGGTTGACAGATCGCCTCTCTGATCGCGCGCTCGACCGCGGCGTCTGCGACATGACCTCACTCTCGACATGTGCACCTGATCGATGAGTTGATCGTCTTTGATTTCGACAGCGCAGGCACATGCTGGCGAGCGGTCGAGCCTTGAGGTGTGTTGAGGTCGTCGGCCCGCTATTTCCAGGCCTAGGTAGCCGGCTACCGGACGATCCGTATCTTCAGCACAGCCGATGAGGCGGCGGTCGCCGCATTCGGCATCCTGAGTGACCTGCGCGTCACCGCATGGAAGCTTGGGGTTGCTGCTTCGTCTCGCGGCTCTCCTCTGCTGGACGTCGAAGATTTGCCGGCCGTCGTTGACGGCTGGCTCAACTGGGAAGCTACCCATCTAGCGCCGTAACAGGCTTCCAATCCAGAGGCTCAATGCCAAGAGGATTCGCCCTCGGAGAACATCACGTGGGCGGGAAGAAATCGGCGCGGTAACGCCTTGAGTCTATGACGCTCAACTTATGAGCGACCCATGTGGAAGGCGAAACTTGATGTCGACAACCCGACTCCCTGTCTTGTTCCTCACTGATCTCGTCGTACTGCCAGGCATGGTGGTACCGATCGAGCTGGATGACGCTGCACGCGCTGCGGTAGATACGGCGAAGGCCCACAGCAATGACGCGCTGCTGGTCGCCCCCCGTCTTGAGGACCGCTACGCCTCGTACGGTGTGGTGGCCGAGATTGTGCAGCTCGGCCGACTGGCCACTGGCGAACCTGCCGCTGTGATCAAGGCCGAGCGGCGAGTCAAGATCGGCTCCGGAGTCTCCGGGCCGGGTACGGCGCTCTGGGTTGAGGCTGAGGAACTCCCCGAGACCGCAGACGATACCGATGAGATCCGCAAGCTCGCGGCCGAGTACAAAGGACTTGTCATCGCAACCCTGCAGCGCCGCGACGCCTGGCAGGTCATCGACACAGTCAACCGCGTCACCGACCCCTCGACGCTCGCTGATCTCGCTGGATACGCGCCCTGGCTGAGCGACGAACGCAAACGGCAGCTGCTGGAGACACCCGACGTCCTGACACGCCTGACGACCTTGATCGAGTGGACAAAGGCCTACATTGCCGAGACCGAAGTCAACGACAAGATCGCTGACGACGTTCGTGAGGGGATGGAGAAGAGTCAGCGCGAGTTCCTGCTCCGGCAGCAGCTAAATGCGATTCGCAAGGAGCTGGGCGAGGACGAGCCTGACGGCGCCCAGGACTACCGCGCCCGTGTGGAAGAGGCCGATCTACCGGATGACGTCCGCAAGGCGGCGCTGCGCGAGGTCGGCAAGCTCGAGCGGGCCAGCGATCAGAGCCCGGAGTCGGGCTGGATCCGTACCTGGTTGGACACCATTCTCGAGCTGCCGTGGAATACCAAGACCAGCGACTCGACCGAGATCAATGCGGCGCGCGAGGTGCTCGACGCCGATCACCACGGACTGGACGACGTCAAGGATCGGATCGTGGAATACCTGGCGATTCGCGCCCGTCGCGCGGAGCGCGGACTCGAGGTCGTGGGCGGGCGTGGCTCCGGCGCCGTGATGGCGCTCGTCGGCCCGCCTGGTGTTGGCAAGACGTCGCTTGGCGAGTCTGTTGCTCGTGCCTTGGGCCGCAAGTTCGTGCGTGTCTCACTCGGTGGCGTACGCGATGAGGCTGAGATCCGCGGTCACCGGCGTACCTACGTCGGTGCGCTGCCGGGCCGGATCGTCCGAGCGATGACCGAAGCGGGATCGATGAACCCGGTGCTGCTGCTCGACGAGATCGACAAAGTCGGTTCGGATTACCGCGGCGACCCAGCAGCTGCCCTGCTGGAGGTGCTGGACCCGGCGCAGAACCACACGTTCCGGGACCACTACCTGGAGGTTGATCTCGACCTTTCCGATGTGTTGTTCCTGGCGACGGCCAACGTCGTCGAGACGATTCCGCAGGCACTTCTCGACCGCATGGAGCTGGTGAGCCTCGATGGCTACACCGAGGACGACAAGATCGCGATCGGTCGCCAGTTCCTGCTCCCCCGGCAGCTGGAGCGCGCTGCTTTGACAGCTGACGAGGTGACGGTCTCCGACGAAGCGCTGCGGGAAATCGCGGCGAACTACACTCGCGAGCCTGGCGTACGGCAGCTCGAGCGATTGCTTGCAAAGCTGCTCCGTAAGGCAGCGACAAAGCTAGCGCAGAACACGGTCGAAGCAGGCTTGGTCATCGAGCCGGCGAACCTGCGCGAGTATCTCGGTAGGCCGCGGTTCACACCAGAAGCGAACGAGCGTACGTCAGTTCCTGGCGTCGCTACTGGCCTAGCAGTAACAGGTTTAGGCGGCGATGTGCTGTTCGTCGAGGCGTCGGCTTTGGACGGTTCCTCGCAGAACTCTGGATCGGGCAGCCTGACGCTGACCGGTCAGCTGGGCGACGTGATGAAGGAGTCGGCGCAGATTGCGCTCTCCTACGTACGGGCCCACGCCGACCAGCTCGGGATCACTGACCGGTCGATCCTTGATCGACATGTCCACATCCACGTTCCCGCGGGAGCGGTACCCAAGGATGGGCCTTCGGCTGGAGTGACGATGGTGACGGCCCTGACCTCGATGGCGCTGGGAAGGCCGGTGCGATCCGATGTCGGCATGACCGGTGAGGTGACGCTGAACGGCCGGGTGCTGCCGATCGGCGGCGTTAAGCAGAAGCTACTGGCAGCTCAGCGGGCCGGTTTGACCACCGTCTTCGTACCGAAGCGCAATGAGCCGGACCTGGATGATGTGCCGGAGGACGTGCTCGAGACGATCACCGTCATTCCGACAACCGATGTGGCGGAGTTGGTCGCTCAGGCGATTGAGCCTGCCTCGGCTGAGAACCAGACTCAGGTGGCTGCCTGATTTCCTGCGATTCCGACCGCGTGGCGAGTCGATCTTCGTCGTACTTCGACTTCACCAGGCTCGCCACGGTCGTGATCGTCAGAGTCACGACAATCACCGTCAACGACAGCCAGATCGGAATCTCGCCATCATAGGGTGCCCAGTCCGCCAAATGGTAGGAATGCAGCGCGTGCAAGATCAGCTTGATGCCGATGAAGCCCAAGATGATCGATAATCCCACCGAGAGGTAGACCAGCCTCTTGAGCATCCCGCCGATCAAGAAGTACAGCTGCCGTAGCCCCATCAATGCGAACACGTTTGCGGTGAACACCAGGTACGGCTCCTGGGTCAGCCCGTAGATCGCGGGAATGGAATCCAGGGCAAACAGCAGATCCGTGCTGCCCAGGGCGACGATCACGATCAGCATCGGAGTGATCAGCCGCTTGCCGTTCTCTACGACCGTCAATTTCGTGCCGCGGTAGTCCTTTGTCGCGTTGAACCGCCGCCTGACGAACCGCAAGGCCGGATTGTCAGGAAGTTCTTCGGTGTCCTCGTCATGCTTGCGGTAGTCGAGATAAAGCTTGACGGCGGTCCACACCAAGAACGCCCCGAAAATGAAGAACACCCAACTGAAGGCGTTGATCACTGCAGCACCCAAGGCGATGAAGATGCCACGGAAGATTAGGGCCAAGATGATTCCGACCAACAGCGCGAACTGCTGCAAATGGCGGGGGACTTTGAGCTTGGTCATGATGACCAAGAAGATGAACAAGTTGTCGATCGACAGGCTGTACTCGGTGAGCCAGCCAGCGAAGAACTCCCCCGCGTAGCGCGGGCCTGAGATGGCCCACACACCGAAGCCGAAGATCACGGCCAGTGTGACGAAGATGCCGATGAAGAGGCCAGCCTCCTTCATCGACGGCTCGTGCGGGCGGCGGCCGAGAATGAGCACGTCGATGAGCAGAATGGCCACCATCACAATGACTGTGATGGTCCACGCGTAGAGGTGAACCTCCATATGGAGTCCTTCCGAGACGGGATTCGGCGAACGACTCAGTCTCGGAGGTCTCTTCCGCCAGACTTACCGGCCGAGGGCACCGGGGTGTCTGGTTAGGAATAGATCCTGTCCGGAACGATCCGTGATGACGATGCCTCCGCGAGGGAATACTCCCCTCCGGCATTCAGTATGTCAGGAGTCGGCGAATTGCTTCACCTCAGGGACTTAGCGGTTGGCTTCCACCATCTGCCGCAGCTCCGACTTGAGGTCTCGTATCTCATCACGCAGCCGCGCCGCGAGCTCGAACTGCAAGTCGGCGGCAGCCGCGTGCATCTGGGTGGTCAGTTCTTGTATCAGGTCGGCGAGGTCGCCCGCCGGCAGCCCCGCCAACCGCCGAGCCTGCGCAGTTGTCTCCTTTGCCCCGAGCGAAGGAACCGGAGCTCGGCCGCGCCCTCGCTGCCGCCCGCCGAGCAAGTTGTCGGTGTCCACGTCCTCTCGGGTCAGCATGTCGGTGATGTCGGCAATCTTCTTCCGAATGGGCTGCGGATCGATGCCGGCGGCGAGGTTGTAGGCCACCTGCTTCTCTCGCCGGCGGTTGGTTTCGTCGATGGCCGCGGTCATGGAGTCGGTCACGGAGTCGGCGTACATATGAACCTCGCCGGACACATTCCGGGCGGCTCGACCGATCGTTTGAATCAGGCTCTTCTCACTCCGCAGGAAGCCTTCTTTGTCGGCATCAAGGATGGCAACAAGTGACACCTCCGGAAGGTCAAGCCCCTCGCGGAGCAGGTTGATTCCGACCAAGACATCGAAATCCCCCGTCCTCAACTCGCGCAGCAGCTGGACGCGCTGGAGCGTGTCGACTTCGGAGTGCAGATAACGGGTACGGATGCCGTTCTCGAGGAGATAGTCGGTAAGGTCCTCTGCCATCTTCTTGGTTAGCGTGGTCACCAGCACCCGCTCGTGCCGCTCAGTGCGGGCCCGGATCTCTCCCATCAGATCGTCGATCTGGCCATGAGTCGGCTTGACGATGACCTGGGGATCCACCAGCCCGGTCGGCCGAATCAGCTGTTCGACAAAGCCCCTGGACCTGGCCAGCTCGTAGTTCCCCGGAGTCGCAGACAGATAGACGGTCTGGCCAATGCGCTCCACGAATTCCTCGAAGCGCAGCGGTCTGTTGTCCATTGCACTGGGAAGTCGGAAGCCGTGCTCGACCAGTGTGCGTTTCCGTGACATGTCCCCCTCGTACATGCCTCCGATCTGCGGCACGGTGACATGGGACTCATCGATGACCAGGAGGAAGTCCGAGGGGAAGTAGTCGAGCAGGCAGTTCGGTGGACTGCCTGCCGGCCGGCCGTCGATGTGCCGCGAATAGTTCTCGATACCTGAACAGGTGCCGATCTGCCGCATCATCTCGATGTCATAACTGGTGCGCATCCGCAGCCGCTGAGCCTCGAGCATCCGCTGTTCG
>Ga0307414_10001828_pt1 | contig 11001 bp, 8 predicted proteins | sample DK1Ometagenome_FD_203804 | JGI IMG/M metagenome (GOLD analysis project Ga0307414, IMG submission 203804) | Maize rhizosphere microbial communities from greenhouse at UC Davis, California, United States - DK15-O-3 | ecosystem: Host-associated > Plants > Roots > Rhizosphere > Soil | place: USA...
GTCGCCGCGGGCCTGTTCTATGTGCTGATCGGCCTGGCCGGCGGTGCCGTCGCGATGCTGCTGGCGGCATTCCCGCGCGAGCTGGTCGCGGCCATCGCCGGCCTGGCGCTGCTCGGCACCATCGGTGGCGCGATGGCCGCGGCGCTGAAGGACGAAGGCCACCGCGACGCGGCCATCCTGACCTTCCTCGTCTGCCTGTCGGGCATCAGCGCCTTCGGCATCGGCGCAGCCTTCTGGGGCGTGGTGGCCGGCGGCATCGCGACCCTCGTGGCGAGCTGGCGGCGCCGGCAGCCCTAGCGGCGCGCGGCGATCCATGCTGTGCAACACTGGCCGACGCCGAATTTCCTAGCGCGCCTGACCATGAAGCTGCTCTTCGTTGCCGATCCCCTCGCCACCTTCAAGACCTACAAGGACTCGACCTTCGCGATGATGCGCGAGGCCGCCAGGCGCGGCCACCGCATCCTGGCCTGCGAGCCGCAACAGCTCGTCTGGCAGCGCGGCGGCCGCGTCACCGCGCGTGCTGCCGTCGAGATCGCACTGACGGGCGATGCCGATGACTGGTACACGGTGACCTCGACCGCCGATGTCGCGCTGGCCGATGTCGATGCCGTGCTGATGCGCAAGGACCCGCCCTTCGACAGCGAGTTCTTCTACGCCACGCACCTGCTCAGCCAGGCCGAGCGCGAAGGCGCCCGCGTCCTCAACAAGCCCCAGGCGCTGCGCGAGCATCCCGAAAAGCTCGCCATCCTGGAGTTCCCGCAGTTCATCTCGCCCACGCTGGTCACGCGCGACCCGGCCGAGATCCGTGCCTTCCATGCCGAGCAGCGCGACATCATCCTGAAACCCCTGGACGGCATGGGCGGCATGGGCATCTTCCGGGTCAAGGAAGACGGCCTCAACCTCGGCAGCATCATCGAGACGCTCAACAAGGACGGCACGCAGACCGTGATGGTGCAGCGCTTCATCCCCGCCATCACCGAGGGGGACAAGCGCATCCTCATCATCGGCGGCCAGCCGGTGCCGTATTGCCTGGCGCGCATCCCGCAGGGCAACGAGGTGCGCGGCAACCTGGCCGTCGGTGGCAAGGGCGTGGCCCGCGAGCTGAGCGTCCGCGACCGCGAGATCGGCGAGTACCTCGGCCCCATCCTCGCCGCGCGCGGCCTGCTGCTGGTGGGCGTCGACGTCATCGGCGAGCACGTCACCGAGATCAACGTCACCAGCCCGACCTGCTTTCAGGAGATCACCGACCAGAGCGGCTTCGACGTGGCGAAGATGTTCGTCGATGCGCTGGAAGCGGCCCTGGCGTGACCGGTATGGCGTGCGGGGAATGAGCTGGTCCTCGCGTTGCGCTGACGGTCGCTGACCTGCGCTTCCTTTGGCATCGCCGCCGTCCTGAGCGACGATCCGGGCTTCCAGACGCTTCCCGGTCCGCCATGACGTTCAACCGCCGACAAGTCAGTCTTGCCCTCGCCGCCGTCGCGCTGGCGCCCCCGTTAGCGCAGGCGCAGGGCCCCGGGTTCGACGCGCTGGCGGAAAGCTTCCTCGAGGCGCTCTGGAAGGTCGACCCGGACGCCGCGGTCGCGGCCGGGCGCTTCGAGTTCGCAGGCCGGATGAGCCTGCCCGGTGCGGCCCAGCGCGCGCAGCGCCGTGCTTTCCTCGGCCGCTGGCTGTCGCGCCTGGAAGCGGTGGCGGCGGATGCGCTGTCGGCGGCGCAGCGCATGGACCGCGCCATGCTGACGGCCAAGATCAAGAGCGACCTCTGGCGCCTGGACACGCTGCGCGAATGGGCCTGGAACCCGTCCGAGTACAACCCCGCGGGCAGCATCGACCTCGTCCTCAACACCGACTGGGCACCGCTGCAGGAGCGGGTCAAGGTGCTGCATGCGCGCGTCAAGCAGCTGCCCGCCTTCTACGCCGAGGCGCGCAAGAGCCTCGCGGGCGTGACGCGCGAGCACACCGAACTGGCGCTGCAGCAGGCGCCCGGCGTGCTGGCGGTGCTGGACGACGTCGAGTCGCACGCGCAACAGGTCGGCATGGGCGCGCTGATGGAGCCGGCGCTGCGCGCCGCGCGCCAGGCGGTGGCCGGCTACCAGGCGCACCTGAAGCGGCTGCTGCCCACGGCCAGGCGGCCGTGGCGCCTGGGTGCTGCGCTGTACGAACCCAAGTTCGCGCATGACATCCAGTCCGCGGCCACCGGCCGCCAGACGTACGAACTGGCACTCCAGCGCCGCGAGGAGGTGCTGGACAGCATGCAGACGCAGGCGGCCGCGCTGTGGCCGCGCGTCATCGGCACCGAGGCGCCGCCGGCCGACCGCTTTGCCCTGATCGGCCGCGTCATCGCCAAACTCGGCGAGCGCCACGTCGCCCGTGAGCGCTTCGTCGACGAGATCCGTGCGCAGATCCCGCAGCTCGAGGCCTGGGTGCGGGACAAGGACCTGCTGACGCAGGACCCCGCCAAGCCGCTGACCGTGCGCGAGACGCCCGTCTACCAGCGCGGTGTGGCCGGCGCGAGCATCGAGGCGCCCGGCCCCTACCGCCCGCAGGACCGCACGTTCTACAACGTCACGCCGCTGGACGACCTGACGCCCGAGCAGGCCGAGAGCACGCTGCGCGAATACAACCACTGGATCCTGCAGATCCTCAACATCCACGAGGCCATCCCGGGCCACTACACCCAGCTGGTCTACGCCAACCGCGCGCCGAGCAAGGTCAAGGCGCTGTTCGGCAGCGGCTCGATGGTGGAAGGCTGGGCCGTCTACGGCGAACGCGTGATGATCGAGAGCGGCTACGAGGCCTCGCCCGAGATGACGCTGATGTACGGCAAGTGGCACCTGCGTTCGGTCACCAACACCATCCTCGACTACAGCGTGCACGTGCTCGGCATGGGCGAGAAGGATGCGCTGGACCTGCTGGTGCGCCAGGCCTTCCAGACCGAGCGCGAAGCGCAGGAGAAATGGCGTCGCGTGCAGCTGACCTCGGTGCAGCTGACGAGCTATTTCAGCGGCTACAGCGAGATCTTTGCGCTGCGGGAGCAGCTGAAGGCGCGGCTGGGTGCAGCCTTCAGCCTGAAGGCGTTCCACGAGCAGTTCCTCAGCTACGGCAGTGCGCCGGTCAGATGGATTGCCGGCGAGATGCTCAAAGCCTGAAGGTGTCGTGCACGCGGGGCGGCGTGGCCTGGGCGTCGTCCGCCACCCAGACCGGCCCGGCGCCATCGTGGCGCCGCCAGCGCCGTGGCACGCGGTCGATGGCAATGAACCAGGCGGTCAGCTGTCCCGCCGCGTCGATCCGAAACCGCATGAACCCCTTGTGGTCCTGCCCGTCCAGCGCCGCGTAGCCGTTGTTCGTCAACAGGCCCAGGCGTGACATCAGCGCCAGGTAGCCGCCGAAGATCAGCGCGCCCAACGGCGCGCCGCACAGGAACACACCGAGGCCGACGAGGCTGGCGTGGGTCACGAGGCCGCGCAGGCTGTCGCGGTTGCGGATCCAGTCCCAGTCCCCAACCAGCTGGTGCAACCCGAAGGTCAGGCTGAAGATGGCCGCCACGTGCACGACCGCGTGGAGGAAGCCGATGCCCCAGGTGGCGCCCCAGCGCCAGGCCTTGCCGGCATCGGGCGGCAGCTCGTCCACGGCCTCGCGGCCCATGACCATGCAGCCGAAGGCCATCAGCGCGTTGATCAGCAGGCCCAGCGGGCTGAACACCATGGCCTTGAGCCACAGCGCCGCGGCCAGGCCGAACTCGTGCAGGTCGAACTCCCACAGCGGCCGGAACAGGTCGGGCACGAAGGACCGCGTGAACGGCGTGGAGTTCAGGTAGGCGTTGAAGCAGTACAGCGCGCCGAGCAGCAGCGCGAAGCCGTAGTTGCCGCGCCAGCCGCTCGGGTCGCGCCGGAACAGCGCCCACAGGTTGCTCACGCAGCCGGCCTTTGACGCCCGTGCGCTGGGGTAGACCGTGTCCTCCTGGCGCTCGAACTCGCCGCCGGGGTGCTCGTCCTCCGTCAGGCCGATGGCCAGCGCCGGGGGCGAGGTGATCGGTTCGGGCGGGATGCAGTCGCGGGTGTCGAACTCGCGCAGCCGCACCGGCCGCGTCGTCGTCTTGGTGTGCGTTGGGTGCGTGAAAGCGCCGCCGGTGCCGCAGGTGACCAGCCGCCCCCATGACGCCGACTCCCAGCGCATGTAGTGGTGCAGGTCGCCGGCCAGCCGCAGCTTCACGCGGCTGCGCAGCAGGCCCTCGAGCTTCTGGTAGCGCTTCGGGTGGCTCTCGTCGGCGCCGTCGCCGATGGGCCGTGTCCAGTAGGGCTCGGGGTAGATCATCAGCACGCGGTCGTCCGGTGCGATGTGATATTCGTGGCCGTCCTCGGTGACGAGGCCGCGCTCGCTGAGCAGCGCCTCGAACTGCTCGTACTGGTCGCGGTCGATGTCGTGGTCCAGCGCGAAGTCCAGCCCCAGCGCCCACCAGCCGCCGGGCAGCTTGACGCAGAAGTAGGTCTGCCGCTGCGGGATCTTGGCGCCCAGCAGCGGGGCCGAGTCGTTGCGGCGCGTGAAGTAGCGGCTGAAGGTGGAGGCCGAGTCCATCCAGTCGTGGTTCTGCGGGATGGCAGCGAGCGTCAGCCGCCGGCCGCGCACGAACGTCGGTTCGTGGCTGTTGCGCACCGCCTCGAACATCTCGACGAAGCGGTAGCGGTAGTCGTGCGTGCTGGCGGCCGGGTAGGCCAGGTCGCCGCCGAACAGCAGCAGCGAACCGCGCGGCAGGCGCTCGCCGCCCAGTTGCAATTCGTCGGCCAGTGCCGCGCTCGCGACGGCGTAGCAGGCGTTGCCGCCGTCGCCGGTGTCGGCGATGAAGTCGAACCAGCACTCGCTCGCGCAGGCGCCGTCGGCCTCGGGCTGGCTGCGGTCGATGACCTTCATCGGCAGCGGCTGGCTCTCGCGGCCGTCGCGGTTGCGCAGCTGGTCGAGCGACGACAGCACCTGGCGCGCGGCCGTCCACAGCACGTCGGGCTGGTACCAGGCGACGGGATGGCGTTCGTGCGGCGGGACGGAGCGGCCGAGCTTGGGGCGTGACATGGGTCGCGATGATCGTCGCCTGGGCGGCGACGTCAATATCAACGCGGGTCGGCGGTTGCTGGGAGGCGCCTTGAGGGATCATCCGGCGGCGCTCACGCTCGCTAACCTCTACATCAGCATGACAAACTCTGACACCCCGAAAGACGGCGACTTCGCTGCGTTCCTGGAGCGCAAGAGCGCCGGTGTGCCGACGCTCGAAGCCACGGCTGCTGCACCGGCAGCGCCCGATGAATCGGACCGCGACACGAAGCGCCTGACGCTCGATGACGTGATCGTCGACGGCGAAGAGCCCACCGAGGAACTGATGGAGGAACTCGAAGCCCTCAAGCAGGCGCCGCCGCTGTCGGATGAGGAGCTGGCGCGGCAGGCCTTGGAGCACCCGGGCGCAGACGGCGACCCCAGCACGCCGGAGTGACGCTGGCAGTGCAGGGCCGCCGGGCCTGCTTATCGATTGCCCTGCGTCCGGTGCCCCGCGGCGGCCTTGTAGCTGTTGATCTCGGCTGCCACCTCGGCCGGGTCGATGACATCCGCCAGCCGCGCGAAGCCGTCCGGCGCCAGCGCCTCGACGCGGTCGAGGATGGCGTCCAGCCCCTCGCGGCGGTTCATCTCGACGATGCGGGCGCACATGGGCCGGCGTTCGTCCTCGTAGGCGGCCAGCGCCGTGTCGAGGTCGGCGTGCCGCGACAGCGCCTCGGCGAGCGCGGCGGCGTCGAGGATGGCCTGGGTCGCGCCGTTGGAGCCGATGGGGAACATCGGGTGAGCCGCGTCGCCCAGCAGCGTCGAGCGGCCCAGGCGCCAGCTCGGCAGCGGGTCGCGGTCCACCATCGGCCACTCCAGCATCTGCTCGGCCCGCGTGATGAGGCCGGGCACGTCGAGCCAGTCGAAGCGCCAGCGGCCGAAGGTGGGCAGCAGGTCGTCCAGCCTGCCGGCGCGGCTCCAGTCGGCGCGGTCGGGGGCGGTCAGCCCGGGCTCGGGTTCGCGCACGCGCCGGTCGGCGATCCAGTTGATGAGCTGCAGGCCGTCGGCGCGCGGCGCGCGGATCGGGTAGACGACGAACTTGGCCTGGCTGTGGCCGGCCTGCACCATCGTGCGGCCGTCCAGGAAGGGCGGGGCCCAGGACGTGCCGCGCCACATCATGACGCCGCGCCAGCACGGCGCGCCTTCGTGCGGCGCCAGCCGGCGGCGCAATGCGGAGTGGATGCCGTCGGCGCCGACGACGAGGTCGGCGGCCAGCTCGCGCGGGCCGTCGGCGGTCTCGACCTGCACGATGGCCTGGCCGCCTTCGTCGCGCACGCCGACGACGCGCTGGCCGCCCAGCACCGTCAGCCGGGCCGACGCTTCACGCCACAAGCGCATCTGCAGCTCGCCGCGGTGGATGCTGAACTGCGGATGGCTGTAGCCGCCTTGCAGCCCGCGCGGGTCACGGTAGATGGCCTGGCCGTGGCGGTTGGCGAAGACGAGCGCCGAGGTCTCGACGGCCAACGCGCGCAACGCCGGTAGCAGGCCCAGTTCGTCCAGCACGGCGACCGCATGCGGCAGCAGGTTGATGCCGACGCCAAGCGGTTTCGGCTCGCGCACGGACTCCAGCACGGTCACGGCGTGGCCACGCGCGTGCAGCGCAAGCGCCGCCGTCAGCCCGCCGATGCCGCCGCCTGCAATGACGATGTTCATGCCTTTCAGGGTAAGCGAGATGGTTGCGCTGTGCAACAAAACCTACCCTGATCCCGTGATCAAGATCGACAGCCTCAACGACATCGTGCCCGAAGGCCTGATGCTGCCCGTGCCCGGCGTGGACTACGGCACGCTGGACAGCCTGCTGGGGTACGCAGTTCGCCGCGCGCAGAACGCGCTGTACCTGGATTTCTACCGCGCCACCGCGGCATGGGGCATCAGCCCGCAGCGTTTTGCCGCGCTGGTGCTGATCGCGCGCAACCCCGGCCTGCGCCAGGGCGTGCTGGGCCAGGCCATGGGCCTGCACCGCAGCGGCGCGCTGCGCCTGACGGACTGGCTGACGGCCCAGGGATACGCCGAGCGCCGCGACACGCCCGACGACGCGCGCGCCTGGGGCCTGCACCTGACGGCCACCGGCAAGCGCCTGCTCGTCAAGCTGGAGGCCGCCGTGGCGGCCCACGACCGCAACCTGCTTCAAGCCCTCGGCGACCAGGGCCCCGCATTGAAGGCCGGCCTGGAGCGCCTGGCCTGGGTCGCCACCGCGCAGTCCACGATCCCCGACAACAAGCCAAGGAGACAAAAGCCATGATCCAACGCCGCCGCACCCTCTTGTCACTCGCGGCCCTGCCGCTGGCCCTGCCCGCGGTCACGCGCGCGCAGGGCCAGCCGTCGCGCATCCTCGTCGGCTTTCCGGCCGGCGGTTCGGTGGACACGACCGCCCGCCGCATCGCCGACTTCGGCCGCGGCAAGCTGGCCGACAACATCCTGGTCGAGCAGAAGGTCGGCGCCGGTGGGCGGCTGGCGATCGGCGCGCTGAAGGACGCCGCGCCGGACGGCCAGACGATGCTGCTGTGTCCGTCGTCGATGTTCACGATCTACCCGCACGCCTACCGCAAGCTGGCCTACAACCCTGCAACCGATGTCATCGCCGTCGCGCCGCTGGCCTTGTCCAGCTGCGGCTTCGGCGTCGGCCCCATGGTGCCGGCCACGGTCAAGACGCTGCAGCAGTTCGCCGATTGGGCCAAGGCCAATCCCGACAAGTCCGCCTATGCGTCGCCCGCCGCAGGCGCCATGCCGCACTTCCTGGGCAACCAGTTCGAGCGCGCGGCCGGAATCAAACTGATGCACGTGCCCTACCGCGGCGCGGCGCCCGGCATGCAGGAGCTGATGGGCGGCCAGGTCGCGTCCGGCTGCTTCTCCATCGGCGACTTCCTGCCCCACCTGGCCTCGGGCCGAGTGCGCCTGCTGGGCGTGACCGACAAGGCGCGCTCGCGCTTCGCGCCCGACGTGCCCACCTTCGAGGAGCAGGGCTTCAAGGGCATCGTTGGCGTGGAGAGCTACGGCCTGTTCCTGCCGGCCAAGACGCCGCAGGCCGCGGTCGACAAGCTCGCCGACGTGGCGCGAGCCGCGGTGCGCGAGCCCAGCGTCATCGAGGCGCTGGCCAAGCTCGGCTTCGAGCCGCTGTCGCTGCCGCCGGCGGACTACGCCAAGCGCCTGGCGGCCGAGCGCGACTACTGGGGGCCGGTGGTCAAGGCTTCGGGGTTCAGCTCGGACGATTAGCATCCCGGCTCCACCGAGGAGCTGCCTGAATGTCCTGGCGTCCATTGGCCATTCTTCTGGCCATTTGTCTGAACCTGAACGCCGCGCATGCCGCCACCGACGCCACGCGGCTGCAGGCACTGCTGACCGAGCAGCAGTACGCCGCCGCGCGCCCCGAGCTTGACGCGCTGCTGCGTGCGAAGCGGCCCGATGCCGCGCAGCGCGCCGCCATCTACCAATGGCTGTTCGCCCGCGACGACGGTGCCGCCATCGACGGCCGCACGCGCGCCGTGCTGGCGGATGCGCGGGCGGCGTCCGTCGACCTGCTCGCCGCCGGCCGCCTCGCGCTGGAGCGGCGTGATTTCGAACGCGCGCGCTTATGCTTCGAGCGTGCGCTGCACAACGCGACCCGCGCGGTCGACAAGGCGCAGGCGTTGCGCGGCCTGGGCCAGCGCCACTACCAGCTGCGCGAGTTCGATGCCTCGCTGCAGCGGCTGGAGGAAGGCCTGGCCGCCGAGCGCACCGCCGACGGCCTTGCGGCGCTGGCCGACGCGCTGATCCGCCTGGGCCGCACGCAGGACGCCATCGCCGCCGCGGAGGCCGCCGTCGCGCTGAACCGCCACCACGAGGCGGCCCACTACCTGCTCGGCAACGGCTATGTGCGCGAGAACTACACGCAGCTCAGCCAGCGGCTGGGCGAGGCCTTCGCGCCGCTGATGGCCGACGTGCGGCGCGCCTCCGACGCCTTCGAGCAAGGCGACTTCGACACGGCGCTGCGCCTGAGCCTGGCCGTGCTGGAGCGCTGCCCGCAGCTGGGCCGGGCGCATGCCATCGCGGCCAAGGCGCTGGAGTCACAGCGCCTGTCGGTCGACGTGCACCGCGCCGCCTACGAACGCCGCTTTGCCGCGACGCCCATGCCGGTCGTGCCGGGCATCGAACGCTATGTGCTGAACTGGCAGGCCTTGTCGCCGCGCCACAAGAAGCGCGTGGCGCTGTCCGTCGCGCCGTGGAAGGCGTTCATCCCGGTGCTGGTCGAGGGCGGCGCGACCCATTTCATCAAGCCGATGTGGATGCGGCTGTCCGAGACACCGCAGGCCCAGGCGCTGAAGGATGCGCGCATCGACTACGACTCGCGCCTGTGGGACGACGTGCGCGGTATGGGCGGCCACTTCACGGTGACCGGCATCGAGGATGTCGAGCGCAGCATCTTCGACCGCTACAACACCGTGCTGCACGAGCTGACCCACCAGGTGCATGGCGTGCTGACGGCCGACCAGTCACGCGAGATCCAGGCGCTGTATCAGAAGGCCAAGGCGCGTGACGCCGCGACCCGCAACGGCTTCCTGTCGCGCTATGCCGGGGGGTCCGTGTGGGAGTACTTTGCCGAGGGCGCCAATGCCGAGGCGTCCCCGCGCCGCGACGCCTATGACGGCCGCGAGATCGTGCGCGAGCGCCTGATCGCGCTGGACCCGGCGCTGCGCGCCCTCGTGAGGCGCTTCTTCGCGCTGCGCGACACCCGCGCCAGCCTGCCCATCGCGCTGGTCAACGCCGGCCACCAGAAGCTGGAGGACGGCAAGCTGGCCGACGCGACACCGCTGTTCGAGCGCGCACTGGCGCTGGCCCCCGGCGACGAAAGCGCGCTCAGCGCGCGGCTCTATGCACTGGCGCTGGAAGGCAACGGCGCCGCCGCGCGGGAACTCGCCGGTCGCGCGCTGGCCCGCCATCCGCGCAGCGGCGCGCTGCGCGTCGCGGCGGCGGACGCGCTGTGGCACGGCGGCAGCCCGCTCGCCACCGAGGTGCTGCCGACGCTGACGCGCGACATCGGGGCTTTGAAGGGCGAGGACCGCTTCCGCGTGGACCTGGCGCTGGCCGACCACCACCGCCGCCTCGGCGATGTGCCGCGTGCAGTGGCCGCCTACCAGGCCGTGCTGGCTTATCAAGCTGACCAGCCCGAGGCGCTCTGGGGCCGCGCCGCCACGCTGGCGCTCGGCGGTCAGTGGGATGCCGCATTCGCGCAATACGAGGCCGTGCTGCGCCTGCGCACCGGGCTCGTGCCGCTGCGCCGCGACTACGCGCTGGACCTGCTGCGCGCCGGCCGCCACGATGCCGCGCGGGCGCAGGTGAAGGAGGCACTGCTGCTGGATCCGGGCGACCCCGACACGCTGGCCCTGCAGGCCTGGCTCGCGCTGGCGGAGGGCGATGCTCCCGCGGCCCAGCGCGGCGCCACAGCGGCCCTGGCGCTGGGCCCCTGGAGCGACCTCGCCGTCATCGTGCAAGCAGCCGCGTTGCAGGCGCAAGGGCAGGGCGAGTCCGCCCGCGCGGCGCTCGCGCCTGTGCAACAGCGCGTCGCCGCCGGCACGCCGCCGCAGTACATCTACCGGCGCGAGAAGTCGGCCTGGTTCTCGGTGCACCAGCTGCCGGCCGGCGAGCGCCGCGTCATGGAGCTGCTCGTCAAGTGAAAGCCTTCTTCCAGCGCCTGGAAGCCGCGCACCTGAATGGGCTCAGCGTCGCGCTGGGCGTCGCGGCCACGCACCTCGCGGTCGGCGCGCTGTTTGGCGAGACGGCGGGGCTTGCGGCCGTCGGCGGTGCCGTCTGCGCGGGCCTGACCGACGTGCCCAACCCGCCCCAGCGCGTGCTGCCGCGCGTGCTGCCGGCGGCGTTCGCGGCGGCGCTCGTGACGGGCCTCGTCGGTCTGGCGGACGGCTCGCTGGCGCTGACCGTCGCGCTCGT
>Ga0307414_10001829_pt1 | contig 10992 bp, 13 predicted proteins | sample DK1Ometagenome_FD_203804 | JGI IMG/M metagenome (GOLD analysis project Ga0307414, IMG submission 203804) | Maize rhizosphere microbial communities from greenhouse at UC Davis, California, United States - DK15-O-3 | ecosystem: Host-associated > Plants > Roots > Rhizosphere > Soil | place: USA...
GCTTGCAAGACATAAAAAATGAGCCAGAACTTTCTCAAATACCCATCATAATTTATTCAACATATGTTGATGAAGCTAATGCCAATAGTTTACAACAAAAAGGTGCCAATTTATTTTTGGAGAAACCTGACAACTTTACCAAACTTAAAAATTTGATAAGCAAAAGTCTGGAGTATATAAAAAATGATTCTAAAAAAGTTCTGACTTCAGAATTTGTTATCTCTGAAAAAAGACATTAATTTAATTATGCCATAACCATTTTACGACATTCTTCGGCACAAGCAATACAAGATTCCGCACATGCTTTGCAATGGTCATGGTCGTGTTGTCCACATTGTTCTGCGCACCACTCGCATATTTCGGCACACAATCGGCAATATTCTTTCGTAAGTGGCCCTTCAGCCAACATAAACTTAATACAAATTAAGCAGGCTTCTACACATAACAAACAACATTTAGGGCAATCGTTATCACTTTTCATACCTGCCATTTGAGCAAGGCAATATTGGCAATCAATCCAACATTGTTGACAGGCTTTTATACAACTTTCATAATTACGTATCATATTCTTGATATTTTAGAATTAGTATTACTCTAAATTAAAAGAATAACAAAAGGTGTTTTTGTTCAAAAACAAATAATTTTAACACAATAAACACAAGTAAATAAAAGAAGGGAATAATTAATTCTAGATAGTAAGTCTTTTTATTTCAGCTAATGTTAAGACGTGGTTAATAGGTTACGCTGGTAGATAAACAATAAATTCAGATCCAATGCCCATTTCACTTTTAGCATGTATAAAACCATTATGATTTTCTACAATTTTTTTACAGATTGCTAAACCTATGCCGGTGCCGGAGTATTCTGTTTTCTGATGCAACCGTTGAAACACTTCAAAGATTTTTTCAGCATGTTGAGAATCAAAACCAATCCCATTATCTACAAAAGAAATTTTATGATAGTATTTTGCCTTTGTTTCAAAATATTGTGATATGTCAATACCCTCTACTTTTTTATAATTTATCTGTATCGTGGGAGGCTCGCTAGTATTTCTGTATTTTAAAGCATTGGACAAGAGATTAGTAAATAATTGCTCCATTTGAAATACTACTCCTTTTATTTGGGGCAGTTTTTTTGAAATCACTTCCGCTTTCGAATCGTTGATAGTAGTTGCCAAATCCTCTTTAATTTTAATTAAGATTTGGTTCAAATCAATTTTTTCAAAATTCTTTTTACTGCTATCTATTCTGGAGTAAGCCAACAGATTTTGAATAAGCGATTGCATACGCTTAACGGCACTGGTTACTTTTTGAAAATATTCTTTACTTTTATCGGAAATTATTTCGCCATCAAGATCTTCAATTCTTAAAATAAACAATTGGATTTTTCTTAACGGCTCTTGCAAATCATGGCTTGCAACACGATTAAAAGATTCAAGTTCTGCATTGCTATTTTTTAAATCCAAATTACTTTTTATCAGTCTTTCTTCTGCTTCTATGGTGTTAGTAACATCTTGTACAACGCCTATCAAAACCTTTTTTCCATTTTTGGATATAAATTGTCTATTGGTTTTAAAGTACTTGATAGTTCCTTGTTTCGTTATAACTCGATACGTATGTTCTTCTGTAGAGAATTGCTTTTTTGCTTTTTCACCTATTTTATCGAATCCATCCAAATCATCAGGGTGTATAAACTCTCTGTATTTTTCAAAAGAGGGTTCAAATTCGTTAGGCTCATATCCTAACATATAATAAAAATTATCTGATATCTCAGCAACGTCTTTATCTAAATACCAAAGAAAACTACCTGATTTGGCAATACGTTCGGCATCAATTAAAATAGAATTTTGAATAACCAGTTCTTCATTTAATTTTATTATTTCATCTGATTTTTTCTTTTCTTCAGTAATATCCCTAATGGTTATTGTTACTCCATCTCCCAATTTAATGGCTGTAGCATGAAACCAATAATTTGCACCACCCTCATTAAAAGGCAATTCATATTCTATAGGCTTATCATTTTCTATGGCGCTGACTAAATATTCAAAAACACCAGTCGTAAAAATGGTTGGATAAACATCAGATGCTTTTTTGTTTTTAATTTCTTCAGGTATCTCATTAGTAACTGAACTTATTTTTTCATTTACAAATAAAATTTCAAAATCTATAATTTTACCCTTATTGTCTCTAATACTTTTAAAATGCATTACTATATCTGAAATACTCTTTAAAATATTTGTAAGAAACGCACGATTATCCAATAAGGTTAGATTTTGGTTTTCTAAACGTTTTTTTAAAGCTAACTCCAATTCTTTGGCTTCTTCCTCGGGTGTAGAATTTCTAGAGGTAACTAAAACACCATTGTCTAATGGTGTTGCTAAGCAATGGAACCACATTTTCTTATCATTCATATCAATCTGCCTATCAAAAATAACTTTGCTTTGATTTTGATAAGATTGGATTAATTCAAATAAATCATTGTAAGAATTATGAAAAGGATAAATATTTAAAAGAGTTTTACCTATTATTTCATTTGGTTGAAGACCTAAATAATCGCTATTACAGTTATTGGCATATATGATTTTGAAATCTATTATCTGATTACCTTTATTGAATATGGGTTCATAATAATTAACAATATTATCAGTATTAGCAAGTACACTTTTCAAAAAAGCTTCTGATTTTCTAATTTTCAATTTATTGGAATATATCCTAAAAAAAGAAACAACAAATACTGCAAGTGCAGTAAACGCCATGATTAATAGAATGGAGGGTGTTAAAGATTTATGAAAGGTGTAACTGGTTTCCCTAGTTTGCATTAAACGTTGCTCGTCCGCCAACATTCTATTTCTGATACTTCGTATCTCGTTTATAGTATTGTCTAGTTTTATTTTTTGTATTTCCAGGGCCTGTATGGCTTCCCCACTATCTTGATATTTAACCGCATCTAAATTCTCAAGCTGTTCGTGCAACTTGTCCACCAAACCAGATAACGGTTTTAAACGTAAAGTTTGTAGTTCATTATCCTGTGTAAGTGAGCGTATCGTATCAAGTATGGCTTTCCCTTCTGCTTTGTAAGATTTAAAATCGTCTTTTGACAAATCATTATTGAGCAATTGTTTTCTAAATTCCTCAGACTCTGCTTTGGTGTAATGACTGGTAAGATATCTGAGCCCATTATATACTTGTAATGTACGAACTACCATATCGGCAGATTTTTGTGTTAGAATGACCTGCCTATAGGCCATGCTCGTGGTAAATAAAAGTATACCAATCCCAATAATCAATAGTATGATATAAGTTGTTGAAGAGGTATAGATACGCTTAAAATCCATAGTGATTAAATGCGAAATAGAAAAGTATTCTTATTTAGGTGGGAAGTATGTGTCTTCCAATTAAGTTGAAGAACGCTTTCTATTGTTTCTTTTAATTTTTCAAAACTATTAGGTTTATTAATATACATATTGGCGCCACTTAAAAATGTATCTTTTATGTCCTTGTCAGACGAGGAGGTAGAATATATGGCAATATTTAAATCTTTTAACTTAGGGTTGTTACGAATTTCCTCCAAACATTGCATACCATTTTTTATGGGCATATTCAAATCTAAAAAGATAACATTGGGAAGCTCAACTTGAGGCTGAAAAAGATAATCTAATAATTCTTGGCCGTGCTTAAAGATTAATAATTTAGTTTGCAGGGCTATTTCATCTAGAGCTTCACTAAACAACATTCTATCATCTTCATCATCATCCGCTAAAATAACGTTTAAAAAATTGTTGCCCATTGATACAGTAATTTGTTGCGTGTTAAATGTAATAATTTTTTCTCTCATAAATATAATATTGTTAATGTAAATTTCGTCTCTTTTTCTGACAAATTAAACTTAAAAATAGTTTAAGCAATACTAAAAAAATATGATTTATGATAGACTTAAAATTATTTATAAAGACATACATCAAGGGATATATGTAATTTAATGTGCTCCTTAATACAGAGAAAATGTAATTATAAAAAACACCCTAATACTATTCTAAGACAATAGTATTAAGGTGTTTTTATATGGATTAATATTTAATATTTGGGTTTTTAATTATATACTATTTAAATTGATATTCTCTTCATCTGAAACATTTGATTTGGGAACGTTCTTAAAAAATTCTGCATCGTCAAAATTTGCTTCTGGTCCATATGGCATTAAAAAAGTACCCTTTTCACCTTTGTTTGTTTTAATTACATATAATATGGACATATCAGAAGGATTGCTGATACCTTCATATCTGTGTTCAGCAACAATAAATATCTCATCGGGGAAGTATTCTTTTTTTGTTTCAGTATTTATGAGCTTTTTATCTTTAAAATAAAAATTAGAAACATATCCTTTATCTTGATATATTTCTATATAATCTTTTTCGTTCTTTGCGGATTTATTATTCATTTCTTTAGGTGTTTTATATCAACTTTATTTATTCCAAACTTCCTTAAAAGCGAATTTTTCTTGAGTAATTCTGGTGCGTTCTGCGTTTTCCATTTCCCTTAAATCTTTTGGCAAATCATTTATATGACCTCCATAATAACCAATAGCAATTGCTGTGGTGATATGGAAACCTTCTGGAACATTAAATACTTTCTGCGCTTTTTTCCAATCAACACCTGCCATATGATGTAAAGCAATATTTAAGAATTGAGCCTGAACGGTCATAGATCCTAAACACAATCCCAAATCATGCAATGCATGAAAATTTTCTTTGCCTTCATCATCTTTTTCTTTATACGCAGTTAGCATTAATAGCGGGGCATTTGCAGCCCATTTTTTATTAAAATCACTTAAACAATCAAATATAGATTGGTAAGCCTCTGTACCTTTTTTAGCATATATAAAACGCCATGGCTGTAAATTACTGGAACTAGCAGACCAACGAATGGCTTCAAAAAGTTGATCTAAATGCTTATTAGCTATTTGTTTGTCCTTAAAAATTCTAGGGCTATATCTTTGCTTCAAAAGAAACAACACGCTATGTTGAGTATCTGCTACATTTTCTGCTTTTAATTCCTCCATCTCTTTCATGAATTTCTCTTTTCATTAATTTTCCAATCTTTACTTTATCCCATTTTCATTTAGGAAATACGTAATAAGATTTGAAATTACACATTAACAAGCCTTAATATTAACTTAATTCATTAGATTATTAACACAGAAGCTATATTTTAAGAAATAGGTATTTTAAAGTTTCTCATTTGGGACTTTAGCATATTCTTTTTTATAAATACGTAATACTAATAAGAACAGACTAATTAGTAGTGGACCAAATATTAAGCCTATAAAACCAAAAAGTGGAATACCGATAATAACTCCTAAAAGGGTTATTAAGGGATGCACATTGTCCAATCGGCGTAAAAGATATAAACGAATAACATTATCAGTAATTCCTACTACAACAACACCATATATTAGAATTCCCCAGGCTTGCGCAGTATCACCACTTGATAGTGTTAATATAAAAACTGGTATGGTGCCCAAAAAATTACCCACAAACGGAATCATAGAACCTATGGTTACAACCATTGCCCAAAAAAAAGGACTATCAATACCGAAAATGAAAAACCCTATTAAAGCAACCAAGCCTTGTGCAAAAGCAACTAAAGGAATTCCCAAGGCGTTTGAACGTACCATATCTTGAACCTCGTCACCCAGTAATTTGAGATTTTCCTTACTGATAGGAATATATTCAATTAAAGTTTCCCTAAATAATTTACGATTAGTAAGCATATAATACAGTAAAAAATACATGATGGAAATGGCTATAAAAGTATTAAAAGCACCCCCGGCAATAAGAGATAGGTTTTGAGTAAACTTGGTGGATATACCAGTAGCATCCATGTTTTCGGTAAATTGAAACCCTAAATAATTTTCACAAGCTTCAAGTCTTTTTTTAACAATATCAAAAACGTTTTTTGCATTTTCAGTTGCTTTTTCTATTTTTTTGCCTAACATTAATATAGCACCAGCTATCGGGACTAAAATTACTATGAAAGACAAAAACATAAGTACTCCTGCAGCCAAATCTGGATGCCAACCCCTATTTACCAGTTTAGCCATAAAACGTCTTAAAAGCACATAAATAGTTATTGCTCCCAAAACACCTGATAAATAAGGAATCATTTCTCTAAAAATTAACCCTCCTAATAATAAGATTAGTAGAAGTGTAAAAACTTGGCGTATTATTTTTGGATTTATGATGCTCACTAATTGATTTTATATATTTTTAAAAGGTTTATCTTAATGGTTTCTAAGGGCATGAATAAGTTCTCTTTTACCCATTTTCGAACGACCTTCGATACCTACATTTTTAGCTTGATTATATAATTCGGCTTTTGTCCATTTTTCATAAGATTTGGCTTCACCTCCTTTTTTTCCTGCATTTGGTGTATTAGCAATTCGCGCTGCTTTTTGTTTACTGTAGCCCTTCTCACGAAGAGCTTCGTATTGCTCTTCATTTTTTACAGTTGGAATATCCATAGCTTTTAATTTAGAATTATACTTATATCCAAATATTAAAATAAAGAATCAAATCTGTTGACTTTATTGCATTAATTAATAACTTAAAATCACAACCAAATTTTACGTATTGCATCAAGAAATATTTTTTTAGCATTAATATCATAAAATCTTGATTATTAATTTTGATATATATTAAAGTGAATAAACTATTAATAAAGAATCTGATAAAGGTTATTAGAAACGTGAGAGATAAAAACATAATCATTATTTTAAAATTAGATTCTTTAATTAGTGATTATTTTCTTTAATTAGTTGGTTGGTTAGTTAGGAAAACCCCTCTATTGTTGAAAATAGAGGGGTTTTTTAATATTGTAACTTCTTAACAGTTTTGGTTATTTATAATTAGGGAATTGAAATCCTCACATTAAATAATATTTAAGAAATAAGGAATAAAAAAGGCAGCAAACTAGGGCCACCTTTAAAAACTATATTTAACTAACTTTATTAATGCAAATTCCTTTTTAATTAAAATGCATGATATTCAAATTTTTGTCCGCCAACAGAAGCATCAGCCATAAGACCTGCTTTAGGCATAGCAAATACAGCGACTCCGTCAGAATAATTAACATTTTCAGATTTTCCTTCATCAGCAATAACCGCAGAAACTTCAGCTGAAAATTCATAATTCCCAGTCTTAAATTTTTCTAAAGCGGCATCAGTTTCAAAAAAGATTACTTCAATCACAGCTTGACCGCCAGCTTGAAGACCAACATTTAATTTTTTCAAAGAAGTCATTCCAATAGGAGAACCTTTTTCATAAACTACACCGTTACCACTAGCGCCACCTACAATTAATCCACCTTTACCAACATTTGGAAAAATGGCATAACCAGAAGCATTATTAAAGAATTTTTCAATTCCCGCATCTTTAGCAATGAGCGTGCTTTTTGCTTTTTCTGCATCAACCATTATTTCTTTGTCTTTATCGCTTTGTGCTATGGCTCCAAAACCAATTAGGAGCAAGCAAACCATAAGTGTGTTTTTTAAAGTTTTCATAATATTATATTTTTTTATTAGATGAATAAATTTATTGAAATAACTCTTTTTTGATTGCCCCAATTACACGGATTATTAACTCTAAAAACAATTACTGAGTTGATATACAGCTGTTTTGAATTGATTCTAAGCATTTGATTTTAAAGCAGCATGGATTTGCAATTGCAAATCGGATTTAAGTTGAATACCTGCTAATTTAATTTTATCTGTTTTAAACCAATAATGTACAAATATGATTGCCTTATTATCAATAGTGTCTAAAACAACTAACGGTGCTGGGCTTTTTAACACATGTTTGTTATCATTTAAAACAGATTGAATCTTTTTTAGTTTAGTTTCTAAATAATCATCATAATCTATTTTAAGGATGAGATTTTCTCGCATGAATTCGTCCACAGTATAATTTTTCAAATTATTCCTTAAAATGGAACCGTTAGGAATGTAGGCATCAATACCATCGATGGTTTTAAGAGTTGTAGAACGTAATCGCATTTCAATCACTCTACCTTTTATCCCATCAATTTCGATTAAATCCCCAATTTTAAATGGCCTTTGAAATGCCATTAATATGCCTGCAATAAAGTTTTCGCCAATATCTTTTAATGCAAAACCAATTATAAAAGTGGTTAATCCTGCTCCAGCTAAAATTTTGTTTGTAACATCATCAAACCCTAAAATTCCCAAACAAATTACAAACAATAAAATAGTTATTACGCCCGAAATAATGTTTAGAACAAAATCGGCTATCAATGGGTCATTCGCTTTAGCGACAATGATTCTCTTTGCGTATTTATTAATTATCTTGATAACCAACAACCCTATTATAAATACAAAAACGGATAAAAAAATAGTTGGTAAATGGGAAATTAGGTTTGTCCAGGATTGGTATATAGAGTCTTTCAATATTTGTATTTCTGAGTCCATAAACGATAAAACTGATAGTTATTCCTTTAGTTTTCGGTCGCTTTTTTAGCTTCTTCTTCAGCCTCTTTTCTTGCCTTTTCTTTTTCTCTTTCTTTTTTTCTAAAATAACCCCTTAAAAGAAAGTTGTTTTTGGCAGCTTCCATGTTTTGTTCCAAACCTTCAGAGCCTTGCTTTAAATTCTCCATGGTCTTTTCCAAATCTTCTGCCACACCTTCATCATTCAATAGTTTCCCTAAGGTTCCCTCTCCTTCATTAATACCAATTAACATAATTGCCAATTCATCAGTAATAACTTCTGCATTTTCGGCTGTTACTTGAATGGATGATAGAATAGCATCAAATTCCACAGGTTCTTCAGATTTAATGGATGATCCATCGGCAACTTCGGATGAATTTGCAGTTCCTTGGGAAATCACAAGAATTTTATCACCAATAACACCCTCAGAACTTATGGACGCTTTACTATCCTTTTTGATAAATTTCTTAACATCATTATTCAACATGGCTGTAACATTTACCGTGCTATCATTTACGATTGCTATGTTTTCTATAGTTCCTACCGCTATTCCAGAGAATCGAACCTGACCTCCTATTTGGAGTCCGCTCACATTACGGAAATTGGTGTAAATTTTAAATTTCGAACTGAATAAATTCTGATTGGTTCCTATGAAAAAAATGATTGTAAATAATATGATGATACCGATGGACACGAAAATCCCCAGTTTAATTTTATATGCGTTGTTTTTTGTCTTCATAATTTTTTTATTTGAAAAATGATTGAATATATGGGTCTTTATCACTAATGAATTCCTCTAATTGACCTTCTTTGTAAATTTTTCCGTCCTTTAACATGGCGATTCTATCTGCCACTTTTTTTACACAATTAATGTCGTGTGAAATGATGATAGATGAATTTTTGAATTTGCTTTTTGTTTCATTTATCAATTCGCTTATTTCGTTGGATGTTATAGGATCTAAGCCCGTTGTTGGTTCGTCATATAAAATAATCTTTGGGTTTACAATTAATGTTCTAGCCAAACCAATTCTTTTTTTCATCCCTCCTGACAATTCCGATGGCATTTTATCAATGGCATCAGGAAGTCCGACATTCTCTAAAACCTCAACAATTTTAGTATCAATTTCTTCTGAAGAAAACGATGCATCCAATCTAGAAAGTGCAAACATTAAGTTCTCTTTTACGGTCATGGAATCATATAAAGCAGCCCCTTGAAAAAGAAAACCTGTTTTTTTACGCACTTCTACCAAATCATCTTCATTAATATCAGTCAGTTCATATTCATCTACTTTAATGCTTCCTTCATCATGAGTTAATAGATTCACAATACATTTAATCAAGACCGATTTCCCTGAACCCGATTTCCCTAATATCACCAAATTTTCTTCCTCATGAAGTTTGAGCGAAACACCATCAAGCACTTTCATACTTCCAAAACTTTTCTTGAGGTTTTGGATGTCAATCACCACGCTATTTTCTTTTATATCCATTATAATAAATCGGTTATTTGTACAGCAATTAAATCCACTATAATTAACAATAATGAGGCAGTTACAACGGCGGAATTCGCTGCAATTCCAACACTTTCTGTTCCTCTACCAGCGTTATAGCCTTTATAACATCCTACCAACCCTATTACGGCTCCAAAAAAGAAGGATTTAATAACGGCGGGAATGATATCTATAAACTCTACGTTACTAAATGCTTGATTCATAAATAATTCCAAACTCACATTATCCTTAATGTTTATTCCTAACCAGCTACCAAAAATACCAATGGCATCTGCATACAATGTCAGTAACGGTATCATAATCGTGGCTGCCAAAACTCTGGGAATTATCAAAAAATTTATGGGATTGGTATTTGATACTTCCATGGCATCTATCTGCTCACTGACGCGCATGGAACCTAATTCAGCCCCCATACTCGACCCTATTTTTCCGGCACAAATTAAAGCGGTAATAACAGGACCCATTTCCCTAATTATGGAAATGGCGACCATGCCCGGCAACATGGCTACAGCTCCAAATTCCACTAAGGGAGGCCGTGATTGGATCGTTAAAACCAAACCCACAATAATACCTGTTATGGAAATGAGGCCGACTGATTTATTACCTATTTGGTAACATTGTTTTAAAAATTCTTCGAATTCAAATTTCTTAGTAAAAAAGTTTCTAAATACAAGCTTCAAATAAGATAGCACGTTGGCTATATCTATAAAAAATTGAATGCTTTTTTCTTTTATATAAGGAATAAAAGACAGAATATTTGAAGATGCATTATTTAGTTGAGTTGTCTTTTTTGGCATAATTATATTCTTAAGATAATCGATAAAATTACATCCTTTTAAAGTTTAAAAATTACATGATTCTGAGTTTTTATTATACAACCATACGCATTAAGAAACTCAAATTATTGCTTAAATAATTACAAATGAAGTAAATAAATCAAAAAGGATAACCAATGGCTAAATTGAAAATCAGGTTTTCTTTCCG
>Ga0307414_10001831_pt1 | contig 10988 bp, 9 predicted proteins | sample DK1Ometagenome_FD_203804 | JGI IMG/M metagenome (GOLD analysis project Ga0307414, IMG submission 203804) | Maize rhizosphere microbial communities from greenhouse at UC Davis, California, United States - DK15-O-3 | ecosystem: Host-associated > Plants > Roots > Rhizosphere > Soil | place: USA...
AGGGTGCGCCCTACGCGATCGCCACCGATGAGGACCGCCGCTTCTATTCGATGATGTTCCACCCGGAGGTGGTCCATACGCCCGACGGCGGCAAGCTGCTGGCCAATTTCGCGCGGCATATCTGCGGCTGCGCGGGCGACTGGACGATGGGCGCCTATCGCGAGGCGAAGATCGCCGACATCCGCGCGCAGGTGGGGGACGGCAAGGTCATCTGCGGGCTTAGCGGCGGGGTCGATAGCGCGGTCGCGGCGGTGCTGATCCACGAGGCGATTGGCGAGCAGCTGACCTGCGTGTTCGTCGACCATGGCCTGATGCGCGCCAACGAGGCGGAGCAGGTCGTCTCTCTGTTCCGCAACCACTACAACATCCCGCTGGTCCATGTGGATGCGGAGGAATTGTTCCTGTCGGGCCTCGCCGGGCTCACCGATCCGGAGGCCAAGCGCAAGTTCATCGGCAAGACCTTCATCGACGTATTCGACGAAGAAGCGCGCAAGATCGGCGGGGCGGATTATCTGGCGCAGGGGACACTCTATCCCGACGTGATCGAGAGCGTCAGCTTCACCGGCGGGCCGTCGGTGACGATCAAGAGCCACCACAATGTCGGCGGCCTGCCCGAGCGGATGAACATGAAGCTGGTCGAGCCGCTTCGCGAGCTGTTCAAGGACGAGGTGCGCGAACTGGGCCGCGAACTTGGCCTGCCCGAGGTGTTCGTCGGCCGGCATCCCTTCCCGGGGCCGGGCCTGGCGATCCGCATTCCGGGCGAGGTGACCAAGGAGCGGTGCGACATTTTGCGCAAGGCCGATGCCGTCTATCTTGAGGAGATCCGCAACGCCGGGCTGTACGACGCCATCTGGCAGGCGTTCGCGGTGCTGCTGCCGGTGCGCACGGTCGGCGTGATGGGCGACTATCGCACGTACGACAGCGTCTGCGCGCTGCGCGCCGTGACCAGCGTGGACGGCATGACGGCCGACATCTATCCGTTCGACGCGGCGTTCCTCAGCCGCTGCGCGACCCGGATCATCAACGAAGTGAAGGGCATCAACCGGGTGGTCTACGACTATACCTCGAAGCCGCCCGGCACGATCGAGTGGGAGTGAACTAGCTCGCTCAACTAACGGGGGGTTGGCATGGATAGACGGGCGGTCGTCAAGGCGATGGCAAGCGCAGCCGCGCTGGCCGGATTCGGTCCGGCGCTTGCGTCGGCCCGCAAGGTTCCCGCGAAGGCCTGGGACTCGCTTCGCAAGCAGGTTGGCGAGAGGCTGGTCCCGGTCCGATCGCCGCTTGCCGAGGTTGCCAGGGCAGGCGGTGCTGGAGCGGACGAGCTGTTCGCGCGAATTCGCAATCCCTACTTCCTCGGCGACGAGCCGGGCCTGACCCAGACGCTGGGCTGGGTCGATGCATGGACGTCGCGGCCGAGCGACTATGCGGTCGCCGCCGAAAGTGCCGCCGATGTCGCTGCGGCGGTCAATTTCGCGCGAACGCATGGCGTTCGGCTGGTCGTGAAGGGCGGCGGGCACAGCTATTTTGGCAACTCGAACGCGGCCAATTCGCTTCTGGTCTGGACCCGGCGGATGCGTAGCGTCGAAATGCACGACAATTTCGTCCCGCACGGCAGTCCAGCGGGAGCACGGGGGGTCCCGGCTGTATCCGTTGGTGCAGGGGCTATCTGGGGCCAGGTCTACGACGCCGTGGCGGTCAAGGGCGGCCGCTACGTTCAGGGGGGCGGGTGCCTGACCGTAGGAGTGGCCGGCTTCGTCCAGGGCGGCGGCTTCGGAAGCCTGTCGAAGCGGTTTGGCACCGGGGCGTCGAACCTGCTGGAGGCCCAGATCGTCACCGCCGACGGGCAGGTTCGAATCGTCAACGCGCACCGGCATCCGGATCTATTCTTCGCCTTGCGGGGTGGCGGCGGTGGGACGTTTGGCGTGGTGACCCGGGTCACCCTGCGAACCGATCCGTTGCCGGAAACGATCGGGGCCGTGCTGTTCAAGGTTGCGGCAAAATCGGACGAGGCATGGCGGGCGCTGGTCGCGAAGATCGTCGAATTTTACGCGGGCGCGCTGTTCAACCCATACTGGGGCGAGCAGCTGCGGTTCGAGGACCGCGAGCTCAGCGTTTCGATGCTGTTCCATTCCCTTTCCGCCGACCAGGCCAAGGCAGTGTGGAAGCCTTTCCTCGACTGGGTCGCGGCCAGCCCGGCCGCCTATTCCCTGGGCGGCGAGCCAATCGTCCTCGCCGTGCCCGGCGGGCAATTCTGGAACCCGAAATTCCTCCGCTCGCTGCCCGGGATCGTTCTTCCTGACGACCGGGCCGGAGCTCCTGCGTCGAACATCTTCTGGGCATCGAACCGCGACGAGGCGGCGCAGGTGCTCCATGCTTACCAGTCCGCCTGGTTGCCGCAAAGCCTGTTGAAGTCGGGGCAGCGCGCCTCGCTGGTCGATGCGCTGGTTGCGGCGTCGGCGGAATGGACGGTCAGCCTGCATACCAACAAGGGTCTGGCGGGCGGTTCGGCCGAAGCGCTGGCGCGGACGCGGCAAACCGCGACAAACCCGCAGCTGCTCGATGCCTTCGCGTTGATTATCGTCGCGGCGGAGGAGGGGCCAGCCTGGCCCGGGATTCCCGGCCATGAGCCCGATGTCGAGCGGGGTCGGCGGCAGGCCGCTGGGGTAACGCGCGCCATGGCTCCCATCCGGCGGCTCGTGCCCGGTGCCGGCGCCTATATGTCGGAGGCAGACTATTTCCAGAAGGGCTGGAAGCGGGCCTATTGGGGCCGGAATTATGAGGCGCTGGCGGCGGCAAAGCGCGCCTATGATCCAGGCGGCTTGTTCAGGGGGCATCACTCGGTGGAGCCGGCCTGATGGTGGTGCGTTTTCCTGGGGACAGCAGGAGACACATCATGACCAACCCTCCCAATCGCCCGCGCGACGACCGAAGGATGCACGAGGGCGAGAAGCCCGGCCTGGGCGAGAAGCGCGAGCGGGGCGAACAGGAAGATCTAAAGCTCGAGCGTGATCGGGACGAGGAATCCTCGACGACCGACCGGCACCAGGAAAGCGCGCTCGGCGGCGACGTGGCGACCCGGTCGAAAGCGTGAGGCTTCGGGCAGCCGGTGCCCGAAGCGTTTCACATTCAGCGGCGGACCCGGCGATAGGGGACGAATTCCGCCAGGAACACGTTGCCGGTGTAGAACTGGCCGCGATTGTCGAAGGTCGTGATCTGGTCGGTCCGGCAGAGCTGCGTGCCGGTGGCGGTCGAGCGGACGACCAGCGTATCATCCTCGTCGATCGACCGCGGATGCTGGGTGCGGTTGACGTAGATGACGTCGCCATGCCCGAAGACATAGGCGGTTCCGTCGATCGTCCTCATATCGTTTCGAGTCCAGGTCCGGATGCAGTCGGTTGGCTGACCGGGCACGCGGCCTTCGAGCATTTTCGCAAGCTTGGCCTCGCCCGACAATTTGGGCTTGGCGTCGGCCGCGCCGGTTACCGCAAGCGCGGAAGCGGCGGCGGCAAGAACGAGAAGGCGCATATTCCATTCTCCCACAGATCAATTTCCGGGTCTGTATCACAAATTATGTGAACCGTAGCTGATCGGGACGCCGGCCGCCTGGAAGCGGCCCTGGGCGGCGAATTTGAGCGCGCGCGTTCCGTCGAGCAGCGGCAGCGGCGCGGAGTCGCTCCACCCCACCTCGACGCCGAGCTTGCGGCACGCCTCATATTCTTCCTCGAGGTCGGACTGATGCGCCTGCTCGGCCGCGACCAGATAGCCGGGAAGGCGGATGAAATCGGCTTCGATCCCTTCTTCCCGGCAAATCGCCTCGACGCGGTTGATCGCAGCAACCTGGCTCTCGTGATAAAGGCGCGCCTGTTCCTCGCCGACCGCCCGGATCAGCTCCGAATAGAAATCGTCGATTTCGGAGGCGAGATGCGCGGTCGTCCGCGACGTCATCCCGCCGGCGATCTCGCCCCGGTCGATGACGATGACATCCGCACCGCATCGCGCTGCTTCATAGGCCGACGACAGGCCAGCGATTCCGCTCCCGACGACCAGCAGGCCGCAACGCGCATCATGGTCGAGCGGCGGGAACGACGGCAGCGTGACTTCGGACTTCCACAGCGACGGCATTGGCTCACCTCCGGACGGAAAAACGCCCGGAAAGCGGCAAAAGCTGCATTGGTGGCTAGAAGGCGCGGGCGGCGGTGAACTCGACGGTTTCGATCAGCGCCGACCTGGCGCGGCTGGTGGGGAATGGCGCAAGCGCGTCGATCGCCCGGCGGCCGTACAGGCGGGCGCGCTCCAGCGTATCCGCCAAGGAACCCGTCGATTGGATCAACCGGGTGGCGTGGGCGAGGTCCTCGTCGGCCGTGCGGTCGCCTTGCATCGCCGCCTTCCAGAATGCGCGGTCCTCGTTCGAGCCACGCGCGTAGGCGAGGATGACCGGCAGCGTGACCTTGCCGTCGCGGAAGTCGTCCCCTTGGCCCTTGCCCATCGTCTCCTCGTCCGACGAATAATCGATTGCATCGTCGATCAGCTGGAAGGCGATGCCGAGATTGCGGCCGAAGGATTCCAGGGCTTCCTCCGCTTCCTCTCCGGCTTCCGCCACAACCGGCGAAATGCGGCAGGCGGCGGCGAACAGGGCCGCCGTCTTGGCGTTGATGATGTGGAGATAATGTTCTTCGCTGGTTTCGATCTGGCGTTGTGCGGTCAGCTGGTCGACCTCTCCCTCGGCGATGACCGCGGAGGCGTGGCTCAGGATATTGAGCACTTTCAGGCTGCCGTCCTCGACCATCAGCTCGAAGGCGCGGCTGAACAGGAAGTCGCCAACCAGCACACTGGCCGGATTGCCCCAGATGAGGTTGGCGGTGCGCTTGCCCCTGCGCATCCCGGAGCCATCGACCACATCGTCATGCAGCAACGTTGCCGTGTGGATGAACTCGACCGCGGCGGCGAGCTTGTGGTGACGCGTGCCGGTGTAATCGAGCAGCGAGGCGCTTGCGAGCGTCAGCATCGGCCGCATCCGCTTGCCACCGCCGGCGATCAAATGCCCGGCAAGCTCCGGGATCAATGCTACCTTCGACTGCATCCGCTCCAGGATCACGACGTTCACCGCGTTCATCGCCTGAGCGGTGAGCGCGATCAGCGGATCGAGCGATGGCGCGCGCTGGTCGCCGAGCTGGTGGACGGTGGCGGTCACAGCCGCCCCCTAGCGTCACTGCAGCGGAGATTCCAGCGCTACCAGATTCGGACGCGCTGCTCGGGTGGCAGATACATCTTGTCGCCCGGTTTGACGTTGAACGCCTTGTACCAGGCATCGACATTGCGAACCGCGCCGTTGATTCGATATTTTGCGGGGCTGTGCGGATCAATCAGCAATAGCCGTCGTTCCTCGTCCTCACGAACCTTGCCCTGACGCATCTGCGCGTAGGCGATGAAAAAGCGCTGGTCGCCGGTCAGCCCGCCGATGAGAACGGGTTCGCCATGCCGCGCGACATGCCTTCGATAAGCGGCATAGGCGGTCTCGACCCCACCGAGGTCGCCGATATTCTCACCCAGGGTGAGCTTGCCGTTGACCCGCTTGCCGGGAAGCGGTTCGAATTCGTCATATTGAGCAATGAGCCGAGCGGTCCGGGCGGCGAAGGCCTGGGCTGACGTCGGGGTCCACCAGTTGCGAAGGCGGCCGGTGGCGTCAAACTTGCTGCCCTGATCGTCGAAGCCATGGCCCATTTCATGCCCGATGACCGCGCCGATCGAACCATAATTCGCGGCGGGATCGGCGTTGGGATCGAAATAGGGCGGCTGGAGCCGGGCAGCCGGGAACGTGATTTGGTTGGTGAGCGGATCATAATAGGCATTCACCGTCTGCGGAGTAAGCCACCACAGCGAGCGATCGACCGGGTACGGTAGCCGCGCTAATTGCAAATTCCGCGCGAACTCGCGGGCACGGATGGCGTTGCCGAGGAGGTCCCCGCGGATCACCTTGAGGGTCGAATAATCGACATATTTGACCGGGTGGCCGACGCGCGCATCGAAACTAGCAAGCTTCGCCAGCGCCTCCTTGCGCGTGGCGTCGTCCATCCAATCATTGCCAAGGATGCGATCGTGATAGGCGGCGCGCAAATCGGCGATCAGCTCGGCCATTTGTATCTTGCTGGTCGCCGGATAGTGGCGCGCCACATAGAGTTGGCCGACCGCTTCCCCAAGCGATGCATTGACCAGCTCGATACCGCGTTTCCAGCGGTCGCGCTGCACCCCCACGCCTCGCAACTGCTTTGAATAAAAGTCGAAATTCAGGCCGTCAAAGCTCCTAGGCAGCTCGTTGGCGTGATCGCTCAGAAAGCGGAAGGCGAGCCAATCCTTCCACGTATCGATCGACGTGGATGCGAGCAGCTTGCCCGCCGCCTCGATCGCACTTTTCTCCGCCACGACGACGGTGTCGACCTTGCCCAGCCCCATCCCCGCTAGCGTCGGCACCCAGTCAAACTCCGGTGCAAGGGCGGCCATCTGGGCGCGGTTCATCGGATTGTAGGTCTGGGCGATGTCGCGGCGGCGGGCTCGGTCCCATTGCTCTTTCGACAGCGCGGTCTCGAGCGCGATGATGCGGTCGGCCTTGGCCACGGCGTTGGCGAACCCGGCTAGCTTTTGGATGGCGATGACATAGTTGCGATAGGCAGCGCGGTGGGCGGCCATCTTGGGGTCTGCTGAGAGATAATAATCCCGATCGGGCAGACCCAGCGTCGCCTGACCGGCCCGAGCAACATAGCGCTTGGGATTGCTCGGATCGATGCCGACCCGAATCTCAATCGGGCTCGCAAAGCCTGGACTCGCGAACAAGGCGAGGAGATCGCCGCGCGTCCGGGCCGCGGCGATCCGGGCGAGATAGGGTTTGAGCGGGGCGACGCCGGCTTTCTCGATCGCCGCGGTGTCCACCCAGGTCGCATAAGTGTCGGCGATTTGGCGGGCTGTCGGCGATGCGCCGGGGTTCGCAAGGAGATCCTCGACGATCTCGCGGAGCTGATTCTCGGTCTTGTCGCGGACGACGAATACCACCCCGGCCCCGGGACGATCGGGCGCAATCGGAGTGGCCCTGTCCCAACCGCCATTCACATAGGCAAAGAAGTCATCGCCCGGCTTGATCGAGGGGTCCATCGACTTGGGGTCGTAACCCCAGGATCCATACACCGGATTTGCGGGCTGTACGGGTGGCGAGGCTGTTGGTGCCGTGCCGACAACGAATGCGGCGAGCAATAGGCCGGCGAAGCTCATCGGTCAGACCCCCTCATACGCTGATGAGCATCGGTCCGTTGGTGCGTCAACCCGCGGGCAGGGTCAGGCGGGCGAGAAGGCCGCCGAGGTCCTCGCTTCGTTCCAGCTGGACCGAGCCGCCGTAAATCTCCGCAACGTCGCGGACGATGGCGAGTCCCAGGCCGGTCCCGGGCTTGCCGGTCGTGTCGAGCCGTGCGCCGCGAGTGAACAACACCGCGCGCTGTTCGGGAGGGATTCCGGGACCGTCATCCTCGACCAGGATCGCGACCTTGCCGTTCCCGGGCGGCTCGACGGTCACGAATACCCGGCCGCCGCCATATTTGGCGGCGTTCTCGACCAGATTGCCGAGCAGTTCGTCGAGGTCCTGGCGTTCGACCCTGACCTGTGCCGACTTGTCGCCCGCGATGTCGACCGTGACATTGTCGTAAAGGGTGGTGACCGCCCGTTCCACGGCCTGGACGCTGGTCCAGACCGTTGCCCTGGCCTGGGCCGATGCGCGGCGCCCGATTGCCCTGGCTCGCGCCAGGTGATGGTCGACCTGGCGGCGCATCGCCGCCGCCTCGCGGATGACGGTGCGATCCAGGTCGTCGCTATGGGCGGTCGCGGCATTGGTGATGACGGTGAGGGGGGTTTTAAGGGCATGGGCGAGGTTGCCAGCGTGGCGGCGCGCTTCCTCGGCCTGCGCCTCGCTATGGGCCAGCAACTCGTTGATCTCATCGACCAGCGGGCTCACCTCGCGCGGGAAGTCTTCCGCGATGCGCGTCTGGCTGCCCGATCGGATGGCGACCACCTCGCGCCGAACCCGGCGCAGCGGCCACAATCCGTAAAATGCCTGAAGCGCGGCGAGGACCAACAGTCCCAGGCCGAGGGCGAGGAAGCTTCGGACGAGCGTCGAGCGGAGCTCGCGGATCTGCCCGTCAATCGCATCGCGCGACTGGGCGACCTGGAACCGCCAGCGAACGCTGCTCCCGGGCAGGATCACATCGCGTTCGAGAATCCGGAGCGGCTCGCCTTCGAATTCGAGGCTGTTCCGCTTGTGAAGCTCGACGTCCTGGTGATCGCCGTCGGCCTTTAGGCGCCGGTCCCACAGCGACCTGGACGGGAATGTCTCGTGCCCCTTGCCGCTGATCTGGAAATAGGCGCCGGAATAGGGCTCGAGGAACCGCTGGTCGGCCGGAGGCCGGCTGAAGCGAACCTCTCCGGTCGGGTCGATTTCCGACGCCGCGATCATGGCGTTCAGCACATATTCGAGCTGCTGGTCGAAATTGTCGACGATCGAGCGGGTCAGCACCCGGTCGAGCGCATAGCCGCCGATCAGGAGGAGCACGCCGATCCACAATGCCGCGACGCCGATCATGCGCCGCGTGAGCGATCCGCCGCGGTGTTCCCTGACCTTCACCGCCTCCGCCTGGGGGGCGGCTTCGTTCAAGCGCCCGGGTCCTCGAGGCTGTAGCCGAGGCCGCGGATGGTCGTGATCACATCGGCACCCAGTTTCTTGCGGATTCGCGTGACGAACACCTCGATCGTGTTGGAATCGCGGTCGAAATCCTGGTCGTAGATATGTTCGATCAATTCGGTGCGGCTGACGACCTTGCCCTTGTGGTGCATCAGGTAGGAGAGGAGCTTATATTCCTGCGCCGTGAGCTTCACCGGCTCGCCGCCCTTGCTGACCTTGCCCGAACGCGTGTCGAGACGGATGTCGCCGGCGGTCAGTTCGCTCGACGCGTTGCCCGACGCGCGGCGGATGAGGGCCCGCAGCCTCGCGATCAGCTCTTCGGTCTGAAACGGCTTGGCGAGATAGTCGTCGGCGCCGGCATCGAGGCCCGCGACCTTGTCCGACCAACTGTCGCGCGCGGTCAGGACCAGGACGGGCATTTTCCGCCCTTCCTTGCGCCAGCGGTCAAGCACGGTCAGCCCGTCGATCTCGGGAAGGCCAAGGTCGAGAACCACCGCGTCATATTGTTCGGTAGCGCCCAGATAATGGCCGTCCTCGCCGTCGGTGGCCAGGTCGACGGCATAGCCCGCGCCCTCCAGCGTGGAGCGAAGCTGCCGGCCCAGGTTGGGCTCGTCCTCGACGATCAGAACGCGCATCAAATCATCCCCAGAAATTTCGTTCGCTTCCTCAAACACCCGCGAAGCTGAACGGTTGCTTGGGCGGAACGAAGCTGAGGTGTCAATCGCGGCAACGAAAAAGCGCTAGTCGCCCGACTTGCGGACGATGCGGCCGGTGCGGGGGTCGACGTCGACCCAGATGACCTTGCCGTTCTCCATGAACTTCATACGAAGGTTGCGGCCGCGAAGCTCGGGGCCGAGATAGTCGGCGCCGCCCATGCGCGGGAGGACGCGCCGCTCGATCTGCGGCAGGGGCATCGCCCGCCCTTCCTGCGTCGCGCGGAAGGCGCGATCCTGGTCGCGGGGCCGGTCGTTCGAGGCAAGGCGCGTCTCCTCCGCCGGACGCAAGGCGAGCGCGGGCGTGGCCGCGGCGAGCGCGCATGCAGTCAGGAGAAGGGTACGATACAGGCGCATTGGCTAATCTCTCTTAGACGCCTCATGTAAATTCAAGCCATTGAACGAGCTATGAATGTCCCCGTTGTGCGCTGTTCAGCCTCATCACCCCGTGACAGGCCGGCCGATGCTACGCTAGGCGCGCCTCGATGGCACCCCCAATCTTATCCTACGAGGACCTCGGCCTGATCCAGGGCGAAGGCTGGCTGTTCCGGAACCTCGACGTCCATATCGGCCCGCGCGACCGGCTGGCGCTGATCGGGCGGAACGGGGCGGGAAAGACGACGTTGCTCAAATGCCTCGCCGGCCTGATCGAGACCGATGAGGGGACGCGGAAAATTGTCCCCGGCACGCGCGTCGTATTGCTTGAGCAAGATCCGGTGATGACGGGCCATTCGACGCTGGAGGATTGGGTGCTTTCGGGCGAAGGCGCGCCTGCGGCCCATGAGGCCGCAGCCATCGCCGACCAGATCGGTATCGACCTTTCGCGGCCGACCGCGACGGCAAGCGGCGGCGAGCGGCGGCGGGCGGCAATTGCCCGTGCCTTGGCGCAGGAACCCGACCTGCTCCTGCTCGACGAACCGACCAATCACCTCGACCTAGGCGCGATCGACTGGCTCGAGGATTGGCTGAACCGGTTCAAGGGCGCCTTCATCGTGATCAGCCACGACCGCACCTTCCTGACCCGCCTGACGAAGAGCTGCATCTGGCTCGATCGCGGCTCGCTTCGCCGGGCGGAAATCGGCTTCGGCGGGTTCGAGGCATGGACCGAGAAGGTCTATGAGGAGGAACAGCGCGCCGCCGAAAAGCTCGATGCGAAGCTGGCGATCGAGCTTCATTGGCTGCAGCGCGGAGTGACCGCACGGCGCCGCCGCAACCAGGGGCGACTTGCCAAGCTCAACGATATGCGTGCGCAGAGGGCGGCCATGCTGGGGCCTGCCGGCTCGGCGAAGCTTGGGCTGGTCAAAGACGAGGTGAAGACCAAGACGGTGATCGACGCCGAGAATGTCTCGAAATCATTCCCCACCACCGTTCGCCCTGAGCCTGTCGAAGGGCTGCCCTTCTCGTCGGCCAAGGCAAAACAGGACAGTCCTTCGGCAAGCTCAGGACGAACGGATGATAAAAGGGTTATCATCAAGGATTTCACGCTCCGCATCCAGCGTGGTGATCGGATCGGACTGGTCGGCGCGAATGGCACCGGCAAGACGACTCTGCTCAAGTTG
>Ga0307414_10001832_pt1 | contig 10988 bp, 6 predicted proteins | sample DK1Ometagenome_FD_203804 | JGI IMG/M metagenome (GOLD analysis project Ga0307414, IMG submission 203804) | Maize rhizosphere microbial communities from greenhouse at UC Davis, California, United States - DK15-O-3 | ecosystem: Host-associated > Plants > Roots > Rhizosphere > Soil | place: USA...
CCCCATCGTCAGCTCCGCGCTTCAACACGGAAACTCATGAATCAGACATCTGTCACTTTGGGAATCCTGAATGTCGATCCGGCCTAATAAAGCGAAGGACGGGCGGCGCCCCCGCCGCCCGTCCTTCGCATTGCATATTCAGACGGAGTTTAGAGACCGTTGGGCGCCTTTGACGTCGTGTCCAGAAAGACCCTCACAAGCGGAAATTGCGATTAGCAGCCTCGCGGCCGGCATGCGCGCAATAGGCCGATCGCCAACGTAGCTGCCGTTCATGACGCCTCGCTCGAATGCCGAAACCGGCCATTCGTAATGGTGAGAACCTCTAGCTGAATTTGCCGCCGTAGCTTTCGCTTATGGGAATAGATGCGTGACCTCTGCGTCAGGCAGGAGAGCGCCAATCAGTAGGGAACGGTGACAGCTTTCCGGGTTACGTTCATAACAAAGCAAAGCGGTGGGCATCTCGTTTACGAGGTCATATAACTGCGCTCCTTGCGCAATTGCTTCGGGCAATTCCAGCTGACCAGCATATACCTCGGCCAAGCGAGTATGATCGCCTTTTCTCGCGGCTTCGCGGCCTGCAGGAGGCGTGCCGAGAGCCTTCACGCCAACATAGGCAATATCAGCCTCTCGCAACCCGGCTGCTAAAATATTCTTCGAAAAGCCAGGTCGGCGGGAAAGCGGAACTGCGCGAACGTCAGCGACGCACTTTACCCCGGCACTAAGCAAAGCGGTTACGAATTCCGCCTGCGTCGCCCCCTCATATCCAATCGAAAATATCCTCATGTTCTGAAGATAGGAAGCTGGGCGCTTATAGCTATAGTAAGCCCTAAGATGGTCGCCTCCCGCCAACAAACCCGACATTTGACCGCTCGAAACGACTCCCTAAAACCTGCCCTTTGTTCATCTGGTTATCATGCCATAGTGATCGACCGACCTCGGGTCTTTGCTGCCCTTCAAGCGAGCCGCCGCGAATGACGGCTATTTGGCTAACAGCCGCCATTCGAAATTGATGCCAAGCGCGTCTTTCAGTGCGCGAGCGTTGGGCTTATGGCCGCCCACTTCTTTCCGTCGTGGAATCGAGGCGGACGGGCCGATCAAATCTCGCTACTGGCGGGAGATCGCAGTGACGATCGCCTGCTCGACCGGCGAATAGTCTCCGTCCTGCCGATGCAAAGAGAGGGGCTCGCGCGGCATCAACGGTGGTTGGGCCATGAACCGTGGCGCTGTTCCCAGATGCCGTTGCGCAGCGTGCACGAGAAACGGATGGCATAGATACACCGTGCCAGCTTTGCCCAGCGCCAGTTCCTCGTGCCTATCCGCCGAGCTAGCGAAGCCATCGGCGGCAAGGTCGCGAAGGGTCAGGCCAGCTTCGCCCGCGGGAGCGAGTTGCTTGGCGATATCAATATGGGAGCCGACGCGGATGCGGGTCGGTGCATCATCAACACTCACATCTGAGAACAGGAACAGCATTAACAGGGCTCGGCCCTTGCTGCTAACATTGGCGCGCCATTCCAGGAAGTCCGGGTGCTCGTATCCGAAACTAACATCTATGTGCCAGCCATCGTCGCCGGCGTCCTCTTCAGACGGAAAGCGGACTGGAAAGGTGCCAAGACTGTCGCGAGGACACCAGCGGCCAGCTCCGACGAGCTGATCGAATGCCCTGCGCAGCTTCTGTGTATTTGCTGCCTCCCGGAAAGGAGCTTGGCCGAACTGGTCAAGACGCACGACTGGTCGGGTCCAGGATGAACCGTTTTGGGGGTCGCAACCGGTAGCTTTCCACAAGATAGCGCGCGCTTGCTCCGCGGTATGTTCGCTAAAGGCCTCATCGATACGGACGAAGCCTTCGCGCATGAATGCGGCAATGTCATCTGCGCTCAGCGCAGTATTTGATTGGTTTTGCATAAAGTCTCTCAAAAGGGCGTGGGTCATCGGGCGGCAACGCCGCCGAGTCAGCCGAAACCGGCCCGCTTAGATCAGCGGAAAGGCGGACGCGCGATTGAGAGTGATGAATTTCATACGTCCATCATAATGCAATGTGCAGCTGTCGCAACTACGGACTGGCAGGCTTCACGACGCCCGAACGTCGGCTCATGTCACGTCTAGACGCTCATCCCATTACTGGCAGTGGTCGTGAGTTGGTCGGCAGCTGCCGTAACTTAGCTTCATCACTCTCTGGCGCCCACGTCACAGGCTGAGTTTTTCGGTTCGCAAAGGAGCGCTGCTCGGCCATTTCATCAATCTGTCACAGCCGCCGGTCCATAGGGCCGGCTCGATGGTGGATAGACATGATGTTATCGCCCGTTGGGTCGCGCGCGAGATCCTGCCTCATGAAGGGCGGGTGAGGGCGGCGCTTGCCCGGCGATGGCGCGGCGTGGTCGACGTGGAGGATGTCCTCCACGAAGCCTATTGCCGCTTGTCCTCTCTCCCATCGATTGACCATATCGAGCAGCCGGTCTCCTACTTCCATCGCACGGCCCATGCAGCCGCTGTCGACCTGGTTCGGCGAACAAAATCAAAAAATGTCGTCCTGATGACGGAAACTGAATGGTTCGACGTCGTAGATGAGGAGCCACTCGCAGATCGTGTGTTGCAAGCGCGGGAGGATTTGGGACGAGTGCAGGCCTTGCTGGCAACGCTTTCAGAAACGTGCCGCAAAGTCATCGAATTGCGGCGGCTGGAAGGCCTCTCTCAAAGAGAGACCGCAAAGCGGCTCGGCGTGAGTGAACATGTTGTTGAAAACCACATGGTGCGTGGATTGAAAAAGATGCTCAAGGCCATGACCGATGAGGACGCTGCGGCTGACAGGACGACCGGGATGGACGCCGTGGCGGAAGCTGGACCGACAGAACAGAAAGTGAGAGAGGTTGCACGGATTGGTAAGCCCCGGCCCTACTGAAAGCAGAAACGATCAGGCAGCCCATTGGGCCGTGCGGGCCGCCTCCGGTGACATATCGGCGGCGGATCGCGTGGCACTGGATGCGTGGCTCGCCGCCGATCGTCGCAACAGGGGCGCATATCTGCGTTGCTGCGCTGGCATGCATGCGCTTGGTGAGCTTGGGGCCAGCACAAGCGAGGGCGCACGTCTGGAGCATGAGGTGTTCGCCCCCACTTGCCCGCCCGCCCGCCTGGCTGCTTCCAACGATGATGAGCAGGCGCATGACGCGCCATCGCGCCGCGCGCCGGGCTGGCTGCGCGGATCGCTCCTTGGCGGCGCCACCTTGGCTGCCTCTTTCGCGATCGTCGCGCAAACGGGCCTGTTCAACGCCGGCGCTCCAATGTCCCCAGCCGCAGAACGCCATGTCGCTGCCGCTCGGATACTCAAGCTGCAGGATGGATCCGTCGCGCACCTTCGCCCCGGCGCAGATATCGAGTTCGACATGACCGCTAAAGTCCGCAAGATCACGCTGATCAGGGGCCAAGCCACCTTCGATGTGGCCAAGGATGCATCCCGGCCCTTCGTCGTGCGATCGGGCGATGTCTATGCGCAAGCGACCGGCACGGTTTACGCCGTCAACCGCATCGGTGCGACGGGCGGCGCGGTTCATGTGACGGAGGGCAGCGTGCTCGTTTGGGCGCGCGACGAGCGGGATCAAGCCGTATTGCTCCACCCGGGTGGCAAGCTATCGCTTGATCCCGGCCCGAGGCCTGCCTTCACCCGCGCGCCTGCGCCGCGAGCGGCCCCCGATCCCGTCATTGCGCAAATCTCGCTCGATAACACGCCAATCGCTGTTGCCGTTGAGCGGTTCAATCGCGTGAACCAGACCCAGATCGTCATTACCGATCCGGCGATCGGCGATATCAAGATCGTCGGGCTTTTCCGGGCCAATGAGCCAGACCGCTTCGCCCGCGCTGCTGCTGCTGTCGCTGGCGCAGCGATGGAGCATGACAAAGCCAGCCATGTCATAAAATTGAAGTAAAAGTTCCGCCGAGAATTAATATAATGCGTAGCGACGGAATATTCGTTTGAAGAAGTCATCCTGTTTGTAAGTCATAAACATCAGGGGTTAGACATGCTTCTTCCATTTTCGCGCGCCTCCGTCTCGATTGTCGCCGTCGCTGCTGCGACAATCTTGCCTTCGCAAGTGCAGGCGCAGACGCAGATGCGGCAATTCGATCTGCCCGCGCAGTCCGCAGCGAACGGCGCCAAGGAATTTGCACGGCAGGCCGGCATCCAGATCATCGTTGCGGGGCGCCATGCCGAGGGTCGCACGACCAATGCGGTGAAGGGCGGCATCGAAACCCGTGTGGCGCTCGAGAGGCTGGTCGCCGGCACGGGCCTGACTGTCCGCTCCTTCGATGGAGAGGTTGCCATTCTGGTCGGGGAGGAGGGCCAGGATGGGGCGGCGCTGGTGGTGACCGGCTCGCGCATCGTGCGCGATGGCTATGAAGCGCCGACGCCGCTCACCGTGCTTGGCCGTGAAGAGATTGAACGCTCCGCACAGATTAATCTTGCCGAGCAGATCAGCCGTTTGCCAGCGCTCGCAGGCAGCAACAATCCGCGCAACACGGCAAGCAATATCAGCGGCGGCTTCATGGGCATCAGCACCTTGAACCTGCGCAATCTCGGCGCCACCCGCACGCTCGTGCTGCTGGATAGCCAGCGTCTACCTGCGGCTTCGCTGAACGGTCTTGTCGATGCCAATTCCATTCCGGCCGGGCTGGTGAAGCGCGTTGACATCGTGACCGGAGGCGCATCGGCCGCATGGGGATCGGACGCTGTGGCAGGCGTGGTCAATTATGTGCTCGACAAGGATTTCGTCGGCGTCAGAGGCGAGGTGCAGGGCGGCGTCACTACGTATGGCGACGACCGGAATTACAAAATTTCTCTGAGCGCAGGCGCGGATTTTGCCGATGGTCGCGGGCATTTCCTCGTGAGCGGAGAAAATTGGTATAGCAAAGGCATCGAAGGCATGCCGCGCGACTGGTATCGCGGTCGCAAGACGCTGGTGAACCCAAGCTACACGGCCACCAACGGTCAGCCCTATTATCTGGTGCGGGACAATGTCGGCTACACAACCGTGGCGCCCGGCGCGATCGTCACGACCGGGCCTCTACAGGGCCTCTATTTTGGCGAGGGCGGCACCCCTGCTCAGCTCAATTACGGATCGACCGTCAGCAACCCCTTCATGGTCGGCGGTGACTGGCGCTATACCGATTTCGGAAATGGCCCCCAGAACCTCGATCCTGAAGTCTCTCACAGGAGCGTCTTCACGCGACTGAGCTATGATGTCGCCGATGCCGTGACTTTGTTCGGTGAGTTCTCATTCGTCGAGGCAAAGACGAAGACGACGGGCACACCGATGTTCAACTTTGGCGGCCTCATCATTCAGCGTGACAATGCATTTCTGCCCGCCGAAGTGGGCCAGGCAATGGACGCTGGGAGGGTCACGACGCTCAACGTCGGAACTTGGAATTCGGCCATCGGCGGCATCGTGACGGAAACCCGCCATGACCTTTATCGCTATGCTATTGGCGCGGAAGGCAGCTTCAGCGGGCTTGGCACGCAGTGGGACTGGATCGTGCGGGGCAACCGCAACATCAGCAAATTCTACAACGGCACCCATATTCCAATCACCGCCAATTACACAAAGGCGCGTGATGCCGTGCGCAACAGCAGCGGCGCCATCGTCTGCCGGTCCACCCTGACCGATCCAACAAACGGCTGCGTCCCGCTCAATATTCTGGGCACCGGCGTCGCATCGCAGGCCGCGCTCGATTATGTGATGGGCCACAGCTACCTCAATGCCCAGATCACGCAGGATGTCGTCTCCGCCACGGTCCGGGGCGAGCCCTTCGCCACCTGGGCCGGCCCTGTGTCCATGGCATTCGGCGTTGAACATCGTCGGGAAGCAGAAAAAGGCGAAAGCGATGCGCTCTCGCTCGTGAACAGCTATTGGGCTGGCAATTACAAACCGATCACCGGCTCCTACACCGTCAACGAAGCCTTCCTGGAGATCGTCGCGCCATTGGCCAAGGATATGGCATGGGCGAAATCGCTGGACCTCAACGCCGCCGTCCGCGCGACGGATTACAGCACATCGGGCTATGTCACCACGTGGAAGGTCGGCCTCACCTGGGCGCCGATCGACGATATCCGCTTCCGCGCAACCCGTTCACGCGACATCAGAGCGGGCAATCTCTCCGAGTTATTCCAGGCCGGGCAAACCAACACGACGACGCTCGTCGACCCCTTCAAGAATGATAGCGCCTACACGGTCTACCAGACTACGGTCGGTAATCCCACGGTGAGTCCGGAAAAGGCGGACACGCTCAATCTAGGTGTGGTATTTCAACCCACATTCCTGCCCGGTTTCTCCGCCTCGGTGGATTATTTCGACATTGTCGTGAAGGACGCCATCACTACGCTGGCGGCCAGCACGATTGTCGACCAATGCTATCAGGGAAACAGCGCGATCTGCGACTTGATCGAGCGCGATGCGGACGGCTTCATGACCGAAGTGTTCCGCCGCCCCATCAACCTCAGCCGCCAGGCGGTGCGCGGGCTGGACTTTGAGGCGGGCTACCGGATTCCGTTGGAGGCCGTCTCCGCCTCATGGGGCCCGGGCAAACTGAGCGTCCGCATGCTGGCGACGCACTATCTGGAGAGCAGTCTGGATGACGGCATCTCGTCAAAGACGTCCGATCTTGGCGTCAACACGGCTACGCCCACCTGGCGCTATCTGGGTGAAATCGCATTCGAAAAGGGGCCGCTCTCCCTCTCCGTCACCGGCAGAGGCTTTAGCGATGGCAAGCTGAGTGCATCCTGGATCGAGTGCACCACCAGCTGCCCGACCTCCACCGTCGCCAACCGCACGGTCGATAACAACCATGTCGATGGCGCCTTCTATGTCGATCTGGGTGCCAGCTATCGTCTGTCGGATGGCGTGAAGCTCTATGTCGCGGTGGATAATGTCGCGAACAAGGCGCCTGCGCCCTACGCATCGGCGGGAACCGGCATTGGCAGTGCGCAGATTGGCGTTTCCCAGACCTATTATGACGTGATTGGACGCTCTTTCCGCGCCGGCGCGCGGTTCCAGTTCTGAGGAATCTGACTCGAGGGAGAATGAAATGACCATCGCAGGCCAGGCCTTCCGCACTGTCACCCCTCTGTTCATGCTGGCCGCGCCTGTGGCTGGTCAGCCGGTGGATGGCAATGCGGGCGCATGGTCGCGATGGAATGTGCCGCAGGCTGTGCAGGATGTGAAAATCTTGCCGGTCTGCACCGGCCCCTATCAGATATCATCGGGCGATCTGAATGGGGATGGCCAGCCGGACCTTGTCATCCCCTGCCGGGGAACCCTGCTCTCCCCAAAGCTTGCACGCCCGGCCAATGACCAGCTGACCGTCTATCTGCACCCCGGCAAGGCTGGCGGGCAATGGGAGAGGAAGGATTTCTCGGTCGGCTTTGGCCCCTATCATTCCACGATCGGGGACCTTGATGGGGATGGGCTGCCCGATCTGGTCGTCCCGAACTATCAGGCCAATGACGGGCGCGACCTCGCTATCCTCTATGGCGACGAGAACAGAAAAAAGACGCTCTTTGCGCCGACGACCTTCCTGTCTTTCGACGATAGCGATCTGGTGAATGAATATGGCTTGGATGCGCAAGGAGAGCCCCGCTACCCGACGCCCGGCCTCACCAGCGCCGTCATCGCCGATGTGAATGGCGATGGAAGACCGGACATTGTGACGGTCTCTTATCAGTCCAACAAATTCTATGTTCTGCTGAATGAGGGAAAGCGCAAATTCCGCACCCTTCGCTATCCTCATCAGGCGCCGCCTTATGATCAGATGCTGGGTGGCCCCCGCGATGTCGCTACCGCCGATTTTGATCGAGACGGCATCCTCGACCTTGCCTTCTCCATGTATGAATCAAACCTCATCGAGGTGTGGCGGGGTGACGGCAAGGGCGGCTTCGCGCCATGGCGCCGCAACCCATCGTTCGGGCGCATCCCCTATCATCTCAAGGCGGGCGATGTTGATGGTGATGGGCGCGCCGATATCGTCGTGGGCAATCGCAGCACGAGCGACAATGTCGTCCTCCTGCGCAATGGCCCGGATCGCTTTGCCTATGAAGGGTCCTTCATGCCGCAGACCGCCAAAAATGCCGAGGTGACGGCGGACGAAATCCGCGACGTGATGCTGGCGGATATCGACAAGGATGGCAGGCTGGACCTGATCGCTGCGGCGCGAGAATCCGGCAAGCTCATCTTCTGGCGCGGGACCGGCGAACGCGGCTTCAACCGGGCCTTTACCGATCGCCGCGTCGCAGAATTCCCGCGCAAGGGGCCTCGCGGCATCGCTATGCTGCCAGATGCGGTGGCGGTGATATTCTATGATAGCAGTGAGGTTGGGATACTCCCTCTGCCGCCGAAGAAATAACGGATACCAACGTCGTCCTGAAGCCTGACGAACCGCGATCAAAAATCCAGTGCGATGGTACCGGCAGCACCAAGTCCTGCCGCTTACGCCAAAGAAGCTACCATTGGTAGGATCCCTCACAGTGACCATTACGAGAACAAGATAAAACAAGCAGTCGTGACCGCTGTCGCCAACATAGCAGTCGTTCATAATTGTCTGCGCACTCATCATGCCGGTCTATGCTGTTCCAGGCGGTGGCTAGGTACGCTCGTGATCGGTTAAACCGCACACAACACCCTCGCGTCGCCAAATTTTGGCAGATCTCGACGCCGATTTGGCGTTCCGCAGGCCCGAGATCGATGGGGCTGTCCAACTATGGTAATGTGGATCACCAATTGATCGATACCAGGCGCTGTTGCAAGATCAGCAGCGCCGCTGAAGGCATCTTGACCAGTCCATGATGAAGTGCGCGGACATTCAGCCAGCCGTCAAGGCTGACTATAAGGAGGCGCCAAGATGAGCGCGGGAGCATAATGCCCACGGCGAAGCGTCCGGCGGGACGCAAGCGGGTTCAATGGCCAGCGTGGAGGCGATGGAGAAGCCCCGCTCGCTCGCCATGACGTGCCGGACGGAGCGCGTTGAACCGGATGCGGCTCCTGCCACATCCGGTTCCGTTTAGTTCAGCTCAGAAGCTGGCAGACAGCACTGCGCGCGCAGCGTGGGACTGACCCTGATCGGCGATGCTGCCCGTGTAGGTCACGCTCAGGCCAAGGCCGCGAGCAGGCGTCCAATGCACCCCTGCGTCCAGCAGTGCCGCGTCGCGCGCCAGCGGCACGCCCTCAATCCGAAAGTCGGGGCCGCCCGCTGCGAAGGCGAGATCCGAAACGACCGTTTGTCGGGTAAGCGCATGCTGCCAGCCGAGTTTCGCACCGATGCTGACCGGCGAGCCGATATTGAGCGGCACGCTCGCCTTGAGCCCGACAGTCGACCAGACGCGGCGACGCTCCTTCTCTTCGCCGGACAGGGCAAAGGAACCGCCAGCCTCAGTGAAGGCATCATTCTTCAGCCAGATGGCATTGACGCCGACGAACGGCTCGACCGTGCCTATGCCGAGAGGCATGGCGCTGCCTGCCTCACCGAAAGCCTGGATCGCGCGGCCACCATATTTGGCGGTAAGTGTTTGAGAGAGGCTTCCGACTTGCGCCGTCCGCCGTGTTTTAAAGTCATAGTCACTGTAGCTAGCGCCCAGCCGCAGAGCGAGCGGGCCCAACTCCCCGCCAGCGTAAATGGCGCCGCTGATTACTTCAAGATCGGAGCGCGACTGGCGCGCACCGAGCGTAGTATCGCCATTGCTGTACCCGCCAGACACGCCGACGCGCACGCCGCTCATCGCAGTCTCCAGACCCACCTGAAAACCATAGGCATCACTCGACACATCTGCCGTGTTTTGGTTTCCATCAATCTGGTTCCAGGCGCGATTGGCATCCGCCCACAGCGTGAGGCCTTCCCCGGCCGGCAGCGCCATGCGCGTGAGCAGGGCCCGACGCATCTCATCCACCTGCTGGGCCGCCACAGTGAGCGTGGAGGCATGGATTTCGCCTGAGAGACTGTCGAACGCAGCCTGCGCGCCCAAAGCCGTTTGGCCGACCAGCTCATAATAGACCGGCGTGTTGACCCCGAAGCCGGCGCCAAATGCTGCGGCCGTGGCACGCTGGTTTGTCGTGGCGGCGACGTCAACGAACTGGACGTCGTTGCGCGTCAGCGTCAACATCACAGCGTTGGCGCCATAAGAGAGGTTAGGCAGCAGGAAGGCCAGATTGCTAGTCACGTTCTGGAACTTGCCAACAACGCCGCCGCCAGCCGTGAGAATCTGATAGCTTGTCTGCGGGCCATAATCGCCGTTGGCTGCCAGCACCTGCACGGTGCCGCCCTCCAGCGTCGCTACGCCCGATGCGGCCACACGATCGCTCGCGCCGGATGCATCAACCTCGACCTCAAAGATCGATCCCCGCTCAAACAGTACGGTCGTCGCCGCGCGCAGCTGACCGATGGAATTGCCAGGAGCTGCCGTGGCGTTGGTACGAACGATCAAGCCGCCAACAGTACCGTTGCCGCCAATCGAACCGCCGCTTTCAACGATCACGCCGGAATTGACGATCGAACCGTTCACGGCCAACCGACCCTGCTCGACGATCGTTGCGCCGGAATAAGTGCTGGCGCCAGTAAGGTTCAGCCCGCCTTCGCCCGTCTTGACGAAGCTGCCTGTGCCCGACACGGCGCCGCCGAAGTTGCCATTCGTGCTCTGATCCATCACCAGAGTTCCGGCATTGACGACATTGCCGCCGCCAATGCTCGTGCTGCTGCCCTGAAGCGTGCCAGCCGTGATGGTCGTGCCACCCGTGTAGCTATTCGCGCCGGTCAGGATCAGTGTGCCGCTGCCCGTCTTCACGAAGTTTCCCGTGCCCGACACCGCGCCGCCGAAGCTGCCATTCGTGCTCTGATCCATCACCAGCGTGCCGGCATTGACGACATTGCCGCCGCCAATGCTCGTGCTGCTGCCCTGAAGCGTGCCAGCCGAGATGGTCGTGCCACCCGTGTAGCTGTTCGCGCCGGTCAGGATCAGTGTG
>Ga0307414_10001835_pt1 | contig 10977 bp, 13 predicted proteins | sample DK1Ometagenome_FD_203804 | JGI IMG/M metagenome (GOLD analysis project Ga0307414, IMG submission 203804) | Maize rhizosphere microbial communities from greenhouse at UC Davis, California, United States - DK15-O-3 | ecosystem: Host-associated > Plants > Roots > Rhizosphere > Soil | place: USA...
TTGGTTTCCAGTCTGTATTTTAGCTGCAGCTCGGTAGGCGGTTTGGTGGTCACACCAATTTCACGCGATATGTTTTTACCGTTCAGCATATAGTAAACAACATTGCCTAGTTTACCCCTGTGATTACCGCCAGGGCCGTTTTCTGTAACCGCCATAATTCATTTCCCTTTATAAAAACAAAAGCCTGTACCACAGGCCTGTTACTAAAGAGAACACTTAAATTGCAGCATTGTTTTGAATAATCTTGATATAATGATTATTTAATATAAGATAAAATCAATAATTGAAATACTATTGGAATACCCTTGGAATAGGGTTGGGATACCCTATTAGGTAATTCAAGGGTATTCCAAGGGTAATCTAACGGTAAGTCAAGGGTATGTTAATTCATGTGTTTATATGTATTTTATCAGTTAATATCAAGTCTTTATTAATAGCTACTTGTTAAGGCACTCAATATTATGGTCAGATGACAAAAAATCCGACACATCTGTTGACTGACTTTCAATTAACTTCAAAGAGTCTTCAGATTTTAATTGGATATTTACGGGATGAAGTTGCTAATCATAGAAGACGAAGAAAGTCTGAGAAGAAGTATTCTGCAGTATCTGACTGCTGAGGGAAACGTCTGTGACATCGCGGTTACTTTCGACAATGCGATTGAAAAGATCAGCATATATGATTATGATTGTATTCTTTTGGATCTGGGTTTACCGGACGGAGAAGGTTTAGAATTACTCAGAAGACTAAAAAAACTAAAAAAGCAGGATGGCGTACTGATCATCTCAGCGAGGGATTCGATAGCACACCGGGTTGAAGGATTGAGCCTCGGGGCAGACGATTACCTGGTCAAACCTTTTCATCTTTCAGAACTTAATGCGAGAATTACAGCCATTGTCCGAAGGAGAAATTTTCAGGGAAATGACCAGCTGATATTCAATGAGATTGAAATTGATGTCATCTCAAAGGAAGTAAAAGTGAATAACAAGCTGACTTATCTGACAAAAAAGGAGTTTGATATTCTTTTATATTTTGTGACCAATAAGTCTAAAGTAATCTCAAAATCAGCTGCCGCGGTACACATTTGGGGTGAAGACGCGGATATGGCAGACAGTTTTGATTTCATCTACACGCACATTAAAAACATCCGGAAGAAACTAACAGATGCGGGGTGTAAAGACTACTTTCACTCCATATATGGCGTTGGCTATAAATTTCAATAAAAATGAAGTTACTTACCGGTTATAACAGGATCTTATTATTTGTGAGCACTATCGGGCTGATTTGCATCGGCTTTCTTTTTTACCGTACCCTGAGCTTTTACCTCAACAAACAAATAGACAACCACCTGGTAGAGGAGTTAATGGAGGTCAGAGATTTTACGCATAGCCGGAATATTACCCCCGCGCCAGATTTGTTTGATGACCTGGTAATAGAATACAAGAAAGTCAAACATGCAGATACGGTTAAAAAATTTGCCGACACCCTATTTTTTAATCCAAAGAAACGCATTCGGGAGGCAGCGAGGTACCTTAGGACCGGAGTAAGCTTTAGGGGTTCAAATTACCAGGTATTGATTTTAACTTCAAAAGTGGAACGGGAAGAGCAGATCGGAAGCATTTTGCTGGTCATCATTTCTCCGGTCCTACTATTATTGCTCGCACTGTTGCTGGTCAACCGGTTTATGACCAGAAAATTGTGGCGTCCGTTCAGGCAGATACTGGACAATCTCAAAACCTTCAACTTAAACCACGACAAGCCATTTGAGGTAATTGACACTCCTGTCCAGGAATTTCGTGAACTGAACCAGGCGATTCTGGACATTTCACTCCGTATCCGGTCGGATTTCCGGGAGGTCCGGCTTTTTACAGAAAATGCGTCGCATGAAATGATGACCCCGCTTGCGGTGATCAATTCAAAACTGGACACCATGCTGCAGTCAGACCGGCTTGGAAAGGAAGAAAGTGAAACGCTGGCTGACCTCTATAAGGCTACCTCCAGGTTAACAAAACTCAACCAGAGTTTACTTCTGTTGGTAAAAATAGACAATGACCTCATTCGTGATACAGAAAATGTTGATGTTTCTGCACTGGTGGTCGAACGGGTGAGTTATTTTCAGGAGCTGATCCAAAACAGGAACTTAAGCCTGATCACAACCCTTAACCCTGTACATCTGGAAACAAACAGGCAATTGTTTGAAATATTGGTCAATAACCTGCTGAGCAATTCGATCAGGCACAATTATGAAAACGGGAATATAGAGATTCAGTTGTCGGAGACGGGTATTGTCTTTAAAAATACGGGAATTGCCAGAGCTCTGGATGCAAATAAGATATTCGATCGTTTTTATAAGGACAGTAACTCTGAGGGTACGGGCCTGGGGTTGTCGATCCTTAAGCAGATCTGTAACCGGCAGCATTTTGGATTCAGCTATATGTATGCAGGTGACCGGCATTGTTTTGAGATCATTTTCAAAAGTGCATTATCATGAGGTCTTTTAGCTGCTAACAAATTTTAACATTCAACTTCATATTGTCTCCAGATTTGAGCCGGATATTGCCTGCGGTTTAGGGGTCTTATTTTAAATATCATGAAACTACTGCTGGTCTCATTTCTCTTTTTACTTACACCTCCAATGACATGGATGGGCAATTTTGACGATGCTTTAAAACAGGCAGCTGAATCTCATAAGCAGATCCTGATCAACTTTTCGGGCTCTGACTGGTGCGGCCCATGTATCCGGCTAAGAAAGGAAATTTTGGAAACCGCCGCTTTTGGGGACTACGCCGGAAGGCATCTGGTACTGGTACGGGCAGATTTCCCGAGGCAGAAGAAAAACAGGCTTTCCGCAGAACAGACCAGGCTCAACGAAGCGCTGGCAGAACGTTACAATCCCGACGGAAAATTTCCCTTAACTGTTCTGACCAGTGAAAACGGTAAAGTGATCAGAACCTGGGAAGGATTTCCGGACGAAAGTCCTGAAGAATTTGTTCAGGAACTCGCAAAGTCTGCGGTAAAATAATCAGGTAATGACCAGCGCGGCATCTTACAGAGAGATTGTAAAGCTGATGGGAAACCGTTTTGAGTTTACGGCAGTCAGTGAGGATAAAGTTACTGCTGAGCTGGCCATTGCGGAAGCTGTTGCTGAGGTCAGAAGGATTGAAGAACTGCTGAGTACATTTAAGGAACACAGCCAGGTCAATGAGATCAACCGCTTTGCCGGGATCAGGCCGGTCAAAGTTGATCAGGAAGTCATTGGATTGGTTCTGCGGTCGCTTAAAATCTCATCCATTACCCAGGGTGCGTTTGATATCACTTACGGATCAATCGACAAAAGCCTGTGGAACTTTGATGTGAACATGAAGGCTTTGCCTGATCAGGCGCTTGCATTAAAGGCAGTGGAACTGATCAACTATGAAAATGTTGTGGTCAGCGTGGAGAATGGCACGATAATGCTAAAGAGAAAAGGGATGCGGATCGGGTTTGGGGGAATTGGAAAAGGCTATGCTGCGGATCGCGCAAAACAGGTCATGACCAGCAGGGGGATACAAAGTGGAATCGTAAATGCAGCCGGGGATCTCGTGACCTGGGGTACGCAGCCCTGCGGAAAGCCCTGGACGATCGGAATTGCAGATCCTGATCAGCAGCGTCAGGCTTTCTCTTCACTGAGCATCAGCAACATGGCCATAGCGACTTCCGGAAACTATGAAAAATATGCGGTAATTGACGGTAAAAAATATTCGCATACCATTGATCCTAAAACTGGCCTTCCGGTTACGGGTATCAAAAGTGTCAGCATTTTGTGTCCAAGTGCTGAACTTGCAGATGCGCTGGCCACTCCGGTCATTGTTATGGGGATAAAGGTTGGGCTGGACCTGATCAACCAGTTGAATAATGTGGCTTGTGTGATCGTGGATGATCACAACCAGATCTATACTTCTAAAAATATTAACATAAAATACCAATGATGAAATTTTTAAATAAAGTGTTGTTGTTGCCGCTGTGTGTTTTGGTCCAGATTGCCTCGCTCGCTTCCTGTACGGCCGTTAAACCCTATCAAAAAAGCAAGCTGAATGATGCGGAGATGAGCCTTTCTTCGAGGAAGGTGCAAAAGTTTGAGCAGAGTTTTCAACTCTACAGAGAAGGTGCCTCCGGGGCCAATGGGGGTAAAAGCGGCGGGGGATGCGGCTGTAATTAATCTGATATCACATGAGAAAGATCTATCTGCATGTCATCATGCTTTTCCTGGGTGTTTTAGGCGCTCAGGGACAAATAAAATCAAAACCTGATCTGGACGGCAGCGGCAATTACCAGAGCCGTAAACTTAAGATCGATGAGATCAACCTGGTCTCAGCTTATTATGGCCAGACCGGCAACAATTCTGCCGTGACCGGAGGTATCGGCACGGAAAAACTGACCGACTTCGCCAATACGATTGACATTCAAATGTCTAAATTCAACAGAATGGGCAAAAAAAATACTTTCCTGTTCGAATTGGGGATTGACCATTACTCTTCTGCATCTTCTGACAAGATAGATCCAAGCACCATCTCTTCTGCTTCAAGTGCAGATACAAGAATTTATCCTTCGTTAAACTGGACGCATTCCAATGAATCTACCGGCAACTCTTTTGGATTTACCGGATCCTATTCAGGTGAATATGACTACCAGTCCATTGGTGCCGGATTCAATCTGACCCGCTTATCAGCAGACAAGAATACCCAGTTTGATTTTAAGCTTCAGGCATTTTTAGATACCTGGACAGTCATACTGCCGGTCGAACTCCGCAGCGGAGGTGACCGTGAATTGAAAAGTGAGGGGACGAGCCCGCGGAATTCATTCAGTTCCTCGTTTTCAATTTCACAGGCCATCAATGAGAAACTTCAGGCCGTCATTGTGGTTGAACCGTCGTTCCAAAAGGGATTGCTGGCCACAAAATACCAGCGCGATTATTTCACAGACGGCTCTTTACTCGCCGAAACATTGCCTGATCAACGGTACAAGCTGCCTGTTTCGGCACGGCTGAATTACTTCGCTACCGATCATATCCTGCTCAGGTCGTTCTACCGTTATTATATGGACAACTGGGGAATCAGGGCACATACCGCAGAACTGGAGGTCCCTGTAAAACTGAATTCTTTCATTTCCATCAGTCCTTTTTACCGGTATAACAAGCAGACAGGGACACGCTATTTTGCAGGGTACGGGCAGCATACTCCAGGTACTACCTATTTTACCAGTGACTACGACCTGTCGAGCTTAAGCAGTGATTTTTACGGTGCAGGAATCAGGCTGGCCCCGCCAGGAGGGGTATTTGGGTGGCACCGGATCAGCATGCTGGAGCTGCGTTATGGTCATTACAGCAGATCGACCGGTCTGGCCTCCAACATCATTTCGTTAAACCTGAAAGTAAAATAGCATGGAACATCCGAGGTGGTTTGACCGGTTTTTTCGGGTGGCCTTAGCTGCTTCGCTGATGTGGCCACCGGTGTTTTGTAATGCCCAGGTGGCTGATACGCTGCCGCAAAAGACTTATTGTCCCAAAGTGGCTTCTTTTGTGCTTCCGGCCGCCTTAATTGGTTACGGCTTGTTCTCTCTGGCGGGGGAAAACCCGGTCAGGAGCCTGGATCTTACAACCAAAAATGAACTCCAGGAGGATCATCCGCTGTTTGCTGCTCACGCAGACAATTATCTCCAATTTGCGCCGGCCGCCATTGCTTTTGGTTTGCAGGCAGCAGGGGTCAGAGGTGAACATGAGATAGGTGATGCCGCTGCAATCTATATTATGTCTATCTCAATGATGACGGGGTCGGTAACAGCACTTAAGGACATCACCAAACGGGAAAGGCCTGATCATTCGGTTTTCAATTCGTTCCCCTCGGGGCACACCGCGACCGTGTTTGCTTCAGCAGAATTCCTGAAGCAGGAATATGGTCACCGTTATCCCTGGCTGGGTTATTCAGGATACTTTGTAGCAACGGCAACCGGCGCCTTAAGGATGTACAACAACCGGCATTGGTTTAGTGATGTGGTGGCTGGTGCCGGATTTGGAATCTTATCTACCAAATTCGCCTATCTGCTGTATCCACAGGTACGAAAACTCATGCCCGGAAGGAATAAGTCTGCTTTGAACTTACTGCCGGCGTATCAAAATGGAAAGGCCGGATTTTATTTGAGCGCCACTTTTTAGTGACCAGGCCAAATGCAACTGCTATATCCATATTTCCAGCGCATGTATGTTGGATCGGATATGTACCATAACAAGTTATTGTCTATATCAGGAATCGTTATCACTTTAACATCAAAGTTAGACGATGAGAGTTTTCATTTTATGAGCTGGCTGATCTAACAATATGATCTTCGTCAGATCGCGGCTCTTTTTGAGGAGAAATCAGAAAAACCGATAGGCGGCAGATACTGGTTCCTGTGCAATATCAAAAATAACCGTGATCTGCATCAGCTATTGCTGAACTGGCTTTACTTAAACTTGTGTCATGAAAAAGATAAACATTAAACACGTTCAGAATCTGCATAACGAAGCGTTGCGCGGACTTCAGTTTTACAAGGAAGAAATGAACATCCTCCAGGGTAGACTGGAAGAGATCACAAAAGACAATACCCATATCGAGGTAATGAAGAATGTAGAACATTTCCAGAACCAGCTCATTATTCAGCGGAACAATATGGATGAACTGCGCCATACTATAAATGAGCATCTCAGGCTGATCACGCACCAATTAGAAAAGACCAGTTATTTCGTATCCGAAAATGCCGATGAAGCGCAGACCAAACTCTATGAACGATATCTTTCTTTGGAACAAAGTATTAATGAGCTTCGGCATGAATTTAACCGTTTTGCCGCAAAATGGATGTAAAACACATTAAAAAGAATCGTCATGGACTTAACACACCTTCACTTAATCATTACCCATTTACCAATCTTTGGTATCTTTTTGGGCATACTTGTACTCATTTATGGGCTTTATATAAATAGTTCTCAAACATTATTCGCTTCTTATTTAGTATTTTCAGTTGCGTGTTTAGGCGGATTAATCGCCTACGTGACCGGAGAGTCTGCAGAGGAAACAGTGGAACACATTCGGGGAATATCAAAAAGCCTGGTCGAATCTCACGAAGAGTCTGCTGAAGTATCTGTTATCGGATTTGGAATTTTATGGGTAGTTTCCTTTCTCGCCTTGTTTTTTAACAACAAATTAGTGGCTTTTAATAGAAAAATAGCCGTTGTCATATTGGTTTTATCCGTCATTTGTTTTGCTTTGGCTGCCAGGACCGGTTACCTCGGCGGGCAAATCCGCCACACCGAAGTAGGCAGTCCAAATTTGGTACCCTAGTGGAATCTAATGTGCGTGTAATGAATCGGGTCAATCATGGATGTATGGGAAGTTTAAGCGAGTTCTATCCATTATATATACCTTTAATACATGGAAAAACTCGATCAAATTGAAGAGCTCAGGTCATCACCTGAATTAGTTGCTAAATTGTACCAGAACAGTATCAGGAAAAATTTTAAAGCTGGCAGTATTATATTAAATGAGAATTCATACATACGTGCAATTCCGATTGTGATTAAGGGAAGCATGAAAGTCATCCGAACGGAAGAAGATGGCAGGGAGATTTTACTTTACTATATTAAAGCCGGGGAAAGTTGTATCATGTCTTTTTTAGGTGGAATGCATAACGAGACCAGCAAAGTAAAAGCCGAAGTGGAAGAGGATGCGGAAATTCTGTTTCTTCCGATCGATAAGGTCTCCCTTTTTATCAAAGAATATCCTCAATGGCTGGATTATATTTTCCGTTTATACCATAAACGATTCGAAGAACTATTAGAAATAGTAAATGCCATTGCCTTTAAAAAAGTTGACGAACGTTTGCTTAACCTGCTTGGCAAAAAAGCCGAGCTTACTGATAGTAAAACCATTGCCATTACCCACGAGCAACTGGCCAACGAACTTGGTACTGCCCGTGTAGTGGTATCCAGGCTGCTTAAACAATTAGAGGACAACGGCATCGTTGAACTCGGCAGAAACAAAATTATCTTGTGTAACTAAAGTAACTGTATTGCCATTTCGCTTGAGCTACTTTTGAATTATTAAATCAACGCGATGGAAATCACAGGTTATTCGGCTTCAATTCTTATAGGTATTTCACTCGGGCTCATCGGTGGTGGGGGTAGTATACTAACCGTACCCGTACTGGTTTATTTGTTTACTGTAGACACAGTTCTGGCCACTACCTATTCACTCTTTGTGGTCGGCTCAACCAGTCTGGTGGGTTCGGCATCTTATTTCAAAAAAGGATTCATAGATCTGAGTACCGCAATATTATTTGGTTTGCCCTCTATTGCAGCAATTTTTTTCACCCGCCATTATATGCTCCCCGCCATTCCAGAACACATCATATATATGGGCCATTTTGCACTGACAAAGTCCACTTTATTAATGGTATTCTTCGCTTTGCTCATGGTTTTCGCATCCTACGGTATGATCAAAAAAGATAGAGAAGAAAAAATTACTGATCGGCAACCGGCCAGCAATATTTGGATAATTGCGCAAGGCTTGGTCGTTGGAGTGGTGACGGGATTAATTGGCGCGGGTGGCGGCTTTTTGATTATCCCAGCGCTGGTTAAACTTTTAAAACTACCAATAAAAACTGCTGTTGGAACTTCATTACTTATCATTGCTGTAAATTCCTTGACTGGTTTTGTGTTCTCTTTAGGCCAAAATCACATCAATTGGTCTTTTCTTCTCCCTGTTACCCTAATTGCCATAGCCGGCATTTTTATAGGCAGTTATTTATCAACTAAGATAGACAGTAAAAAACTGAAGCCTGCTTTCGGCTGGTTTGTGCTTGTGGCTGGCATTTATATCATAATTAAAGAAATTTTATTAAAATAAATTGATGTACTATTCTGCTTATAATGAGATAATGAAAATAAAAAATATAATGTCAATCATTTTTCTCTGTAACAAAAGTAGCTGTGAGGCCGATTCAGATCATCGAACTTTGAAGTATCAATTGAATAATTGCAAACTTATAAAAATATAACATTATGTTTTTTCAACACGTATACGATAAAAGCCTGGCCCAGGCGAGCTTTCTAATTGGTTGCCAGGCCAAAGGCGAGGCCATTGTAATTGATGCACAACGTGATATGGATATATATCTGAAAATAGCTGCGCAAAATAACCTTAATATCACGCACATTACCGAAACGCATATTCATGCCGATTTCTTAGCGGGGTCAAGAGAACTGGCGGCGGTAACTGGCGCTCAGTTGTATCTATCGGACGAAGGCGGTGCAGACTGGCAATATCAATTTGATCACGTAGGATTAAAACATGGTGATATAATTAAAGTAGGCAATCTTACTTTAGAAGTGCTACACACGCCTGGTCATACGCCCGAAAGCATCAGTTTTTTGTTAACTGACCATCCGGCAACCAGCGAACCTGTAATGATTTTTACCGGAGATTTCGTTTTCGTAGGTGATATTGGTCGTCCTGATTTATTGGAGAAGGCGGCGGGATTGGTAGGCACACAAGAAACAGGTGCAAAACAGATGTACCAGTCTGTTAAACGTTTTGCTGAATTACCTTCATATTTACAGGTCTGGCCGGGTCACGGCGCGGGCTCTGCCTGCGGTAAAACCCTGGGTGCAGTACCAAGCTCAACTGTAGGTTATGAAAAAATTAGGAATTGGGCCTTCCAACACGAAAATGACGAGAATGGATTTGTAGATTATTTGCTGACCGGACAGCCTGAGCCGCCCAAATATTTTGCTATGATGAAACAGCTGAATAAGGTTAATCGCCCATTGTTGGTAGAAATTCCGCAACACCACTTACTTAGCACCACCCAGTTTTCACAAGCCTTCAGCGATGGCATTAAGGTAATTGATACACGTAACAAAATAGATTTCGCAAAAGGATTTATTCCTGGCAGCATCAATATCCAGCACAACAACAGCTTGTCGACCTGGGCTGGGTGGATTATGAATTATCAAGAGCAATTTATCATTGTTGCCAATGCCAGCGAAATGGAAGAAATCACCAGGAAACTAATGCGCATTGGCTTAGATAACATTTATGGTTTCATAAATAATGTCGACGATCTCGGAATTGAACTGCAAACTGCCGATGTTATTAGCCTGGAAAAATTTAAAACTTATTTAGGTAAAGATAATGTTCAGATTGTAGACGTGCGCGGGTTAACAGAATACGAAGACGGGCATATTGACGGTGCAGAACATGTTTTTGTTGGAACCTTGCAAGATAACCTCAATAAAATCAGCAAAGACAAACAAGTGGTAATTCATTGCCAAAGCGGCGACCGTGCAACAATTGCTAATTCTATTTTAAGAAGAAATGGCTTTGATGGTGTCAAGAACTATTATGGCGGCATGAAAGAATGGTTGGCTAACGGAGGTAAAACAATATAGTTATGGAATTTTTTCAACGCTGTTTAGTACGCCGGATAATACAAAATTGATAGCAATAAAGAGCACGCATTCTAATCAATCTATGGATGTTGCACTTTTGTAGCATTCAGAAATAGATCACATCAATATGGTAGAATTTTTAAAACAACCCTGGCCATGGTACGTGGCTGGACCGCTAATAGGTTTAACTGTGCCAGCACTTTTGATTTTAGGCAACAAATCCTTTGGGATCAGCTCTTCATTAAGACATATTTGTGCCTCATGTATTCCGGCAAACATCCCGTTTTTTAAATACGATTGGAAAAAAGAAGCATGGAATTTATTCTTTGTGTTTGGGATATTACTGGGTGGCGCAATTGCGATGGGCTTATTGTCTAATCCTAACCCCATGGAAGTAAATACAAAGTTAGCCACTGAATTGGCAGGCTATGGTATTACCAATTATGATAATTTGATTCCAGCTGATGTAATGAGCTGGCCATCGCTATTTACATTTCGTGGTTTTATATTAATTGTGA
>Ga0307414_10001836_pt1 | contig 10976 bp, 12 predicted proteins | sample DK1Ometagenome_FD_203804 | JGI IMG/M metagenome (GOLD analysis project Ga0307414, IMG submission 203804) | Maize rhizosphere microbial communities from greenhouse at UC Davis, California, United States - DK15-O-3 | ecosystem: Host-associated > Plants > Roots > Rhizosphere > Soil | place: USA...
GGCGACGACAAAACGGGGACGACAGTCGCGCTCGTCGTTCTTTTTGGTCCATTAGGTTTTTTGAAGAAGGGTAAGAACGCCGTCATCAAGCCCGGTACTGAGATCAAAGTCTACGTTGACGAAGAGAAGAAGGTGACCATCAAAAGCTAAACGGATCTCACATGGATCGTTGTAGGGGCGGCACTCCGTGGCCGCCCCTTCTTTATTGCCTACTGCTCGCCATCACTCTCGCTTGGCCGTTGCACTTCTCGCAACTGGGCCACCACGTCGCGCAATCGCAAGGCAAGATCCTCGATAGTTTGCACTCGCTTTCGTGATCGTTCACTCAAATCTTCGCGCAACAAGAGTTGAGCCTGGCCCAGGACGCCGGTAAGTGGATTATTGATCTCGTGGCGAATGCGGGCCACGAGGGCGGCCGTCTCCTCGAGCTTCAGGCGGTATTGGGCAATCTCGTCTTCGTGTTCAGTCATCGACGCTAAGCAGTTGTCGTTGTTTTCGTTAAGGTGTGTGCCGCAAACCGGTACTACGGCGTCCATTGTGCATCTTCCGCGCACCTAAGTTCAAGCATTTAGTTTTTAAATGGGACTTGGTGGACCATGGTTGACAAGCGAGGGTCCGATACGTAAATTCAAATTCCTCTGCTGGGAGGTCGTCCAATGGTAGGACTCCAGACTCTGGATCTGGCTATCGGGGTTCGAGTCCCTGCCTCCCAGCCAAAAGATTTCAATGAATTACGGGCGGCTCAAAAAGTGAGTCGCCCGTTTTGTGAATACGGCTGGATCGATTGCGACTATGAAGACGTTTTGAAGTGGATGGAGTTTTAGGCCGGTTCCTAATACCTTGCTTTCAATTCATTAGACAGGCACGCTGAGTCTCGTAGTCCATCCCTCTAATGCTTGATTTGTGGATGTGGTAGATTGTTCGCTCTCGAATCAATTTCCGCGGAGCGTTCCATGATCAAAGCGAAACTAATCTTTCTCTTATTCTCTCTCTGTTTACTCTGCAATTGCATTATTGAAGTCGACGCACAAACCAAACGCCGTAGAACTCCGAGAAGCTCAGCCGCAGCTATTACCACTCCTTCCGGACTCACTTATCTCATCACAAAAAAAGGAACGGGCCGTCAACCTAAAACAGGTGAAACGGTCGTCGTGCATTACACGGGCATGCTGACCAACGGAGTGACATTTGACACTTCGCGTGAGCGCAACGTGCCTTTTGAATTCAAACTTGGCGAAGGACGAGTGATCAAGGGATACGACGAAGGTTTCTCGAAATTAAGAGCAGGGGATCATGCAATCCTGATAATCCCCGCAAATCTTGCTTACGGATCCAAAGGCGCGGGCGGTGTTATTCCTCCTGATTCGACGTTGATTTTCGTCGTGGAGCTCGTCGACATAAAATCGCAGTCACCTGTGCAATAACACGACGAGCCGATATGGCCGTCACCCGAAAACCTGATCTCTCATAACTCTTCGGCCGCACCGTGATTCTGGAGTATGCTATGGCCATGTGGAAATATATTTTGGCCTCTGCTCTTTTGGTGATCGGGATTGTCGAGATCATTCTGGCGCTAAACCCGAGTCTACGTGAAGCGGTGATGCAGACTAGTCCTGTACGTGTTAAGCGCACTGAATCCCCGATGTTCTTAATAGCCGGAATCTCTGCGTTAGTGATGGGAATCGGAATTTTCTTCTATGGATTATTCTTGTAAGACCGTTGACTAATTTCAACTCGCCCAATCGTGACATAAGCCTCATCTTATTCGGAAGCCCACCTGAGCCAGTTCAACCAGCAACATCAAGCCATTCTTGAAAGCATGCTGCCCTACATTGACAATACCGAGGTAACTCCCGAGACGATTGCGCTGGTGTGCGAAAGTTTGCACGATCGGTTCCATTTTGCAGCACGAGTTACATATCTCAGTCTGATAATATGGCAGTCTCTCAAAATACTTGAGTGATTAATCGCTTGGCCATTTACAGACCTGACGGGACCAGTTAGGACTGTCTCTGATCTTACTTCACCGGGAGAGCAATATTTGGTTCTAAGTGCGACGGAAATGAATCACACTCACAACACAGATGAACTGCCCTGGTGGGAAGCGGAATTGCCCGCTATTCGAGCTAGACAGCATTCTTATCTCAACAGCCGTTTACCTGCTCTTAGCGCAGAACATGAGGATCTCCTGAATGCTACGCTCTTGTCTCTAACCAAATATATTCGTAACAATGCGGAAACACTTCCAAAATCATGGTTTGGACACAGCCCTCCTGAGAACACGGAGGAAGCAAAGCGCTTACACGCTTTGGCCCACTTTACCCTACGCAGAAGAATAGTCGACCTCTTCCGCAAGCGCATGTCCCTGGCTTCTCTCTCAGATCCTCACAACCCGATTGATGTAGCCGATCTCAAGGCCGCTTCTCTGGATAAAAAAATGCTGGTTGCAAAACTCCTCCGAGTCACGATTTCTGCTCTTGACGAAATCAGTCCGGAGGATCGAGACTTGATAGCGCTCATTTCTGAGGACGACGGCATCCGCAAAGCCCTTAACCCGCGCGACCGCCAGCGCCTTCACCGAGCCCGTAAAAAACTCAAAAGAATAATCGCCTCCCAAATGGGCGCGGAACTAGAAGAGCTGCTAAGTAGCTTTTAGTTCGTCACCAAGGAGCTCCTCATGGACGACTTTACTCCCTTCCTGCAAATCGTTCACATCTCGGACTTACACGTAACTGATCCTAAAACGTCAAACGCCGTTGCAGTCCGAAGCTGGATTCGGAATTTGCGAAAGTGGTCACCTGCCCTGGCTGAATACGTTGAGGACGGAGTAGCTCCGCACGATCCCCTGGCAATTGGTCTCTTCAGGGATTTTCTTAAGCAGATCACCATTAACGACCCAAATTGGTCGCAATGTAAGACGTGGCTGGTCGATACCGGGGATCTGACCAGTCTCGGCGACAGCGGCTCACTCGATCTTGGCTCTAACTATCTAAACTCACTGGCTCAGGTCTGTCCTGACGTGGCCTATATTTATGGAAATCACGATGCGTGGCCAGGAACGTTGCCTTTAATTGCCGCCATTTCCGAGTTTGCTAAACAGATACAGTCACTCATCTCTCGACAATTCACGGTGGCGAGCCCACAACTTGCGCTGAGAATTCCTATCCCGCACGGAGGTGGAGAGGTACAACTCTACCTGGTTGATAGTGTCAGGCACGAGCGATTTGTTAACACCCTCGCTTTGGGAGAAGTAGGAGAATCACAGCTCGAAGCTTTTAAGGATCTGGTGAACAAAAATTACTCTTCAAGCCGGCGAGATTTTCGCATTCTTGCAGTTCACCATCCCGTTCATTACCCGCCTCCGCGGCCCAACGTCGGTATGTCCATGAAGAACGATCGTGACGTGGCCAAGGCTCTCGATTCACCCACATCAGGAGGTGCTTATCCACTTGCGCATTTGATCATCAGTGGACATACCCATTCTCTCTATCCTCAACATGGATCGCTGCCGCCGCAACCTTGTTTGTGTGTGCAACCTGATTTGGGAAACGATCAATGCCAATTTGTGGTTGGCACACTGATGCAATTGGACAAGTACAGGAAGCGCGCACAATGGCCTCACCAGTGTGAAGTGCTTCGCCTGTACTATTCACCCACCGATCAATCGGTGTTGTTGTTGGAACGCCTCCTCGTAGCACGAAGAGCGGGCCGAAATTATCCGGGAACAGGGATTGGACCTTATGGCTTTGTAATGCTATCTGAGGAAAACAGCAAGGTGGAAGAAGAGATCACCTTCACCATTAACTAAATGCGTTCATGACCTGGGTTTGCAGAGTCTCGGTCTGCAAACCAGGCGAGGCGACCTTGACTACACACGCGTATCGACGGGGACTTAAAGGTTCAGTGAGATTGTTAATAGCTCGTCGGGCTGTCGCAGTGCTGAAGTAGGGAGCCGCAGGTCTTGGCTTGTCCAGCACTGCATAACCGTTATCGAAATCGACCGGCGAAACTCCTTTATGTTTTTGAAAATGTATTCTGATGGTTTCGACGAGGTGGTCGTATAACGGTCGAGTCATCAACAACACTGGCTTTTCAGGCGCCGAAATCATCGCCAAGTCAAATGGAAGATCTACCAGCAGAGGCTCAGTGAAAAGTTTGACGCGCAAGGTTGCCATGATATTTGCAATATCCTCGCCATTAACTGCAAAGGTAGAGACAGCGTCGGAAAATGCTTCCGGTAACTTAGATTTGGTCATACAAAACCAGTCAACAAACCGCATTAATCCGTTCGGAGTATCTTGAGGGAGCAGATAATCCGACAGCATCAAGACTGAATTCTTCACATGTGCGGTACGTAAACTTTCGAGCCAAATACTAACCAATATTTGTGACAGATCTCGAGCATGCTGATGACATTCCTGCTCGTCTACTGCGGGGAGTTGCTCCCTGAAACTCCTTTGTACCGCTTCGAGAACTTCCTCTTCGTCAAGATTTAAGAGATTCCCTGCATCTTCGGCCAATGTCTGAAGCGCATTCTTCGCCTCCTCTGTCAATACTTCAGCACACGTAGCTGCAGTTTCGCGAAGTAGAGCCTCTTTAACAATAGGAAAAGAAATCTCTTCGGCTAGTTCGCAGAGGTGATCGAAGCGTTCGGCATCACGTTTAACATCCTGTTTCCGATGGATTAAGTGCTCAGGAATGCGAGTGCGGGGCATAGGATCACCTTTCCGAGGCAGAAAGTTTCGATGGCCGCCTCATACCACTGCCTACACTATTAAATCGTGAGATCGCACGAAGTGTGACAGCGAAATAAAAGATATTTCCACGTGGCTGAGGCCCCGCGCTGTTTTTCTAAGATCAACTTAAAGAAACGCCATTATTGCTATCTACGATAGATACAAAACACCTGTTACAAAACTCTCAACAATTGACCCTGCAAGGCTTTACCCGATAAGTGGAGAAATGCCAACGGGCATTGGGAAGACTTCTAATTAATAATCGCTGGTCCCTCGAAAATGTGACATGAAATTTCCAAATACCTGGTGCAAAATATTAGCCAATTATCTTCGCGAGCCATCTATTCGAGGCGCTGACAATGGGTCAAATAAGAGTTGAGCTTCGGCAGCAACCACTCATTGCTCTTTGCCTCGCCGGTTTCGACGATTTGACTGCGCAAATTCTGAATGATGAGTAGTCCTTCTTTTCGGAAACCGCGTCTCATCGCATAAAGGGCAGTCAGATAAACGCTCAGGTTGTCATTGTAATCGCCGAATTCTGTTTGCTTAACCACGGTGCGCCAACCGTTCTCACTGAGAAACAATGGGTTGCTGAAGCGTGTGGTGGCGCCCATCTCCTTCTTCAAGATAGCTACTGTCATGCGGCAATCTCCTCACTTGCGGTACCACCAGCTTTAGATAATGAGTCACTCGGCACGGGAAACAAATCTCTGTTTGCACTTGCTGCTATACCGGAACCCAGGATCCTCAAAAGAAGACCTTCGCGAATACATTCAGTGTATGTAACGCTGTGCCGTATCGCGTCGCTAAGTGCGGCGGCACGCGTTTCGTTGCTGGCCGCCTGGAGTCCGGTCGCAATCGCCGCAAATCTGATGAGTGCCGTTTGTCTCTGTGCGTCTTCACAGTTCACGTGCATATTGCTCCTTTCAATTCTCAGCAGCCGATCGATATTCCCGGGCAGCAGTTGTTCCTTTACAAAGATCGATTGCATGCTGGAGCCGATTAAACTTGATTTGCCAATAGCTCTGCTGCTTGGTATTCGCCTGCGACGAACTCTGCTCCGAGAGTCCTGGATCGACGCAATCACGTGCCGCCGCATGGCATTGTTCGGCGCCTCTATAATCTCGATTCAAGCGCAGCAAGCTATGACCAAGAGATAAATAACATCTCGCCTGCAATCGTTTGTTGTTGGTTTGCAATGCGTGACGCAACCCTTCTTCGGCAGTGGCAAAGGCAAGTATCGCCTGGTTTGAGACCTGGCCATTGTCATTGTCACTCGTCGCCGGTCCTCGTGTTTCAGCCGTTAGAATGATCGACTGATTCTTTCTCGCTTTCCCTATCACAATATGATCTTTTTTCTGGGACCCAAAAAACAAGGCTTTCTCGATTTCGACTTTAGCCCGTTCAAACTCACCTGAAGCTGCATAAAGTAGCCCACGCAAGTTGTGCAGATCGCCTAAGCCGCGATAGTTCCGCTCACGATCCACGTTATAAATCTCTTCGGCCGCTTCGAGATATTCAAACGCTTCCAACCGTCGCTCCAGCACACGCTCAGGGCAGGACGGGTCTTGAGAAAGGGTGCGCGCATGAAGGAAACAAACGTCGGCCATATTGACGTACGTGCGTGCGATGTTGCGGTGTTTGGGATCGGCTCGTTGATACGACCAAACAGCGTCTTCGAAAAAATCCAGCGCTTTGTCATATTGTTCTTCGTCTTTGCACAAGCGGCCGCTGAAAGACAGCGCATTTCCATGGTTCGTGTAGTCGTCGGTCTTCGCAAACACGTCACGGGCATGGTCCAACCGGGATTCAGCTTCTTTTCGATGGGACAAAAGGAGCAGCAACCATCCTTCCAACATTTCGATTGCCGCCTCTCTTTCCAGAATTTTGTTCCGCTTCTTGGCTCGACCGGCATAACCAAGGGCCTTCTCATAAAGCCCAAGCTTCCAATATGCGCGGCTTAAATAGTACAGACACGTAGCCATCAGATCTCTGTCTTTGATTGAGTGAGCGCCCTTCATCGCATACTTAAAATGCACGATCGCTTTTTTGTATCGCTCGTAGTGGAGATGGACCAACCCTTCGGCGACGTCGAGATTTGCTGAATCCAGAGTGCTGCGGCCGTCGATGGGTTGGTGCCGAAATTCGACGAGTGCCGTTTCCACTCGCGACAAATATGAAGAATCAAAATCTATCCATTGAGCGTAAAGATTGAGCAGTACAGCAGCATTGGGCTGCGAAGGAGAAGCAAGTAAGTGGCGATTATCCCATCGCGTTATTAACTCCCTGGCGTCACGAATCCGGCGTCTGGCGATCGCGGAAGACAAACGGGAGACGATCCGGTCCGGTATCTCCTTTTCCCGTACATGCAGGGCTGAGAAACGGGATTCACTCAGTAGATATTCGTGCGCCAACTGAAGCGCCGCCACCGCTTCATTGATCAACGCGGCCGCCGCTTCGTCGTCGACTCCTGCAACTACCTGCCACTCCTTAGTAAAAATAAAGAGCTCTACAAACTCGGGCACGGTGTAACCAACCGAGAGCGACTGTCGCAGAGCAATACCTAACGACGTGGCAGGCAAACTCTCCACTGCGTCTCGCAGTCTGATAGCTGCTTCTTCTTCCATAGTAGAAGCAGCGATCACGAGCTGTTCTTCGGTTAAAACACATTCGCGGACAAACCCTCGGATTGTGCGGCCTGCTTTGATTTCGCGTAGCGCTTCGGCAGCGTTCATTATCAGCATTTCACGCTCCTCTCGATCCAGGTGCCGTAGGGAGGCCTCATTGAAAACAAACTCCGCAAGGAATTCCTGAAGTGAGACACCCAGTGTTCTTGCGGCCGAATAAGCGGAGATACAGCCTTCGGAAAACTTTTTCACCACTGTCATTAGCGTCTGCTCGAAACCTGCATCTTCCAGATCGATATTCGAGTCAGTGCCGACCCCGGCTATTCGGCGCAAAAGCCTTCCTCCATCAGCGTCCGCGTCAAAACTGCTAAATTCAAATACTCCGTCACGATAATGCCTGATTCGGCGATTCCTGACCGAGTATCGCTTTTTATTTGCCGTCTTCATTATGACCTTCACCTGAATGGTCCTCACCTGAATGCGCTTCGTCTAAACCATCTTCAGCGAATAAGTGTCTGAGGACTTCCGGGTCATTCAGGACCTCCCTTGCTTTTATGCGCAGGCGGTAGACCTGCATTCGCGTAGCTGCGTATGACTTACCCAACAACGTCTGTAATTCACGGACGTCCCACCCCCGCACGGCAAACAGCCAAAGAATCTCTAACTCTTCCTCACTTATCTTCGTACATAAAACATCACGCACTCTCTGCCTGGCAGCATCTTCGTTTGCCTGCTCTTCAAGGTCTGCCAGTTCAGCAGCCTCATAACTCATATACTCATTCTCTGTAACAGGGTGCTTTCCGTGTAGGTCATCGGAAAGATCACCATGTTTCCAGACGTAGGGATTCTTCGTTTTGAAGCTGATAGCGCGATTCGACGCGATTGTGAGGACAAATGAACCACAAGTCGCATAACGGTAATCGGGCGTTGGACGGCCGGCGATGAGGTCGGCGTTGAGATACTTCCGCACCATATCGAAAGTCTCATCGTATAGATCATCCACGTCCGGATCCTCACGTATCAGACCGTAGGGGATGCCAATAATCGCCGCGATCTTTCGTCGTACCTGATCACCAAAGACCTTTTGCACGATAGTCGTGCGGAACTGGTGAGAGTCGTAGTAAGCCCGATCATCCGGGTAAAAGTACTGAAGCATCTGGCGTCGAGCAGCGGTATCGTTATCCATCTGGGTTTCCCTTCAATCAGAAGCGCATCTGGACGATGCTTGTGGGACAACTATTTCTTGCGAGGAGTCAAACTGGGAGAGGTCTCGTTTGATGTCACGCTTCCTCATATTCCATTAGCGAAGCTTGTTACATCGACGTGCTCTGCCCTCAATCGCGAGCAGACGTATGATGCACATTCTGAGAGGAGCAAAAAAAATTAGATCTTGGGTGGAGAATTGTGATAAATACTTGCCGCAAATTATTGCTCACTATTCTTGGCCCAACTTCTTGCATCACCAGAATGAGAGCACATTCATCTTATGGGCGAAGGAAACCTCAACGATCCCAATCAAGCAATTGCCAGCAAGCGCGCGCGGCAACTCAACCCGCGTGATGATTCAAAACTGTTAGCTGAAATCTGCCGGCTTCACTTCCGCGGAGAACAAACCTATGCGGAGATCGTCCTTACCCTCGAACGGCAAGGTATAAGAGGCGTACACGATCAACCTAAAGTGGCGAAACTGATCAAGGATGCTCGACAACAGGGATTAATCCATTTCGACATTGACGAAACATTTGCGGCACGTGGGACTGAGGTCGTACGGGACGGTCGTAATTTGCGAGAACGTTTCGATCTGGATCATGCACTGGTAATAGATATTCCGGTGTGTGGCGAGACATCTCAGTTCATCTCGAATCACAGAACAGACGATCAGCCGGTGATGCGCGCCGATGATCACCTTCATACGGTCCTTGCAAACCATGCGGGCTTGCTTTTGAAAGGCCAGCTGCTCGCTGAGGATCACTGCGCAGTTGCTGGAGGCAGAGCAGTGAATCAGGCAGTGAGAATGATTGGTAGACATCCACCGTCGCTGAGAAACATCATGGTCACTTCCATGGGCGGCAGGCTGTGGTCGCACAAGTGGTGGCGCAGTGGTCCAAGCAGTATGCGCCCGCTTGACCCCGATGATTCTGCCTTCATTCTATTCTTAGCTTTTGAAAATGAGACGGGCACTATGTTTGAGCAGGTGGGCCACAGAGTTTTTGCCCCTTCAAAAGAACAGGCTGCCGCAGTCATGGAAGACAACTGTATGTTTCAGCCTGGTGGCAAGTGGTATCGGAATATACAACCGAACCGCGCTATTGTCGGTGTAGGAGCCGTTGATCCCGATAGCGGACACAGGGCCGTACTGAACTATGAAGGTTCGGGCCTGGTTCAGGACTTAATGGATCGCCATTTGGCTAATGTAAAACGAGAGTTGGAACAGGCTATAGCAACTGTCAAAGAGAGCGGCTTGTATTTTGGAGATATAGCCAACCGGTTCTTCGCAACTTTACCGTTACCCCACGAGGCGAATGCGCTGACAATAAACAATTACAACAAGATTTATGAAAAGCTGATCAAGCAATTAAACGATCTCAACGAACGGATGGTCGTGGTTGAGTGGAACCATGTACGCGGCATACCTTCTGTAACTGCCATCGCCGGAGGCTCCTTCAAGCTGCGCGCACTCTGGACGATTCTATTTGCAGGAATGCAAAACAGAAGCCAGCGTCTAATCAAGACACTGGTTACGGACGCTGTTACTGCACGCGAGTTGATGTCGGCGTGGGATACGTATAAGAGTCTCGACGTTTCTATCAAACGATGGTACGAGACCCTGGTGGGAACTCTGTTTCTCGATCCAGAGCACAGCTGACCGCGAGGCGGTTTGATCAGCGACCTTCAGGTTCCAAAAAGCCCAGGTAGGTCTCAGTCATTTCAGGACCGAGCGGGCGATGGCGATGGTTGCGTTTGCGCGCGCGCGGCTACACCCTGGAAGCCGCGCGCCAATTGGACGGCGCGCTCGTAATCTTCGTTTGCGAGCAGAGCGAAGAGGCCTTCGATATCAAAGTCAGGATGTTCAGCGGATTTACGCTGATTAGGCCTCTGCTTTTCATCATCTGCGTAATACTACCGCCTTCACCTGTAAACCCTTTGGTAGTCGCGTGACAATGCAGCTGCAAACACGTAAATGTGCGGGAGGGAGAAAGTATTAACATTTCCTCGGCGCATTAATTTTCATATGTAATAATTCATCGCTATGAAAACCAAAAAGCAGTTGTCACCAGGACAACGTGAAGAACTACTCACAACGTTGAAAGCCCGTTTTGAGAAAAACATGAGCCGCCATAAAGGTGTGGAATGGGCCAAAGTCCAGGCAAAGCTGGAGGCTAATAGTGAAAAACTGTGGTCACTCAATGAAATGGAAGCCACCGGAGGAGAACCGGATGTTGTCGCATTTAATAAGAAGACGGGCGAATACGTTTTCTACGATTGTTCAGCGGAAAGTCCTAAAGGCCGTAGAAGTCTTTGTTACGATCGCGAGGCGCTGAACGCGAGGAAAGAGCACAAACCCAAAGACAGCGCCATTGATATGGCAACTGCCATCGGCATTGAGCTCTTA
>Ga0307414_10001837_pt1 | contig 10975 bp, 8 predicted proteins | sample DK1Ometagenome_FD_203804 | JGI IMG/M metagenome (GOLD analysis project Ga0307414, IMG submission 203804) | Maize rhizosphere microbial communities from greenhouse at UC Davis, California, United States - DK15-O-3 | ecosystem: Host-associated > Plants > Roots > Rhizosphere > Soil | place: USA...
TTCGGCCTTCGGTTCGAGGACGGCCATACCCTCGACATCCGTCTGCTCCTGCGATGCGTCGACGCGGCCCGGCGTGAACGGCACTTCGATCTGATGGCCAGCATCCGCCGCCGCCTTCTCGACCGCTGCCGATCCGCCCAGCACGATGAGATCAGCGATGCTCACCTTCTTGCCGCCGATCGCCGCGCCATCGAACTGCGCCTTGATGCCTTCCAGCACGCCGAGCACCTTGGCGAGCTGCGCGGGCTGATTGACTTCCCAATCCTTTTGCGGGGCCAGCCGGATGCGCGCGCCATTGGCGCCGCCGCGATGATCGGACCCGCGATAGGTCGCTGCCGATGCCCAGGCGGTGGCCACCAGCTCGGCGATGCTCAGCCCTGAGCCTAAAATGCGGCCCTTCAGATCGGCAACATCGGCCTCACTAATTAGCGGATGCGACACCGCTGGCAGCGGATCCTGCCAGAGCAGGTCTTCGGCCGGAACCTCCGGCCCCAGATAGCGCGCCTTCGGCCCCATATCGCGATGGCACAGCTTGAACCATGCCCGCGCAAAGGCATCGGCGAACGCAACAGGATCATTACGGAACCGCTCGGAGATCGCGCGATAGGCCGGGTCTTCCCGCATCGCCATGTCCGCCGTGGTCATCATGGTGGGCAAGCGACGATCCGGGCTGTGCGCGCCGGGCGCCATGTCATCCGGCGTCTGGCCGACCGGCTGCCACTGCTTGGCACCGGCGGGGCTGCGCACCAGCTCATACTCATAATCGAGCAGCATGTGGAAATAGCTCATGTCCCATGTGATGGGCGTTGGCGTCCATGCGCCCTCGATGCCGCTGGTGATGCTGTCATCGCCAAAGCCGCTCTCATGCCCGCTCTGCCAGCCAAGGCCCTGCATCGCAATGTCTGCGCCTTCCGGCTCCGCGCCGATCTTAGAGGCATCGCCTGCGCCATGCGCCTTGCCGAAGGTGTGGCCGCCTGCGGTGAGCGCGACGGTTTCCTCATCATTCATGCCCATTCGCGCGAAGGTCTCGCGGATATCGCGGGCCGATTGCAGCGCGTCCGGCACACCGCCCGGCCCTTCCGGGTTCACATAGATGAGGCCCATCTGGATCGCCGCGAGCGGGTCTTCCAGTGCCAGATCCTTGTCGGGCTGGATGCGGGTCTCATTGCCTTCCTGACCGACCCACTTCTCTTCCGTGCCCCAGTAAATGTCCTTTTCCGGCTCGAACACATCGGCCCGGCCGCCGCCGAAGCCAAACACAGGCCCGCCCATCGACTCGATGGCGACATTGCCGGTGAGGATCATCAGATCCGCCCAGCTGAGCTTACGGCCATATTTCTGCTTGATCGGCCACAGGAGTCTGCGTGCCTTGTCCAGATTGGCATTGTCCGGCCAGCTGTTGAGCGGGGCGAACCGCTGCGAGCCCGAGGATGCGCCACCGCGCCCATCGCCAGTGCGATAGGTGCCAGCGCTGTGCCAGGCCATGCGGATGAAGAAGGGGCCGTAATGCCCATAATCGGCGGGCCACCAGGGCTGGCTGTCCGTCATCAGCGCGTGAAGATCGCGCTTTACCGCCGCATAATCGAGCGACTGGAACTCGGTCGCATAATCGAAATCATCGCCCATCGGATTGCTCGACAGGCCATTTTGCTGGAGCATGTCGAGCGAGAGCTGATTGGGCCACCAATCGCGGTTGGTGCGTCCGAGCAAGGATCGCTTGGCCGCTTCCTTCTTCATCGGGCAGCCTTGGGCGGCACCTGTCGTTTCTGCGTCCATGTCCAGTCTCCTAACAATCGATCTGATTGATACAGGTTAAGTCAGACAGGCGCATGACGTAAGCGATTAAACTCGCTCTCACAGACCTAGAAATTCGATTGAGGCGCGCGGATCAGCCTTTGGCGCGGTAAAGCGCCTCGGCCTGCGCCATATAATCGCGCGTCAAAGGCAGGCTGTGGCGGTTGCGCACATATTGCAGCTGGAAGTTGACCTGGCTGCCATAGAGGAAGCCGGAGGCCGCCGCCGCCAGATAAAAGCTCCACATGCGGTAGAAGCGCTCGTCATAGAGCGCGATAATCTCGCCCTTCGCCGCCAGCGCCCGGTCATACCAGTGGCGTAGCGTGTGATAATAATGGAGCCGCAGGATTTCCAGATCGGCAAGGATCAGCCGGCTGGGCTCGCTGCCTTGCATGATTTCCGATAGTGCAGGGGCATAGCCACCGGGGAAGATATATTTGCGCATGAAGCCATCGGTGGAGGATGGCCCGTTCATCCGCCCGATCGTGTGCAGCAGCATCACACCATCGGGCTTGAGCAGATTGTGGCAGGTGCGGAAAAACTCGCGATAATGGCGCGCGCCGACATGCTCGAACATGCCGACCGAGACAATCCGGTCGAACGGCCCGGACACATCGCGATAATCCATCAGCTCGAATTTGACGCGATCCGCAACACCGGCATCCTTCGCGCGCTGCTGGGCGACCTTGAGCTGCTCCTGCGAGAGCGTGACGCCCAGCACATCCACATCGGCCACGCGATTGAGATACAACGCCATACCGCCCCAGCCGCAGCCGATATCCAGCACGCGCTGGCCGGGCTTCAGGGCGAGCTTGGCAGCGATGTGCGCCTTCTTGGCGATTTGCGCATCTTCGAGACTGATCGTCGCGTCATCATCGAAATATGCGCAGCTATATTGCAAATCCTTGTCCAGAAAGAGCCGGTAGAGCTGCTCGGAAAGGTCATAATGATGCGCGACATTCGCCTTTGAGCGATCGCGCTTGTTGTAATTATCCCGCCAATGTTTGAGCCGCTCGCCAATCCGCCGCATCGCGCTTCGCTCATCCAGCATCTTGCTACTTTCGAGCGGCGCATTGCCCGTAACGAGCATGATGAGATCCCACACGCTCCCCTGCTCGATGATGAGGCGACCATCCATAAAGCCCTCGGCAGCGCCAAGCGCGGGATTGGTCACGACGGCGCGCGCGGCGGCATCATCGGTGAAGGAAATGGTCACATCCGGCCAGTCGGGCGCGGACGTTCCGAGAGTCTCGAAAGACCCATCGGCATATCTGATCTTCAATGTGCCCTGCGTGATGATTTTGCCGAGCAAGCGACCTAATATTCTCATGGAGCAAACCTATAGCGCGACGAAATCCGCCCTCGCCACCATTTTTTTAAGGGTATAATCGCTCAGCCATAAGTGCGCAGAAAGAAGGTGAGCGTGACGGCTCCGGCGACCAGCAAGGTCATGCGGCGCACGAAAAGCGGCTGAAGGCGCTTGCCGATATGCGCGCCGACCCAACCGCCCAAAATGCTGCCGACCAGCATGGGCAGGCAGGCGCGCCAATCGATGAAATCGAAGGCGATGAAGATGGTCATGGCCGCCAGATTGGCAACCGTGAGCATGAAGGTGCGGATGGCGAACACGTCGCGCGGGGCGATATGGGCGAGCAGGCCATAGGTTGCCGTGACCATCAACCCTACGCCGCCGCCGAAATAGCCGCCATAAAGCCCCATGATTGCCTGCGCGACGAGCAACGTCCGGCGCCCGATGGTGACGCGGGCGTGCAGCCAGCTTGACGCGCGCGGGCCGAAAGCGATCATGATGAAAGCGATGAGCAGCAGCCAGGGGATGATAAAATCGAACGCATCGCCGGGCGTCAGCACGAGCAGCAGGCTACCGAGCAATCCCGCGACAAAGGTGATCCCCAGCAACGTCCGCCAGCCGACTCCGCCAATCGGGCCAAGCTCGCTGCGATAGGCCCAGCTGCTCGCAGCAGCGCCGGGCAGCAGGGCGACGTTGGATGTGGCATTGGCAATGTTTGCGGGCAGGCCCAGCAGGATGAGGGCAGGCAGAGTCGCGAAGGTGCCGCCACCCGCCAGCGCATTCATGGCACCGCCGACGATGCCTGCGCTCAATGCGAGCGCGATGACCGCAAGATAATCCACTTAACCGAGCGCGGCCTGCTTCTCCTCGGCGAGCCTGTCCAGCTCAGCGCGACTCTTCTTCTCGCTGGCGGATTTCAGCTGGCCACAGGCCGCCATGATGTCCCGCCCGCGCGGAGTTCGCACCGGCGCGGAAATGCCGCTCTCGAAAATGATCGAGGAGAAGCGCTTGATCCGCTCGGGCGTGGAGCATTCATAAGCCGAGCCCGGCCAGGGGTTGAACGGGATGAGATTGACCTTGGCCGGCAGTTGATACTGCCGCAGCAGGCGGACCAGCTCGCGCGCATCCTCATCGCTGTCATTCTTGTCCTTGAGCATCACATATTCAAAGGTGATCCGCCGGGCATTGTTGGAGCCGGGATAATCCGCGCAGGCCTGCAACAGCTCGTGAATGCCATATTTGCGGTTGAGCGGCACGATCTCGTCGCGTACCTCCTTGCTCACCCCATGCAGCGAGACGGCCAGATTGACGTTAATCTCCGCCCCTGCCCGCGCCATCATCGGCACGACGCCGCTGGTGGAGAGGGTGATGCGGCGACGCGAAAGCGCAAGGCCTGCGCCATCCATCACGACCTTCAAGGCATCGCGCACATGATCGAAATTATAGAGCGGCTCGCCCATGCCCATCATCACGATGTTGGTGAGCAGGCGTCCATCGGGGGAATAGTCCCCTGCCTCGTCGTCATCGTCAAAGTCGTCATCTTCCACGACTGCGGCACCTGAGAAGCCGGCCATCGTGCCACGCGGCCACTCGCCCAGCGCATCGCGCGCGAGCATCACCTGCCCCACAATCTCGCCCGGCGTCAGATTGCGCACCAGCCGCATCGTGCCGGTGAAGCAGAAGCGGCAATTGAGCGTGCAGCCGACCTGGCTGGAGACGCACAGCGTGCCCCGACCAGCGTCGGGGATGAACACCATCTCATAATCCTGCCCATCATCCGAGCGGAGCAGCCATTTGCGCGTGCCATCGGTGGAGACCTGCGCCTCGACCACTTGCGGTCGCCCGACGACGAACCGCTCCGCCATCCAGGGGCGAAGCGATTTGCCAAGATCTGTCATCTGATCGAAGTCGGTCTCGCCGCGATGGTAGAGCCAGTGGAACAGCTGCTTGGAGCGCAGTTTCGCCTGCTTCTCGTCCAACCCGGCGGCTTTGAGCTCTTGCCTGATCTGCAAGGCAGACAGCCCAATGAGATCAACGCGCCCATCTTCCCGCGGCGTAATGGCGCGCGGAACGGGCACGGGGTCGACATGGCCAGGAATAGCCATGAGAGCCGTGATCGGCATGAGAGGCGTCGCGGTTTCAAGCATGGCCGCCATATAGGGAGATATGGCGCGATTGGGAAGCGGCTCAGTCCAGCGCCATCGTTACCGCTGCAAGGGCGTGAAGCACCGTGGTATCGAGGATGGGCACGAGCGCATCATCCTGCCGCACGAGCAGGCCGATTTCGGTGCAGCCAAGCACGATCGCGTCCGCGCCGTCGCCTGCCAATTGCTCCATGACTTCGCGCAAGCGCGTGCGGGAGGTCTCCTCCATGCGCCCGACGACCAGCTCCTCGAAAATGATGCGGTGAACCTCGCTGCGGTCCGGCTCCTCGGGCACCATCACCTCGATCTCAGCCGCCTGCAAACGATCCCGATAGAAGCTCTGCTCCATCGTGTAGCGCGTGCCGAGCAGGCCGACCGTTTCGATCTCCATCTCGACCAGCGCCATTTCCAGCGGATCGGCAATGTGCAGCAGGGGAATCGAGACGGCTGCCTCGATGGCGTCTGCGCAGCGGTGCATGGTGTTGGTGCAGAGCAGGAGGAAGTCGGCACCGGCTGCCTCAACATCCTGCGCGGCCTGCGCCATCGCAGCTTCCAGCCCGGCCCAGTCGCCACCGCGCTGCAGGGCTTCAATAGGGCCGAAATCGAGCGAGCGCAGCACGATGTCCGCGCTCGCATGACCGCCGACACGCGCGCGCACCGCCTCATTCATCAGCCGATAATAGATGGCGGTGCTTTCCCAGCTCATCCCGCCAATCATTCCGATACGCTTCATTTGAGCCTCGCACATCCAAGAGCTGCTGCATCGATGGCCGTTGCGGCACCGCGCAGATCATAGCGATCCGTAAACACACCGCCCGCCTTTGCCCGACCGGAAACACTCATGCGCCCGCCAGACCGCATCGCCGCTACTATGGCCGCATCCATCCGCTGATCGGCAGACCACACGTCCGCGCCGCCGCCCAACAGATCAAACCGCCGTTCCCCGATTGCGAGCCGCGCCTTGGTGCCATCGGCCAGCGCATGGCTCAGCCGCAGACTGATTTGCCCGCGCACGCCGGCACGCGGCCAGTAACCAATCGAGGCAAAAGGTTTCCACGGCGATTTATCCCAGCCGCCAGCCAGCGGCTGCGCAATCGCAAAGCAGCGGCGCTGCGCCATATCGCGGAAGGCGCCCCAGCGCTGGAAGACGCCAAGCACGTCGCGCGCCTGCGCCGCGACGGGCATCAGCACCGCGATGGCGATGCCGATCAAAAGGATGGCGCGATGCTGTCTCATTGCGGGATGCCAAAGCGCAAAGGCCTCATCAAGGCAAGGGCAGCGACAATTGCATCCACGGCTTTTTTCTCTCATCTCTTGCCCCTTCCCGCAATTTCGATAAGGAAAGAGGCTCCACGAGCGGACTCCTTCGCTCCGATTCCACAAGCGCTTAAAGAAACGGACATTGAGGGATGAAGGCCACTATCGAACGTGCAACGCTCCTGCGGAGCCTTGGCCATGTCCAGTCAGTCGTGGAGCGTCGCAATACCATTCCGATCCTCTCCAACGTGCTGATTGACGCAACGGGGGATGGCACCATCAAGCTGATGGCAACCGACCTTGACCTGCAGATCATCGAGAATGTGCAGGCGCAGGTCGAAAGCCCCGGCGCCACGACCGTTTCTGCGCACACCCTGTTCGACATCGCCCGCAAGCTGCCAGAAGGCAGCCAGGTGCGGCTTGAGGCGGCAGACGGCAAGATGCTGGTGCAGGCCGGGCGCGCGCGCTTCAATCTGCAGACGCTGCCGCGCGATGACTTCCCGATCATCGCCGAGGGTCCGCTGCCGACCAGCTTCGAGCTGCCCGCCAAGGCGCTGATCGAGATTATCGACAAAACGCGCTTTGCCATCTCGACCGAAGAGACGCGCTATTATCTCAACGGCATTTTCCTGCATGTCGCGGAAGATCCAACGCCCGTGCTGAAGGCTGCCGCGACCGACGGCCACCGCCTCGCCCGCGTGACGCTCGCCCGCCCGGATGGCGCGGAGACGATGCCGGACATCATCATTCCGCGCAAATGCATCGCGGAGCTGCGCAAGCTGCTCGATGAAGTGGATGGCAGCGTGCGCATCGATCTTTCACCAAGCAAGATCCGCTTTGACCTGGGCAATGCGGTGCTGACCAGCAAGCTGATCGACGGCACCTTCCCCGATTATAGCCGCGTCATCCCCACCGGGAACGACAAGCTGCTCAAGATCGACCCGCGCAGCTTCATGGAAGGTGTGGACCGCGTTGCGACCATCGCCACCGAGAAGACCCGTGCCGTGAAGATGGCGGTCGAAAATGACAAGATCACGCTCTCCGTCACGAGCCCTGAAAATGGCACGGCGGCTGAGGAAGTGCCGGGGGATTATTCCTCCGCACCAATCGAGATCGGCTTCAATGCGCGCTATCTGCTCGATATCTTGGGGCAGCTTGAGGGCGATGAGATCGAGGTGCATCTGGCGGATGCTGCTGCGCCAACGCTGATCCGCGAGAGCGAGAAAGCCACGGCGCTTTATGTGCTGATGCCGATGCGCGTCTGAAATCACACCTCATCCAGAGCGCTGCAGAAGCGTCGCTCTGGATGCGTTGGGCAGCATGCGGGGGCGGTTAAAACCCGCTCCGGCTGATGGCCCGGCTGGCAAAATCTGCCATCCTCCGCTAGCTGTTCTCGATGAATGATTTCGCGACCAGAGTCTGCAAACGCCCGGCCAAAACCGCTTTCCCGGAAGAAATGGCCCGGCGATGAGACTTCCCAAGGCGCTCGCCCGGCTGACCGGCTTTGCGAAGGATCAGCTCCCCGCCGATAGCTCTGAGCGTGCGCTCGATGCGCTTTCGGTCGCGCGCAGGCGCATCGCCACAGGCATTGCCGCCGTGCTGCTGGGCCTGTTTGCGATTGCCTTTGCCAAGCTTGGCGACCTTGCGCAGCATGTTTTCCACATCTTCAGCGCGGCCTCGCCTTATGGCGCGATCCTGCTCACGCCCTTTGTGTTCGCAGGCGTGGTTTACGTCACCCAGCGTTGGGCACCAGAGGCGCGCGGATCCGGCATTCCGCAAGTCATCGCCGCGTCGCGCGATCCGCAGGCCAGTGCGGACGGCCCGCTCATTTCGGTCAAGACAGCCTTTGCCAAGCTCTCCATGACTCTCGTGATGTTGAGCGCAGGCGGATCGGTTGGGCGCGAAGGGCCGACCGTGCAGATCTCCGCCGCGATCATGGTGGCGGTTCACAAGATGCTGCGCGTTCCCATCACGGCGGGCGTGTTGATCGCGGGCGGTGCCGCTGGCGTTGCGTCTGCCTTCAATACGCCGCTTGCTGGCGTGGCCTTTGCGATTGAAGAGCTTGCTTCTGCCTACGAGCAGAAGGTGGCGGTGCTGGTGATGGCGGCAGTCATGATCGCCGGTCTGGTGAGCCTTGGGGTCGCTGGCGATTATATCTATTTCGGCGCGATGCGCGAGACGCTGAACCTCAAGGCCGTGCTGATGGTTGCGCCAATTGCTGGCATTACCGGCGGATTACTGGGCGGCCTCTTCTCCCGCGCGCTGCTCGGCTTTTTAAAGCCCAAGCGTACATGGCTCAACGCGCTGAAACGGCGCCCCATCCTGATGGCGGCGATCTGCGGCTTCGTGGTCGCTGCCGTTGGCATTTTGAGCAGCGGCGCGACATGGGGGACCGGCTATGAGACGACGCGCTCTCTGGTGGAAGCGGAAGGCAGCTCCCCATGGTTCGGCCCGGCCAAATTTGTCGCGACGCTGGCCACGGCGCTCAGCGGTGCTCCGGGCGGCGTTTTCGCGCCATCCCTTGCCGTTGGCGCGGGCCTTGGCGATCTTTTGACGTCCATCTTCCCGAACGACCCGAAGGGCGCAATCGTGCTGCTCGGCATGATCGGCTATTTTGTGGGCGTGGTGCGTGCGCCCCTGACCGCCGTCATCATCATCACGGAGACGACCGCAAGTCGGGGGATGATCGTGCCGCTCTTTGCGACTGCGCTCATTGCCGATCTGGTGAGCGCCCTTGTGTGCCGCGAGCGGCTTTATCACGGCCTCGCCCTGCCTTTCCTCACCGCGAAGACAGGCAGCGATGATCAGAGCAGCGTCAACCCGCACTGAACGCAAAAAAGGGCGAGCCATGCGGCCCGCCCTCTCGAAAGTCAGCTAAAGGCTTGTCTCAGCGGGCAGCCGGTGCCGCTGCCGATGCATCCGCAGGCAGGCCGCCCAACTGGCTCACCAGCTTGGTATAGGCATCCAGATAAGCCAGCACGATGACCTGGCCGATCTCGGTATTCTGATAGCCGCCGCCTGCTGCGCCGGCCATGCCGCCCCACCAGCCAGCACCGCCGCCAGCGCCGAAGCTCAGGTCAGACTTGCGGGAATAGCCCTCGGTCAGCGCTTCTTCCACGGTCGTGCGGGCATTCACGATGGAGAGCGTCACATTGGCTTCGCTCTTCTTGATGTTGATGCCGCCTGCGATCGCGCCAAGCGCACCACGGCCAAGGAAGCCGCCGAGCATGCCGCCCAGCGCATTGCCGCCGCTATTCTTGTTCGTCGTCACAATATCTGGCTGGAGAAAATAATCCGCCGCCTTCACTTGCCCGCGACCAAGATTGCTACCGGCCTGCAATTCGCCCTGATCGGCCATCGCACGCTCCATCGCGCGGTTCTGCATGGCGCGACCACGGTTCACGAGCACGAAGCAACCGGACTGCTGGATGAACACGCGCAGGATCGCTTCAGGGCTGCCGAGGCTCAGCTCACGCCACCACTGGGTATCGGGCTCGACAATCGCAACGCTGCCAAGGCTCTTGTAGCAGCGCGGAATTTCCTGCGTGCCCTTGCTCTGTGCCTGACGGGCAGACGAGCCCTTCTTGTTGTTCTGCGCCATCGCAGGCTGCACAGCCATCATCAGCGCGCTGGCGGCCAGCACGAGCTTCATCAAATTCTTCATTTTCCCACCTCACCCCACATGCGTGTGACGCCGAGACCCCGTGGCTCGGTCATCACGTCGGCTCCATTTATCACAGAGATTTTTGCGCACAAGCTTAACGCCTTGCGCCCCGGTGCAAATATTGTGCGGTGGCTGCTTTTCCACGGGGTCTTTGCCGCGCGGCCCCTTACTGCTATCGGCGCGGAATGACCGAACTCGCCCACATCCGTAATTTCTCCATCATCGCCCATATCGACCACGGCAAATCGACCCTGGCCGACCGGCTGATCCAGCGCACTGGCGGCCTCACCGACCGGGAGATGACTGCGCAAGTCCTCGATAATATGGATATCGAGAAGGAACGCGGCATCACCATCAAGGCGCAGACCGTGCGGCTGGATTATAAGGCGAATGATGGCATCACTTATGAGCTGAACCTCATGGACACGCCGGGCCATGTCGATTTCGCTTATGAAGTCTCGCGCTCGCTTGCCGCCTGCGAGGGCGCGCTGCTGGTGGTGGACGCGGCGCAGGGCGTGGAAGCGCAGACGCTGGCGAACGTCTATCAGTCCATCGAGCATGACCATGAGATCGTGCCCGTCATCAACAAGATCGATCTGCCCGCCGCCGAGCCTGAGAAGGTGCGCGCGGAAATCGAGGATGTGATCGGCATCGATGCGAGCAATGCGGTGCTGGCCTCCGCCAAATCCGGCATTGGCATTGACGAGATTCTGGAGGCCATCGTCCAGCGCATCCCCCCGCCCAAGGGCGACCGCGATGCGCCGCTTGAGGCGATGCTGGTCGATAGCTGGTATGACCCTTATCTTG
>Ga0307414_10001838_pt1 | contig 10974 bp, 11 predicted proteins | sample DK1Ometagenome_FD_203804 | JGI IMG/M metagenome (GOLD analysis project Ga0307414, IMG submission 203804) | Maize rhizosphere microbial communities from greenhouse at UC Davis, California, United States - DK15-O-3 | ecosystem: Host-associated > Plants > Roots > Rhizosphere > Soil | place: USA...
TAGACACAATGCCTATAGGAGCTTCAACGTCTGCGCCATTAATAACACCGTCTGGATTTTCCTCGCGGGTTTCAATGTTCATTTCTGGACGAACGCGTTGTCTTGTAATTTGTATCAATCCAAATTTACTAGGAGGCAATATTTTGTGTTTTGCTCTATCATCCTTCATTTCATCACGAAGGTGATTGAAGAGCTGTTGCCTGTTATCAGCATTGGTCATATCTATAAAATCGATTACAATAATACCTCCCATATCACGCAAGCGTAATTGTCGGGCTATTTCTGTAGCAGCGATGATATTAACTTCTAGTGCTGTATCCTCTTGGTTATTGGCTTTGTTAGATCTGTTGCCACTATTTACATCTATAACGTGTAGTGCTTCGGTGTGCTCTATAATTAAATAGGCGCCTTTTGCCATAGATACGGTTTTACCGAAAGAGGTTTTAATTTGTCTTTCAATTCCGAATTTTTCGAATATTGGAACGTTTGCTTGATACAATTTAACTATTGATTCTTTGTTTGGTGCAATTTCTTGCACATAATCTTTAATTTGATAATAAAGCTCTTCATCATCAACATGAATGCTTGTAAAGGTATCATTAAATATGTCTCGTAAAATGGACGAGGCTTTATTCATTTCTCCCAATACTTTACTTGGATGATGGGCTTTAATAAGTTTTTTACACATTGCGGTCCAACGACTTAGCAACATTTGTAAATCTTTATCTAGTTCGGCTACTTTTTTGCCTTGTGCTACAGTGCGTACAATAATGCCAAACCCCGGTGGCGTTATGCTTTTTACCAATCGTTTTAAGCGGTCTTTTTCTTCCTTATCTTCAATTTTTTGAGAAATGGAAATACGGTTGGAAAAAGGCACTAAAACAATATATCTTCCAGCAATAGAAAGCTCTGAGCTTATTCTAGGACCTTTGGTTGATATGGGTTCTTTTACTATTTGTACCAATAGCGATTGATTTGATTTTAAGACATCGGCAATTTTGCCGTCTTTATCAATATCTTTTTCAAATGGGAAATTTTTTAAAGAGAAATCTTTTAGTTTACCTGCGCTTACATTTTTTGTGAATTTTAAAAGGGAAGGAAGTTTTGGTCCTAAATCATGATAGTGCAAAAAGGCATCTTTATCATAACCCACATTAACAAATGCAGCATTTAAACCAGGAACAGATTTTCTAATTTTGGCTATAAACACATCACCAACAGAAAAGTTGTTACCACCTTCTTCTTTTTGTAATTCAATAAGTCTTCCATCTTTTAATAAGGCAAAATCAACATGCTCGGAACTAGATCTAATGATCAATTCTTTATCCATTGAGTTAATTTTTATCCATACTCTTAAGTTAAAAGTTAAAAGTTAAAAGTTAAAAAGCTTTAAGGCTTTATAACCCAGAACCCAGAACCTAAAACCAAATGGTACAGATGGATTATACATTATTTTTTCACAGGATTTTTTAAGTCCGTGGAGATTCATTCACGTAAAAGTTTAATACGTTTCAAAACCTCATTTCAAAGAGCGTTTTTAAATCGAAAAAAGTAGTTTGTTATAACTACTTCTTCGAATTATTTTTTCTTTTTGTGACGATTAGCGCGTCTACGTTTTTTACGCTTGTGCGTTGCAACCTTATGTCTTTTACGTTTTTTACCACTTGGCATAAATAGTATATTTTTTGATTAATAATTTATTTTTAATGCGTTATTTTACTTCTACACTACCTTTAACACCTTCAACAAAAACTTTTGCAGGTTTAAACGCAGGGATATTGTGCGCAGGAATTTTAATAGTGGTATTTTTAGAAATATTTCTACCTGTTTTTTCTGCTCTTGTTTTAATAATGAAGCTACCAAAACCTCTTAGGTAAACATTATCTCCACTTTCTAAAGAAGTTTTTACTTCTTCCATAAATGTTTCAACAGTTGCTTGAACATCTCCTTTTTCAATTCCTAATTTCTCAGAAATTTTTGCTACTATATCAGCCTTCGTCATTTTTAATATTTTATTTTAGTTATTATATATTTAAAAGGGATGCAAATATAGGAATTAAAAATTCAATATTTCAAACCTAATTCATTAAAATTTAAGATTATAAACGTTTATTTTTGTTTGCTTCATATACTGAGTTCATGATATTTTCAAAAACCTTAATTAGTTGGTATTCAAACAATAAGCGAGAGCTTCCTTGGAGGCAAACCATAAACCCGTATTGCATTTGGCTATCAGAAATTATATTGCAACAAACCCAAGTCGCACAAGGGCAACCTTATTACGAGGCGTTTTTAAGAGAGTTCCCGACTATTTTTCATCTTGCAAATGCCCAAGAAAGTCAGGTTTTGAAATTATGGCAAGGTTTGGGTTATTATTCCAGAGCAAGAAATTTGCATGCTACTGCAAAGTATGTAGTTAGTGAACTTAACGGTGTTTTTCCAAATAATTACCAAGAGTTGTTAAAACTAAAAGGTGTGGGCGATTACACCGCTAGTGCCATAGCGTCTATTTGTTTTAATGAACCTACAGCTGTAGTAGATGGCAATGTGTATAGAGTGTTATCGCGTTATTTTGGTATCGATACGCCAATAAATTCTAGCAAAGGCTCTAAAGAATTCAAGCTTTTGGCACAACAACTTATAGATAAAAACCATCCTGCGGAATTTAACCAAGCCATTATGGAATTTGGTGCCGTTCAATGCAAGCCTCAAAACCCCAATTGTAATATTTGCCCTTTTCAGGATAGTTGCGAGGCACTAAAAAACAATCAAATTTCAGAATTACCAGTTAAGATTAAAGCAGCCAAAGCCAAAAAGAAATACTTTAATTTTTTGGTTTTATTATCAGAAGATAATAAGACTATTCTAGAGAAAAGACATGGGAAAGGTATATGGCAGAATTTGTATCAATTTCCATTAATTGAAACAGACAAGGAAGTGAATTTTGAAACCTTCAATCTGCTAATTAAAGAATATCATTTATTAAAAGACATTACTTTTCAACTATCGTTATATAATGAGGACGTCATAATCCACAAATTATCGCATCAACATTTATATACTAAATTTTGGATTGTAGCTATGAATGGACACTTAGTTAATGGCATTCCAACAAGCGAAGTTCGTAATTATGCTGTACCTATAGTTTTAGGGAATTTTATAGAGGTATTTAATTTTCAGTAAATTCTATTGGCAATCATAATTTTTTACTAATTTTAAAAAAATGATGGGCAATTGAGTAATTTTGCTTTTCTATAAATAAAAACGATTATGTCTGGGACATTGAATAAAGTAATGCTAATTGGGCATTTAGGCGATGAAGTGAAAATGCATTATTTTGAAGGTGGCGGTTGCGTTGGTCGTTTCCCATTGGCAACTAATGAAACTTATATAAGTAAACAAACCAACGAGCGTATCACAAATACTGAGTGGCACAACATTGTGGTGAGAAATAAAGGCGCTGAAATATGTGAAAAATATTTAAGTAAAGGTGATAAAGTTTATATTGAAGGCCGATTGAAAACGAGAAAATGGCAAGATGAAAGCGGACAAGACCGTTACTCTACTGAAATTCAATGCACTGATTTTACATTTTTAACAACCAAAAAAGAGAGTGAAGGCAACTCGCAATCAAGTGCAGCAGACATGGCAAAGCCTGAGCCAGTAAAACATAAGGTTAATGAACCGCCTATTGAAGATGAAGAAGATGATCTTCCTTTTTAATTATATTTGAATTACTTTTATTTGTTTAACTAAAACCAAAGTATTTGGATCCCGACCCCCCGAGTTTTAAATTATTAATAATGACAATTGATTTTCCAATTGTTACCGGTTTTGTTTTAATGTTTCTATTGTTAGCATGTTCTGCATTTATCTCAGGCGCCGAAGTAGCTATGTTTTCCCTTACTGAAACCGATATTGAAGATGGACTTGATAAAAAATCCAAACGTATTCAAATAATTTCAAAACTTTTAGAACGCCCCAAAAAATTATTGGCAACTATTCTTATTGCTAACACTTTTATAAATATCGCCATAGTTATCTTGTTTGCTTATCTGGGGAATTTTTTATTTGAAGATATTCAGTCGCCAGCATTAAGATTTTTTATAGAAGTTGTTATTGTTGCTTTTTTAATTTTGTTATTTGGAGAAATTTTACCAAAAATATATGCCAGCCGAAACAGATTGAAGTTTGCCACATTTATGGCTTATCCACTAAGGTTTTTAGATATCCTATTATCACCTTTAAGTTTGCCCATGCGAAGTTTTACATTAGCAACTCATAAAAAGTTAGGCAAGCAAAAAACCAATTTGAATGTCAATCAATTATCGCAAGCCCTTGAATTAACAAGTGATGACGATACCACAAAAGAAGAAAAAAAAATATTGCAGGGCATTGTCTCTTTTGGAAACACGGATACCAAACAGGTTATGAGGCCCAGAATAGACATTTTTGCACTTAATATAGACCAAGAATATTCAGAAGTTTTGGCAGAAATAATTGAAAATGGTTATTCAAGAATCCCTATTTATAAAGATAATATTGATCAAATTGTTGGTATTCTTTATGTGAAAGATTTATTGCCCTATTTAGATAGAGAAGAATTTGATTGGACGAGCTTAATGCGTGACCCATTTTTTGTTCCTGAAAAGAAAAAATTAGATGATTTAATGGCTGAATTCCAACATAAAAAAGTACATCTAGCGGTGGTTGTTGATGAATATGGAGGCACTTCAGGATTGGTTTCTTTAGAAGATATTATTGAAGAAATTGTTGGAGATATCAGTGATGAGTTTGATGATGAAGATGTCACATTCTCAAAATTAGATGAAAACAACTATATTTTTGATGGTAAAACAGCGTTAAAGGATTTTTATAAAATTTTAAAAATTGAAGACATTACCGTTTTTGAAAGCCGTAAAGGAGAAGCTGAAACCATTGCTGGGTTTGTACTGGAAATATCAGGAAGTTTTCCTAAGCAGCAAACAAAAATAAATTTTAAAAATTACGTTTTTACTATTGAGGCTTTAGATAAAAAACGAATAAAGCTTGTAAAACTAACCATAACTTAATGACTAAAATTTTCTATCTCTTACTGCTTATTATTGTCTGTTTTTCTTGTGGAGACCACGTTGCGCCTAAACCAAATGCCTATTTAAGGTTAGAATATCCTGAAGCAAAATACGTTGAAGCACAAGGGGAAGCGCCATTTTCTTTTGAAGTGAATAAATTGGCAACCAAAATAATATCAAAACCTATAAACAGCACCACTGAAAGTTATGGTGTTAATATTGAATACCCATCATTAAAAGGCACCATATTTTTAACTTATAAATCCATTGCCAACAATCCAGATAATTTAACAAATTTTCTTCGTGATGCTCAAAAATTTACTGTAGAACATATGGTTAAGGCAGATGAAATTCCACCATCTAAAGAATATATAAATAAAGAGAACCGTGTTTATGGACTATTTACTGAAGTAAAAGGAGATGTTGCTTCTCCAGCACAGTTTTATGTCACCGATAGTATTAATCATTTTTTAACGGGCTCACTTTATTTTTATGCGAAGCCCAATTATGATTCTATTTTGCCAGCAGCTGATTACTTAGAAAAGGATATTCAACATATTATGGAAACAGTAAAGTGGAAGTAATTGGGGTACTATTTTAAAAGTTCTTCAGCATTTTTAATGCTTGAATTCATTTTATCACGTAATGCTTTTATTTTTGCTTCTTCTTCATCTAAAAATTTCTGTTTTTCATCCGTTAAAGCTTTTCCTTTTAAAATTTCATCAGAATCAAAACGTTCACCAAAGCCTTTCATCCAATCCATCATTTCGTTATGGGAATCTTTTAAATTTTGGCTAGCATTTACAAGCACTTCGGTAGAATCCGTTTCTTTTATTTTTTCATCAATTTGGCTTATTAAATTACCAATCTTTCCCATTTTTGGCATCACTTCATCATGAACTGCCAAAACCTCTTGCATTTGTGATTTTTCATTATTTGACACTTTGCTTTCGTTCTTGCAGCTTATTACTAAAACAAAAAGAATTGCAATACTTACTTTTAATATTTTCATTTTATTGAAATTTGATTATGGAACAAAGTTAATAAATAAAGGCTATAGACCTTATAGTTGCTCATTTAGCTTTTTGATTTATATAGTCAACAATCTATTGTTATACTTTTTAATGTGAAAAAGTTATTATAAGATATATTTTTTCACGAACTTTAAATAAATTAGTAATCCTTAAAATATTCAATATATGAAATCTTCCCTATCAGTATCTATAAAATATGGCGTTTTTATTGCGCTTGCATTTGTTGGTTATTTTCTAGCGTTAAAATTAATAGGTCTTCATACAAATCCTTGGTTTAGAGTGCTAAACGGATTGATTATGGGCGGCGGAATTTATATGGCAATTAAAAATTTTAAGGATAATAATTCTGACTTCGATTATGGCAGTGGGTTTAAAACAGGTTTTATGGCAGGATCTATTGCTACCATTTTATTCTCAGCTTTTATGTGCATTTATTTCTTTCATTTAGACCCATCCTTTACGTATCATTTGCTTCAAAATTGGTTTTCTGGTTTTGATTATGGTGGTGGCATTTTGGTGTTTATAATTTCATTAGAAGGGTTCTCCTCCGCACTTGTTTTAACACTCGCTTGTATGCAGTTTTTAAAAAACAGCAGAAATATTTCCCAAAACAAATAAAACATTTGCAGTTTAATTAATTAGCAGTATATTTGCACCCGCATTTGCCTACGGGCAGGCTCATTTTTGAACAAAATTAATTAATAAAACGTTACGCTATGTACGCAATTGTAGAGATAGCAGGGCAACAATTTAAAGTTGTAAAAGACCAAAAAGTTTTTGTTCACCGTTTACAAACAGAAGAAGGAAAGCAAGTTGCTTTTGATAATGTTCTTCTTATTGGTGATGGTGACAATGTAACTGTAGGCGCCCCAGCTATAGACGGAGCTCAAGTAGGAGCAAAAGTCATTAAGCACCTTAAAGGTGATAAAGTTATCGTTTTCAAAAAGAAAAGACGTAAAGGATACCGTGTTAAAAACGGTCACCGTCAATCTTTAACAGAAATCATAATTGAAAGCATTGCTGCCTCAGGAGCTAAAAAAGCTGCTAAAGTTGAAAAAGCTGCACCAACAAAAGCAGAACCAAAAACTGAAGCTGCTGCACCAAAAGCAGAAACTAAACCAGCTGCTAAAAAAGCCGCTCCATCTAAAGCAGATGATTTGAAAAAAGTGGAAGGTATTGGTCCTAAAATTGCTGAAACATTGGCAGAAGCAGGAATCACAACCTTTGCTCAATTAGCAAAAACGGATGCTGCTAAAATTGCTGAAATCATTGCAGATGTTCGTGGAAACCACGTAACAGATACTTGGCCAGCACAAGCACAATTAGCTGCCGATGGTAAATGGGATGAGCTAAAAAAATGGCAAGACGAATTAAATGGCGGTAAAGCTGAATAGCTAACCGTTAAGTTTAACAATATAAAAACTTAAGACAATGGCACATAAAAAAGGAGTCGGAAGTTCTAAAAACGGTAGAGAATCAGAATCAAAACGCTTAGGTGTTAAGATTTTTGGTGGTCAAGCTGCAATAGCAGGAAACATTATCGTAAGACAAAGAGGAAATACACACCATCCAGGTGAGAACGTATATTCTTCAAAAGATCACTCATTACACGCTTATGTTGATGGCGTTGTAAAATTTACAAAGAAAAAAGATAATAAATCTTATGTTTCTATCGAGCCTTTTGAGGTTCAATAAACATTTTCTTTTAAAGTATTTAAAACCCTTTCTGTTTACAGGAAGGGTTTTTTTTATTTCAAAAAACACCTTTCTTTAATATTTATAAAACGTTAATTAATTGCAAAATATGGTGTTTTTACATTGATAATTTAACGGTAAGATAAAAATCGTTTAAAATGCTTTGTTGAGCTATTTTGTTATTTCGCTCAAATAACTAATCAACAATGCAATCATGAAAAAATACTACGTATTATTATGCGTTACGTTCCTATTTTCATTGGCAACTTTTGCTCAAAATGGAAATATAAAAGGAATTATAGCAGATGAAAACGGTATCGCCGTACCAGGGGCCACTGTACTAATTGAAGAACTAAAGAAAGGCGCTGTTTCAGACTTTAATGGAAATTTCACTATAGTTGATATCCCAGAAGGCACCTATCATTTATTAATTCGATATTTAGGATACACAGATTTTAAACAAGAGGCTGTGGTTTCTAATTCAGAAACCATAAGTATAAATGTGATCTTACGTTCTCAAGACACCGAATTGGATGAAGTTGAAATCACAGGCTATTCTTTAGGCGGTCAAGCAAGAGCTCTAAACATTCAAAAAAATAAACAAAACATTACCAATATCGTTTCAACAGAACAAATTGGTAAATTCCCTGATGCCAATATTGGTGATGCCGTAAAACGTATTCCCGGTATTACCATGCAAGTTGATCAAGGGGAAGCACGTAATATTATTATTCGTGGTTTATCACCACAGCTAAACTCGGTAACATTAAACGGGAGTCGTATTCCTTCAGCCGAAGGTGATAATAGAAATGTTCAAATGGATTTAATTCCTGCAGATATGATTCAAACCGTAGAAGTAAGCAAAGCTGTAACGCCAGATATGGATGCCGATGCCTTGGGAGGTTCGGTAAACTTAATAACAAGAACATCACCACAAGGGTTTCGCTTATCGGCAACAGCGGGTACTGGAATCAGCTATATTACCAATAAAAGAATACTTAATGGCTCATTTTTATTAGGAGACAAGTCTAATGATGGGAAATTTGGCTATATGCTTTCTGCGTCTTTTAATGATACCGATTTTGGAAGTGATAACGTGGAAGCAGAATGGGAAGATGAATTTGAATACAATGCTTTAGATGACAAAGATAATTTACAAGAAGTAGATGTAAATCCGTATGCTAAAGTATCTGAGATTCGAGAGTATTTAGTGCAACGTATTCGTCGCAGTTTTTCAGCTAACTTTGATTATAAATTAAATGATAACAACAACCTCTTTTTCAAATCCATTTACAATTGGAGAGATGATCGTGAAAATAGATTTGCTTTTTCACAAGAAATTCTAGATGGTGAAGATATCGCTCCTGGCGATTTTTCAGTGGATGGAAATGGTAATTTAACATCATTTCCTGTAGAAGCTAAAAGACAAACCAAAGGAGGTATCGATAATAGTCGTAATAAAAACAGACGTTTAGAAGACCAACGTATGTTCAACTTCAGTTTAGGTGGCGAACATTTGGCTAATGCCTTGCAAATAGATTGGATGGCTTCATTCGCTAAAGCTTCTGAGCAGCGTTTAAACGAACGTTATTTAGAATATGAAAGTGAATACGGTATAGTATTCAATAATAATGCAGATAAACCATTATTTTCACCAATAAATGCTTCTGATGCTGACTATAATAATTTTGAATTTAATGAGCTAACAGAGGAAAATCAATATACAGAGGAACAAGATTTTAATTTGTTTACCAACTTTAAATTGCCTCTAAATATATTTCAACAAGAAGATGGTTTTTTAAAGTTTGGAGTAAGAGCTCGATTGAAAAACAAAAATAGAGAAAACGATTTTACTGAATATAGCCCAGAGAGTGCTGATTTTGAATCATTAGGTAGTGTGCCAACCCGCGATTATTCTGATTCAGATTTTTTAGCTGGAAGTCAATATTCGGTTGGAACATTTGCAACTCCTGAGTTCTTAGGAAATTTACAATTAAATAATGCGGCTCAATTTGAAGCAGAAGTATTGCCAGAGGAATATTTAACAGCAAATTTTGATGTGGATGAAAACGTATTTGCAGGTTATGCTATGACTAACCAAAAACTATCAAATAATTTAAGTATGTTAGTCGGTTTAAGGTTAGAGCACACCAGAATCAATAGTATCGGTAACGAATTAATTTTTGATGTTGATGGCGATTTTGCAGGAACAAACGAGTTAAAAGACGAGAGTTCTTATACCAATATTTTACCGGGCTTGCATTTAAAATTAGATGCCTCAGATAATACCGTATTGCGTTTTGCGTGGACAAATACGTTGGCAAGACCAAATTATGTGGATTTAGTGCCGTTTAGGGAAATTAACAATGAGGACGAAGAAATTTATTTAGGTAATTCTGAGTTAGAACCAACAACATCTATGAATTTTGATGTGATGGCAGAACATTATTTTAAATCCGTTGGAATTTTTTCCGCAGGTGCATTCTATAAAGACATTAAAGATTTTGTATATACTAGCCAATCTGAAGACACCAATGGTTATGAAGTATATCAACCATTAAACGGTGAGGGCGCTAGCGTGCTTGGAGCAGAATTTTCATTACAACGTCAGTTGGATTTTTTACCAGGTTTTGCGAAAAACTTCAGCGTTTATTTAAACTATACTTATTTAACGTCTGATGCCAAAGGCATTAAAAATGAAGATGGTGAAGAACGTAATGATTTAGATTTGCCACAAACGGCTCCAAATATGTTTAATGCCTCTTTAGGTTACGCCACTAAATACTTAAGTTTACGTTTATCTGGAAATTACTCAGATTCTTATATTGATGAAATTGGCGGGAGTGCTTTTGAAGACCGATATTATGATGAGCAATTCTTTTTGGATTTCAATGCCAATATTTCAATAAACAGAAATTTAAGTTTATATGTAGATTTAAACAATATTACCAACCAACCTTTGCGTTATTTCCAAGGTGTGAAATCCAGAACCATGCAAATGGAATATTATGGCAGACGCTTAACCTTTGGTTTAAAGTATGATTTGTTTAAGAAAAACTAAGAATGAAGATGAATAAAATAAAATCTATTATTGTTTTTGGAATAGCCATTATGTTGTCGTCATGTGGTACTAAGTTGCCGGTAATTGTTGCAACAACCGTTACAGAAAAAAC
>Ga0307414_10001839_pt1 | contig 10971 bp, 9 predicted proteins | sample DK1Ometagenome_FD_203804 | JGI IMG/M metagenome (GOLD analysis project Ga0307414, IMG submission 203804) | Maize rhizosphere microbial communities from greenhouse at UC Davis, California, United States - DK15-O-3 | ecosystem: Host-associated > Plants > Roots > Rhizosphere > Soil | place: USA...
AGGCCAATGCGGCGATCGACGGCCTTACTTCGCGAATTGCCGAGCAGGAGCGCGCGTCGCAACGAATCGTCGCGGAGACCAGCAGGGCCCTGATGGAGCTGGATCAGCATTTCAGCAGCCTCGCCGAAGCGGGCGACCTGCGCGCGGCGGCTTTCGTCAAGTCGATCGGACGCGCCCGCGGAGAACTGCAACAGCTGTCTCAGGAAACGGGCGCACAGGACAGTGCGGTCGAAGTCCTGGCGGAACGTGCAGCGGCGTTGCAGAACTACGTCGGTCGCCTGACCGCGGACGTCAAAGACCAACTGTCGATGGCCATCGGGGACGCGGAGGCGGGCGCTGAACGGCTTATCCTCTCGACCGAACGGATCCGCCCCGAACTCGACTGGATGCGTGAAGCGGCGATCGAAGCCAGCGACCGGATCAAAGTGTCTGCCGCCGGAATCGCCGAGCAGCAGGATCGTTTCGCGGCTCTCCTCGCCAGCCTCGACTCCGGCGTCGGCACCGCGGGCGAGCGTCTCAACAGCCTGGCGACGTCCATCACCGACGCACAGACGGAGGCGTCGCGTCTGAGCCATGAGACCGGGCCGGCGCTGATCGATGCCATGGTTCAGGTTAAGGAAGCCGCGGCGCACGCGGCCGAGCGCGCCCGTGAGGCCATCGCTCAGGTCGTACCGCAGAGCGCGGCGAAGCTTTCGGAAGCGACCCGAGATGCGCTTCAGGCGGTGATCCGCGATGAAGTCGAGAAAAGGCTCGCGGAGGTCGAAGTGACGGCCGCCCGCGCTGTCGAGGCCGCCCGTTCCGCGTCGGATCGCCTGACGGAGCAGATGCTTTCGATTGGCCGCACCGCGTCAGCGCTCGAGCAGCATATGGAGCAGATGGACGCGCAGCAGCGCGAGAAGGACAGCGAAGCCTTCGCCCGTCGCGTGGCGCTTCTCATCGACTCCATGCACTCCGCATCCATTGATGTCGGCAAGATCCTGTCCGACGAAGTCGATGAGAAGGCCTGGGACGCCTACCTCAAGGGCAATCGCGGGGTCTTCACACGCCGGGCCGTGCGCCTGCTCGAAGGGTCGGAGACGCGGTCGATCAAGGCCCACTACGAAACAGACCTGGAGTTCCAGCAGGCGGTCCACCGCTACATCCACGACTTCGAAGCTATGCTTCGCCGCGTGGTGGCGGACAAGGATGGCGGGATCATCGCGGTCACCCTGATGTCGTCCGACACGGGCAAGCTCTACGCCGCCCTCGCACAGGTCATCGACAAGCGCCGCTAAGGAACTGGGCTAATTGTAGAAGTCCAGATCGTCGGCTGTGATCCAGCCGTAGCTCCAGTTCACGTAGAATACGGCAAACATCATCGCGGCGAGCAATGCGGCGCGCAGGAGGTGGCTCTTCAGGTTGAAGGTGTGCGGCGCGCTTTCGGCCTGGCCCGGCACATGCTCCGCGCCGACTTCCTCATTGGTCCGCACCCCGAACGGCAACAGGACGAAGACGCTCGCCGCGAAGAACAGGAAATAGATGGCTGAGATGGACGTCCACTTCATGCGGGAGCCCTAGTTCGCGCGGACGAACATGACTTCGACCAGCGGCTTCTTGCCGGTCCACGCCGTAGCGCAGCGCCGGACCGCCAACCGGACATTCTCGCGCAATTTATCCTCTGGGTGCGAAGGATCGAAGGCGCGCTCGGCCGAATCGGTGGCGTCGGCGATGAAATCGTCCCGATCCTCTTCGACCGGCAGCCCGAACGGACGAACGAAGGGCCTCCCGGCGAGCTTGCCATCGGCTCCGACGGGCAAGGCCACGGTCACAAGGCCGCTGAAGCTCATCCGCCGCCGTTCGGTGATCGTCGTCCCGTCAGCAGGCAGGATGACATCGCCATCGAGGACCAGGCGCCCTACCCGCACTTCCGTCAGCTTCTCGGGCCCGTTCGGCGCGAGCCGGATGAGATCGCCGTTGCGCTGCGTCGAAGCGCGCGGGACGCCGTGCGACAGCGCAAACCGCGCCTGCTCGGCCAAATGCCGGGGTTCGCCGTGGACAGGCACGATGATCTCGGGCCGGATCCAGTCGTACATCTGTGCGAGCTCGGGGCGACCAGGATGGCCGGAAACGTGAACGTGACTTTGCCGATCGGTGACGATGATGACGCCCAGGTCCGACAAAGCGTTCATGACGCGGCCGATCGCGGCTTCGTTGCCCGGGATGATCTTCGACGAGAAGATCACCGTGTCGCCTTCGGTCAGCTTCAGGTCGTGATTGCCGAAGGCGACACGGCCGAGCGCGGCGCGTTGTTCCCCTTGCCCGCCAGTGGCCATGATGAGCACTTCGCGTCGCGGCAGACGCATGGCCTCATCAAAGCTGATGGTCTCGGGAAAGTCCTGCAGGTAGCCAGTCGCTTTTGCGACGCGGGTGATCCGGTCGAGCGAGCGGCCCGCCATGCAGAGCTTGCGGCCGGTTTGGTTCGCGACACGGCCGATGGTCTGCAACCGCGCTGCATTGGACGCGAACGTGGTAACGAGAACCCGCCCCTTCGCTCGCTCCACTTCACGCAGCAGGCCCTCGTGAACCGAAGATTCCGATCCCGAGGGCGCGTCCTGGAAGACGTTGGTGGAATCGCAGACCAAGGCGAGCACGCCGCTTTCGCCGACCCTTGCGAGCGCCTCGTGGCTCGACGGCTCACCAAGCACGGGTGTCTCGTCGATCTTCCAGTCCCCGGTATGGAACACGCGGCCGTGCGGCGTCTCGATCAGCAGGCCATTCCCCTCTGGAATGGAGTGCGCGAGAGCGATGTAGGTCAGCTTGAACGGGCCGATTTCGAACGTCGCATCGCGAGCGATAACGTTCAGCTTCACTTGCCCGGTGAGCCCCTCCTCCTCCAGCTTCTCCGCGATCAGGCCGGCCGTGAACGGGGTGGCGTAAAGGGGCGTTTTGAGGTCGGCGGACAGGTAAGGGATCGCGCCGATATGGTCCTCATGCCCGTGGGTCAGGACGATCCCGGCAAGTCGGTCGCGCTGCTTCTCGATGAAGTCGAGATCGGGAAGGATCAGATCGATGCCCGGGTAATCGGGATCGGCGAAAGTCAGGCCAAGGTCGACCATCAGCCACTGGCCCTGCGTGCCGTAGAGATTGACGTTCATGCCGATCTCGCCCGACCCGCCGAGCGCGCAGAAAAGCAGTTCCTCGCCTGGTATCATTTTAAGCCGACGCGACTTTCTGGTGCAGCAGACTCAACCCCTGGATCGTAAGGTCGGGTTCAATGGCATCGAACAGGTCGGTGTTCTTGTCGAACAGGGTCGCGAGGCCGCCGGTGGCAATCACCTTTACCGGCCGGCCAATCTCGCGCTTCAGGCGCGCAACCAGTCCCTCCATCATCGCGACATAGCCCCAGTAGATGCCGGTCAGCATCTGGCTGTCGGTGGTGCGGCCGATGACGGACTTGTCCTCCGGAACTTCGATGGCGATACGCGGCAACTTAGCCGCAGCATTCACCAGCGCGTCCAGCGACAGGTTGATGCCCGGCGCGATGATGCCGCCCTTGTAGGCTCCGGTATAGTCAACGACGTCGAATGTCGTCGCCGTGCCGAAATCGATGACGATGAGATCGCCCGGAAACTTCTCATGTGCCGCCATGACGTTCAGAGCGCGGTCCGCCCCGACGTTCTGCGGCTCGTCGACATCTAGAGCGATCGGCCATTCGGCTTCCCCCTCGCCTGCGATCAGCGGTTCGACCGAGAAATACTTGCTGACGAGGACCTGCAGGTTGTGCGTCGCGCGAGGAACAACGGTCCCAATGATCGCTGCAGACACGTCGTCCTTGCCATAGCCTTCCAGCTCAAGAAGTTGGTGCAGCCAGACGGCATATTCGTCGCCCGTGCGCCGTGGATCTGTGGCAATCCGCCAGCGCGTCTTGATCTCGCGCCCGTCGACGAGCGCAAAGACCACGTTCGTATTGCCGGCATCGATCGCAAGAAGCATTGCCGCGCACTAGCTGCCCACGCGGTGGTTCACAACTCGACGTCGCCGGCGCGCACGAGTTCGACACCACCCTCGCGGCGAAGACGCAGCGCGCCATCCGGCTCGATTCCGTCGAACGTACCGGCGACCTTCTCCTCCGTTGAAGCATGGACGGTGAGGCGAGTCCCGACCGGGTGCGCTCGCGCAAGCCAGGCACGGGCGAAGCTTTCGGGATCGGAATTGCGCCAGAGGGCGATCATTCGGGAGAAGCTACCGGCCAGCAGTGGCGCGAATGATTGCGGCGACAGCGCACCGTTCAGGGCCGCCGTATCCCGGTCCGCCAATCGGGGCGCCGTGGCGAGGTTGACGCCAAAGCCGGCGACCACGCGGTCCCCGCTTCGTTCCAGGAGGATGCCGGCTAGCTTCGAATTGTTGAGAAGCAGGTCGTTCGGCCACTTCAGCATCAGCGATTGATCGGGGACGGCCACGTCCACCGCCTCGATCAGCGCCAGACCCGCTGCGAGTGAGAGCGAGGGCGGGCCAGGATCGTCTGGCTTGAGCTCGACGATCGTGCTGCCGAAGAAGTTGCCGGCTTCGGCAATCCAAGGTCGCCCCTGCCGCCCGCGCCCGGCTTCCTGCTCCATCGCGACGAGCCAGTCGCCTTCCACGGCGCTCGGGTCGGCTAGAAGGTCGGCGTTGGTCGAACCCGCGCGTTCGACGATGCGGATTCGGGTCAGAAGATCGATCCCGCTGCGCGATCGGTGATGCCGTTGAGCGGCCCGATCAGTAGATAGCCGAGCGGCGAGACCGCAAGAGCGGCGAGCAGGATCAGAGCGCCCTGCACCGGCTCCTTGAGGCGCGCAAACGGGGCCGCCGCCTCATCGAAGTACATCACCTTCACGATCTTGATGTAATAATAAGCGCCGACGACCGAGCCGATAGCGGCTGCGGCGGCCAAGGCGTTGAAGCCGGCATCGACAGCCGCCTGGAACACCAGCAGCTTCGGCCAGAAGCCGAGCAGCGGCGGAATGCCGGCAAGGCTGAACATGAAGACGGCGAGCGCCGCGGCGTAGGCCGGACGGGTCTGAGACAGGCCCGAGAGCGCGGCAATATCCTCGACCGGCTCGCCCTTCTCGTTGCGCATCCAGAGGACGCAGAGGAAGGCACCGAGCGTCATCACGACATAGACGGCCATGTAGAACAGCACTGACGACGCGCCCTGCGGCGTTCCGGCGGCGAGGCCGACCAGTGCAAAGCCGACGTTATTGATCGAGGAATAGGCCAGCAGGCGCTTGATGTTGGTCTGGCCGTAAGCCGCGACTGCACCGAGGAGGATCGACGCCAGTGCCGCGAAAATCACGATCTGCCGCCAGGCGTCCGTCGCCGGGGCAAGCGCGTCGAGGCAGATGCGCGTGCCGAGCAGGACTGCGGCAACCTTCGGTGCGGAGGCGAAGAAGGCGGTCACCGGCGTCGGAGCGCCTTCGTAAACGTCCGGCGTCCACATGTGGAACGGCACGGCGCTGATCTTGAAGGCGATGCCGGCCAGCACGAACACCAGGCCGAAGAGCAGTCCAAGCGATGCCGTGCCTTCGCGCGCAAAGGCCGCCGCGATGCCGTTGAAGTTCATCGTGCCAGTGAAGCCATACAGCAGCGAGATGCCGTAGAGCAGGATGCCGCTCGCGAGCGCACCAAGGACGAAATATTTGAGGCCCGCTTCGGCCGAACGGTCGTCCGTGCGGCGATAGGAGGCGAGGACGTAAGCCGACAGGCTCTGCAGCTCGAGGCCGACGTAGAGCGTCACCAAGCTGGTGGCGGAAACCATCACTGCGCCGCCCAAGGCGCTGAACAGGACCAGCACGGAATATTCCGGGGCGTGCTCCGTATCGCGTTCGAACCAGCCGTGGGCAGCGATGATCGCGACAGCCGACGCTAGGAAGATAATCGACTTGCCGAAGGATCCGAAAAGGTCGGCCGTGATCAACCCGCCGAAGACGCCGCCGGCGTTCGACGGTGCGCCGGCCAGTGCGGCCGTTGCGGCGACGAGGATGGCGACAGCCGCCCAGCTGACGAAGGCCGAGCTGCGTCGCCCAGCGAAAGCAGCGACCATCATCAGCACAATGGCGCCAAGGGTGACGATCACCTCGGGCAGGATAGGTGCGAACTGGTTCATCAATGTCCTGCCTCAGGCGCGTGGTGCTCCGCCGTCGGTTGCGGATTGCCGCGGGTCAGATGCATGTCACCAGCGGGTGCGGCGCGCTCGATCCGCTCGAGCAGTCGACCAACGTCCGCGCGGATCGGCCGCAGGAAGCTCTCCGGATAGACACCCATCCACAGCACGCCCGCCGCGATCGGAGCGAGCAGCCACCATTCGCGCGTATCGAGATCGGTCATGGCGGCGGCGCCCTCGGTGCGCGCGACACCGAATGCGATGCGCCAGTAGAGGTAGAGCATGTAGGCCGCGCCAAGGATGATGCCCGTCGTCGCGACGATCGCCGCCCAGCTCGACACCTTGTAGGTGCCGACCAGGCTCAGGAACTCGCCGACAAATCCGCTCGTGCCCGGTAGGCCGACGCTGGCCATGGTGAAGAGCATGAACAGGAGAGCATAGCCCGGCATGTTGTTCGACAGGCCGCCATAGGCTTCGATCTCGCGGGTGTGCAGGCGATCGTAAATCACGCCGACGCAAAGAAAGAGCGCGCCCGACACGAGCCCGTGACTCAGCATCACAATCATCGCACCTTCGATGCCCTGCCGGTTGAAGGCGAACAGACCGAAGGTGACGAACGCCATGTGCGCGACCGAGGAGTAAGCGATGAGCTTCTTCATGTCGCGCTGCACGAGGGCGACCAGACTCGTGTAGACGACCGCGATTCCACTCAGGATGAAGACGAGAGGAATGAAGACGAACGAGCCTTCCGGGAACATCGGAAGCGAGAAGCGGATGAAGCCGTAGCCGCCCATCTTCAGCAGCACGCCGGCAAGGATCACGGAGCCTGCAGTCGGCGCCTGAACGTGCGCGTCGGGCAGCCAGGTGTGGACCGGCCACATCGGCATCTTCACCGCGAAGCTTGCGAAGAAAGCCAGCCAGAGCCATTTCTGCACATCGACCGGGAAGTCGTGCGCCATCAGCGCCGGGATCGACGAGGTGCCGGCGTCGATCACCATGTAGATCATGGCGATCAGCATCAGCAGCGAGCCGAGCAGGGTGTAGAGGAAGAATTTGTAGCTGGCCTTGATGCGCTCCGCGCCGCCCCAGATGCCGATGATCAGGAACATCGGGATCAGGCCGCCTTCGAAGAAGACGTAAAACAGGAACAGGTCCTGCGCAGCGAACACGCCGAGCATCAGCGCTTCCATCAGCAGGAAGGCCGCCATGTATTCGGGCACGCGCTTCGTGATCGCGCGCCAGCTCGCCCCGATGCAGATCGGCATCAGGAAGACCGACAGCATGATCAGCACGAGGGCTATGCCGTCGATGCCGAGCGCCCAGGAGATGCCACCGCTCAACGGGACGTTCTCCACGAACTGCCATTGCGCGCCCGACGGGTCGTAGGCCGACCAGAGGTAGGCGCCGATCGCGAGATCGATGAGCGTGGCGATGAGTGCGGTCCAGCGCGCTCCGTTCGCGTTGACGAACAGGCAGATTACGCCCGCGATGAGCGGGATCGCGATCAGCAGGGTCAGCCAGGGCAGTTCGGTCACTTGCTCGCCCACCAGATCGCCCAGCTCGCCGCGCCGAGCAGGCCGAGGAGCATTACAAGGGCATAGGAATAGAGATAGCCGGACTGGAGTCGCGCGGTGATCCTGTTGCCGACGCCGACGGCAAAGGCCGCACCGTGGGGGCCGAAGCGATCGATCGTGCCTTCGTCACCGCGCTTCCAGAACAGGCGGCCGAACCAGACGGCGGGACGAACGAAGATGCGATCGTAGAGCTCGTCGAAGTACCATTTGTTCTTCACGAACCGGTAGATCCCGCCGAAGTGCTTCACGAAGCCCGCAGCGTCGCCGGGATTGCGGATGTAATTGTTGTAGGCGATCGCGAGGCCGACCAGCATCACGAAGGTCGCGGTCAGCTTCACCCACAGCGGAACATCGTGCATCGCGTGCGCCAGATGCTCGTCGAAGGCGACGCTGCCGTTCCAGAACTCAGCCGAGTCCAGGAAGAAGTGCGCGAAGGTAAAGCCGGCTGCAACGGCACCGACCGCCAGCAGGCAGATCGGCACCAGCATGGTCAGCGGGCTTTCGTGCGGATGGTACCCGCCCGTACCTTCCGGCGGCATGGCATCGTCGTTGGAGCTGTCGCCATGCTCCTCGTCCGGGTGGTCGTGATCGCCGTGCACGGCGTGCTGAATATGCTCCGAAGCACCCCAGCGCGGCTTCCCCCAAAAGGTCAGGAACATCAGCCGCCACGAATAGAAACTGGTCAGCAGGGCGGCGAAGGCGCCGAGCCAGAAAGCGATCGTGCCGTGCACCGTCCCGCTGGCCCAAGCCGCTTCGAGGATCGCGTCCTTGGAATGATAGCCGGCAAAACCGCCGATCCCGTAAATCCCCACCCCCGTAATCGCCAACGTACCAAGGAGCATCACCCAGAACGTGACCGGGATTTCCTTCCGCAGGCCGCCATAGAAACGCATGTCCTGTTCATGGTGCATGGCATGAATGACCGAGCCGGCGCCGAGGAAAAGCAGGGCCTTGAAGAAGGCGTGCGTGAACAAATGGAACATCGCCGCGCCGTATGCGCCGACGCCAGCCGCGAAGAACATGTAACCGAGCTGCGAGCAGGTCGAATAAGCGATGACGCGCTTGATATCGTTCTGCGCGGTTCCGACCGTCGCGGCGAAGAACGCCGTCGCGGCACCGACGAAGGTGACGACCGCCAGCGCCGTCGTGCTCGTTTCGAACATCGGTGAGAGACGGCAGACCATGAACACGCCGGCCGTGACCATCGTCGCCGCATGGATCAGGGCGCTGACCGGCGTCGGGCCTTCCATGGCGTCCGGAAGCCAGGTGTGCAGCCCGAGTTGGGCCGACTTGCCCATCGCGCCGACGAACAGCAGCAGGCAGAGCACGGTCATCGTGTCGACGGTCATTCCGGCGAAACCGACGGTCGAACCGGCCATGGACGGCGCAGCGGCAAGGATCGCCGGGATTGAGAGGGTGCCGAACACCCAGAAGGTACCGAAAATGCCAAGGCTGAAGCCGAAGTCGCCGACGCGGTTGACGACGAACGCCTTCATCGCCGCCGCATTGGCCGAGGGCTTGTGGTACCAGAATCCGATCAGGAGGTAGGACGCGAGCCCCACCCCTTCCCAGCCGAAAAACATCTGAACGAGGTTGTCGGCGGTCACGAGCATCAGCATCGCGAAGCTGAACAGCGACAGATAGGCGAAGAAGCGCGACTGGCTCGGGTCCTCCGCCATGTAGCCCCAGCTATAGAGGTGCACGAGCGAGGAGACGGTCGTCACCACGACCAACATCACCGCCGTCAGCGTGTCGACGCGGAGCTCCCAATTCACGACGAGGTCGCCGGAGTGGATCCAGTCGAGGACTGGCGCGACATGTTCCTGGGTGCTGCCGCTGAGGAAACCGACGAAGATGGCCCAGCTGAGCGCCGCGCCGATGAACAACGCGCCGGTGGTGACGACCTTGGCCGCGGTCGTGCCGATCCAACGCCCGCCGAGACCGGCGATGATGGCGGCCAGCAGCGGCAGGAAGACGATTGCCTGCACCATCAGCCGTGCATCCGGTTGACGTCGTCGACCGCGATCGAGCCACGCCGGCGGAAGAAGATCACCAAGATGGCAAGGCCGATAGCCGCCTCGGCTGCCGCGACGGTCAGGACGAACATGGCCATCACCTGCCCGACGAGATCGCCGAGATACGCGCTGAACGCGACGAGGTTGATGTTCACCGCAAGCAGGATGAGCTCGATCGCCATCAGGATGAGGATGACGTTGCGCCGGTTGAGGAAGATGCCGAGCACGCCAAGCACGAACAGGATCGCCGCGACGGTCAGGAAGTGGGCCAGCGAGATCACAGGGTCATGCCTCCGCCCACGTCCGGATTCTCCAGTTTCACCGCATCCTCGGGACGGCGGTCGACCTGCCGTGAGACATTCTGCCCGCGAACGTCGCCGCGGCTGCGGTGCGTCAGGACGATCGCTCCGATCATCGCGACCAACAGGATCAGTCCGGCGATTTCGAAGGGGAACAGGAAGCGGCTGTAGAGCACTTGGCCCAGCCCAACGATGTTCGGCTCGATCGCTTCACGCGGAGCGGCCCCGCTGAGCGCCGGACCCGCTCGCCAAGCGCTTACAGCCAGGATGATTTCCGCCAGCAGGACGAATGCGATGATGATCCCGAACGGAAGGTTCTTGGTGAAGCCCGACCGCAACTCCGCAAAGTCGATGTCCAGCATCATGACTACGAACAGGAACAGCACCGCGACGGCGCCGACATAGACGATGACCAGCAGCATCGCGATGAACTCGGCACCAACGAGCAGCATCAGCCCCGCCGCATTGAAGAATGCGAGGATGAGCCAGAGCACGCTGTGCACCGGGTTGCGCGCGAAAATGACCGCCACAGCAGAGGCGAGCATGACCGTCGCGAAGAGGTAAAAGGCGATGAGTGCAATCAAGTCTTGGGACCCTGTTCGGCGCGCTTATCGGTAGGGGGCATCGGCGGCAAGATTGGCGGCAATCGCCCGTTCCCAGCGGTCGCCGTTCTCCAGCAGTTTCGCCTTGTCGTAGAGCAATTCCTCGCGCGTTTCGGTCGCGAATTCGAGGTTCGGCCCCTCGACGATGGCGTCCACCGGGCATGCCTCCTGGCACAGGCCGCAGTAGATGCACTTCACCATGTCGATGTCGTAGCGCGTGGTCCGGCGGCTGCCGTCCTCGCGCGGTTCGGCCTCGATGGTGATGGCCAGCGCCGGGCACACCGCCTCGCACAATTTGCAGGCGATGCAGCGCTCTTCGCCGTTCGGATAGCGGCGCAGTGCGTGCTCGCCGCGGAAGCGCGG
>Ga0307414_10001840_pt1 | contig 10970 bp, 8 predicted proteins | sample DK1Ometagenome_FD_203804 | JGI IMG/M metagenome (GOLD analysis project Ga0307414, IMG submission 203804) | Maize rhizosphere microbial communities from greenhouse at UC Davis, California, United States - DK15-O-3 | ecosystem: Host-associated > Plants > Roots > Rhizosphere > Soil | place: USA...
ACCTGGCGGGCGAACAGCGGCAGCACCTACCAACGGACCAAGCGACGCCGAGCCGGGCTTGCCAACTACCGGATCGTCCGCTACGCCGACGATGTCGTGGTGTTGGTGTCCGGGACCCAGGCGCACGACGAAACCGTGAGGGAGGAGGTCGCGGCAGTCCTCGCTCCGATGGGCTTACGCCTGTCGGAGGCGAAGACGAAGGTATGCCACATCGACGAGGGCTTCGACTTCTTAGGCTTCCGCATCCAACGGAGACGGAAGCGAGGCACCACTAAGCGCGCGGTCTACACCTACCCGTCGAAGAAGGCGCTGGCCTCCATCGTCGGGCGGGTCCGCACGCTCACCCTCAGGTCATCACATCCGACCCTTGCGGCCCTGCTGCGCCAGCTCAACCCGGTCCTCCGGGGCTGGTGCACCTACTTTCGCCACGGCGTGTCGAAGGCGACCTTCGGCTACCTCGACCAGTACACCTGGCACTGGGTGGTCCGGTGGATCCGGAAACGACACAACAAGAGGGATATGAACCGAACCGGTCGGCGTAGCGCCACATCACCTTCAGCGGAACCGAACTATCGTTCGATATGCTGAATGAAATTGGGTCGATATTCGCCTCGCCTCGGGGGCAGGACGCGGCGACTAGAAGGAGAGCAGGCGATCGAAGAAGGAGCGATAGCGTCCTAGTGCCAGCCGCAGATCTTCGGTGCTGGTCTGTTCGCTGTCTAGGCCTTGTTCAAGTTCAGAGCGCTGTCGGCGGAACAGCTCCTCCAACTCGTCGAGTACCTGTCCGACCAGCTCATTCGCTCCTCGAACGGCCCTGCGCGGCTCATCCACGAACTCACCCTTAAGCTCATTCCAGCGGCTGTTGTACGCCTCTGCGCGCTCCGGTGCAATCAAGGTGGCGCGATCCCGACCGGCGGCAGCAGCTTGATCATCAGCGCCGGCCTCGGCGCTACCGGGCCTGGCCTGCCTCCGCTCACGCTCAGTCGGCCCACCCAACCTCTCGGCTGCGCTGCTGCTGCCGGACTGTTCGGTGTCGCTGACATCGGTCGCGCGAATGTCCCTTCCCTCGGTGTCGGTGACGTCCATCCTGCGGCCGCCAAGCTCTTCAGTCTCGCCAGTACCGGGTGCGCTAGTGACGGCCGCTCCAGTTCCGGTGGCACGGGTCGTGCGGCCTTCATCAGTTGTCGCCTCAGTGCTGCTCATGGTTTGGTCTCCCGTTCGGTTGTTTGTTGGCTGTCCCGCTCGGTCTGCCTGATCTCGCCGCGCCTATCCTCCTGCCGACCGGCTTCACCGTCGCCCGCCAGCAACGCCTGTATCAGCGACCGGTAAGACGTCACCGCTTGGCGGAGATACTCCGTGTCGACCCTTCCCGCTTCGTTTGCCTGTGCAATGCGCCGAGCCTCTCGATAGCCCTCTGTGACGCGGGCGTGACGTACCGACAGGTCGTCGGCCCGTTGATCGAAGTCGTCGACTGGGTAGCCACGGGCGGACATCACCTCCACCACCAGCCGATCAGCGTTGCGCACTGCGCTGCTAGGGTCGTCGACGAACTGGCCCTGAACCTTTGACCAGCGCCGTTCGAAGTTCTCGCGTCCAGCGCTATCGAGTGTCCGCAGCTCCAGCTGCTCGTGCCGCTTAGAGCGATCACGCAGCTCCGACTCTGCTTCCCGTTGGCTCACCGCCCGATCAATGGCGCGGTCGTACTCAGGTCCGTACTGCTCCTGCAGGCGTTCGGTGTGCCTGCGCCGAGCCATCTGATAACCGACGACTACGATCGCAGCGATCACCACGATGGCAATCACAATCACGACGATCAGTGTGATGTTGCTCATAGTTTTGGGAATAGCCCTCGCTTCCTGGGACAAACTCACCCTTTAGGGTGGAATTTGGGGCCGAACGAGTATCCTCGGGCGCGCTGCGCTGCCGTCTGTACGGCGGCGCAGAGAGTCTGTCGCAAGCTCTGCGACGGCGGCCCCGCCAGCGCCGTACGATGCCGACGTGACGATTAGAGGTCACCGAGCAGACTGCCCGGCATGACCCTCGAACCGACGGGCTCGGTCAGACTGATCGCCGAGACCGGAGGAGCTTCCGCGGGGGGTGGGTCATCCGTTCACGCCTGGCCGGCGGAATACTTCCATGATGGTCGGCATGAGCACTCTGGACTATGACGTCGTCGTGGTTGGCGCGGGCAACGGTGGACTGTCCGCCGCGGCCCTCTTGAAGCGACGGGGGTGCCGGGACGTGGCGCTGGTCGAGCCGTCACCGGTGCACGTGTACAAGCCGCTGCAGAATTATGTCGGGGTCGGACTGGGCGAGATATCGGAGCTAGAGCGGTTCCAGGCCGACCTGATCCCGGCCGGGGTGCGCTGGCACCAGACGAGCGCGACGCGAGTCGACCCGGCGAACGATTCGGTGCATTGTGCCGACGGGACGATGGTGAGAGGAGCCGATCTGCTGCTTGCGCCTGGTGCGAGGATCAATTGGGACGCCATACCGGGTGCTCTGGATGGACTGCAGGGCGGACGGGTATGCACAACCTTCCTGTCGGTCCAACTGGCCCGCACCTCGGAGATGATCGCCTCGCTGCGGTCGGGCCGGGCGGTGTTCACGTTGCATGGCCAGCCCGCCTCTGGTCGCGAGACCGCGCTGAAACCGCTGTTCCTCGCCTGCGACGGCTGGCGGCGCCGTAAGGTGCTCGACCAGATTGAGGTGATGCTGGTGCACGACGCCGGCGAATTGCACCCGGTGCCCGCCATTGCCCGCGAGATACGACGACACCTTGACCGCTATGGCGTGTCGCTGCGATCCGAGACCACGGTGACCGCCGTTGCCGGCGGGAACGCACTTATGCTTCACGGCCCAGCCGGGCCGGAACGGCTGCCCGCGGATCTCATCCACCTCCACCCGCCGTACGTTGCGCCCGACTTCGTCGCCGCCTCCGGGCTCGACGCCGACGGAACTAAAGGCTTCATTGCCGTCGATCCGGCCACCCTTCGGCATCGCACCTTCCGGCGCGTCTGGGGGGTCGGAGATGCCTGTGATCTCGGCGATGCCCGCACCGGCGGCGCGTTGCGACATCAGGTGAAGATCGTGATCGACAACATCCAACGATCCCGCCGGGGTCTGCCGCTCAGCCATTACGACGGCTACACCGTGGCCCCGATCGCCACCGCACGCGGCGAGCTCTCCTTCGGCGAGTACGACCGGCAGTTCCGCGTCCACCGCTCACTCCCGGTACCCGACGAGATCACCGCCCGCCGCGCCTGGTGGTGGCTCGACCGGTACGCGCTGCCCCAAATCTACTGGCACCGCATCATCAAGGGCAGACTTTGAACCACGCCACAGACGTGAAGAGCGTCTACCAAGCCGCTCTAGCGAGCGATTACTGACGTCATCGTGTCCGACGGCCGCACCGACGGAAAGAAACTGCAAGAGTTACTGGCCGCCGCGAGGAGAGCCACTTGGACTTCGGTGCGACGGTCAAGCTACCGAAAGCAAGGACCGGATCACCCTCGTCAAAGACGCCATCGCTGACCACCAGACCGGCGCGGCCCGACATCAACGACTCGATCATGTCCGCGACCGTCGACATCATTGCCGACCCGTGGGCGGTGCTGGTCAGTTGCACCGACGAGGCCCTACTGGCGTCACACATTCCCGTGATTCTCGACCGAGAAGGCGAGCGCTGCTCGGACATCTCGCGCGAGCTAATCCACATTCGAGGCTGCTAAGCCGGAGAGGCCGATTTTCGAAACCGAAGCTCGTGACTATTGGGCCCGAATTGGGCACGGAGCAGGCGTGATCAACTTTGACTCCACCCGATTCGCAGCTCATGAAATCCTGCCTGACAAGGCGCGTAGGTAGTTCGCGCCCCGATGATCATGAAAACAGATGACCAGCCTGGTTATTCTTGTCATCTCCTTGTTTCGAATAACTTGGGCGCAGTGAAAGTGCGTTGACTAGGGCCGATGCTCTGGAGCGGGTGACGAGAATCGAACTCGCATGGCCAGCTTGGAAGGAATCCGCGCGTCGACGAGGGCCGACTCGATGCGCCCTCCGGTTTGACCTGCTTGCACCGCGAGGCACCGTCATGGGCTCTGGCTTAGGGCCCGCAAAGGGCCCGGCGCGGGGCTGTTGTTCGATTTGCTCCGTGTGGTAGCGACCTCTTTGTCCGAGGCACGTCAGATGGTCGTCGATCGCTACGCGCGACACGACGAGTTGCCGCTCCGAGTCGTTGTCGGCGCGGCAACTGAGGAGATGGCGTGCGCCGCACCAGGGAACGGCTTCTGGCTTGGGCCCGCGAAGCGCCCAAAGCGGGTTGCTGTTGGATTTGCTCAGTCGGCAGCGACCCTGGTCCCTGAAGCAGGCTCGCTGCGCAGTTCCGCTCGGTCACTCAGTCTGGGTGGGCCTCCATGCAGCGTCTTATGGCGGGTGGGCCAGCTTCCAAACCTCGGCCCGTCTGCACAGCGCAGCCCTGACCCGGTCTCCGGAGGGTTCTGCCTGGGCGTCTCAATTCATCAGAGTTGGGATTTCAGGTCCCCTTCTCTTTGGTAAGCCAGGTGTGGATTACCACCGACACTCCCGGCTGAACTGCTTGAAAACCTGTCTCGGATCAGTCGATACAAAGTGGAAGCCACAAAGAAAGCCGTTCCGATCTCGAGCACGCCGGTGATCTCGAAGAAAAGATCGTCGGGCGGATAGTGCTCGGAAGGGTTCAACGGAAAATAGAGCGTTGACGGGCCGTTCAGCAGAAAGAGAATGTCCTTATACGCGTGGGCGTAGCCACCGTGCAGAAGTCCGGATAGCGCTACCCAGGAAAGGCCGCCCACCGTCCCTGCGGTGATCAGCGCAGCCCGACTGCCGGTTCGCCGATACCAGTAGAGCGCCCCGAGTGCGACCGTCGATGGGATCGCCATGATGATCGGAACGCGCAACCGATTTGGGGCTGAATCAACTAGTCCTCCATAGATGTGGTGAACCGTGGTGAGGGCGTAGGCCAGTCCGATGCCCAGCGCGGCCCTTTGGATCAGCTTTGTCGTCGTGGTGGTGGTCGGCTTGAGGCTTGTCATGGGTACTCCTTCGGATTGGGGTGGCGTTCATTAGTCGGCGGCCTATGGCTATCTCGCGATGGCAGCCGCGGTGGCAGTGAGATAGCGCTCGAGCTGGCCTCGGTCGGGAGTCCACGTCCGACCGGCGATCAGGAGGTTGTGCAGGGCCCCGGCAATCAGGAAACCGAACGCCTGGCAGTCGATGTTGTCCCTGACGCGTCCAGCGCGCTGCTCGGCGGTGAGGTAGTCCGCGAGGACGGTGGGAAATGCGGCCGGGCCAAGTCCGGTTCGGTTTGCGACCCGTGTCGCCGATTCCAGGCGCTGTTCGTCGGCGTGGAGCTCATGGGCGAGCGGCACAGCGGGAGAATTCAGCAGGACTGAGGCGAACCAGACGAGGTTGTCGCCGACGGTGTAGGTGCCGGCTCGTGTGAGGAGGTTCTCAGCGGCTGCCGCCAAACCCCGCAGTTCGGCTGCGATGATCTCGTCCACGATCTCGCGCCGATCGGCGAAAATCTTGTATGGCAGGCCCACTGAGACTCCGGCTTCGGCCGCTAGAGCCCGCATGGTGAGCCCGGAGGCTCCCTCCCTGCCGACAAGCCGTTGCGCGTGTTCCAGCAAAGCCGCGCGCAACTGTTGGGTGCTCTCGACTGCCCTCTTAGCCGCTGCCACCGCGATTCCTGGAAGCGAAGCGTGAACGCATGTTCACAACCTTATCGTGAACATGCGTTCATAGCAAGGGCAGCGACGCTCGCCGGTGTGCTGCCCGCATAGAAGGAGCCACCTCGCCGCCGACAGCTCCCGGTTCGCAACGGAGTAAGTGAGACCTCGCCGGTGGCTGGTGGGGCCTTCGCGCCCGTCGATACGATGACGAATGTGGCGATCCGGACCCCGGATCAGCGGGTACGCGTCTTCGTGAGCTCCAGTCTCCAAGAGCTCGCGGGTCCGGTCGGAGTGGGATTACTGGAACTCGCGGTGAAATCGGCCGCGCGTCCGCGATCTTCCAGATGTTGGTCGACAGGAAATTGTCGAAGTCGATGCGGTTCACCGTCTTACGGCTGTACCGGGCGAACACGACTTGGCTCTCCTTCGCGTCGCCGTAGGCGTCGACCATCGAAAACGTGCCACGGACCACGACGTCCCTGTACTTCCAATCGGCGTCCTCGTCGACCACCTTTGAGAATGGCCACCACATCCTCCGGGCCCCGATGCGGACCAGGTTGGACGTCGAGGTTGTCGTCGAACGCGACCTTGACGTTGATCGGCTTGCCCGCCTTGGCGGCGGCCTTGACCGTGATCCGGTGAACGTCGCGGTTGCTGTCGCCGAGCCTGTCCTTGATGGCGTTCTTCAGCTCCGCGGCAGGGTCCGGTTTCGGCTCAGGCTCGGGCTTGGTGGTCTTGGGCTTGGTGGGTTCGGGCTCATGTTCTGGCGCCGTGGTCGTCTCCTCGGCCGACGTCGTCGTCGTGTCTTCGCCCCGACGCCAACCACCGGTAGAGGTAGTAGGACTCGAGGGTGGGCCGACACCCCACCGACAAGCCCACATACAAAGCAACGAACCGAGAAGGAGACTCCCATGGGCAAGCACGTCATCGTCGGCGCCGGACAGGTCGGTCGGCACCTCGCCGAACTGCTTGCGACGCAGGGTCACGACGTCACCGTCGTTGCTGTCCGCCCAGGCCCTGGCCGAACGGCTGAGCGCGCTCGCGGGGCTCCCGCGCCGCGCATCGCCCGGATGCCGCGCTGGGTCTTTAACGCCATCGGGGTGGTGTCGCCGCTGGTCCGCGAACTGCGCGAAACCCGGTACCAGTTCGACCGACCCTTCGTGGTCGACTCCTCGGCCTTCGAGTCCACCTTCGGCATCGCCCCCACGCCGATCGACGAGGCCCTCGAGGCCACCCTCGAGTTCTACCGCCCGTGACCGAGCGCCGCGGCTTGTGTCAGAGGATACTCCTGATCGAACGTCCGCCGCGTTAAGCAGGTCTCGGCGCGGAGCCGACTAGTAGATGCATTTTCGGTATTAAAGCCTGTCAAGTTGCAGTTGGGGACCCGTGCCTAGCGAGGGGACTCCCATGGAGTCGCAGGCATGTAATCACGTCGGTTAGGCTGAATCGCGAAGCTTGCCCAGCGAAATTTGCGAATCTGGTCTGCCCTGGCTGGCCTCGTACACTGCTGCCGTGGATGTGGACGGTTTAATTGGCCCGATTGCCCAGCGGCAGCAAACCGGGGCCCCAGTCAGTGATTCCACTGCCGCCGTCATGCGCCAACGCCGTTAGTAGACCCTGACCGTTCTGCATGACGAGGTACTTGGGCAGGTCATCACATGCGGGCTGAGCCTGTCCTGTTTCACGACATAGGCGACAGGTGTCGCAAGACATAGGCGACACAGCTCCGCTTGTGTCTGGGCGTGTCGAAAGCCCGCCTGGTGATCACTGCTGTTGTTGTCGAGGGACGTCCAGTGGCCCAGGTGGCTGCCGCCTACACGGTGTCGCGGCAGTGGATCTATAAGCTGCTTGCCCGTTACCGCGAAGAAGGCGATCAAGCCTTCGAGCCTCGATCCCGGCGGCCGCGCAGCCAGCCAACAGCGATTCCGGCGGCCACCGTCAAGCTGATCTTGAGGTTGCGCCACCAGTTGACCCGGCAGGGGTTAGATGCCGGCGCGCAGACCATCGCCTGGCATTTGGCTGAGCAGCATCAGCTGACAGTGTCGGAGGCGACGATCTGGCGCAAACTGCAGCAGGCCGGGCTGATCACTGCGGAGCCGAAGAAGAAACCAAAAGCGGCCTACATCTGCTTTGCCGCCGAGCAGCCCAACGAAATGTGGCAGGTCGACTTCACCCACTATCGGCTCACCCGACCCGACGGCACCCCAGGGGCGGATGCGGAGATTCTGTGCTTCCTGGACGATCATTCCCGCTACGCCATCTCAATCACCTGCCACCAGCCGGTGACCGGGCCTGTGGTGGTGGCAATGTTTCGGCAAGCGGTCGCTGATCAGGGCATTCCCGCCTCAGTGTTGTCAGATAACGGCATGGTGTTCACTACCCGCTTCGCCAGCGGCCGCGCCGGCCGCAACACCATCAACGGCTTCTCCGCCGAACTACGCCGTCTGGGCGTGACACAAAAGCATTCCAAGCCGAACCATCCCACCACCTGCGGGAAGGTGGAGCGGTTCCACCAAACCCTGAAGAAATGGCTCACAGCCCAGCCGCGGCAGCCCACCACCGTCGCCGAACTACAAGCTCTCTGCGACCAATTCCTGGCCTACTACAACACCCGGCGGCCGCACCGCTCCCTGAACCGGCGCACCCCCTCGGCTGCCTACCAAACCCGACCCAAAGCCGCTCCGGCAGCCTTAACACCAGCCCAGCCGCAGCCCCGAGTCCGCCGCGATGTGGTCGACAGCGACGGCAAACTCACCCTCCGCCACGCAGGCCGGCTGCACCACATCGGCGTCGGCCGAACCCACGCCCGAACCCCTGTCCTGATGCTGATCAACGGCTGCGACATCCGCATCATCCACGCCACCACCGGTGAACTCATCCGCGAGCTGATCCTCAACCCAGCCGTGGATTACCAAACCCGTGGCATCCGCAAACCCCGACCAAAGCCGAGTTAGGGGTTCAAGGTGTCGCCTATGTCTTGCGACATCACACATGCGGGCTGAGCCCATTTGAACCCCTAAGCTGGCCACCGTCCTTGGGATGCGCGCGTTGAGCCTGTCAAGCCGCCGGGCCCGGCTGAATGATCCGCCTGGCGCCCGACCAGTAGGCCACCAATACGCTGAATCCGTGGTGATCCACACTCCGGATCAACGCGTCCGGGTCTTTGTGAGTTCGACTATGCAGGAGCTGGCGCCGGAGCGGCGTGCGGTACGGGAGGCCATTGAGAGCCTTCGCCTGACTCCGGTCATGTTCGAGCTGGGGGCCCGGCCGTATCCGCCGCGTGCCCTCTACCGCGCCTACCTAGAACAGAGCGACATCTTTATCGGCCTGTACTGGGAGAGCTATGGATGGGTGGCGCCGGGCGAGGAATTGTCTGGCTTGGAGGACGAATACCGGCTGTCCGGGGATAGGCCGAAGCTGATCTATATCAGGTCGCCCGCTGCTAATCGTCAGCCACGGCTGGCCGACATGATCGCGCGCATCCAGAGCGACGATGTCTCCTATCGACCGTTTGGCACTGCGGACGAGCTGCGTGCGCTCGTGGCCGACGATTTGGCGGTGTTACTAACCGAGCGCTTTGAGGTCTCGGCGAAGGCGCCGGCGGAGCCGCCACGGCCCGCGCCAATCCCTCCGCTGCCGCGACCGGTAACGCGGCTCATCGGCCGGGACCAAGACCTCACTCGGGTGTTGGACCTGCTTGAGGAGCCGGGCGTGCGGATGGTGACAATCGTCGGCCCCGGCGGGATCGGCAAGTCACGGCTGGCGCTGGCTGTGGCCGATGGGGCGAGGGAGCGGTACCCGGACGGCATCGTGCACATCGATCTTGCGCCGCTTACTGAGCCCTCCCTCGTGCTGCCCACCATCGCGAAGTCGCTTGGCATCGAGGAGCACCCGGGCGCGAGCGTCGCCGAGCGGCTCCGGGACCGGCTGGCGGCAGCACGGATGCTGATTGTGCTGGACAACATGGAACAGCTCGCTAACGCTGCAAACGATCTGTCTGATCTGCTGGAAGCTACAGGCGCCGTCCGGCTGCTTGTCACCAGCCGCCGCATCCTCGACATCCGGGGCGAGCGCGTTTACACCCTCGGGCCGCTGGCCGTACCCACCAACGGAGCAGTGACGGCAGCGGTGGAGTTGTTCTTGGAGCGGGCTCGGAGCATCCGCCCCAGCTACCAGCCGACCGACGCAGACCTCGCCACTTTCGGCGAGCTCTCCCGGCGTCTGGACGGGCTGCCGCTGGCGATTGAGTTGGCCGCGGCCTGGCTTCGGGTCTTGTCACCCCACGCCCTGCTGCAACGGATGGGATATCAGCGCCTGGAGTTCCTGCGGGAAGGCGCACGGGACCTGCCGTCCCGGCAGCGGACACTTCGCGACACGATCGCCTGGAGCTATTCACTGCTGTCGGCCGATTGCAAAGTGCTGTTCGCCCGGCTGGCGGTTTTCGTCGGAGGCGCCGACCTGGAGGCGATCGAGCATGTGACAAATCCCGACGGCCGTCTCGGCGTCCTGCATCTGATCGCCGAACTGGTGGACCAAAGCCTGTTGCAGGCCTTGGGGGAGGCGGCGGAGCCGTGGTTCGGGATGCTTGAGACGATCCGCGAGTACGCCGTCGAGCAGTTGGAGGCGAGCGGAACGGCGGACGATTTCCGCGCTGGGCACCAGGCCCATTACCTTGAGCTGGCCGAACGCGGCAATGCGGCGCTCAGCACTGCCGAGCAGGTCGAGTGCCTGGAGCGGCTCGGCCGCGAGAACGACAACTTCCGGGCGGTGCTGCGCCGTGCGTTACGGCGCGGGGACGCAACCAGCGCACTCCGGATGGGCCGAGCGCTAGCCACCTACTGGTACATGAGTGGTAGCGGCGATGAGGGACGCGGCTGGATGGAGCAGGTCGCTGGACTGCGGAGCGTGCAGCCGGACGAGCGGTCTGTGGGGTGGACGATTGCCGCCATTGAAGCCTTCCTGCAGGGCGATTTCGAGCCGATCGAGACCGGCCTGGACGACGCTCTCCGCGACATCGGCGAGGGGAAGGACCGCCGAATTGTGGCCTTCGCCCAACTACTGCAGGCGATCGCCCGGGGTGTCGGGTCCAACGAGCAGCAGTGGCAGGACGTGGTGACGGAAGCGTCCCGGAGGCTGGAGGCTGCGGGCGAGCCGCTCGCGATCGGATTCGGGCTCGTGGCGGGTGCGGTGCTGGCCCGTTTGCATGGCCGGACGGACGAGGCCCGTCGGCTCGCTCAGCGGGCCCACGACATTTCTGCGCAG
>Ga0307414_10001842_pt1 | contig 10964 bp, 5 predicted proteins | sample DK1Ometagenome_FD_203804 | JGI IMG/M metagenome (GOLD analysis project Ga0307414, IMG submission 203804) | Maize rhizosphere microbial communities from greenhouse at UC Davis, California, United States - DK15-O-3 | ecosystem: Host-associated > Plants > Roots > Rhizosphere > Soil | place: USA...
TTGTTCTACAACACTCCCATTCCGGCTTGCGTGCTAATTCTGAACAAGCAGAAGCCGACGGCGCTCAAGGGCAAAGTGATCATCATTGATGCGAGCGCCGACTTTGGTAATGACAAGGTGCAGAATAGTCTGCGTATTGAAGACGTTACCCGGATCGTTAGCACTCACAAGGCCGCGTTCGAGCAGCAGACGGAGGTGGAAAACTACTGCCGTGTCGTCACGCTAGACGAAGTCCGCAGCAACGATGGCAACTTGAACATCGCCCGATATATAGACAATGGCGAGACTGACGAGGCTGTCGATGTGGCCGCCACCTTAACGCTATTGACGACGCTGGCTGAGGAAGAGGCGCAAATTGATGCGCGGCTGAATGGTCATCTCGCCGAGCTGGGCTTGTTGAGGGGCGAAGAGTGAAAATGGACAGCAAGCCCGGATACAAGGAGAGTGAGATTGGATGGATACCTTCCGACTGGTCTGTCGAGAAAGTTGGTTCGCTTGCGGATGTTGATCCGGAATCCCTATCAAATAAGACAGCCGAAGATTTCTCATTTCGCTACATCAGTCTAGGTGACGTAGATTCTGGGCGGTTGATTAGCGGTCACGACCATATCAAATTTTCCGACGCTCCTTCACGAGCGCGACGAAAAGTCAAAACAGGGGACATCCTGTTTGCCACCGTCCGTCCTAAGTTAAAGGGACATTACTTCGCGCGTCGCATAGATGTAAATGTGGTTGCATCAACTGGATTCGCAGTTGTTCGCGCAAAGGCAGAGATTGCGTCCCCCGAGTTTCTCTATCAATCGTTGCTCTCTGGAAGAGTGGATGCACAAATCGACAAGCTCACGGCTGGCTCTAACTATCCCGCTGTGAATTCAGCCGATGTAAAAGGCCTATTGCTTACGGCCCCTCCGCTCCAAGAACAGAAAATAATCGCTGCCATTCTCATGGTTGTAGATGAGAAGCTGGACGTGATAACCCGACAAATTGAAGTCTCCCACATCCTCAAGCAGGGCCTGATGCAAACCCTGTTCAGCCGGGGCGTGGGTACCCAAGATGTCAGCGGGCAGTGGGTGCTTCATTCGGAATTTAAAACTGTGCTGTCGCTGGACATTCCTTCCGCATGGGATGTAGTACGGCTCGGAGATATTGCCCCCCTAATTCGACGACCAGTAGAAGTCCGTCCCGATGCTATCTACCCCGAGCTTGGCCTTCGTTCTTATGGCAAGGGGACATTCCATAAACCAGCACTGCTTGGAGCTGATGTAGGCAATAAGCGGCTATTTGAAATCAAAGCTGGAGACCTCGTTCTTTCAAACGTATTTGCATGGGAAGGTGCCGTAGCAGTAGCAAAGCCGGAAGACGATGGTCGCTATGGGTCGCATAGGTACATCACATGCAGTGTGGACAAGTCTCGGGCCGATACGGCCTACATCTATAGATACCTGATCACACCTGCTGGAATCGCCTCGCTTTCATTGGCTTCTCCTGGTGGGGCGGGTCGAAACAAAACCCTTGGTTTAAGCGCGTTGGCCAACATATCCATTCCACTGCCTCCTCTAGCTGAGCAGCAGAAGATTAGTCAGATTCTCGATGACGTTGAGGCCAAACTTCAGCTGCTGGAATCGAAGCAATCAGCTGTTAAATCCCTCAAACGCGGCCTGATGCAAAAACTGCTAACTGGCGAATGGCGGGTCAAACTCGATAGCCCTAGCGGTACAGCCTGATTTTTTATTCATGGACGAAATCATCCCCCTCCCCTTAGATCCTGTTCCTGACCTGCAACGCACTGTGCAGCGCAAGCTAGGGCGCTGCATGTTGCAGTTGCAGCAGTACGAGCGGCTGCTCAAGGCAATGGTTGCCCATAGCGAGTTGAGTGGCCCTCCGGAACGGCTTCAGGCTATTCGTGACGAGAGGGTCGCCTGCGCCCATAAGAAGACCCTGGGCACCTTGGTGGGGATGCTGACCGAGAGCTATCTGAGGCTGCCGAACTTAACTGATGAACCAGAGCAGGCTGAGCCTAGTGATCAGATATGGATCAGCTTCCGATGCCAGATGGAATTGCCTGAGGAGCACTACGCCGAAACCAAGGCTGCGCTCAAGGAGTTGGTCGACCTGCGTAACGAGTTGGTGCACCACTTTCTTCAGCGCTTCGACCTTTGGGCCGTGGATGGCTGTGCAGCCGCCGAGAAGTACCTTGATGAAAGCTACGAAACCATCGACGGCCACTACCTGACGCTGCGCGATTGGGCCAAATCCATGGATAAGGCTCGCCAGCTGATGGCCTCGTTCATTCAAAGCAAAGAATATGAGGATGCTGTTGTAAACGGCATCTGGGTGGATGGCACCGTACACTGGGCTAGCAGCGCTATAACCAACTGCTTACGTGAAGCGGAAACCAAGCTGGCTCAGGCTGAGTGGACACCTCTTTTCGAGGCCATTCACTGGATAGCCAAGACCTATCCCGAACAGACACCCAAACGCTATGGCTGCGGAAGCTGGCGTCATGTCATCCATGCGTCGCAGCAGTTTGAAATTCGCAAGCAAAGCCAATCCGATAATGGCGCTACGGTGGTTTGGTATCGCAGTCGTCCGAGGGAAACCTCCAAGGAACAGGAGTAAGCAATGAGCCAGTCACCAGAGAAGGTCGGGGTCGAGCTGCCCGCTATCAACTGGCTGATTAAGTTGGGCTACACCCATCTGCCTGGTAGCCAGGTACAGGTTGAGCATCGCCACCTGGCTCCGGTGCTGGATGATTTGTTGCAGGCTCGGTTGCTGAGCCTCAACCCATGGCTGGAGAGCGCCCCCGGTGGTATCAGCGCGGCGTTGATCGAGTTGCGTAAGCGCATCAATGATGAACTGTTGCTTGCCAACAAAGCGTTCTGGGAACAGGTGGTGCATCGTTCGGATATCCAGGTGAAAGATGTCGAGGGCAAGCCGCGTAGCGTGCGCTTCTTCGATGCTAGTGATGCCAGCAACAACGACTTCCATGTGGTCGATCAGTACGTGGGGCGCAATGCGGATGGGGATGTTTTTCGCCCTGACCTGCTGTTATTTGTGAATGGCTTGCCGCTGGCCATCATCGAATGCAAAGCCAGCCATCACCGCCTGGATGAAGCCCTGGGTCAGTTGGATGGCTATCAAAGCACCTTCCCTACCCAGTTTGTGTTCAATCAGGTCTGTGTAGGGCTTAATCGGCGTGAAGGGCTGTATGGCGCCATCCTAACCAAACCTGCCTATTACGCCCGCTATCGGTTGCAGGCGCAGGAGACTACAGCTGTTACCGCCTTGTTAGGAGATGCGCCCAGTGAGCAGGACAGCCTGCTGTGGGCATTGTTTGAGCCGAGCCGCTTTCTGCAACTGATCACCCATTTTGTGCTGTTCGAAACCCGCGACGGTAAGACGGTGAAGAAGCTGCCGCGCTATCAACAGTGGCGTGCCGTGCGCAAAACTGTGGATCGGCTGTGCGCGCCGAAACCCCTGGGCGGCGTCGTTTGGCACACTCAGGGTAGTGGCAAGTCCCTGACCATGGCCCTGCTCGCGCGCATGCTGCGGGCCGATAGCACGGGGTTGAACAACCCCACCGTGTTGGTGCTGACCGACCGTAAAGACCTCGATAAGCAGATCTTCGACACCTTCCACGCGGTGGGCATTAACGCCATCCAGGCCGTGTCGGTTGATGGCTTGCTGAAGATGCTGTCCAACGACTACGGCAGTGTGTTCACCAGCACGGTGCAGAAGTTCCAGGAGAACGATCCGCCCATTGAGCAGTCTGCCGAGACGCCTGACGAAGAAGATGATGCCCTACAGGCGACCCGCCACCGGCGGATTCGTGAGGAAAAGGACTTCTTTATCGTGCATGAGCGCAATGTCCACCACCTGAAGGTGGATGAGCACGGTGTGCCGGTTAAGGCCAAGTGGGAAGAGATCAGCCGGGAAAAGGTGCACTTCAGAGTGCTGAGCACCAAGCCCAATTTCTATGTGCTGGTCGATGAAGCCCACCGTAGCCAGTACGACTTCCTTGCGGCCTTTATGCGCGCCAGCTTGCCCAACGCCAAATTCATCGCTTTCACCGGTACGCCGCTGCTACAAGAGGACAAACACACGCTGGGCGAGTTTGGTGGTGGCGAGTACATCGACGAGTACCGTCTGCATGAAGCGGTGGCGGATGGTGCAACCCTGCCAATCAAATACCAGGATGCCTGGGTGGCGCTGTCAGCCAATTCTGATCTGGATGCCGCGTTCAAAGAACAGTTCGCCGATCAGAGTGAAGTTCGTCAGCACGAGTTGAAGCGAGAGCTGTTGCGCCGCTGGCGTCAGGCCGGTGACCGCATGGAGCAGGTCGCCGAGCACTTGGTCGAGCATTTCCTCAGCAGCGTAAAGGTCAAAGGTTTGAAGGCCATGCTGGTGTGCGATGGCCGCGACATGGCGGTGCGTTACAAGGATCTGCTCGATGCGATCATGCTCGAACGGGCGAACAGAGGGCTGCCCACTTTTGACAGCAAGGTAGTGATATCTCTGGCCAGCATCACCTCCTCCCGTACGGGCGCTTCCGTCATGGAAGAGGCAGCAGAGTATGAAGTAGAGGCCGACAAGATTCGCAGCATCGAGGAGCGGATTAAGGCCGAGTTGAAAGCCGGGAAAACTCCGGTGGCCATGCCTTCCGAGCAGATCGGCAACTTTGTTAGCAAGCTGTTTCCCCTGCCCTACGGTGACGAGACTAAGGGGCTTGATGGTAAGCCGCAGGCGAACAACGTCGGGCTGATCATCGTCTCTGACATGTTGCTGACTGGGTGGGATGCCCCGATTGTCGGCACCATGTACCTCGACAAGCCGTTAAAAGAACACACTCTGTTGCAGGCTATCGCACGGGTGAACCGCACCCTGCCTGGCAAGAATGCTGGCTACATCGTGGATTACCACGGCGTGGTCGATCACCTTGATCACGCGCTGAAAATTTACGGAGGTGAGGTGAAGCCTTCGCAGGTCTGGGAAGGTGTTGAAACCGAACTGCCCAAGCTGCAAGCCACACTCGACCGTATCCTCAAGTTGCTGCCGAAAAAGCATGACCCGGTGGCGCAGCGCGAGGCCTACAAAGACGACGCCGAGCGCTTCCTTGATCCTGCCACCCGACTGGACATGGTCGAAGAGTTCCTCGATTTGGTGAAGCAGTTCAACCGCTCAGTGGACATCATCCTGCCGGATGTCCGTGGCGTACCGTTCAAGCCCTATTTCACCCTGCTAGGTGAGATTCGCCTGATGCTGCGCGACAAACTGCCTGGTAATACCTACAAGGAGCGCATCACCAAGCTGGAGTCTGCACTGCTGCAACAGCTGCTGGATGAGTACATCGCGGCCAGCCCGGCCAAGAGTCTGCTGGGTCATGAGGTGTCGATTCTGGATGCCAGCGATATGGAGCGTTTGAAGAAACTGGCCAGCCCCGGTAGCCGCGCCCTGGTGATGAAAAACCAGCTCAAGCAAACCATCGTCACCGGCAAGGACAAGGATCCAGCATTCTTCGACAAGATCGCCGAGGAACTGGAAAAGCTGCTGGAAGAGGAAAAGACGGGGCGCATTACCCAGGCCAAGTTCTTGGAGCAACTGGAGCTTTTCAGCCAGCGTATTCAGGACAAGGACAACACCGGTTTTCATAAGCCAGCGCACTCAGCCGTTTACCACTATCTTGCCGCCCAACTGGCTGAGGACACGGCAAGAGTGGCAACGACCAAGCTGTTCGAAGATGAAATGCTTAGCCGTGCGCTGGCGACTGAAAACTGGAAGAAAATGCCGGATACGCACCCTGATTTTAGAGACCACCTGCGCGGAATCTTGATGCCCCTGGCAGGCTGGGAGCGTTCAGTGGCGCGTGATCACGCGAAGCGAATCTTCGATATTTTGCTAAAAAACTAACGCGGCGTTATCCATGCCAGTCTTAAATTACGGCCAAACGGCTATCGAGTGGTACTTCCAGCTTGATGGCAAACTCAAGCGCCATTACGTGACCGTGGAACGGGGGCGTCCCGTGCTTTTGCGCGGGCCGCAGGTGGATGAGCCTGAGCAAGAGGCTTTGGTGCTGCGCCGAGCACGCTGGATTCGAGAAAAGCTGGTACAGGTGAATCAGCCCCTGGCCAGCGAACCCATCGTGACGGGCAGCCGCCTGCGCTATGCAGGGCGCACCTATTACACCGAAGTTCGTCACGTGCCAGACGCCCTCAAACCTCGGTTGGCCTTCACTGCGTCACGCTTCATTGTTGATAACCCTGATGGTTTAGGTATACATCCCGACGCACTGACGCCCTTGCTGGAGCGATTCTATAGGGATCGGGCGCACGAGAAGCTGCCGCTACGTGTTCGCCACTGGCAACGCGAGACTGGACTCCTGGCTGCGGGGGTACGTATCCGTCATTTCCAAAGCCGTTGGGCAAGCTGCGATGCGAACCACATCCTGGAGTTTCATCCTCGGGTGATGGAGCTACCGGCCAGCGTGCAGGACTACGTCATCGTCCATGAGCTGTGCCATACGGTGGAAAAGAACCATACCAAGGCCTTTTGGGCGCTGGTGGCTAGTCTCATGCCGGATTGGCAGCGCCATCATCAGGTTTTGGAGCGAGCGGTGTTTGGGGATGCAGTTTGATGTTCCGTTGAGATTCGTGCCTTATGTAATGCGAGGCACCTCATAGGATTCTCAATGCTGCTGCGTCCAGCCTGCCGCAGCCCAGTCCAAGTTCTCGGGTATCAGGTAGCGGTTACTGGCATCTGCCAGTCGCTGGTTAGCCATCTCTTCTGCGGTCTTGAACAGTAATTTGGAGGCTTCAGTATTTGGGCTCAGGGTGCTGTGCTCGGCAGCTGTCAGCAGCCATTGGCTGGCTTTTGCAGGGTTCAATTTGGCTTTGCCGTCGTTAACCTGAATGGCTACAAACTCCTGCCGCATGCGCTTGCCCTGTGGGCCTTGCCAGCGCAGCATGGCACCAAGCAGCGCTCCCTCTCCCAACTCTGGCGCGTTTAGCATTGCGGCCAAACCACCGAAGTCGTGTTCGCAGGCTTTACCCAGCAGGTACTGCATCAGCTTGGAGTTGAGGTCGAGCATGTGGGTGTCTGGGCGATTGGCTGCCAGCATGCGATCCAAGGTCACGTCCATACGCTGGGAGGCTTTAGGGGAAAGCCCCATGTCGAGCATCACCTGCTCGGACAATCGAATACGCAAAAGCCGCTCTTTATGGCTGCGCTCCGCGATCTCAATGCCCAATTGATCGAACATCCCAAGGACAAAGCTGTAGAGATGGTCGACAGTAATTTCGAGCTCATCGCGTAGCTCATTGGGGTCGCTGGTGGCGGCATGGGCAAACAGCTCTCGTTGTTTAGCGGCAGCCGTGCGTGCCTGCTTTAGCGCTTCGTCGATACGCTCACGGGTACGGTCTATGCCGAGTTTTGTCGCCTGTTGCAGGATGTCTTCTACGTCAATTAGCTCGGCCAGCTCGCCGAGGATTTCATCCTTTAGGCCTTCGTTGAACTCATGCCGCTGAACCTCGGCGAGGTCGGTCACCACGCTGTCGATTCGCTCATACATCAGGTCGACGATGTTCTGATCCAGACTGTCGGTTTGCTGGATATTGAACACGACAACTTTCTTTTTCTGGCCATACCGATACAGGCGGCCAATACGCTGCACGAGGCGCATTGGGTTCCAGGGCAGGTCATAGTTGACCATGACGTGGCATTTACTCTGAAGGTTGATGCCTTCCCCTCCTGCCTCGGTCGAAATCAGAAAGCGGCCTTTCTCCTCGAAACGCTTGATGGCTTCACGTCGCTCAGCATGTTGCATGGAGCCATTAATGAGTTCGACCTGGCCGCTGCCATAGTGATCAGCCAATGCTTCGCGCAGGTAGTTCTGAGTGGTGCGGTATTCGGTAAAGATCAGCACTTTCTCGTCGGCATTGGCAGCCTGGATTTTGCCGATGATGTCTTCGATAAACAGCTTCAGTTTGAGGTCGTTAGCCTTCAGTGCTGCTGCTTCGGCAATCAGATCTTTAAGCAGCTGTACTTCACCAGAGAAGAATTCGCGGGCATCACTGGTGAACTGTTCCTCCCACTCCCCCAGATAACGTTGGTCTCTGGGCTCTTCATCTGAGAGCCCATTGGACTCATCGTCGAGCAGGCGCTCAAGGCGGTTGCACAATGCCCGATGAATGGCCGCTGCACTGGAGGCTGCCAGCTTGCGGTAGACGGTCATCACGAAGCCAATGGCGTTTCCGGTACGGCCCAGTGCTTCACCCGCGTCATAGCCTTTGCGCAGATAGTCCTGAAGGGTTTTATCGAATTCGATGGATTCCGTGCTGCTGGGTACCTGCAAGGCGCTGGTTATTTTGCCCTGGAAGATGAAGTTCCCTTCGGCATCCGTCACGTCTGCTTTGTGATTGCGGAACACCATGTCATGCAGGATCTCAGGCTTGACGTTGAGCGCCATGAGCTCAGTGCGGCGCTCTGGACGGAGCAGCTCTAGCAGTGCCACGAACTTATCTTGCATGCCTTGGTGGGGGGTCGCACTCAGCAACAGCATGTGCTTGGTTTGGCTGCGTAGGTTTTTTGCCAGGTCATAGCGTTCCGAGCTGTCCAGCTTCTGCCCGTACTGGCGGCGGCTGAGTCGATGGCCTTCATCAAAGATCACCAGATCCCAGGGCTCTGCCTGAAGCAAGCTATTTAGGTGATCTGCTTGTTTCAGACGATCCATCGAGCCGATGACACAATCGTGCATCTTCCACTGTCGCGGCTCGTTGATGAAGAAGTCCTCGTTGTAGATCTCGAAGTCTTCCAGTTTGAATTTGTGGTAAAGCTCTTCTTGCCACTGCTTAGTCAGACCTGCGGGGGTGATCAGCAGGATGCGCTTGACCAAGTCTCGTTGCCGAAGGGCATGCAGAAGCATGCCGGTCTCAATGGTCTTGCCAAGGCCCACATCGTCAGCAATCAACCAGTTGAAGTTGCCGGAGGCGAGGATGTGGTGCACCAGATGAATCTGGTGAGGTAGCGGCTCAATCTCTAGGTGAGAAAGAGCTCCCGTATTTTCATTCCACACCTTGATGGCATGGGCGAGCATGCGCAGTCGCATGCGTTCAGCATCGACTGCTTCGCCTTTACTGGCAGTGACAAATCGATGTTTAACGCCCTTCACTTGACGCAGGTACTGATAGGGCAGCCAATGGCGCTCTCCACGATCAGGAAAGTCGACAAGGACTTGCTCGCTGCCTGCCAAGGTGCGCTGCTGCATAATCACGCCCTGCCCTAGTGTGCGAACACCACTACCCGGTGTGTCATCGACCACGTCCATGCCATTTTGGAAGCCCGAGCGAACGGCACAGGAGTCGATATAGGCCATCTTCTTCTCTGGACTGAACCAGTGAACCTGAATCTGATCCTCGTCCTCTTTAGCAATGGCCATTTTGACAATGCCTCGGCGCTCTCCTTGGCCGCTGGGAAGTGTTTGGCTGACCCAGCAACCGGGAACGTGGGTAAGTCTGAGGGGCTTCATGGGCTGATCCTTTATCCTTACAGTTCTATGTTGGGCGAAGGTTGGTCGGTAGTCTGTGTGTGCAAGGCAGATGCGAGCGGTGTTGCTGACCACTGAGTTGGAGCGCCTTCAGAATCAACGTCAACGCTCTCTTCCTCGGCCTCAATATCGCTAGGCATATCAGCGTCTTCAGCTGGTTTCTTCGAATGCTTTTTGGGAAATATTGGAGGCGTTTCTACTACAACTGGCGGCTTGTCACTGAAGTAGCAACTGGGTTCCTGGGGATGCTTTGTTTGGAAAACACCAAATTCCCGCAGGCGCTTGGTCTTCTCGATTTCTAGCGTGTCGCAAAGTCCCAGATCACTGTATTCCTCCGGTGGTAGCTCGCGAGGATCACAAAAGTCAAAGTGCTGACTGGCGGGCAAGCAACCTTCCAGGTTGGCAAACCTGAACCATAGGTAGCGCGCAAAGGCTTTAAACGTGCGGCGTAACGTGCTGTTTTCATACCAGGAAGCAAATAGGTTTTCGAGGAAGACCTCGATCTCTTCTACTTGGGGAAGTGATTCGAAGGAGCGCACGATCAGCAGTGCTGTTGGCCAGGAGAGGACGTAGTAGGACAGGCGGCTACTGCCGGTTTTATCGAAGGCGATCCAGTAGATATCGTTGTCGGCCCAGATCACTTTGATGTGCGCAGCCAGGATCAGCTCCTCAGGAGTGAGCCCTTTTTCAATCTCTCTCTCCAATGCAAGGCGAGTTGCACCCCAGCCGCTCATGACAAAAATCTGCTGAACCAAGGGCAGTGTGCCGACTGGCCAGTTGGTTTTTCCAATCAACTCCGCTGCTTTCTGAAGTGCTCGATCTTCCCGGGAAAGCTTGTCTGCCAGCCAGTCATTGGATTCGGCAGCTACCGTTTCCTCGTTGTCGAAGACTTCATCCGGGTCAAATGCGTAGGCCGCGTATTCATCATCTAGGTCACGGAAGTCATCCAGAACATTGCTGATGTCCCCTTCGTGCTCTATGCCCAGCTCAATGATGGTCAGATCATGCAAGTCATGGTCGCAGTCGATATCGTCTTCCGGGCCTTCAAGGCTAAGGCTCATTTGCACCGGATTAGGTACATCTAGCTCAAGGTCAGCGTGCGGGAGCTCGTCATTGTGCTCGTCGAGGAACTCATCGTGAGCCTGGGGGCTGATGTCAGGCTTCTCAGTTACTGGCGAAGGATCTAGGGGAACGGGGAACTCATCAGTGCTTGGTTCTGATGAGTTCAAGGACGATGTTTGGATGGCGCTTTGAGATCGCCCTGATTTCTTGAATATCTTGATGCTGGTTTGCGATTCGTTGGGCTCAGTGGGCTTTCTCGGCAAGGTGTAGTGGTCTACTGAACCCGGACACCCATTTAGGGCGAGAATGCTCGCCATAGAGAGAGGTGTCTGATGACCAAACAACGTCGTACGTTCACGCCCGA
>Ga0307414_10001844_pt1 | contig 10960 bp, 7 predicted proteins | sample DK1Ometagenome_FD_203804 | JGI IMG/M metagenome (GOLD analysis project Ga0307414, IMG submission 203804) | Maize rhizosphere microbial communities from greenhouse at UC Davis, California, United States - DK15-O-3 | ecosystem: Host-associated > Plants > Roots > Rhizosphere > Soil | place: USA...
AGCAAGCCAATGATGTTTTAAAAGAGATTGTTAACGTTGAAACAAATACTGATACAGAAGAAGTTGAAAACGAAGATGATGAAAGTGCTCAAGATTCTAAAATTGATGATCTTTTAGGTGAAGCAAGTGTTGATTCTACAGCCACTGAAACAACATCTAATAATCCATTACTTGATTTATTTAGAGGTACAGGTTACCAAGGCGGCCCTATTGTTGGAAGATTCGAAATTAAAGATAAAGAAACAGTTCTTAATTACTTGAATATGCCTCAAGTTAGGGCATTACTTCCTGCAGAACAACGCTACGTTAAGTTTGTTTTTGGTAAACCAGAAGCTAACAGTGAGATTGTAGATTTATATGCATTGGTTGGAAATAGAGAAAATGTACCACAATTAAGTGGTGCTGCGGTTGTTGATGCTAGACAGGAATATGGACCAACTGGTAAGCCTGCAGTAACCATGCAAATGAATTCCAAAGGTGCTAAGATTTGGGAGGAAATGACGGGAAAAGCAAATGCGGAAAATAGCAATATTGCCATAGTTTTAGATAACATTGTATATTCTGCACCGGGAGTAACAACTGGAGCTATATCTGGAGGTAGCTCTGAAATTTCAGGTAACTTTACATTAAATGAAGCTATAGATTTAGCAAATGTATTGCGTGCAGGTAAATTGCCGGCACGTGCAGATATTATTTCAAGTGAAGTAGTAGGACCATCATTAGGGCAAGAAGCTATTAATAGCGGTACCATGTCATTTATAATAGCCCTTATTTTAGTATTGATTTGGATGGCTGTTTATTATGGTAAAGCTGGAGGTTTCGCTAATGTGGCCATGGTGCTAAACATTTTATTGATTTTTGGAGTTTTATCTGGTTTAGGAGCCGTGTTAACATTGCCTGGTATTGCTGGTATTGTACTTACCATAGGTATGTCGGTTGATGCCAACGTTATTATTTTTGAACGTATACGAGAAGAAATTGCCAAAGGAAAAGCACAAAAAGAAGCCATTCAAGACGGATTTAGCAATGCATTATCTTCCATTTTAGATGCAAACATTACAACAGGTTTAACCGCATTGATATTATTTATTTTTGGAACAGGTCCTATTAAAGGATTTGCAACAACCTTGTTAATTGGTATTTTAACATCTTTGTTTACTGCTATATTTATTACAAGATTGTTGGTTGATTGGTATATTAATAAAGGCGGAAAACTTCAGTTTTCAACAACAGTTACTAAAAACCTTTTCAGAAATATTAATATTCAATTCTTGAAGAAGCGTAAAGTAGCTTATATTGTTTCAGGAATATTCATACTAATAAGTTTAGGCTCATTATTTACAAATGGTTTAAATCAAGGTGTAGATTTTGTTGGAGGAAGAACCTATAAAGTACGTTTTGCACAAGATGTTAACGCCACAGAAATTACTGCCAGATTGGTAGATGAATTTGGTAGTGGAGATGCTAAAACGTCAGGAGATGCCAATCAATTAAAAATCACAACAAAGTATAAAATTAATGAAGCCAGTACTGAAGTTGATGAAGAAATTAGACTTAAATTATTTAATGCTTTACAGCCTTATTTAGAAGGTGTTTCTTATGGGGATTTTGTAGATTATACAGATGTCAATAAAGAAGTGGGAATTATGGAACAATTTAAAGTGAGTCCAACCATTGCAGATGATATACAAAAATCATCTTTATTCGCTATTATAGGATCATTAATTGTAATATTCCTATACATCCTTATTCGATTCAAAAAATGGCAATTTTCTTTTGGAGCTGTTGCCGCATTAATTCATGATGTGTTAATTGTATTAGGAGTCTTTTCATTAACTTATAAATTTATGCCTTTTGGTATGGAAGTAGATCAAGCATTTATTGCTGCTATTTTAACAGTTATTGGATACTCATTAAATGATACCGTAATTGTTTTTGATAGGGTTAGGGAATACATTAATGAACATACCACATGGGATTTTGGAAAAATAGTTGATACCTCACTAAGTAGTACATTAAGCAGAACTTTAAATACATCAGCAACAACATTGGTAGTTATATTGGCAATTTTTATTTTTGGAGGTGAATCCATTAGAGGATTTATGTTTGCCTTAATAGTGGGAATTGTTGTAGGAACCTATTCTTCATTATTTATTGCTACGCCAATAATGTACGATACCATTAATAGATTAGAAGAAAAAAAGAAGAAAAACTAACTCAAAATTTTTTCTTTTCACTAAAGCCTATCATGAAAATTGATAGGCTTTTTTATTTTTAAAATTTAGCACATCAAATGAATAACAGATGTGTAATTTGTATAAATTCGCATAATAATTACACTATTAAAATAGTACCCAAATCATGAATAACATCAGTCTTTTTTCAAGTGAAAACAAAAGAATCTTCCGGTAAAAAATTCCTTTTCATCTCTAAATGGGGTGAATCTTTAGACATCGCATACACAACTTTATTAGAAGGAAATGAGGTTAAATTATATGTAGAAGATAAATCTTCTAAAGAAATTGGTCTTGGCTTTGTGAAAAAAGTCAAGAAATGGGAAGAGCATGTTGATTGGGCCGATATCATTATTTTTGATTACACGGGCTATGGCAAAATAGCGTCACAATTAAGAGCATCTGGCAAATTAGTTATTGGTGGAACTGAATACACGGATAACCTGGAGCTTGATAGAAACTTTGGTCAAGCCGAATTGCACAAGCATAAAATAAAAGTATTGCCCTCAAAAGAGTTCATGTCTTTTAAAGAAGCCATTGCATACATAGAGCAAAATCCAAATTCGTACGTCCTTAAACCTTGTGGAGAAACGCAAGAATTAAAACAATTATTATTTGTAGGGAGTGATGATGAAGGATTGGATGTTATCAGGGTTTTAAAAGCCTACGAAAAATCTTGGGGAGATGATTTTGGTAATTTCCAACTGCAACGAAAAGTTAAAGGAGTAGAAATTTCTATAGCTGCTTTTTTCAATGGTGATGAATTTATTTATCCAATTAACATCACTTTTGAACATAAAAAACTGTTCCCAAAAGAATTGGGAGTTTCCACAGGAGAAATGGGAACTAGTATGTTCTGGACCAAAGATTCGCCCATTTTTGAAGCTACACTTTTAAAGTTCCAAAATACTTTGGCCAAACATAATTTTATAGGACATATAGATATTAATTGCATTGTTAACGGCAATGGCATTTATCCTTTAGAGTTTACATCGCGTTTTGGTTTTCCACAAATATTCATTCAAAGAGCTGGGATTATCGAACCTATTGGAGAGTTATTTTATAAACTGGCATCCAAACAAAAGTTTAAGATTAATGTTAAAAAAGGATTTCAAGTTGGGGCTTATGTTGTGGTGCCTCCATTCCCTTTTGATGATAATAAAACATTCAAACTCTTTTCTAAAGATGCCGTCGTTGTTTTTAAAAAGAATGGAAAAGAAGGTGTCCATCCCATGCACTTAAAGAAAATAAATGACGAATGGTTAATAACTGGGGAAATAGGAATTGCTGTTTTGGTAACTGGAACTGGAATGACTATGAAGGATGCCCAAAAAATGATGTATAACAGAATAAGCAATATCATTATTAATAATAGTTATTACAGAACGGACATAGGTGATAGATGGAGTGAAGACTCCGATAAATTATGGTCTTGGGGCTTATTGTAAAATGATTTTTAAAGAAATTACAGCATACAATCAGTTTTTTAATATGTTGCCAATAGATTGGCAAGAGAGTATTTTGCCATCTTGGAAAATATATGAAAAGACAACTAAGTGTTATGTGCTTCAAGAAAATGATAAACTAATTGCTGGTGGATTGGTGTTTTCTGAATGTCCTCCAGATATGTTATACGCTAAAGAAGAAGCTGATAGTTGGTTTGAAAACGATTATTTTTATTTAGGATTCATCTATGTTTTAGAAGAAAAAAGAGGACAGAACTTGGGTTCTATTTGGTTGTCAAATCTTAAAAATATAAATCCCAAGCAAAAATATTGGTTGACCATTGAAGATTTAGGGCTTCATAATTTTTACACCAAAAATGGTTTCAAAAAAGTAAAATCAATGTTTAATGATAGTCAGGAAGAAATTATTTATTGTTTTGAAGGCATTAAATAATATAAATCAGGCTTCAACATTAAAATACACTTTGTAATAATACATTTTTTTGTCTTCATCAAAACCACGTTCTAAATATTCGCTTGAAGCTTCTGGAGCATCAATATCAAGTTTTATTTGAATATTGGTATCTAATTTTATATCCGTTTTAATCTTTTTCTTTTCTTTATTTACAACCGCTTCAGCAACATCAAATTGATTTCGCATCACGATGTTTTGTTCGACTTCAAACGTCTTTTTGTAATCGTCGAATAAGCTTTTATGTTTATCTTCTACAAAAACCTCCTCTTTAAAACGTTCTATGTTAACAACTTCATTTTCCTTAAAAAAATCGATGGTTTTGGCTAAAAACGTATTTTGTTCTTGAGCACCATAGCTGGTTTTTAAAATTTCGGTAGAGAATTCTTTGCAAAGCTCAATATATTGCTGCGTATGGTTATTAGCATCATCAGCATATTTAATGTTTAAAAAGTGATTTATCCAATACTGCGCATCGTAACTGTTATTATCTATACTTAAAATAATATTACCTTCGTTATCTGTTTGATTTAAAATGATACAACCTTTATCTATTTTTTTAGAACTAATGCCTTTTTGAACCAAGACATCATAACTATTGTTTTCTAAATAGGTTTGAAAAAAATCGACTTTAGTTTCAATTTTAAATATTCCAAGAGCGTTTGTGGTGATCTCGTTAAATTCAATGCCTTCAAACATAACCACTAAAACATCCCCGGTTTTAATATTTGCCGAGGTAGATTGTTCAAACAAATGGGTAACGATGTGTTTTGAAATGTCTATAAAAGCATCGTCATCACTAAAAATTTGTTTGGCATAGCTGTTAATTTCATTTAAGCTGATGTTTGCATGATGATTAAACCGGTAACTCTGTACAACGGTACTGAAAGGACGCAATAAAAAAGGCAACATTAAATTATAACTAGCTTCATCAAAATCCACTATTTTTTCTGAAAAGGCGTTTTTGGCATCGTTGAATTTATTACCAACTTTATGAATTATGAATTTTGAAATGGAGGCGTTTTTTCTAGTAATCATGTTTTGCTTTTTAATAGTGCAATAGTACTAATTTCAAAACAGAAACCTATAAAAAAAGAACGTCAAAGTTTATACTTTGACGTTCAAGATTTAGGGACTTGCGATTTGGTTGTCGTTATATTTTATATAGTATGATAGAATTATTTTCTCCTTTAACAACAAAGGCAAGGTTTACATTTCCATGAATGGCATCAAGTGTGATAGTTGAATTTCCATAAACCGGAAAATTTGGTAAAAGGGCCCCTTGACTATCATAAACATAAACTTTATGCGCCTGTAAATCGGTTACAGAAACATAAATTTTATCATTTATATAAAATAATTTAGGCTCGGTATAATTGCCAAAATCCAATTCCATGGTTTTATCTTTAATAGTTAATTTATTCTCGCTTAGTGTTACCAATGTTTTGTTGCTGGCATCAATATGATGGTTTTCAGTAAGATTAAGGTTTAATGTAGATGTGCTTCCATTAGTGTCTATGGATATTAAATCGCCAGCAGCGTTTGTTGTTGTGAATTTATCATTGTAAAAAAACACAGGTTCACTTGAAAATGTTGTGGATGTTTTAGGCGTGATTCTGGTTTTACCAATTCTATCCAAAATATAAAGTTTATTTTGGGTTTTAAAGGTGATGTAATCTTTCCTATTTATTCTAATATGTTGTGGCTGATTAATAATGTTATCATTTGCAGATTTAAAAGCAAATCCTTTTACAGGTTTAGCATTTATATCGTACATGAGCACATTTTTTCCTTGTGTCACTAGAAGTCTATAGTTTTTGTTTTTATCATAATCAAAAACCGATAATGGTTGTGTGATATTATCATTGAATTTACCAGGAAATGGCCCTACATCTTTTCCATTTCTATCAACAACATAAACACGATGGGATGTTGCAAAAGCTAATTGAAGTCTACCATTTTTAAAAATATCAATTTGCTCAATTCGTCCCAAAACAGGTCCTTCCAATCGTTTTTTCCAAAGAATTTTTCCTTTATTGGAAATTAAATAAAGATTGTTATTGATGTCTTGAACAACAATTTCTTTTTCTTTTGTAATATGATTGGTAACAAATTGAGGTGAGTTTAATAAATCGGTATCTAGTTTTATATTCAATTCTTCTGAAACCGAATTTTCGCTAGCTTTTATTTTGGTTTGTTTGATGATGCCGTTAACGTGGGCAAAATTGTTGTCGTAAATAAATTGTAAAGCCGAGGCATTATAATTATTCAAGCTTGAACCAATAACTTCATCAAGGTTTTTCTCTAAGATATTCTTAAGAATAGTCGGATTTCCCACAATCATTAAAGAAGACGCATCATTTAATTGTTCTTTAATGTCTTTAAAATATGATTGCTCACCTAAAGTGGTTTTATTTTGATAATTGGCAATGATATTATGGAGTAATTCCAAATCATCAGCAAAAACGAAAAAGTTATCCAAGACACAATATTTTGTCGCGTGGTTGAATTTTATTAATGGGTTAAATATTTTAGAAAACAAATTTGGTTTGCTAAAATTAAAAATATCAGTTTCCCTAAAAGTTTCAACCGTAGTCAATTCACTTAATAATTCATCTTTTGTAGAAATAATATCCAAAGTATTTAAAACAATGGCACGTTTATTTCCTTCGTAAATCATACCAACTTCAACAATATTATCAAAAAGAGATGTTGGGTTTGAAACGGAATCTTTTTTAGAGAATTTTTTTAAATTAACTTGAATGTTTTCAAATTCATTAAAAGTAAAGCTCAAAAAACCATCACTCGTAGTTGGTGTTACATTCTGTAACTGATTTTCCTGCGGAATGGTATTTTTAAAAATATTGATAGTGTTTAAAGAATCTAAACCTTTGGTGATACCATTGATAAAAATTTGATTCTGATTAATATCAACATCCAAAGCCGTGTATTTCGTGAATGTTTTCAAAGGCAATCCTTCGTCTAAAAAGAATGATTTTAATAAAGAATGCTCAGATTTTATAATAATAGATACCGTTTTATCTGTGGTAGTTGTGTTATAAATTTTTTCTAACTCTAAATCAATATATTCTTTGTTGTAAGCGGCATCAATAATACCTTTTGATGAAGATGCCATAAAAACACTATCAATAACAGTGCTGTAAAACGTGTGATCTTTGTAAGTAGATTTTATGATTGATTTATTATTATATAATAAAGTTTCTTCTTTATAATCTTTTAATGAGTCTCTTACAAATAGATTTTTGCTAAATTTTGTTATAAAAGTGTATTGAAGACTATCGGTTTTATCTTTTGAAAGACATAAAAAAATATCCCCAGTTGTTTTTAGAAGCGTTAGGGTTTCAAGATTATTTTTAAGATTTGTATAAGCGTTTGTTTTTGATAGTACATCAAAAAAGGCACTATTATTTAAACTACTTTTTAAGCTTTCAACATTATTTGTTCTTAAAATAATGGAAGCATTCTTGGGTGTATAATGAATGAGCTTAGTTCTGTTAACTTCAGTATTATTACAGCTAAATGCTAAAACCAGCAGGAGAGAAAGACAAAAAAATTTCATGGATAATTTAATTTATACAAACCTACATATTTTTCATTTTACTATTAAACAAAACCATAGGGAATATAAAAGCATATCATAAAAATGCTAAATATTGAGTTTTAATTGCTCTGGTAAAAGTCTGAATGATTTTCTATGATATTTCGTAATACCGTATTTTTTTATGGCTTCTCTATGTTCTATTGTTGGATAGCCTTTGTTTTGTTTCCAGTTATACATCGGGTATTCTTCATGAATGGAATCCATATAAGCATCCCGATATGTTTTTGCCAAAATGGATGCAGCTGCAATACTTAAATATTTTCCATCACCTTTTATTATTGTTTCAAAAGGAATGGTATTTAAAGGTTTAAATCTGTTGCCATCAACTATAATGAATTCGGGGATTGTCTTTAAGCTAATGACAGCTTTATGCATAGCTAAAATAGAAGCGTTTAAGATGTTGATTTTATCTATATCTTCTTCAAAAACGTGAGCAACTCCAAAACTTAAAGCTTCAAGCTCTATAACGGGTCTAAGAAATTCCCTTTTTTTTTCGCTTAGTTGTTTCGAATCGTTTAAAATAGAATTTTCAAAAAAAGAAGGCAATATAACAGCCGCCGCAGTAACAGGTCCTGCCAAACAACCTCGTCCTGCTTCATCAGTACCGCATTCTAGTTTAAAATTTGAATGATTTAATAATAACATGAAATAAATCTTACTGCCAAATTTATAATTTTTACCAACACTTAACGTTCAAATAATTACTTTTGCTTCGGAAAAAATAAATTGATGATAAAAATAGTTCTCGCATTTCTTACACTGTTTTTTTATTGTGGAGCATTTGCTCAAGACGGTCCAAATAGACTTAGTCGGTCAGGTAGAGGGCAAGGTATAAAGTCACCTCGTGATACTATTGGTATATCAAACCAAAAAGTTGCTAAAATAACAGATTATCTTATCATTTCCCATGAGAATGACACGACTTATATTGATACAACGTTAACCATAAAAAAAGATTATAAATTCAATTATTTAAGAAGGGATGAATTTGGACTATTGCCTTTTTCAAACTTAGGCCAATCTTATAATTCGTTGACTTACGATTTTGAAAACACTGATTTAATGCCAAGTTTTGGTGCTAGGGCAAGGCATTTCAATTATATGGAAATAGAGGACATCGATTATTATAGAGTTCCAACACCTTTAACCGAATTATTATATAAATCTGCATTTGAGCAAGGGCAACTAGCAGATTCTTATTTTACAGTAAATACATCTCCTCAATTCAATTTTTCAATAGGTTACAAAGGATTACGATCATTGGGAAAATACCAGCACATTTTAACTAGTACAGGTAATTTTAAATTTACAGCAAATTATCAAACTAAGAACAAACGTTATTTTGCTAGAACACATATTGTAACCCAAGATTTAATGAATCAAGAAAATGGCGGGTTGCAAGATACTAGTATTGATAATTTTGAAAGCGGCGATCCCGAGTTTAGGGACCGATCCATTTTAGAGGTTAATTTTGAAGATGCAGAAAATATTCTAGTAGGCAAAAGGGTGTATCTAAACCATAAATATTACCTATTAAATAAAAAAGACTCTTTATCAACAAATCAAATTAGCATAGGACATGTGATGTTTTTTGAAGATAAATATTATGAGTATGATCAAGCTAATGCGAATACCACTTTTTTTGGTCCTGCTTTTAAAGTTTCACCATTTACAGATAGAGTCACTCTCGAAAATTTTTATAATCAGGCAAGTTTAAATTATAGTAATGATATTATAGGCGATTTACAATTCAACATTAGTAATACCAATTATAATTATGGGTACGACAGAGTAGTTCGTTTTGAAGAACAAGATATTACCATTCCAAACAGATTGAAAGGGGATGTGATTTCAGCGGGTGGTAAATATCATAAAGCATTTAAGAAGTTCGAATTTAATGGAGAATTAGGTTTAAATGTTGCAGGAGATTTTGATGGTAATTATATAAAAGGAGAAGCTACTTTTAAACTTAATGAAGATTTGTCGGCTACTGCAGGCATAAATCACAATTCAAAAGCACCTAATTATAATGTCTTATTATACCAAAGTAATTATATAAATTATAATTGGCGAAACAATTTTAATAACACCGAAACCCAACAATTATCATTTCAATTGAAATCCAATAAGATTGCAAACATTTCGGTAGATTATTCCACAATTACAGATTACACCTATTTTAAAAGAGATACAGATGATGCCATCAAGGCGTTCCAAAACAATAGTACTATCACTTATTTAAGGGTAAAACTAGAAAAGGAAATAAAGTTTGGCAATTTTGCACTCGATAATACCATACTTTATCAGAACGTTCAAGATGATAATGGCGTGCTCAATGTGCCAGAAATAACAACTCGTAACACTTTATATTATTCAAATCACGTATTTAAAAAAGCGATGTATTTGCAAACAGGCATTACGTTTAATTATTTCACCAAGTATTATATGAATGCCTATGACCCACTATTGGCAGAATTCTATGTTCAAAACACGAGACAGTTTGGTGAATTCCCAAGAATGGACTTCTTTATAAATGCCAAAATCCGTCAAACGCGTATTTATTTAAAGGCAGAACATTTCAATGCCGCCTTCACGGGATATGATTATTATTCGGCACCAAACCATCCTTATCGAGATTTTACAGTACGCTTTGGGGTTGTTTGGAATTTCTTCTTATAATTTTTGGGCATTCCCAAGCTAAAAAAAGCTTGGTCGCGCTTTCACTACTCACTAAAAATCCCAAATCACTTTTATAGTGATTTGGGATTTTTAGTTCAAACACGCCGTTCAATCGCTAATGCAACCCTCGAAATAATAAGAAAATTCCATATTAAATTTAAGCAAATTTATAGAATGCTAATTATAACTTAACGTAAATAATTAAAAATCAGTCACTAAATCCCCATAAAAAAATATTAAAAAAAGTGTTTAAAAAGTTTGCGAATAAAAGGAAAAGGGTCGTATGTTTGCAGCCGCTAAAAAAGGGAATATCCTTGTGGCGGAGTTCTGCGGGAAATTGGGATTTGTGATTGGAAAGGGTTGGAAAAAAACTTTTTCAAAAAAAGATCGAGAAAGTATTGCGGGATAGGAAAAAGGGTTTTATATTTGCACCCGCTTAGCAAGGAAACGAGCTAGGTTAAGAGAAAAAGAAGTTCATAGACATATTGAATTGACAGCGTAAGACGGG
>Ga0307414_10001845_pt1 | contig 10959 bp, 10 predicted proteins | sample DK1Ometagenome_FD_203804 | JGI IMG/M metagenome (GOLD analysis project Ga0307414, IMG submission 203804) | Maize rhizosphere microbial communities from greenhouse at UC Davis, California, United States - DK15-O-3 | ecosystem: Host-associated > Plants > Roots > Rhizosphere > Soil | place: USA...
CATGTCCAGCGCTTCACCGCACTTGACCCGCAGTTCCGTGCCCGCATCCGCCAGCCCCATGGACAACTTTTGGCGCTCCACACCGAAGCGATCATAGAGGTCGAGCAGCACGGTTTTGCCATCGGCGTCGAGGATCTGACCATTCAGTGCGCCCATACGTTGGAATTCGTGCGTGGCGTCCAACTGGCGCCGCGCCTTGGCCAGACGCGCATTGACCACGTCCTGCACCGCTTGCAGCTCAGTGCGAGTGCCGAAGGCACGGATGCCCTGGATCTCGTCAGCCTTGATCGTGAAGCGCTCAGGCAGATGCACGGTGTTGAACGGGATCAGGTTGCGCTTGCTCGCCGCAACCACCAGGCCAGAACCACCACGCTCACCAGCAGGCACCAGGGCCAGGGTGTCACCGTCCTTTTCAATCTGCACGGTCAGGGTGGTGATGCCTTCCTCGCGGAACAGGCCCAGGGCGCTGATGCGCCCCGGCAGGTACGGTTGATCATTGAGTGCAGCGGTCAGCGAGGTAACGGTAAACGCTTCGTCTTCAAAAATGGCGATATCGGCCATGGGTACTCTCCAGAAACGAAAAATCCCGCACGCGGCGGGATGCATATGAAAGAAGGAAGCGTCTTAGCGGACGATCAGGAAGTGAGCGGCCAGATCTTTTTCGGCTTCAGGATCCAGCCCTGTCAGGTGCGCTTCGCTGACCTCAGCCATGCGTGCCACTGCGCGACCACGGCGCACAATGTCCGACTCGCCCAATGGCCCGTAAAGGATCGCGACAGCAGATTGGGTGCCGTCTTCGGCGGCCGGATCATAAGGGGCAAACTCGCCCGTGGCCGTCACCAGACCGAGGACTTGGCCCGAATTCAGTGCCGGACCGGCGGCGACATTGATCGTTTCCCGCGAAATGTTTCCGGCGCCTTCGGACAGCAGGAATTCACCTGCGTGCATCGGTTCCTTTTTGATGGTCATGCTCGTGCTCCTTTCGCGCTTTGCGCGGTTCCAGTTTGAGCCGCTTGGCGAGCAGCCCAAATCGAGTTGGGGTCAGGTTGTTTGGCCAGCACCTTCGGTGCCGGGTCATCCGCCAGCGGCAGACTGTTGTCGATTTCAAAGCCCTTGCCGCTAGTGACAATCTTGTCGAACAGACGCGCCCGCACCGCCGGCGCATCCAGACCGGCCGCGACATACTCGGCGCTGAATTCCGGCAGACGCGCGGCAACGCAGAGGTCGTTCACCGCCTTGGCGCGTGCCAGGCCGGCGAGGACGATTTCCTCGCTTTCGAGCTGGGTGGAATTGAGCAGCGGTTCGATCAGGTTACTGATGCCCGCCGCCGTGCAGCGCTGAGTGATCATCAATGCCAACTTGGTCGAGTCGACTACAGGAGGCACCAGCGACGGATCGACAGGTTCGAGTTCGGGATCCGGTTCAGGCGGCTCGTCGAGCTGGGCCAGCAAATCAGCCGGTGCGTTCTGGAATCGTTGCAGCACCGCACCTTGACCGAGACAGGCTTTGACCTTGACGCCGTCGCCCACTTCATCGGCCAGCCCCAATGCCACCGCTTCGTTGGCGGTCAGCCAGGTTTCAGCCGCCACCAAACGCCGCAGTTCCACCTCATCAATGTCAGGCGCTTTGGCCTTGTACGCCGCGATGATCGCTTCCATGGTCTGGTCGAGAACGTCGGCGACCTTGCGGAAGTCTTCCGCATCACCGGCGGCGTAAGTCCAAGGGTTGTGGATCATCAACATGGCGTTGGAAGCGATGACCACGCGGTGAGCACCGCACGCAGCCACACTGGCGGCACTCGCTGCCAGTGCATCGATCCGGCCGGTGCAGCGCTCGCCCAGTCGCGACAGCGCGTTGTGCATGGCCAGCCCGTCGAACAGGTCACCGCCGATACTGTTGAAAGCGGCGACCACCGGCGACACACCGTCATCCATGGCGCGCAGATCCTGCACGAACTGATTGGCAGTGATGCCCCATGCGCCGATCTCGCCATAGACGAAGACTTCGATCACTCGCTCGGTGGCCTCACCGCTGGCATGAACGGCATACCAGGTCTTGTCCTTGACCTCGACGCGTTTGCCGGCACGGTTGTAAATACGCGGTTTCGCGTTTTTGCTCATGGTTGCTCCTTGTCGTCGGTGTCTTCGACGGCATCAAGGGTGTTGTAGTTGAGGCCCAGTTTTGAGGCCCGTGCCAGATCGGCGGCGTTTTCCAGATCGACCGTTTCGGCGTCATAGCCGGTGCGCAGCACCATCTCACTGCGAGAGGAGAACCCAGCTTGGACCTCCATTCGGCGTGCTTGCACGTCCTGTACTGGTTGGATGTAGGCCCAGCCTTGTGGCACCCAACGGGTACGCAGGTACTGACGGCGTTTCTGTGCGTAATCGTCCAACACCAGCACGCCAGCAAGCACCGCCATGTCCATCCACGCAGCCCGTACAGGACGGCAAAGTTGATGGACGTACACGCTGAATTGCAGTTGTTCCAGTCGGCGCCGAAACTCGTTGAGTACCACTCGAAGCGCTCGGTCGTTGATGCCGCGCATGTCGCCCGTGAGGATCTCGTAAGGCGTTCCCGACCCTGCTGCAGCAGCCATCAGTTGCTGCCGCATGAAGTCCGGGTAGTTGTTGCCGGCGTCTGGCGGTTTGGAGAACTCAACCTCCTCGCCTGCCCCCAGTTCCTGCATGGTGCCGGGTTCGAGCGCAACCATCGGCGTGAAGCCATCGCGGTCCAGATCCAGCAAGGCGCCGGTAACGGGGTCGCGGGGTTGTTGCCCCGACTCCGGGGCCGGCCGCTTGATGAAACCGGCAAAGAGGTTGGCCACTTCCTGACGGAACAGCACCGCGTCGTCGTAATTGTCGAGGCTGCGCAGGCGCTTGAGCACCGGCGACAATCGCGGCACGCCGCGCAACTGGCCAGGCTCCACCGGTTCGAAGATGTGCAGCACCTGAGTAGCCGGCACGCGGACCAGTTGGTTGTAGCCGGCGTTCAGCGAGGCTGCATCGCGCGGATGCGACAGGTACATCCAGTACGCCACCCGCTTGCCGCCGGGAGTGAACTCGATGCCAGCGCGGATGACGTTGCCGTTTTTGGTGGTCTCGAATTTGTCGTGCGGCACAAATTCCGGTGCGAGGATCTGCAGCTGCAGCGGAACGGCCAAGCCTTCATCCAGACCGCGTGGACGTAACCGAACGAAGCATTCGCCCGAGGTTTCCACCGTGCGCGCCACCAGCGCCTGCTGGCCGTAGAAGTCGGTGCGATCATCCGCGTCCGATTCATCGACCCAATCCCCCCACAGCTCCTGCAGCAGTTTGCGCAGAGCATCGTCGTCGGTCGTTGGCCTCGGAGTGATGCCCGTGCCGATCAGGTTGCTGACGCGCTTGTCGATGACGTTGAAGGCGTAAGGATCATTGCGAACCGCCGCCCGGGAGCGCGACCGCAGGTTGCGCAGTGCCGGCGTGTTGATGCTGTTGATCCCGTTGTCGGGAGCGTCCCAGCCGGTGGAGCGGCGCCCTTCCCCAGCGCCTTCGTAGCTGGCCTTGATGTTGGAAGGCAGGACAAATCCGTTACGGGTCAACGTTGGAAAATGTCGGGCCATCAGACCCCCTTCCCTGCATGGTAAAGCCGGACCACGCGCGAACGTGGCCCGGCAGCGCTGGCAAGTGACGAGCGTATTTCTTCACGCGCCTTGAGCAGTTCATCGACCGTGCGGTATTCCACGGTGCGGTCGGTGTAGCGTACCGTTTTCTCACCGCGAGCAATGGCCGCCTCAACCGCGTCGAGGTGCTTTTTTGTAAAGGACATTTCAGCGTCTCTTCAGATAGCCGCTGGCAGAGCTGCGGCGTTGAGGGGGGGCTGCCGGTCGTGATTGTGTAACCGATGCAGCGGGTGGGGGTGCGGGTTGGGCTTGGCGTACAGCAGCGGGCACCGGAGTTTGCTCAGCATCAAGTCGCTCGCCCTGAACTGGCTTGATGCTCAAGGCATCATCGAACAATCCGGACTGGGCCAGGGCTTGTCGCACCCTGTCCCAATCGTGTTCCTGATAGCGGTTGATACCGAGGTAATGCGCCATCGCGAGGCAGTACACCATCAGGTCGAGCGCTTCGTTACGCTCAGCCTTGCCTTTCACCCATTCGATGCGCTTGTGTCCGCGCACATAGCGGACGACTTTGCGTTCGGCGACGCACTGGGCGAAAAACTCGTCCGGCAGGTCGTTGGCAAAGTGCAGCGATCCCGGACCGTCCGGGAATGGATAGCGGTTGTAGATCCAGTCTTTAGCAGTGTCGGTACCGACGAACCACAGCTCGGCACCGTTACGTTCGGTCTGGCCCTTCCACGTCACGTCAACCATGGACGGGCGCTGTGCAATCACAGGTCGGCCCGGCTTGCTCGCGCCCTTGATGGCGAAGATGTTGCGCCAGCGTCGAACGCGGCAGAACTGGTAGACCTCATCGGTGTGATGACCGCCGGAGTCGACGCCCACGGCGAGAATCGCAAGACCCACACCGCAGGGATGCCGGTAACGAGCCTTGAGTTTCTCATCCAGCACCGCCCAGGTGCGTTCGTCTGCTGGATCGCCCCAGATGATCTGGTGGTCAACAACCCAGCGCTCCATGCCAACGCCGAAGCCCATCACCATCAGTTCCAGACGATTGGCCTGAACGTCGACGGCGCCGGTCAGCATCAGTACGCCCAGCGGCATAGCGCCGAGGGTGTAGGTTTCCTGGCGAGCCCGAGCAATTAACACTTCAGCCTTGGTCTGTTCGAGCGAGCTGTCCCATACCTTGGCCAGACGGGTGTTGTAGAACACCTGCATAAGGCTGGTATCGCCCTGCGCCTGAGCTTTTTTCGCGTCCTCGAACTCGATGGCGAGCGATGTCCAGTCCATCCAACCGGTCGGCGAATACAGGGCGCTGAGATGAAAGCCAACCGTCTTGCCGTCGCCGGTGCCATGCGCACGCCATTCACCGCGAGCGAGCATGTCGCTCTTGTGGTGTTCCTCGATCAGCACGTCACAGTCCAGCCCGGACGCCGCGCATTTGTAATGCACGACGCTGAAATCGGCTGAATAGAGTAGGTTTTCCCACTCAAGCACCTGCATGTGCCCACAATGCGGGCATGGCACATAGTAGTGACGCTGATCGCTGGACTCGAACAGATCGGCGATTCGCGAGGCGCCCTTGATCGTCGGCGAGCTGGAAAAGTAAATCTTCGCATTGCGGCCGAAGTTGGTCGCACGCGTCTCTGCCAGCCTGATGGGATCACCTTCCTGGCCAACGTCGTTCTCCCAGCGGTCGACTTCGTCGCCGTAGATGTAGCGTGCCGACAGCTCCGATAGGTTGGCCGCAGAACCGGCGGTGGTAACGTACAGCGAGCCACCCTCGAACTCCTTGGTGTCCATGGTGTTGCGTGCGTCCCGCGAGCGGGTGGCCGCGACCCGCTCGCGCAGCACGGGAGTGGCTTTTATGGTCCTGCTGATTCGCCCAGACACCCGCTTGGACAGGCCGAGGCTAGGCAACAGCGCCAGGATGTTCGACGGCGCCATGTGAATCAGCCCGCCCATCCAATTGAGCGCGATCTGGGTTTTCATCAACTGCGAAGCCACCATGGTGACCACGCGTCTGCAGGGATGGGCCGGCGACAGGCAACGCATCGGCTCGCGAGCATAAGGTGTCCGCGACGTGCGGTACTGGCCGGGCTCAGGGGCACCGGTGTCACGCGGAATTCGCATGTACTCGTCGGCCCATTCATCAATCCAGAGATCGGGGTCGGGACGCAGCCCACGGAAGTAGTTCTCACGGTACACCTGTGCACCGTCAGAAAATTCCGTGTGCATAGGTTCAGTTCACTGTTAAGGCGTGATCAAGGTCCGCTGAAGAGAGGCGCTCGGCTTCCTCCAGCGTTCGACGGATTGTCGCGGTGAGATGTTTTTCGATCTGCCAGGGATCCGTCATTGCCGCAAGGTCGTAGGACAGCTGAGGTAGCGGTCCGAACAACTGGTCACGCAACAACCGGCCGGCGTCATAGGCGCCAGTCTCGACTGCCTCTCTCGATACCAAAGAGCCTTGCGCCTTGCCCAGCTCGATCTCGGCCAACTTGGCCATGTTGTGTTCGCGCAGTGCACGGGATTTCTGGTAGTCGGGGTGTTTGCCGTCGCTAGGCATCAGCTGCGGCGGCGCAGCCGTGGAAGTCGGCGCCGTCAGGGGCGACAGTTGGCTGTAAACGTCACGTTGAATCCGGTCTTGCTGATGACGGTCGGCGACGGCGGCCTTGCTTGGATCGCTGGTTTTATCGAGTAGCGCCTCAGTGGCTTCCAAGTCGATCTTGCCATTTTCGGTAAGCACCAGCCGATCCTGACTGGCCAATTTCGAAACATAGGACTTGGCCCAGCCGCGCCGGGCCGCAAACTCCGTTTTACTGATGATTGTCATGGTTATTCTCCAGTTCACCCGCGAGTTCACCGCGAGTTCACTTGTTCACCTCAGTTCACTAAGCTGGTGAACCGTCCGCTAACACAGTCCCGCGGGTTTCCGACCCCGTACCCACCGAATAACCCCAGGGTCCCCGGCGGTTTCAGGCTGGCCCGCCGCCATTCGGCGGGACATCGCACACGCCAAGCCGCTTGGCAGCCCAGCGTTCGTACAAACCGATGGCTACATCTGCACCGGCCATTGCCGTGAGGCAACCCAAGGCGCCCGCCGTCCAGAGTGACATGCCCGCCGCGATCATCAGCATCATTGCCGAGACTCCGCAGACAATGCAGGCACCGGATCGAAGCGCGAGCCTACGCAACAACGCCCAGCCCCGCGCGCCATCCTTGTCTGCCCGCCACATCTCACCGGATACGCCGCCGATCAGAGCCAGGACGATCACCAACCAGATCGGCATTTCTGCCAGCGCTTGCTGCTCATTTGTCATGTTGTGCCTCAAGTGAAGGAGCATGCCGAACACAAAAAAGAAAACCCCGCCGGAGGGCAGGGTTTTCAATGTCGCGGCATACGCCAGGACGAAGTGCACAGCACGTGCTCGGGGAAGCGCCAAGGCGCAAAATCCATATCGTGGGGACTTTTTACCCCCTGAGTACGGAACCGAAAAGGGGGCATTTTCGGTTATCCAACTTGACGCAACTTTGACGCAACTTTGAGGAGACTTTGAGGCAAAGCGCCCCGACCAACGGTAAGCCACTTACGTGCGTCCTTGCGCTCGCCCAGCACCTCAAACAGTCGGACATGAAGACGGTGCACAAGATCGTAGTAGGTTTGCTTCGCCTTTGAGACGTAGCCCAGTTCGTGCATCTGCGCTGCCCATGTCGGTGCAGGGTCAAAGCCGTAACGCATAACTGCCAACTGTTGCAGCCTTTCACCCCGACCATCTTGCCGGGCAATCTCGGAAAGGGCGGCACCAATTTCCTGCGCAATTGCATCTGGACCCGCACCACCGCCGAGAAGGATCCGAGATCCGGGTGTGCCCCGCGGCGCACAACCGCCCCACTCCATGATCGTCGCCATCGGGCTACCCATGCCTCCCGCTTCACCGGCGTGTCGGCATTGCTCGCCCCAATGTTTCAGCAACAACTCCATCGCCTCAATCATTGCCCTGCCCCCGTAAAACCCAACCCAACACAGAAAAACCGCAACCCGATACAAACCCAACACAGATAAATCCCTTTAAATTCAATGCTTCAATCAAACTTGAGTTGAGTGTGTTGGGTTTGTTGGGTTTATCAGTCTTCGCATAAGAAAAAATTCGTTCCGTTGAATTCGTTTCAAAGAACGTCATGCATGCGCGTGCGCGACACAAAACCCAACACACCCCACACAACACCCGCGAAGGCATGTAATTCGGGCACTCAAATTGTGTGGAGTATTCAAAATCAACCCGACACACACTCAACACACCCAACACACTTTTGAAAATAGTCATGCTGCAAGCGCCTTGATGTGATCCCAGCTGTCCACGTGCCAGCCCGCCAGCTTGGCCTTCGCCCGCCAGTTCTCCACCTGCTTGCCCAGCTCTGCTGCCTTGAGTGATGGGGGCGGGGAAGCATCCATATCCACAGGGAAGAAAAACGCGCCGAAGCGACGGTTATTGCCGTCAGTCCAGGGTATCGCCCGCGTTTTATCCACCTCGGAACTGATAAATAGAGAGAACTTGGTCTGACTCATCACGTGCTCTTTGTTGCGCTGGCACCATTCGAGAAACAACGAATAGAGGTCGGTCGATAGACACGGTCCCCAAAGTCCATGCCCCAGCTCGCTGTACTTCCACAGATGCAGGAATGTTTGCCAGCCGGCCCGGCTCAAGGCCACCAAACGCTCACGCGCCTCTGTTGATGGCGGCCGCGTGCGCTGGTTGAAGTCCCCTAGATCGACCGACAGTAACCAACCGTAGAGCGCCGCCACTCCACCCTGCTCCAGTTCACGACCAATCGCTTTTTGCCGTGCGACTGGCAGAGTCTCCATAGGCCACATGACTAGCATTCGACGATCACTGTCGCTGATTGGCCAGGGAAGAATCTCGTTGCTGAGAAACACCGCATTCATATGGTTGGCTTCTTCCCAGCCATTAATGAATTTCGACTCCATCCGCACCGTTTTACCAGTGATCAAGTGCTTGATCTTGCCCACCTGGTTGTAACGTTGATCGCGACTGACGACCTCTTCAAAGACCGACCACAATTTGCGGCTTTGCCACGCGTTGAAACTGCTTTCTAACTGCGTCTGACCAACAGTCGCCGCGTATTGGCCATAAAGCATGCCAAGCGCGTCAGCGAACAACAGGCTCTTGCCCGAACCTTCCATAATCGAATGCATCAACACAGCGGTATCCATCTTGGCGCCCAAGTGCTGAAGCGGATACGCCAGCCAGCGAGTTAACCAATCGGTTGCCGCCTCATCATGGTTACAAAGAAATGAGATCAGCCAACGCAGGTTGGCACACGCTGCATCATCCCTGACTGGCTCAAGCGGCAACCCGTCAAAGGTATTGATGTACACCGAAGGATCCTTCGTCATGGTCGGATCAAACACGATGTGCTCAACATCGACGGTGCGGCGCTCGCTGCTGTTCAACCACAACGGATAAGTGTCTCCCAGAGCCATCTTCACCGCGCCCTCGGCTATGCGCCGCTTCTTTTCGCGATCCCAAACGTCTTTGGTGCCATCGATGTAAACGTAGCGATCAGTTGGAGACATCCCGAATGCGCCGCCTTTCTTCCCGGCCATGCGGCGCGCCTGCTCGATGTCGCGAACATGGTCGTCAGAAATCAGCCTCTTTCCGGTGTCGTCCAACCAGGCTTTAGCTAGAGTCTTGCCCACGCGAGCTTCGAAGGCGGACTTCTTCATTACCTTCGATTGGTCGCAGTCCCACACGTGCGTGGTGCCCTCGACCAACGCAAAACGACGCAGAATGTGATCCAACGTTATGACCTCCCCCGCCCCCCCGTCAGGAGCAGGAGCGGCCTCGCTGGACGGGCATGTTTCGTCGGAGATCGGCCCGCTCAATTCACCGGAAGGGGTGGGGGGAAGATCATTCGGATCTGGACGGGCGGCGTATTGCATGCCCAACATTCGCGCAGCATCCTTCACAGCCTTCGACTGGTCGCCACCGTGCTCGAGTAAGCAGAACACTTCAAAGGCGTCGTTCTGATGCCCGTTCGCGAGAGGGTCAGCACCGTGGTGCGAATAAACCTTGTCCTCACTGATCGTCACCCCTGGCAGACCGGTGCTGCTTTGAGGGTACAGCCACTTATTGCCTCGCTTGATGTATCCATGGGCACGAAGAAGCTCCGCAACATCGTGACAACGGTTGAATTCATCAATTACCGAGGGCTGTTTGCCGCCACCGAGTGCAGGACGCTTTTGAGTTTTGACCGGTGGCTTTGGTGGCACAATCGCCCATGGACACGCAGCTTCAGCATCTCGCTTAAAAAACTGCCAATTCTGCCAAATGGTAAGCAGCTCGTTGGTCAGCGTCGGCAGCCCGTCAGTAGCACTTGGAGCGGTTTTCCAGATGTAAGGTTTGCCGGTACCGGGATGAATGGATGGTGGAAATACGTCTTGCACCAGTCCCGCACGTAGCTCAAAGACCGTGAAGCGTTTGAACGGCTCGGCTTCGGTTCGTGCAGCCGCTTCTGCGGCAAGATCACCCTGCTCTTTCGCAGCCTTAGCCTTGTCAATCCACCCTTTGAAAATCGAACCATCAGGGTCTTTTTCATTCGGCCATGAAAGCGAGTGACGGGTGAGTTCGATGCCTTCGGGGACCTTGAATACCACCCGGAATCGCTGTGGATTCCCGACGATAGTCGGGAACACCACTGCCATCGCATCAAGGTCCAGGCCCAACAGTTCATACAGAACATGTCGCGTCCATTGAACGTCATCAACATCCAATGAACAAACGCGGCTCGGCCCCAGCACGACGCCAAGGTTGTGATTTGGGTTTCGTTGCCAGAACGCCTCGGCCGTGTTGGCGTCGGTGATATAGCCTCCGGGCTTGTTCCACCCTAAGCCTTTCGGAGCCTTCTCACCTGGATCAATCGACACGAGTGCCAAGTCGAAAGTCCTGATGTAACGCTTGGCCCATGTAGCGATGGCTGTTCCTTTGCCCGATTCACTCATCGCCGTGCCTCCCGCAACTCCTGACAAGAGACACAGGTCTCGCAACCTTCAACCTTCTGCTGTCGAAGCAACGGGATTGGTTCGTCGCAGTCGTCACAGAACTGCGCGCTAACGCGGCTCGATGGCACGCGGCGATTACGATGAATAGCAACATCAAGCAGGTATTGCGCCTGCTCGTTTGCGCGGTCGATATCATCAGCCATTGATGCGATCCTCCATCGCCTGACGAGCACCCGCCATGATGCCAAGGACTTCGCGAATCACATCCATTCCGTACTTTTCGAGATCCACGACTTCATGAAGCTCCCAGACGTTGTCCGCTGCGCCGTCGTGCATCTTG
>Ga0307414_10001846_pt1 | contig 10959 bp, 11 predicted proteins | sample DK1Ometagenome_FD_203804 | JGI IMG/M metagenome (GOLD analysis project Ga0307414, IMG submission 203804) | Maize rhizosphere microbial communities from greenhouse at UC Davis, California, United States - DK15-O-3 | ecosystem: Host-associated > Plants > Roots > Rhizosphere > Soil | place: USA...
TTTGGTATGTTTAGAGACAAATATGGAATTGAATGGATGGTAGATTTTGACCCAAATTACAAAGGGCAAATTTAGCTAAAGAAAAACAACGAACGCCTAACAGCGGTTTGGCAAAAGTGGCGGTTCAGGCCAAACCGCAAACCGTCAGGCTAGGAACGAAATTAGACACAAATATTATATGACATACTTGAACATAGAAATTTGAAAACCTTCCCTACATTCACAACTGAAAGGTTGACTCTCCGACAATTATTAGATAACGATGTTCAGGAAATATTTCTTCTTCGTTCTGACACTTTGATAAACAAATATCTTGACAGACAGCCAAGTAAAACATTGGAAGACGCATTGGAATTTATCGAGAAGATAAAAAGCAATAGCCTTTCCTATTGGGCTATTGCACAAAAAGGAAACGAAAAACTTGTAGGGACAATTTGCCTTTTTGATGTTTCAGAAGAACTAAAAAAATGCGAAATTGGATATGAACTTTTAACTGAATATCAAGGAAAAGGAATTATGAGAGAGGCAGCAAAGAAAATAATTGAATATTCAATTCAAACCCTTGGACTAAAAACAATTGATGCTTATACACATAAGGACAACCAAAGTTCAACCAACCTTCTTAAAGAATTGAAATTTATGAGTACACCTACCGTTGGTGAGAAAAGTTCAAATTTGATTTTATTCCGACTAAATATTAGTAGTAAAATAAATAAGGATTAAAAAAAGCCCGAGCCGCTAACACCGTATATAAGCTATTGCTCCTCACTTGGAAAATCCTGCGGATTATCCAAAGCTGGTTTTTATCTGGAGAGATTTGTGCTGAGATACGCCACAGCTCATATACAAGAACCGTTAACCACACCAATTAAAATTTTCGTAATTCCCTGGTATTCTTAGAAAACCACGGTTTTTTGATAATACAATGCTGGAAACGGTTAACCTATCTGTTTTTTCTTTTTGCAGCTATAGTTTAAAACCAAATAGCCTAAGAACCCTGATATTACGGAGCCGACAAGAATAGAAAACTTTGCTTCCTGAGCCATTAAGCCATCGTTTATCCAAAGCGCAACGGAATACTTTAAATGTACACTGCTATTTTCATATCCAATTTGGGTCGCTAAAAAATTATTAAAGCCTTTGCCAAGTGGAGAGTTTGCTATTATTAAAGACAAGATTAAACAGGAGAATAGGATAATCCCGCTTGATGTTGTAGAGTTAAAGAAGTCGCTAAACACCTTTTTATTGATTGCCTTTCCCATATTTTCAAATATAACATTATTGGATTAACTGCCTGAATTATACCCGATGTCAAACCCAAATAGCATGCGAAATTTGCAGATGAGTCGCTGATTTTAAATTATTTTTCTACTTTTGCAGCAATCGAAATGAGAAAAAAGGATAAAGTTTCATTTAACCCTGTGACATACCACTGAATTTATCAGTAGTCATTTCTCCCTTAGCTGTTCTTAGCTAAGGCTATCTCATCTTATATATTATTTTTTACTTCTTAACTTCTTAAGTATGTTTTCACGTACTCGTTTTTTTGACTTTTCTCAAAAAGTCAACTACAAGACCGAGGTCCTAGCTGGAATAACCGTGGCCATGACCATGATGCCCGAATCTTTATCTTTCGCTATTTTAGCTGGTTTTCCGCCTTTAGTTGGTTTATATGCCGCTTTTATCATGGGTCTTGTTACCGCAATCCTTGGAGGTCGTCCTGGTTTAATTTCCGGTGGAGCAGGAGCCATAGTTGTTGTGCTGATAGCACTAATGCAGGCGCATGGAATTGAATACGTTTTTGCAGCTGTCGCACTGGCAGGTGTTGTACAAATCCTGGTAGGCATATTCAAACTGGGTAAATTTATTCGTTTGGTTCCTCAACCTGTGATGTATGGATTTGTCAATGGGCTTGCAGTAATTATCTTCATGGCACAATTAGAGCAGTTCAAAACTGTTTCTAACGGAGAAACAACCTGGCTAGCTGGCCAGCCTTTAATGATCATGGCAGCGCTTGTTGCCTTAACCATTGCAGTTGTCGTTTTCTTTCCGAAAATCACTAAGGCAGTTCCACCCTCACTTGCAGCCATCATCGTTGTATTTTTCGTAGTACTTGGCTTTGGGATCGACACAAAAACAGTAAGCGATATTGCCTCTGTTAGCGGCGGATTCCCCCCTTTTCATATTCCAAATGTGCCACTTACCCTGGAAACCTTTAAGATTATTCTCCCTTATGCCGTGATCATGGCCGGCGTTGGTTTAACAGAAGGGTTGCTCACCTTAAACTTAGTAGATGAAATAACTGGAACCAGAGGGAATGGCAATAGAGAATGTGTTGCTCAGGGAACTGCCAACATTCTAAATGGGTTTTTCTTCGGCATGGGAGGCTGTCCAATGATTGCTCAAACCCTGGTTAATCTATCAGCTGGAGCAAGAGCAAGACTTTCCGGAATTGTAGCAGCCTTAACAATCCTACTGATCATTCTTTTTGGTGCCCCCATTATCGGACTTGTTCCAATGGCCGCCCTTACGGGCGTAATGATTATGGTGGCTATTGGAACCTTTGAATGGGTGAGCTTTAAGATCTTCAACAAAATGCCAAAACAGGATGTGTTTGTCGGAATATTGGTTGCAGTAATTACCGTATGGCTCCACAATCTTGCATTAGCAGTATTGATCGGAGTGATCATTTCAGCACTGGTGTTTGCCTGGGAGAGTGCTAAACGCATCCGAGCCAGGAAGTATACCGATGAAAATGGGGTCAAACATTATGAGATATACGGACCCCTTTTCTTTGGATCAGTCACTGCATTTTCTGAAAAGTTTGATGTAAGTGGTGATCCAAACGAAGTAATCATTGACTTCAAGGACAGCAGGGTGTCAGATATGTCTGCAATTGAAGCACTAAGCAAATTAACCGAACGCTATCATAAAGAAGGTAAAAAGCTCCATTTGAAACATCTCAGTGAAGATTGCCGGGTTTTATTAAAGAATGCGGGAGATGTAATTGATGTCAATATCTACGAAGACCCAACTTATCGTGTAGCCATTGACAAAGCTTAAGTAGAACTTAAATAGGAAGGAGCTATGTCTTTTACATAGCTCCTTCGCTATTTGAACCTTATCATTATTCCCTCTTTTAATGAGATTGATCACAGCTCAGCGGGCACATTTATACGTTGGTTAGTATTGCCATCTTTTACATATCTAATATATCGATAACAAGTTGCTATAGGCAACTTCAGCCTTTTAGCTATTTCTGAAATTGCATATTTTCCTGTATCGTGTAGATCGAGAGCGGTCAATGCCACTTTTAGATTTTCAGGAGATAAACCTTTTGGTCGCCCTCCCTTTTTTCCTCTGGCTCTCGCGGCATCAAGCCCGGCCTTAGTGCGTTCACGTATAATTTCTCTTTCGAACTCTGCTAACGAGGCAAAAATGTTAAAGGTAAATCTACCTGTAGCGGTAGTGGTATCAATATGGTCATGCAAGCTGATGAAATTCACTTCCTTTTCATTAAGAAGTGCAACCAGATCAACCAGGTCTCTTAGGGACCGGCCGAGACGATCCAATTTCCAGACAACAACCTGATCGCCTTTTTTAAGGTTTTTAAGAAGCTTTTTAAGTTCCGGTCTATCTATATTCTTTCCAGAAATCTTTTCTTGGTAGATTGTTGTACATCCATATTCTGTCAGGGCACTAAACTGAAGATCTAAATTTTGATCTGCAGTACTTACCCTTGCTGTGAACTTCATTGATATTTTGCCGTCTTTCTTTAGCGGTATCTTGCCGTTTATGTTGCGAGTAAATTCAAAGACATTATCATTATTCCACCCGTTTTTTAAGAAATTTATGATTGTAATGTTTGATGAAAAACTGTGAACGTTATAATTTACCGCATTTCTTCATCGCTATTTGTTCCCTCATCATTAAACCGTGTTTATCAGATATTGTTGTAAAAACCACCCGCTTATTGAGATCCTAGAGACGTGTTTTAAAAAATTCTTAAAGAACAATAAAACTAACGAATCAGATATAATTCAGCATTTTTACGTTTTTATCAATAAGACTACACGTTAGGCAAAATATATTATGAATCAAAAAATAATTAATCAACACCTAGTTATATCCTTTCCGCAGTTCGAGCCTGCATTAATCAATGTGCTTACCGAACATGCCTCATTAAAAGAATTTAATGAGGGGGATTTACTAATGAATACCGGTCAAAACATGCGTTTTACGATGTTAGTAGTTGAAGGCTTAGTGAAACTTTACCGGGAAGCTGAGGATGGAAGTGAATTTTTCATGTATTATATTCAGCCAGGAAGTGCCTGTGCACTTTCAATGATTTGCTCAACGAAACAGGAAACCAGTGAAGTTAAGGCAAGCGCTGTCGATAAAACAACGGTTTTGGCAGTTCCTACTTCTTTGATGGATGAGTTGATGAAAACGTATAAGACCTGGTATTACTTTGTTTTAGAAACTTACCGTGCAAGGTTCGAGGAACTGTTGATTGTTATTGATCACATTTCTTTTAAAGCCATGGATGAAAGGCTTGAATTTTATCTCGAAAAACAACATCTAGAACTTAACACCAGAAAACTTATGCTTACGCATGGTGAGATTGCCAATGATTTAAATTCTTCAAGAGAGGTAATCTCCCGTTTGCTCAAGAAAATGGAGCAGCAAAAGAAAGTTATCTTACACCGGAGTTATATCGAATACCTCAAATAAATTGCTGTGTGACTTACGTCACCATGTTAGCATTTTTAACACGCCATATTTGTATGACAATTACGAATAATGGAAACACTTGCTTACTTCGCATCAGCACTGATTGGTATTGCACTCGGACTAATTGGTGGTGGTGGATCAATTCTTACCGTTCCTGTGATGGTTTATTTATTTGGAGTAAATCCACTGTTAGCCACATCGTATTCCTTATTTATTGTGGGTACCACAAGCCTAGTGGGTGCCTATCAAAACTATAGAAACAATTCTGTTAATATAAAAACAGCGCTGCTATTTGGCCTCTCCTCAATTATAACAGTATTTGTCATCAGGAAGTTTTTCATTTCTTTGATACCACCGGCCTTATTTTCGGTTTCCGGTTTTCAGGTTACCACTATGGTGCTCTTTGCATTACTAATGATCGCAGCTGCTTTTTCTATGATTAGTGACAAAAAAACCATCAACCAAGATCTTCCCATACGTTCAGGAAATACTTTGAAACTATTGCTTTATGGTATAGGAATTGGTGTTGTTACAGGTTTACTTGGTGCTGGTGGTGGTTTCCTGCTTATTCCAACTTTAGTTATTCTACTAGGGCTGCCAATGAAAGAGGCAGTTGGGACCTCCTTAATGATTATTGCTTTTAATTCTTTGGTTGGGTTTGTCGGTGACTTGGGACATTTCCAAATCAATTGGCCCTTTTTACTGGAGGTCACTGCTATTGCCATAGCAGGTGTTTTTTTAGGCATATTTTTAAGCAAAAAGATTGATGGCGGAAAACTTAAAAAGGGATTTGGCTGGTTCGTGTTGATAATGGGCGGCTATATCGTTCTGAAAGAGCTTTTCCTGAAAGGCTAATGGTAAATTCTGTGATTTGAAGCTGAACTATAAAATAATATTGAGTGACAGAAGTCACCGTTGCTGGCAAAAATATACCAGACCTTTGTTGTTAATAAAACAAGTTACCCATTAAAATAATAAGACAATTAAACCTATGTTAGAACTACTCAGACAACCCTGGCCATGGTATACATCCGGTGCAGCCATTGCCCTCATCATGATTTTACTCCTATACTTCGGAAAATCCTTTGGGGTTTCTTCAAATTTGAGAACGATTTGCACTATTGCCGGTGCAGGTAAAAAAGTGAAATTCTTTGACTTTGACTGGAAAACACAAAAATGGAACTTACTATTTATATTTGGTGCGGTATTGGGAGGTTTGATTTCTTCCACGCTTTTAAAGAATGATCAGCCACTTCAACTTTCAGGTGCTACGGTAGCTGATCTTAAAGACATCGGTATTGCCTTTGATGGCAATTTAAACCCATCCCAATTGTTTGGCCTTAATGCTATCTTTTCAATTAAAGGCATCTTGATTCTGTTGTTCGGCGGGCTACTTGTTGGATTCGGTGCACGTTATGCCGGTGGCTGTACCTCAGGTCATGCCATCTCTGGTTTAACGAACATGCAAGTACCGTCGTTAGTGGCAGTTATTGGCTTTTTTATTGGTGGGCTGGCCATGACCTATCTAATCTTACCTTACATATTTTAACCCTTAACCTTCAAACATGAAATCTATTAAATTCATATTAGCCGGCATTCTGTTCGGCATCATCATGAGTAAATCGGAAGCGATATCCTGGTATCGCATTCAGGAGATGTTCCGGTTCCAATCCTTTCATATGTATGGATTTATTGGCACTGCTGTAGTGTTAGGTTCTATTGCCGTTTTTCTAATTAAAAAATTCAAAATCAATGACTATGCGGGTAACCCTATTGTTTTTCAGGATAAGGACAAAAGTTTCCCTCGTTATATCATTGGGGGAACGGTTTTTGGCCTGGGATGGGCATTAACCGGTGCGTGTCCGGGCCCAATGTTCGTGAACATAGGCTATGGCTACCTAGGTATGCTAATCGTCATATTTGGGGCGTTAGTAGGTACATACTTCTATGGGGTAATCAAAAATAGGCTTCCACATTAAGGCTTATTTAACTCTTTGATCAGACAATATAATATGGGCGTTCAATTAGGCTTACGCGCAAACTGGAAACAGTTTCTGATTCTGGTAATCATAAACGCCTTTGTAGGCGGCATGGTTGGTCTGGAACGAACGATTTTACCCAAACTTGCAGAACAGGAATTCGCAATTCTTGCAAAGTCAGCGATGCTCTCTTTCATCGTTGTCTTCGGCTTTACAAAGGCTGTTTCAAATTATTTTGCTGGTAGGTTAGCCAACAAATTTGGAAGAAAAAATCTGCTCATCTATGGCTGGATTGTAGCACTACCAGTACCGTTTTTACTCATATTTTCTCAAAGTTGGAATTGGATAATATTGGCAAATGTACTTTTAGGCATAAATCAAGGTTTAGCCTGGTCATCTACAGTAATTATGAAAATCGACTTAGTAGGTGAAAAGAATCGTGGCTTAGCGATGGGCATAAATGAATTTGCAGGATATTTAGCTGTTGCTTTAGTTGCGATGCTGACTGGATACCTTGCAAACGCTTATGGAGTCAGGCCATACCCGTTTATAATTGGAATAATTTTATCAGTGTTAGGATTATTAGCAAGCATATTCCTGGTCAAGGATACGAGCCATTTTGTTGAATACGAAAAAGCTATTTCGAGAAACAAACCCTTAAAATCTGTGTTTTTGGATACGTCCTTTCGCCATCCAAACCTCTCATCAGTTACACAAGCAGGACTGGTCAATAATCTAAACGACGGTATGATTTGGGGACTTTTTCCAGTGTTATTGGCGGCTAAAGGTTATAATCTTATGCAGATCGGTATCATGGTCGCTATATACCCTGCTGTTTGGGGGCTTGGACAATTATTTACTGGAAAGCTTGCAGATCTTTATGATAAGAAAACGTTACTTTTCTGGGGTATGTTATTCCAAGGGATAGCGATAATTGCAATTATTTATTCATCAATACAAATCCACTTTATTACAGTCTCCATCATACTCGGACTAGCGACTGCAATTGTCTATCCAACATTTTTGGCTGCAGTTGCAGCGGAAACCACACCAGAACAAAGGGCCGAAAGCTTAGGCATATTTCGGTTTTGGAGAGATGCTGGATATGCTTTTGGAGCAATACTTTCAGGGTTTTTAGCAGATCACTTTGGGGTAAATTATGCTGTTGGCACCATAGGCTTTTTAACTCTATTTTCTGCCTTAATTATCCAACTGAGAATGAAAAACAAACAATAGAATCAGTTATGTGACTTAAATCACTGTTTGCAAATTATAGTTTTTCGAAATTTGAATTACAAAAGCAAAAGAACATGAAAATTGAACAATTTGAAGATAAGAACCTTTCCCATTACAGCTACGCAATCTTAAGTGAGTGTAACCGGGAAGTTGTATTAATTGATCCTGCTCGGGATCCTCAACCTTACTATGATTTCGCCCATGAACACGAAGCAAAAATTATTGGGGTCATAGAGACACACCCTCATGCAGACTTTGTTAGTAGTCACCTGCAAATAAACCAACAGACCGGTGCAAAAATATTTGCAAGTGAACTGATGAACCCAGATTTTTCTTTCATCGCCTTTGATGAGGAGTCAGTGGTTGAGTTTGGTAAGGTGAAACTTAAAGCGATGAACACGCCAGGTCACTCTCCGGACAGCATCTCGGTGGTGTTAGAACACAATGGTAAAGATAAAGCCGTATTCACCGGCGACACTTTATTTATTGGAGACTGCGGAAGACCAGATTTAAGAGAGCAAGGTGAAAATTTAGATTTGAAACGTGAGCAGCTTGCCAAGAAAATGTACAGTTCGCTTAGAAACAAACTGATGAAGCTTGATGACGAAGTCATTGTATATCCTGCTCACGGAGCCGGTACCCTGTGCGGAAAAGCTTTAAGTAAAGCAAACAGCAGTACAATCGGCGCCGAGAAATTAACCAACTGGTCTTTACAGGATATGTCTGAGTCCGAATTTGTCGTGGCCCTTATGGCTGACCAGCCCTTCATTCCGATGTATTTTCCTTATGATGTTGACTTAAATAAAAAGGGGGCTCCTGATTTAAAAGCAAGCCTTGAAAAGATCATCTTAGGTCAAAAAATCGACAATTCAGAAAAGGCAGCCCTGCTTAATTCGCAGATTACCATTATTGATACAAGAAATTCTGAGACCTATAAGAAGCAACACTTGAAGAACTCCATCAACATTATGGATGGTGATAAATTCGAAACCTGGTTAGGGACGTTGGTGTCACCTGGAGATCTATTTTATCTTGCCGGGGCAAATGAAGAAGCACTAACCGCTTTAATGACAAGGATTGCTAAAATCGGCTATGAACCCTTTATAAAGGAAGCTTTTGTGCTTGACTTCGGACATGAAACTTCAGACAAATTAAACATCGAAAAATTTAAGGAAGATCCTTCCGCCTATACCATAGTTGATATTCGTAATGAAAGTGAAGTTAAGGAACAACCGGCATTTAAGGGATCAATAAACATCCCGCTACCAGAGCTCAACAAACGTTCTGATGAAATTCCCACGGAAAAACCTATTGTGGTTCATTGCGCAGGTGGATATCGAAGCGCAGCTGGAAGCAGTTTATTAGAAAATAAGCTAAATGCTAAAGTTTTTGATTTGAGTGACCATATCAAAGAATTTATTGGTAGTCACTAAATTCTGAGTTATTCTTGTTACAAAATACCATGAGTCATTAAAGGTATGTTATAATAATATACCTTTAATTGATTTTAAAATTACTCCAATATATTATGAGACCTTATTACCTTCTTATTTCTGCTATGATGCTCCTATTGTATATTAATCCAGCAAAAGGACAAAGTAAAGCAACTACCTTTACTGGGGCTAAGGCCACTAAAAGCCATTATAAAGCCTTATACATTCTTAACAACGGTGAAGAAAAAAAAATATCTGCAACACTTAGAAACATCAACAACGCATTGGAGGATCCCAGACTAAAGGGAAAGCTTGAGGTGGAATTAATTGTATTTGGTGACGGCGTGGACGTTTTTAAAAAACACGGAAAATATCTCGAAACGCTAACTATGTTAAAAAATAAAGGCGTGCTTTTGGCACAATGTGAAAATACCTTAAAGGAACGAAAAATTGGAAAAGATGAATTATATGATTTTATCCATTATGTACCTAGCGGCAATGGTGAGGTCATCATCCGTCAACAACAAGGTTGGTCTGTTTTACACCCTTAAATCTTAAAAAACGACACCTTGTTTACCTAGTCAAAAAAAAAGACTACTTTTGGAGCCAATGAAAGAACTACTCAAATATATTTTTGATCTTCCCAATAGAAAAAACGCAAGGTTTTTGTCTATCGGAATGCTGGTCATTTTATGTTTGGTTTCCTCATGTTCAATCAGGAAAGGTATAGAGTCATTCTTTTCAGATCAGCTAAATACTACATTGTCTTTCAATAAAGCCGCTAAGTCAAGTCTAATACAAAAGCAAGATTTGGAGTACAACTCCGCTGGATGTAAGGTAATAGGACTAGGGCTGGATGACGTGCAGTTGTCCGTCAAGCAGGCGTCCTCGCCCATGGCTATGCTACCATTTTTATTTTTGGTTCTTCCAGAATTTTTAGTTTCACTTTTAATTGGCTGCAAAATTCCAACAGTACTCCCTGTTCCAAATTCCTGGTTACGTTGGTCATACTTGCCACTGTTTTTGCAAAACAGGCTTCTTCTGATATAAAATTGTCGCATAACAGCGCCTGCTGTTTCCTGTAACGCTGAATAATCAGCGCAAGATCAATTCGACAATTTTTAATTTCAATTTTTAGCGATGATGAAGTATCTTCTTCAAATGCCGCTTGTGCTGCTTATTCTTTGGAGTAAACCATCACAGGCACAGCAACCTCATACCCTTTCTTTAAAGGAGGCCTGGGAACGGGCCAATAATAGTTATCCCGGTCTTGATGAACAAAAATATCTGATTGAGGAGTTTAAAATCCGAAAAAAGGAGGTTCAAAGTCAAGCCCTTCCACAAATACAACTTCAGGCGCAAAGTTCCTATGGAACATTGGAGGGCAGTACAGGCGCCTTTTTTCCTGTACCTGGTGTTTTTAACGTAACGGGTAACAATGCAATCTTAAACCCGGATATAAAAGCTGCTCATAATACTTTCGGGTCAGTTTTAATGGACTGGCGGATTTTTGAGTTTGGCAGGCAACGCAATGCGGTAGAAGCAGCGGAGTACCAGGTACAGGGCGCAGAAAGCAG
>Ga0307414_10001847_pt1 | contig 10959 bp, 11 predicted proteins | sample DK1Ometagenome_FD_203804 | JGI IMG/M metagenome (GOLD analysis project Ga0307414, IMG submission 203804) | Maize rhizosphere microbial communities from greenhouse at UC Davis, California, United States - DK15-O-3 | ecosystem: Host-associated > Plants > Roots > Rhizosphere > Soil | place: USA...
CTGAAAAGGTCCGGTGGTGTGGATGACAATGTCGGGCGCGATACGACCCAACGCTTCGGTGAGATCGCCATCAATGTCGATCGCATGACCTTCGGCGGCATTGGCGGCTTCGAGCGATGCCGAAAACGCATGTGCCTTGTCCGCCGATCGTCCACCGATCAGCAGGCGGATGCTCTCGTCATTGGCAAGGGTCCGCGCGATATATGTGCCGAAATTGCCATAGCCGCCGATGATCAGGATGCGCGCTACCATGTGGGCTTGGTCACCATCAGCCAGAAGATGACGACCAGTCCGCCGAAAGCGGGCCAGCCCAGCACGAACCATTTGCGAAACAGCCGCTCGTAGGCGGCTTCGTCAATTGCCTCGCCTCGCGCGTGCGCTTCCATCATCACCTTCATGCGTATCTGGATGAAGACAACGGGCACCCAGCACAGCGCCGCCAGCAGATAGAGACCATAGGTGACGACCAGCCAATAATCGTCCCACAGGAAGCCGCCCTGCCACACCAGCCATACGCCGGTCAGCGGCTGGACGATCACGGCAGGTAGGGTGAAGAGGAAATCCGCCTTCACCGTCATGCGTGCGGCAAAGGCGCGTTCGACCGGAACGCGGCTGCGACTTCCGAAGAACATGAAATTGGCGATGCCGATCCCCGTTCCGAACACGATCGTCGCACTTACAATATGCAACGTTTTGACGAGGGAATAGAGATCCATGGAATGTCGCTACCGCACTGCACGATGCGCCGCTAGAGCTACAAGAGATGTGGGGATCGTTCAATTTTTCGGGGCGACTACGCCTCATCCGTGAAGCGCAGCATTGTGGGCGGCAGTTGCCCCGAAAGTGTGCAAGAGGAATGGCAGCTCTCGAGTGCCGGGCAATCTGAAACTACCATTCCGCTATCGGTCGGAACCCACCATCGCCAAAAAAGAACCCGGCCAAAGACCGGGTCCAGGAGGAGTTCAGCATGGTGTTTTCGGGACTGTCTATTCGGCGGGCACCGGGGTGCGACCGGTGATGAGGCCTTCGCGCTTGGTGCCGTCGGCCTGCACCGGGTCGTGCGCGACGTCGCTTTCGTCGAAGGTTTTGGTCCATGCGGCGAATTCGAGGCAGACGCCGTCGGGGTCGAAGAAATAGACCGAACGCACGAAGACTCCGGGGTGGAGTTCGTCGGTCGACTGCATCGGGCTATCATCGTGGTTCAGCACCTTGCTGACGTTGATGCCCTTCTCGACCAGGCGGTTGTAATATTCGTCGAACTTGTCGGCGCGGACGTTGATCGCGATATGGTTCATCGACCCGTGCGCCGATACGAAGCTGCCCTGCGTCGGCAGCGCCGCGGGGGCCGAGATGCCGGGAACCGCTTCGGGCGCTTCGGGGAACCAGAAGAAGGCGAGGCTGTCGCCATTGCCGATGTCGAAGAAGAAATGCTGGCCGCGCCCGCCGGGCAGGTCGATGGTCTTGGTCAGCGGCATGCCGAGCGTATCGCGGTAAAATTCGACCGTTTTCGCCATGTCCTTGCACACGAGTGCGAGGTGATTGACCCCGCAGAATTCGAACTCGCTATTTTCTGCAGCCATCATCCATCTCCTTGTCGTTCAGCTTGCGGTGGCGCTGGGGCGGCTTTTCATCCGCTCGTACCAGCCGAGAATATTCGTATTGGCGGGGTCGATCGGCTGACCGACCGACGCACCGAAATCGAGGAAGGCGAACAGCATGATGTCGGCGAGGGACAGCGTGTCGCCCGCAACATAGCCCCGCCCCGCGATCAGCGGATCGAGCCATTTGATGCCATCCTGTGCGGTAGCCTTCAGCCCCTCGGCAGCTTCGGGCAGGCAGCGCAGCCGCTGCTCGAACAGCGGTAGCCCCTCTGCGAAACGGAAGCCGTTGGTCAGCGGCTCGCAAATCTTGAGGTCGATACGGCGCGTCCACATGCGGGTGTTCGCGCGCTCCTCGGGGGTCGAGCCGATCAACGTGCGATCGGGAAAACGCTCGTCGAGATATTCGCAGATCGCCGTGACTTCGCAAAGGAAACCGCCGTCGTCGAGTTCGAGCGCGGGCGTCTGTCCGGCGGGGTTCACCTCGACATTATAGGGTGCGCGCCGGTTCTCGCCACCGCGCAGGTCAACGGTGACCTCCGGGATCTCGATACCCTTTTCGGCCATGAACAACTTCACGACGCGCGGGTTGGGGCCGACGCTGGTATAGAATTTCATCCTGTCCTCTCCCGATCCTTTTATCATCATCCGGATCAATCGTCAATTTAGTTGACGGTTAACCCGGGGCGCGGCCAGCGGACGCGATAGAGCGTGCCGGTCGTCGATCCCGTAATATAGGCGTCGCGCCGGTCTGCGCCGCCGAAGGCGATGTTCGTGATCCCGACATCGGGCAACGGCACGAATTCCGAACCGCCGCCGTCGGGATCGAAGACGGTGATCCCGCCTTCGACCATCGTGCCGACGCAGATGCGTCCGCTTTCCTCGATCGCCATGCTGTCGAGCAGGCGAAAGGCGGGCGGGGTGCCGACGAAGCGGCCGGGCGCCCAGGGCGGCGGCGGCGCGAGGGTGCCGGGTGCCAAGATGTCCATCGCCCAGACGCGCGCCGTCATTGTCTCGCTGACGTACAGTGTCGTGCCGCCCGGCGAGAGGCCGATTCCGTTCGGCCCCATCATGTCGGCGCGCTGGCGGCTGATCTTCGATCCGTCGGCCGCCGCATAATAGACGGCGCCATGGTCGCGGCCGGTGTCGCGCACCTGTCCATGATCGGTGAACCAGAAGCCGCCGTCAGCGTCGAAGACGATGTCGTTCGGTCCCTTGAGCCGCTCGCCTTCGAAACCGTCATAGAGCGTCGTCACCGCGCCGGTGATCAGGTCGACGCGCTGGATCGACCCGCACGCCTCAGCGTGCGCGGCATGGCCGGGAAAGAGCAGACTGCCCGCATCGATCCACTCGAACCCGCCATTGTTGCAGACATAGGCCGCGCCATCGGGGCCGATCGCGAGCCCGTTCGGCCCGCCGCCAAGTTCGGCGACGACCGTCAGGCTGCCGTCCTCCGCAACGCGCGTCAGCGTCCCGCGCGCGATCTCGACGAGCAGCACCGATCCGTCCGCCATCGGCACCGGACCTTCGGGAAAGCGAAGGCCCGTCGCGACGGCCTCGGGCACGCCATAATCCATCACCCTTGGGCGGGGCGCGGCGCGCTGAGGAAGTCGGCGGCGCTGAAGCCCTCGGGCGCCGCGATCTCGACGATCGGATCCTCGCGCGCGTCATATTCCATGCGCAGCGCGCGGGTGATCACCGCGTGCATGTCGTACAGACATGTGATGTAGGTGAATTCGAAAATCTGCTCATCGTTCCAGAAACTCTTGAGCTTGTCGAATATCTCGAGCGGCACGCGTCCGCCGGCCTGGCTCAGGCAGTCGGCATAGGCGAGCACGGCGCGTTCCTGATCGTTGTAGCAGTCGGCAACGGTCCAGTGCGCGATGGCGGCGATCTTCTCTTCGCTGACGCCAAGGCCGCGGAGCGACTTGCAATGCTGCGAGAAGACGAACTGGCTGCCCTTGACCCAGCCCGCGCGCGTCTGGCCGAGTTCGCGCAGCACCGGATCGATCGTGCGCGCCGGGTTGCGGTAAACGGCAAAGCCTTTGACCGCATGTTCAAAGATGTCAGGGGACAGCGCGAACACCGTCCACCAGTCGCCGGGGGTGCCCGTCGCGGTGCCGGGTTCGGCAACGGGGTCGCGGTCGCCGAACAGGCGGTTGTAGTAAGCGAGGACGGTCTCGTCGGTGACCTCCGAGCGGGGCACCTGGCGCAGGACGGGCATGGGATACTCCTGAAAAATTATACTCGAACCTTCGTCATTGCGAGGAGCCGAAGGCGACGCGGCAATCTCCAGCTATCGGTCCAGCGCTAGACCGATAGCTGGAGATTGCTTCGCTCCGCTTGCAATGACGAACCTCATCATCACGCCGCCGCGAATTTGCGGAATTCGGCGACGTGCGCGCTGTCGAAATACTCGTCGAGCCGCGTGATCTTGCCATTCTCGACCTTGCACACAATCGCGCAGGGCAGGCGGACCTCTCCATCGTCGTGGACGCGTTTGCCCGTCAATACATGCTGCTGGACGAAGCCGCCGGGAAAGGTGGTGAGCCGCCGGTCGGCATATTTGCGATCCTTGATCCGCGCGACCATGCCGGTCAGCGTCTGCGCCGTGTCGTCGCGCGTGACGATCAGCTCGTCGGTATTGTGCCAGATCTCGGCATCGGGCGTGAAGCTTTCGCGCATCGTTTCGATGTCGCCCGCTTCGATCGCGTCGAAAAAGCGCTGGGCCATCGCGCGAATGTCGTCCTGCTCTGCCATGATGCTCTCCTTAAGCTTTCGCGCCGAACATGCGACCGCCGTTGGCCGCGATCAGCCCATCGATGTCGTCGCCCCGGTATTCCGGGTCGGCGGAGGGGCCGAAGGAAGAAAGCATGTCCTGCGTCACCAGCTCGGCCATCGCCTTCCATTCGGGGTGGGTGAAGATCCAATATTCGCCGGTTTCGATCGCCTGCACGACGCGCGCACCGACTTTTGCAGGGTCCATGCCACCGGCGAGCACACCCTGCATCGCCTGGCTTGTCGCCGCCGCCTTGCCGAGCTCGTTTTCGACTGGGCGCAGGTCGCGCGTCGTCTCGACGATCCGCGTCGCGGACATGCCGGGCATCAGCACCGAGATATCGACGCAGCTTTCGGCGAGTTCGTTGCGGAGCGCCATCGCGATACCGAGCGTGGCGTATTTGGAGCTGATATAGGCGACCGAAATCGGCGGCGGCACGATCGCGACCATCGACGAGGTGATGACGAGATGGCTCGGTTCGCCGCTCGCCTTCATGTCGCCGAGAAAGGTGCGACAGGCATAAAGATGCGCGTGCGCGTTGACCGCATAGTTCCAGCGCCAGACGTCGGTGTCATATTCCTCGAACGGCCCCGACCCGCCGCCGACGCCGGCGTTACTGAACAGGATGCGGACGGCACCGAAATCGCGTGCCGCTTCTCCCGCTGCGGCCCAGCTTTCCTCGCTCGTCACGTCGAGCCGGAGGCCGAGAGCCTTCGCGCCTTCGCTTTGCAGTTGTGCCGCCGCAGTTTCGGCGCCTGTGCCATCGATATCGGCGAGGATGACCGATGCGCCCTTGGCAGCCAGCGCCTTGGCGGTGGCGAACCCAAGCCCGCTCGCTCCGCCGGTGATGAACGCAGTCTTGCCAGCGACGCTGGTCATTCGGCGAAATCCTTCTCAAGGTAGCGGGTCATGCGAAACTGCGCGAGGCCTGCGGCGGCGGCGAAGGGCATCAGCGCCATCAGCGCCCACCTGAGACTGTCGTCGCCATATCCGGGCTTCAGGCTGTCGCTGACGATCCCGGCGACCAGCGGGCCGAGGCCGAGGCCCACGATGTTGAACATCAGCATCAGCACGGCGGCGGCGGTCGCCCGGCTGCGCGGCGGCGTCAAATTCTGCACCAGAGCCAAGGCGGGCGCGACATAGGCGGTGCACGCCGCCATCGGGACCAGCATGAGGGCGAGCGACAGCTGCCAGCTGTCGACGAGCAGCGCGGCGATGAAGGTCGGGATCAGCACCAGCGTTGCGAGCGCGGGGATCGAACCATAGGCGCGTGCCGACCGTTTCGCCCGGTGGCTGACGAGCCAGCCGCCGCCGAGGATGCCGACGCCGAAGGTGATACCGGCGGCCGGGCCGAAATATGTTGCCATCGCGTCGAGTGGCATCTTCTGGGTCCGCATCAGGAAGGCGGGAATCCAGTTGAGCATGCCATAGCTGACGAAGGCGGCGAGCCCGCTGCCGATCATCACCATGCGCAGCGAGGGGCGGCGGATGAACATGGCGAGGCTCTGGCTGAAGGGCAGGGCTTCGTCGGCGGGCTTATGTGTGTCCATCTGGCCCCGCGCGGGCTCGCGCACGAGCCAGATCAACAAGGGCGCGATCAATATGCCGACGATCCCGATGACGACAAACGCGTTGCGCCAGCCGATATTCGCCGCCGCCCATGCCCCGAAGGTGGCGCCGACGAATACGCCGAACGGGCCGTTGCAAGTAAAGGCACCGATCGCGAAAGGCCGCTGCGCCGGAGGATAATAATCCGCGATGACCGAGAGCGACGGTGCCGTTCCGCCTGCCTCGCCCGCGCCGACGCCAAAGCGCATCAGCGCGAGTTGCCAGAAGTTCGAGACCATGCCGCAGGCGGCGGTGAAACCGCTCCACACGACGCAAGCAATTCCGATCAGCTTCACCCGGTTCCAGCGGTCGGCGACCATCGCGACCGGCACGCCGGCGGCGGCGTAGAACAGCGCGAAGGCGAAGCCGGTGAGCAGGCCGAATTGCGTGTCGCTGAAATTCATCTCGGCGCGGATCGGCTCGACAAGCACCGACAGGAGCTGGCGATCGACGAAGTTGATCGTGCCGACGACGAACAGCATCGCGAGCGCGACGTTGCGGCGGAGCGCATGGCCGTTGCCCGGCGCTGCGGTGCCTGCACTGAAGGCGGTGGCCTCGGTCATAACTCTCCCCAAAAACGCGCGAGTCTTCTCGTCCGAAAAATACTTAGATATTTAAGTTTATCTGTCAATGTGCTTTACGGTAACGACCAGATCAATGGGAGAGAAGAGATGGATATCAACGGCAAGACCGCCATCGTGACGGGCTCTGCAGGCGGCATCGGCCGTGCGACCGCGGTGATGCTGGCGGCGCGCGGCGCGGCGGAGATCAGGCTGGTCGATGTGAAGGAGGACGCGCTTGCCGAAACGGCGCGCCTCGTCGCGCCAAAGGGCGCGCGCGTGACGACGCATATCCTCGACCTTTCCGACGTTCCGGCGGTCGAAGCCTGGTTCCAGGCGCATGGCGATGTCGATATCCTTCACAATAACGCCGGCGTCGTGTCGGGCCTGCCGCAGTTTCCCGATGTCGATGCGGCGCGCATCCGCTGGATCATCGACGTCAATGTCACCTCGCTCGTCGCCGCGACGCAGGTGGCGGTGCAGAAGATGAAGGCGCGCGGCGGCGGGGTGATCGTCAATACCGTCTCGACCGTCGCGCTCGGCGCCGGATTTTACGACGCGATGTATGCGACGACCAAGGCGGCGGTGATGATGTTCACGCGCTGCTGCGCGCCGCTCAAGGGGGAATGCAACGTCCGCGTCGCCGGCATGCTGCCGGGGCTGGTCGACACGCCGATCCTCGACACGACGGGGGCCGGCGGCAAATCGGAATGGATGGAACAAGTGCTCGCGAACAACGAGGCATGCGCGCCCGACGATATCGCGGGCGGGGTGATGGCGCTGATCGAGGACGACAGCCTTGCGGGCGGCGACTGGGTCGCGGTGCGGCGCTTGGGCGGGAAGGTCGAATATCAGTGGGGGCACGTCGATACGCTATGATCGCACCATCGTCATTGCGAGCGAAGCGAAGCAACCTCCAGCCAACGAACTCAGCCTATGGCCGCGAACTGGGGATTGCCGCGTCGCTTCGCTCCTCGCAATGACGAGTGTGACTAACGCGTCGGAGCTTCCAGCATATTCTTGCCGAACAGATTCGACCACTGCTCCTCGGTCAGCACCGGGCGCGCGCTCGACAGGTTCGCGGCGTTCTTGACGTCGGTTCCCGCCGTCACCGCAGGCCGCTCGCCGATGCGCGCGAACCAGTCGGCGACGGCGGGATAATCATCCAGCGTCAGCCCGATCGCACGGATCGCACGCGTCCAGGGCCAGCACGCGATGTCGGCGATGCTATATTCCTCGGCGAGATAGTCGGCTTCGCTAAGGCGGCCATTGAGGACATGAAGCAAGCGCAGCGTCTCGTTGCGATAACGTTCGACCGGATAGGTCTGCCCTTCGGGCGCATAGCGGATGAAATGATGCGCCTGACCCTGCATCGGGCCAAAGCTTGCCATCTGCCACATCAGCCATTGCTGCGCTTGGCTACGGCGACGCGGGCTTTCGGGAAGCAGCTGACCGCTCTTTTCGGCGAGATAGAGCAGGATCGCGCCGCTCTCGAACACCGGGAGCGGCGCGCCGCCGCCCACGGGCTCATGATCGACGATCGCGGGCAGGCGGCCGTTCGGGTTGATGCGGCGATATTCGGGGGTCAGGTGATCGCCCTCGAGCATGTTCATCGCGATGAGCCGGTGCGACAGGCCCACCTCTTCGAGCATGATCGAAACCTTGTGGCCGTTCGGCGTGGGCGTGAAATAGACGTCGATCATGCGGTGTTTCCTTCGGAGAAAATGGCGCGCGCGGCGGCGAAAGCGGTCTCGAACGCCTCTTTCCCGGCAGGATAGGCGACGACGGTCAGCGTCACGCCCGCGATCTTCCACCCGTCCCGCCGCACCAGCCGGTGCGTGTAGCGCCCGATCAGGTCGCCGAGCAGCGCGCGGTCCTCGACCCCGACGACGTGGACGGCATCGACGATGCTTGTCACCGTCGCGCGGTCGCCGTCGATGGTCGCGATAACATTGTGCAGTTGGTGCGCGGTCGCGTCGAAGCCTTCGAGCGTCCTGCAACGGTCCGTCCATTCGTCGGCGGGCACCGTCGCGACGAGCGACCCGATCGAACCATAGTCGACCGCGATCTCGTCGGTGAAGAGCGCGCGATACGCGTCCCAGTCGCGTGCATCGAGCGCGGTCGCGTAACAGGTCACGACCGCGGCCGCCGCTTCCCTGTCGAGGAAAGCCTGGGCCGCGGCCGATCCCTGGGACATCGTATCCGACCCTAGAACTTGATCCCCGCCTCGATCGAAATGTTGCGGGTGGGCTCCAGATAGAGGATCGCGCGCGGAACGGGTGTGATCGGCGCCGGCAGGTTGAACGCGCTGCCGATCGTTTTCTGGTTGGTCAGATTCTTGCCGACCAGCGCGAGGTGCCAACTGTCGTCCTGATCGGCGAGCTGGACGCGAAGGTCGAGTTTCACATAGCCGTTCTGAACCCCGAAGATCGGGCTCTGGTTGTCCGAGTTGAAATATTTCGAACGGCCGGCGGCGACGCCGGTGATGTCGAGCTTCATATCGTCTGACATGTCGAAGCGCGCGTGCGCGGTTACGCTGCCTGTCCATTTCGACGCGTAGGCGACCGGATAGCCGGCCAGGTTGTTCGTCGCCGGGGTGCAGGTCGCGGGTTGCGACGCGAGGCAGGCCGCGCCCGGATAATCGTCATATTTGATATCCGAATAGGCGGCCGACGCGCTGATGTCGAAATTGTCGATCGGGAAGATGCTCAGCGACCCTTCGACGCCCTTCGATGTCGCGGCGGCGGCGTTGCCGGTCAAATAGCTCGAGGTCGCGGGCTGATAGACCGAAACCTGGAGATCCTTGAACTTGGTGTGATAGGCGGAGACGTTCGCGACGACCTTGCCGTCGAACAGCGTCGACTTGACGCCCGCTTCGAAATTTTCGGACTGCTCGGGTTCGAAGGTGAAGGTGCTGTCGACGGTGCCGAGCGTGTTCGAGACGAAACCGCCCGATTTCGACCCGCGGCCCCATGTCGCATAGAGCATGACGCGCGACGCGACGTCATATTGCACCGTCACCGACGGATCGACATTGCCTTCGCTGATCGAGCCTTCGGCGCTTGAAATCGGGCGTATGGCGAAGGGCCCGTAAACCAGTCGCGACGCGAAATCGCCGTCCTTCTTGGTGTGGCTATAGCGCAGGCTGCCGATCACGCGCAGCGCGTCGGTGGCGTTGAACGTTCCCTGCCCGAACACCGACCAGCTTTCGGCATCCTGGTTGAAGATGCTGTCGATGCGGCCGAAATAGGGGCCGGTGAACACGCCGGGGATATTGAGGTTGGGGATGTTGAAGCCCTGAAATTGCTCCAGCTGATAGTTGGATTTGTCGTAATAGGCGCCCGCTACGAATTCGAAGGTTCGGCCCGTCGGCGACAGGATGCGGATTTCCTGCGAGAATTGGTCGAAGCGTTCGGGGAAGGCGTTGTAGACCGAATTGGCGGTAAACGCGCCGCCGCTGTTCGGGATCGTCTGATCGAAGCCGTTGACGATCTTCGACTTGAACCAGCTGTAGCCGGTGACCGAGGTCAGCGTGAAATCGCCGAGCGCGAGGTTGCCAACGCCCGAGATCATCACCGACTTATTGTCGTTCCCCTCGTCGCCGAGCGCCGAGCGTTCGAGATAGCGATTGGTCTGCGGATCCTGGTCGCTGGTCAGCGGGCTCGACACGGTGATGCCGCCGATGACTTCGCGGTTTCCGTACTCGACCTTCGCCGTGTAATCGAAATTCGCCGACGGCTCCCACTTCAGCGTCAGGCGCAACAGCTGCGACCTGATCTCGGGATCGTCGTGATCCTTCGCGCGGTTGTAGATATAGCCGTCCTGGTTGACGATCTTGTACGCGAAGCGCGCGCCGAGCGTGTCGGAGATCGGCCCCGACAGATAGCCCGAGAAATCGGTGCCCTTGTGGTCGAAATTGTAAAGGCCGGTAATCGCGCCCTCGAAATCCTTCGTCGGACCCGCCGACACGACGCTGACCGCGCCGGCCGCGGTGTTCTTGCCGAACAGCGCACCCTGCGGCCCGCGCAGCACTTCGACGCGTTCGAGATCGAAGAAGGGCGCCTGCGCCTGGCGATTGCGACCGGCATAGATGCCGTCGACGTAGAGGGAGACCGACTGGTCGAAGGCGAAGTTCGCCGGCGGCGAGCCGAAACCGCGGATATAGATGACGTCGTTGCCTGCGGTCGACTGGACGAAGACGTTCGGCGTGTAGTTCATCACCGCCTTGATGTCGCTGGTGTTGAATTCGGCGAGCTTGGCGCCGCTCACGACTTCCATCGAGATCGGTACGTCCTGCAAGCTCTGCTCGCGTTTTTGCGCGGTGACGATGATTTCGTTGGTGTTGCTGTCATCGATCTCCGCCGCGTCGGCGGGCGCCGCCTGCGCGAACGCCGGTGCGGCACCCGCGAGCATC
>Ga0307414_10001848_pt1 | contig 10954 bp, 14 predicted proteins | sample DK1Ometagenome_FD_203804 | JGI IMG/M metagenome (GOLD analysis project Ga0307414, IMG submission 203804) | Maize rhizosphere microbial communities from greenhouse at UC Davis, California, United States - DK15-O-3 | ecosystem: Host-associated > Plants > Roots > Rhizosphere > Soil | place: USA...
CCTCACAACTCGGCATCACCGAGAAGCCGATCCGACCGGATCGGTTCAACCCAGAATGAAAGGTCACGATCGTGGCGAAGGACAAGAGCAAGAAGAGCAAGAGCACCAAGCCCGCCGGAGATGACGACTTCGCTCGCCCCTCCGATGCGCCCGCAGGCGGCGACGGCTGGACGCTCACGAGCGACGAGAACCGCGGCGCGCTGCTGCTGATCACGCCGCTGCGCGAGATCGACGTCGACGACAAGTTCTCGAAGGAGCCGGGCGCGACGAAGAAGGTCATCGTCGCCGACGTCGTCGTGCTCAACGAGAAGAAGCCGGCCAAGAGCGAGGAGCATGAGGAGGTCTACGTTTTCAGCGGATACCTCAAGGGCGCACTCCGTGGCTACATCGGCGAGCGCCGCGTGCTCGGCCGTCTGCGCAACACCGAGGACACGACCGAGAAGAAGGACCGCGGCAACTTCTACTGGGAGCTCGAGGACGCCGACGCCGACGACGTGAAGGTCGCCCGCGCCTACATGGAAGCGGTCAACGACCCCTTCGGCAAGAAGGGCGACGACGAGAAGCCCGCGAAGGGCAAGAAGTCGAAGGCCGAGCCGGAGCCGAAGGCGAAGGACAAGGGCAAGAAGAAGTCCAAGAAGTAACCCGCGGGGCGGCGTCGATACGGCGTCGCCCTCACGGGCCGGTTCGCTTAACGGCAGAGCGGCGGGGTAGCTCCCCGAGTGGAGGTTCGAATCCTCCCCGGTCCACGCATCACCCATCGACGAAAGGATGCACCCGTGAACATCTATCAGGAGGACGGCACGGTCGATCTCGACCTCGCCCGCGAAGAGCTCCGCGCGACGCGGCTCATCTCCAACGAGAAGGCGCAGCGTGCCCGGCTCGCGGAGATCAACGCGGCCGCGCTGCTCGACATCGCCGCGTCACTGCGGCCTATGGCCGCCGAGGTCATCTCGTCTATGGCTATCGGTGACGAGCGCGCACATCGCTACGACGACGTCGAGCCCGTCGCCGACGACGATCATCGCGACTTCTTCGTCGTCGGCGACCTCGTCCACATCATCGACACCGAGCGCGTCGGCACGATCGTCGAGCTCGGATTCGATGATGCCGAGATGGTCGCTCGTGTCGCCTTCGAGGGCGGCTCCGCGACGATGACCTACTTCGCGCGTCAGCTTGAGCGCCTCGTCGGCGATGAGCGGCCGCACGTCTCTACGCCCGAGGAGGATGCCGCGATGATCGACGCCGATGATCTGCCCGAACTCTTCGCGGACTCGGCTACTGACGGCCTCGCCGAGCAAGCGGTCATCGCCGAAGAGGACGGCGTCTATTACCAGGGCACGGAGATCGTCGAGCATGCGCCCGACATCGACGACGCGCCGGTCGAGCCGGAGGATCTCGTCGACGACATCGATGCGGACTTCGACGGCGATGCACATACCGAGGCCGAGGCGGCGATCGAGCGGCTCAAGGCCAACGAGGCGAAGCGGAAGGCCGCGAAGAAGGCGGCCACGAAGAAGGGGAAGAAGTGATGAGCGAGTTGCAGACCGCGCGAGCGCGTATCCGCGAAGCGATGATCGACACGATGGACGAGAGCGAGCTCCGAAGCCTCGTCGGAAAGACCGAAGCCGCGATCGACGGTGGATGGAAGATCGATGAGGAGACACTCGAGGAGCACATCGGCGAGATCATCTCCACCCGCGACGACGTCGCCGACACCGATGAGCTACTCTCGTGAGCGCCGCACGGGAAGCGCGCCGCCGGCAGGCCCGCGCGATGAAGGCCGCAGGCGTAGCCGTGGTCGCCCGAACCACGATCCCCCCGAAGCTTGTCACGATCGAGACGATCGGCGCCGGAGTCGAGAACGTGCTCGAACTGCTCGACCGCGAAGGGGGAGACGTGACCGGGCATCTCGCGATCACGGTCGGCGGCGACCACCCGAGCTTCCCCGGCGTGACCGTGATCGAGGCGAAGGCGCAGCGGCGGAAGCCCGCGGCCGCGCACGCCGACGACTGCGACCCCCGATGCCCGATCGACCACTCGCTCGACAGTGCCGACGACGAGTCCGAGATCTTCGACCGCTGCACGGAGCGCCGCGAAGAGTGGCGCGTGCAGGAAGAGTACGCGATGAGCCTTAGCCCCGGTAACCGAGAGCGCGCCGAGATTCTGCGCGTGATCGCCGAGGCGAAGCGCGCGCACCCGGAGTGCATCGGGTGAGAGCGCGCACCCTGCGGCGGCGCATGCGACGGGCAATGCTCGCGCGGCGCCGCCGCTTCACTATCACGACGGTCGGGCGTTACGAGACGCCGACCGAGATCCGCATCGTGCACGAGATCCCGAAGGGGTAGCTCATGGCCGCGCAACCGTGCAAGGAGTGTCGCCGTCGGCCGAAGATCGCCGGGCGGCACCGCTGCGTGACGTGTCAGCTTCGGCACGAGCCGATCGGCGTGCAGGTGGACGCCGCGCGCCGTCGCCTTGCCATGGTGCCCGAAGAGCTCCGCACGAAGCGCACGAAGGCGATCGTCGCGCAGGCCCCGGCGCACACGTCATGGTGTGCCGGGTGCCAATCCTTCCGCGACCTCGAAGACTTCGGCAAGGGCGCGACGATGTGCCGCGCATGCAAGAGTGCGAAGACGCACGAGTCGATGATCGAGAAGACGTACGGCATCACGGGCGACGACTACTCCCGCCTGCTCCGGTTGCAGGGCGGCGGGTGCGCCGTCTGCGGAGCGCGGCCGAAGTCGAAGCGGCACGCCGTCGACCACGACCATAAGACGGGCGACGTGCGCGGCCTGCTCTGCTCACGTCACAATCACGATGCGCTCGGCGCTCTCGCCGATTCGCTCGCCATGGTCACGGCGCTCTGGCACTACCTCAACACGCCGCCGGCGTCCGGCGCGTGGCTCCCCCTCGACAAGCAACCGCAGCTCATGCCGGTGGAAAGCGCTGTGCGGCCCGTAGACGAGACAGAATCCGACTGGGGCATCGTCACGCAGGCGAGCGCCAGGACGAAGAAGAAGGCCGCAGCGCGGGCCGCGGACGTGGAAGAATGCACCAGACCCCACGTCATCCCCGCCGGCGCAGAGTCCGTACCGGGGAAACGTGGGGTCTGGCGAGTGTGGCTCGAGCCGGATTCCGACCCGCCTTTCTAGGTCACGCCTTGCGCGTGACCGTCGTCGGCACGGCATATGTACCGAGGCCGCCGACGCCCAACCCGCCGAGAAGCGCGAGGCCGAGGGCGATACCTTCGTTGAGATCGATCGCTCCGTCGGCGAGCGATGCGGTCAGGACGGTGCCGACGCTCACGGCGACGGCCGCGATGCCAGCGAAGACCGCCTTTGCCTTGCCGAGTTCCACCTTCGGAGAGTCGGAGGTGACCGTCTCGCCGACGGTGAGGGGCGAGCCGTTCTTGTACTTCTTCGGGTCGAGGTTGCTCATGGTGCTACTTCCTTTCGTTGGGGGATGCGCAGCGTAGTCTACGCCGCGGGGATGCACGGCCCGGCGACATCGATCGTCGAGCCGTCGGAGAAGGTGAAGCGGAAGGCCGTTGTCACAGGGTCGATCGACGCGCAGTAGACGTCGATCACCGAGATACCGCTCGGGCCTGGATCGCCTCGGTCGCCCTTCTCCCCTTGCGGACCCTGAGGCCCGACGGGTCCGAGCTCGCCCTGCGGGCCGGGGATCGATTCGCCGGGGGCGCCGGGTGCGCCGTCCGACCCCGCCGCGCCGCGGCATCCGTTGTTCGCCGCGCAGTAGGCGTTGAATGCGGCCACGATCTCGGCGACCGTCGGCGGCCTGCCGGGAGGGCCAGCCTCGCCCTTCTCGCCGGGCGTCGTTACGGATGCCGGCGGGTTGCTCGTCTCCGGCTCGACGACGGGATTCTCGCCAGCCGCGAGCACCTGCTCGTAGAGGGCGTCCACCTTGTCGCGGAGTTCGGCGTTCTCGACGTGTGCCTCGTCGAGTTGCTCGATGAGCTCGAGTCGCTCGACACGGCCGCCTGCATTCGCCGCGGCGAGGTACGCGCCGAAGCCGAGGATGCCGAGCACGATGACGACGCCGACCGTGCGCGAGATCCACGCCCATCGCTGCGCGCCGCGTGCGGCCTTCTCCTGCTCGGCCTTCGGTGGGATGACGAGCGCCGGAGCCTCGACCGTTTCGACATCCTCGTGCTCGCTCATCATCCCGCCCCTATTCCTCGCATGAAGGTGTCGTAGATCGACGTCGCCACAAGCCCCGCGAAGATGACTCCGATCGCAGTCCATGTCTGTCCGCGCTGCTTCTTCGCGTTGTCGAGCTCCGTCCGCATCGTGGCGAGTGCCGCCGCGGCGTCGAGCTTCGCAGCGTCAACGGCCGCCGCGGCACTCGCTCGATCGGCGGCCGCCTGCTCCTTCGCCTCGCGTACGTCCTCGGCGAGAAGCCGATGCACCTCGACCGAGACGAAGGCTTGCGTCATCGCGTCGAGTCGCTTCTCGATCCGCTCGACACCCCGCATCACTTCCCACGTGCTCGGCTCGCTGCGCGGCTTGTCGTCTGTCATGCCTTCGACCCTAACCCGACGTGCGCGCGGATCTCGGCGATCTCGTCGCGTTGCAGGCGTGCGGCCGCGAGGAGTGCGACCGCGAGCATGGAATACTCGACGCCCTCCGGCACGCCGTCGCCGTCATAGATAACGAACTCATGGAAGCCGGCGGCATCGAGGTCTTCGGCCATGATGCCGAGCTCGCGCGCGGGGACATAGTCGACGCCGTCGTTGATCCGCAGGCGGGTGCGGCGTCGCACCTCCTCGCGGTACATGTACGACTTCGGCACGATGTCGAGAAGGCGGGCGAGGCGCTGCTCGTCGGCGTCGCGGATCCCGGTCTTCGCGGCGATCGTCGACGTCGCGTAGCCGAGGCGGCCCGTCGCGTCTTCGAGCCATGCCGTGCGGCGCGTGCCGGTGATGCTGAATGCGACTGCATCCGGCGCGCGGAGCGTGCCGTTGACGAGGAGGTTGCCGCCGATCGTCACCGAGCCGCCGAGCGTCGAGGCGATCGTCGAGTTCACGGTTGAGTTGATCTGCGAGGTGATCTGCGCGTTCGTCCACCGGCTCGCGGTCCATGCATCGAGTTGCGCCTGGATATCAGATACGAGAGCTTGGAGCTTGGCGACGGTCGAGGAGAGCGCTTCGCCCGACGGCGTCTCAAGGATGCTGAGTCGGCGCTTGATCGCGTCGAGGTCGTCGATCAGTTTTCCGATCTCGGAGGGAATCGCGCCTTGCCGAGAGCTACGCATCGAGGATCACGCATCCGATCTTGACTGTCTTCCCCGTCTCGTCTCCGCTGATCGACATGATGCGGATCGGGATATCGCCCGTGTGCCACGGGTGCCCGTCCGGTACGGTCAGCGTCACGCGGTCGCCGGGGCGGTAGGCACCGAGCGCCGGCGTCGCGTCGCCTCGCACGGAGAAGGAGAGGTCGCGCACGGCGCGGCGGGCGTCGGCCATGTTCGCGGCGTTGTAGGAGTCGAGGGTCGCCTGCACCGAGACGTCGGATCGTGAGGTGTCGATCACGGCGCGGGGAGGATAGCCGTCTGCGAGTGCGCTCTCATCCACGTAGCGGGAGAAGATCGCGGCGCCGTCCTGGCGACCCGAACTCATCCATCCGTAGGTGGCACCCGCGGCCACGGCGTCAGTGATGTCGAGCCCGGTGATCGGCGAGTTCTCCCCGAGCGACCACGAGCCGACGTCGACCCCGAGGCGCGGTGCCGCTTCGGAACCGTGACGCATGACGTATTGCAGGGAGAGGCCGTTCGGTGCGCGCACGGCGTCGAAGGCGAAGTCCGGGCCGTGCTCCTGCTTCGAGAGGTCGTCGAGTGCGTCGCCGACCGGCTTGAAAGATGAGAAGAGGTAGGTCTGCTCACGGATCCCGATCTCGTCGGCCGGGAGCACGAAAGCCGTCGGCGCTCCCGGCCAGGCGAGCGCCTGCTCGACGAGCTTCTTTCCGATCGTGCCATGCGACCACCCAGCGAGGGTCGTGTTGAGCGCGGGGTTCACGATCGGGAAACCCTCGGAATCGAGGACGGTCAGATCGGCCGTACGCGCTGCGGGCGGCATGATCGGGAAGCTACCGAAGTAGCTCGAGGTAACCCCTTGACACGAGAGACTCAACGTCTTCGCGTCCTCGTTCCATGTGCGCCCGTCGTCGCTGATGAGTCCCCACGCGAGGATGACGTCGTCATCGTTGCGCGCGAGGAGCACAGTCTTATTCGGGGCGGTCGAGGAGCGGAGATCGAGCGCGAGCGCGTCACGATCGCGCATGTCGACCGTGCAGGATACCTCGTCGGGGCGGTTGAGTTGCGACGCCCACGACGCCCCTTCCATGACGGGAAGGTCGAGGATCGGGCCGCCGGTCACGAAGTCGGCGAGCGCGTACGATACGCCGGCCATAGGTCAGTCCGCCGTGCGGTAGCTGAAGTGGAGGTAGAACGTCGGCAGGTAGGCCGCGTTTCCCCACGCGCCGCCCGTGGGGAAGGTGTTGTTGACGCTCGAGCCGGGGACGATGAGCGCGCCCGAGGCGTCGAGAAGATTGATGTTGACCGTTGCGCCGCCGGCTTGACGGGCCTGCGCCGGCCACGCGCCGGAGTTGGCACCGGCGAAGCGGAAGAATCCCTCGCCCATATGGCGGTAGAGGCTCGAGTCGGCGATCGGTTCGGGCGGCGTGATCGTCACAGTCCCCGTCGCGGCGGTCGTCGTCCCCGATTCGAACTCGAGGAAGACCTCGATCACCTTGTCGCGCTTGCTGTAGAACGCGCGGAGAAGGCCGTTGCCGATGGTGAGGCCGGTGATGGTCGGCGTCCAGGGGAGGAGTGCGCGGAAGACGAGGACCCACGACGACCCCGACCACGTCCACTTTTCGCCCGTGGAGAGCGTGACGGCGCTCTGCCCGACGGCCGCCGTCGTCCAGAGATTGAGCGCGTCCTTCGTGCGGAACGGCACCTCGCCGCCTCGCGCAGCGGTCATCGCATACGTGTTGGTCAGCGTGTTCGTGCCGCCGTTCGCGGCAGTCGTGCCGGCATAGACGCGAAGCGTCGCGAGCTCGAGGGCACCTGTCGGGATCGCGGCCTTCACAGGCGACGGCGCAGCGACGCCGGGAGTGACGCCGAAGGTGGGGAGCGAGTTCGCGTCGCCTGTCGTGCTGTCGTTGTGCTTCACCCAGATCGTATCGATGCGGGAGTTCGACACGGGTGCGGCGCCGATCGCGACGTTGACCGTGCCGTCGTTGGCGAAGATTGACACGCCGTCGGCGCGACCCTTCGTGGTCACGAACTCGGCGGCGGCGATCGCGACTTCCATCATGCCGAGCGCCGTGACGATCGACGGGTTCGAGGAGCCAAGGACGCCGGCGCGCGGCGACCCGTCGGCGTTGGCGACCACCTGCGCCATGAGCATTAGTCGCGCGTCGAGGGGTGTCGTGATCGCGTTCTTGATGAAAGAGCGGGAGAGGGTCATGTCGTCATTCTCCTATAGATAGGCGGGGGCAGCGTAGAGGCTGATCGTCGGCGATCCGCTGTATCCCCCGAGCGGGTTGATCTGGTATCGACGTGTTGCGCCGGCGGGGATCGAGAACCAATCCCTCGAGGAGAGGAAGGCGGTCACGTCGCCCGAGGCGAGCGTTGCGCGCTGCGTGCGCGAGTCGAAGAGGATGACGTCGCCGTCGTTAGTCGAGCGCGTGAACGTGAGCTCGCGGCCCGTCTCGATCTCCGTGATGCGGAAGCCGGCGAAGAAGGAGCCTGCGCCGCCGACCGCGAGCACGGGGAGCGTCGCGGTCTGCCCGGTGTTCGCGAACTCCACTTGACCGAGAACGCCGTCGACCCCCCAGTCGAAGTAGAGCCCGGACGGGGCGGTGCCGAGGTTCCAGAAGAGGCCGCCGCCAGCGGTCGGCATCCCCTCCGTGTCGGTGACCGTCGGGCCGTAGCGCCGCGGGTCGGGTGCGACGAGCGCGAGGTCGATCGGGAAGTGCGAGAAGTCGTATCGAAACCTCGTCGACGCTTCGAGGAGCCACACTCGGCGCGTGGTCGCCCCGAGCTCGTCGGTCACCCGCATCGTAACGGGATTGCCGTCAGAGAAGAGCGCACTCAGGCGAAGTCGCGCGGCGAGGGCGTCCGCTGCGGACGCGCCGTAGTACTGGCCGACGACGAGCGGTCGCCCTTCCTTCGTGAAGATCTGGCCGGGCTCGTAGGTGCCGTGCGCGTTCGGGCGCTTCGAGAGCTTCGGGTCAGCGGCCGGCATCTCATACCACGCGTCGAGCGTCTCGTTGTCGTAGACGAAGCCGGTCACGCTCGGCGTCGCGGCGAAGAGGATCGTGTCATTCGCCGAGATGAGTTCTACCGTCGTCGTCATTTCTTCCCCCACTTGCGGAGCTCGGCCGCGACGCGCCCTGCGGACCCGAGCGGGTCGGTCGCCTCGTGAATGTCGATCTTGATCGTGGTGTCGCCGGAGCCGCCGCCCGTACCCTGCGACCGCTGCGCGCTCGTGAGGGGCACTACGGATGCGCCGCGGTTGAGGTTGAGGATCTCCGGCCCACGCTCACCGACGAGCACGGAGCCGGAGCCGACGATCGTGCCACCCTTCGCGAGCATCGGGATCGTCGGAATGTCGAGGCCGAACGTCTTTCCACCGACGATCGGCACCCAGTCGGGGATCGAGACGGAGAGCGAGTTGAGTCCGCGGATCGCCGAGTTGACGAGGCCGATGATGCCGTTGATCGGTCCCTTGATGACGGAGAGTGCGGTTTGGAATGCCTGCCCGATGAAAGCGCCGATCCCGCCGAAGACGGCCTTGACGGTCGCCCCAACCTTGTTGATCGCGCCCGTGATGAAGCTCACGACCGGCCGGATGATCGAGTTCCATACCCAGTTGAAGACCTTGCCGACCGCGTCGAAGACCGGTTTGATGATCGTCCCGTAGAGCCACGAGAAGACCGCGCCCGCCGCTTGGATCGCGCCGGAGATGAAGCCGACGATCGGCGAGATGATCGACTGCCAAATCCACGTAAAGACCTGACCGATCGCGTTGAAGATCGGGGAGAGGATCGACTGCCAGAGCCACGTGAAGATAGCCGCCCAGATGCCGACATAGATCATAATGCCAGTGATGATCGGGAGGATGATGTTGTTGTAGAGCCACGTGAAGATGTCGCCGATCGCGGTGAAGATCGGCGAGAGGATCGACCCCCACAGCCACGTCCATGCCTCGCCGAGCCACGTCGTAACGTTCGTCCAGAGGTCAGAGAAGAACGTCGTCTGAGTCGCGAGCCAGATGATCCCGGCGACCAACGCGGCGATGCCGGTGATGATGAGGCCGATCGGGTTCGCGCTCATCGCGGCGTTGAGCGCCCACTGAGTCACGGTCAGCGTGCCGTTGGCCGCGATCTGCGCGAGTTGGAACGCCTTGTAGACACCCATCGCCGCAGTGATGCCGTAGTACGCGAGCGCAGCGCCGCCGATCGTCGCGGCGAGGAGGAGGATCGTGTCGCCGTTGGTCGAGATCCACTGCACGAGATCCGAAAACATCGGGATCAGGCTCGTGTTGACGAAGGAGAGAAAGCCCGTCCACGCCGGCAGGAGCACGGCGCCGAGCTTCGCCTGCTGATCTTCGAGCGATGCGGTCGCGATCTTCGCGGAGTTCGCAGCGCCGTCGCTCGTGCGTGCGAAGTCACCCATCGCGCGGGCGCCGTCCTTCTGCACGATCGCGAGGACGGCCGTCGCCTTCTCCTGCGCTGTGAGTTCCGAGGCGACCGTCTTTCCCGTGGCCGCGAGAGCCTCGCTCTCGACGCGGGCCGCGTTGATGTTGGGGATCACGGCCTGTAGCGAGTCGTACTCCCCGCGGAAGGCGGCGGAGATGCGGTCGGCGACGTCTGCCGTCTCGAGGTTTGAGAAGGAGCCGAGGTCGGCCGCGGCCTGCACGACGTTCTGAGACATCGCGGCGGCCGCGTCGCCGGTGAATCCGATTTGCGTGAACATGTCGCCGAAGCCTGCGGCCGCCGCGATTGCCGCCTCTTTCGAGAGGCCGACCGTCTTCGCGGCGTTGTCTCCCCAGGACTCGATCATCGCGGCGTTGTCGCCGAAGATCACCGAGGACTTGGAGAGTGTCTCGTTGAGGTCCGAAGCCCCGGTGATCGCGCCGGAGAAGTAGCCGAAGATCGCTTGAGCGCCGCCGACCGCTGCGATGCCGGCGACCACGCCGCCGAAGATCTTGCGGCCGACGCCCTGGCCGGACTTCGCGAGCGCGCCGTTGTCGTTCTCGACGTCGCGGGCGACGTGCCCTGGGATGTCCTTCGCGTCAGCCTCGACGACGACGACGCCCTCTGCTACGACCTGTCCGGCCACTCGATCACACTCCTTGCTTTCGGTGCTCGACCCATCCGTCAGAGATAGAGGCGAGCGCGGCGTCGTCCGAAACCTTCTTCGGAGCCTTGCTCGTAGACGACGACCCGCCGTCCACGCCTTCGCGCTCGCGCCGGTCCCGCTCGCCGAGGACCGCGGCCCTCACTCCCGCGTAGCACGAGACGCGCTGCGCGAGGTAGAAGTACCGCGGCCCATCGATCGCCGAGACGTCGTCGATCCGATGGAACGCCGAAAGGTCCGAGGCGACATCCGCCTCGGCATCCTCTGCGACGATCCACATGATCTGCTCTGCTCTCTCTCGGAATAGGTCGGTCAGACTTTTGGGCCGGAGTCGAGTCCGCCCATCGTGACCGACTGGATGCGCTGCGCGATGTTCTGCAAAAGCGTGATGCTCTGGCCGGGGTTCTGCTCCTCGTAGGTGATCAGGTCTTCGGCGAGGGCGTCGTACGCCTCTTCGCCGCAGGCCGTCTCGATCAGCCACGAGGAGGCCGCGTCGCCGATCTGGCGAGCGAGCTTGAGGTACTTGAGTGCGAATCCGGGGTTCGGCTTCGCGGGCATCGTGTACGTCACGAGC
>Ga0307414_10001849_pt1 | contig 10954 bp, 6 predicted proteins | sample DK1Ometagenome_FD_203804 | JGI IMG/M metagenome (GOLD analysis project Ga0307414, IMG submission 203804) | Maize rhizosphere microbial communities from greenhouse at UC Davis, California, United States - DK15-O-3 | ecosystem: Host-associated > Plants > Roots > Rhizosphere > Soil | place: USA...
CTGGTCGTCTGTCTGGTCGACGGTCGATTGTGCGATCCCGGTTCCAAAGTCCGGCACGGGGCTCAAGTAGGGATACATCGTCTCGATGTCGTCCGCCCGCACACCGTACGGATCGTAACCGGGTGAACCGCAGCTCACGGGAGCCGCCGGATCGAACCAGAACGGCATCGCTCCATTCGTTTGTGAGTGGGCAAGGTTGATGGAATGGCCAAATTCATGGGTGAAGATGCCCGCATAGTTGAGGAGCTGCTCGTCGCCGATCCAACGCTGCTGTGCGTTGATCACGACCCAGCCTTCGGTGATCGTGCCGGTCGCTTCATCGGCAAATTCCGGGCTGGCTATTCCAAGAACGCCCGGAGGAGCACCGAAGAACTCACTGATGACGCTCGCGTCGGCGTCGTAGATCACGTGCAGGCCGCCGCCATTATCTGTCCCGATCACCGCATCGGCGTTGGCGCCGGTGATGTCCGGTAGTCCGATCGAGGCAAAATCGCCAACGACCGCTGCCTGGAACGAAGAGGTCGGAACATCCGTCCATTGCTGAGCGGCAAATGCGACGATACCGTCTGCCGTGTCATTGGAAACCGGTTCCAATTCCGGCGGAACGATCTCAAACGGACCGATATCAGTATAAACCTGGACCGGCTGGCTGACGTCCCAGCGATACGGGATGCGCTGTGCCGTGTTCCACATCGAAAGCGGCCCACCGGCGTTAACCCCGATCACCGCGAAAATCGTTATCAGGACCGACGAAATCAAGAATCTGTGTTTATTATTTCTTTGCATGGCGCAACTTACCTCCCTCTACCCATTTGTCTTTGACCGCACGCCGCACAAACGACATAAACGATTCTGAATTTACGGCTCCTTTCCTGGTCGCGAGAAGACGCTTGTCACGTTCGTCGAGCGCCTGTTGATCAGCTTCGACATTTTCGAAGAGCCCGGCATTGCCGAGCTCGCTTTCGACATTGCCCCCGTGCATCTTGATCTTGCCCTGACCGAGGCCGGCGGTAGTGCGAAGGCCGGTGATCGAGGCCTTCTTATGAAGAAACAGCACCACTTCCTCGGTCTGTCTGTATTTTGCCCACCCTTCCGGGGTGACATTGAGATTGGTCTTTCCGTTCTCCATTTTGCGAGGTGCGATCAGACCGAACTGGCGAAATGTGTATTCCTTGCCGAACGTTCCGCGGATGGCTTCGGCGACCTGCAACGTAACTTCCGTGTAGGGCACGCCGTTCTCAAAACCGTCGGTTACTTTCTTGACCGAACCGCGAACGATATGTTCCGAATCGGCAATCAAATCAACGATATTGGGAGCTTTTCCTTTCCCACCGGAGACGGCCGCTTGTGCCCGTGATCCAGCCGGATCGGTTGTGATCGCGGCTGGATTGCTTACGGGCCCGCCTTTGACGGCGGCGGTGTGGGAGACGGTATCTATTCCATCGCCTAGAATTGAGGCGGAAATCAGTTTTTGGATCGTGCCCGCCTGCGTGGCTCCGATCATCAGTCCGAGTCCAAGAACAAGTAATCCAATTCGTTGTATTCCCTTCGAGCGCCCAGGCCATATTAGTCGGATCACCAGGATCCCAAATTGCCTTAGTTTTTCTTTGATCTTCATTTCTTCTCCATAATATTTGCCCTTATTTAACCCGGCCCGTGGCCTCGTCAATTCGGGAAAGACTGATCATTCGATAGCGAATGAATGGTGTGGGAGACGTTATGCGAAATACGATTGCTTCGGTTCGAGCGGTTGTATTGGGTAATAACATATCTGAATCCCGGAATTGCGCAACGAAAAGATTTCTGTCAAAAGTCTGTCAAAAACTGCGGTACGGAAACTATTGAACATATTAGGTTTAATACCGCGCTAGTCGCAGTGTCTTGATGAACTGTCCGTGTCCCAGACCCGAAGTCCGGGCCTCCCGAAGGACAGTTTCCGCTCGTTTACATTGAGCCTGTGCGGTCGCGGTACTAAAATGGACGAAAGAGATCGTCCCGCGAAGTTGACCGATAATTGCCTGTCACAGGATGACGCCGTCACAATCTATCGAAGGAATCAGGTTTGGAGAGCTGGTCGTGGACACGGCGGGCCGTCGTGTGCTCAGCGGCGGCAAGCGTTTAAAGATCGGACCCTTGGAATTCAAGTTGCTTCTCGCCCTGCTGCGCGAGCGAGGCCGCGTTTTCTCTGCCGAAGAGCTTCGAATTAAGGTTTGGGCTGATGACCCGGAGGCAGGCGTTGCCTATGCTCAAGACCCCAACGCCCTTTACGTTGCCATAAGGCGGCTGCGAGCGGCATTGGGGGACCACGGCAAATTCATCGTGAATATCCCCAAGGTCGGGTATACCGTTTCGGAGCAGGCCGTAATCGATTTGCCGTCCGCCGCAGCGGACGAGATACCAAGGAGCAATACCCCCTTTGTCGGCCGCCAGGCGGAGACGTCGGTGATCTCGCAAGCCTTGAACGACTCGAATCTGGTTACGTTGGTTGGTCCGCCGGGGATCGGCAAGACCAGACTGGCGATCGAATGCGCGCGAAAGATCCAAAGAACTTTCGAACACGGGCAGCACATGATCGACCTGGCCGCGATCGATGACCCACAGTTCGTGATCAACGCGGTGGCGACCCATCTGAAGATCGCCGAGGATCCGAGTCTGGACCTCGAAAGGGTCTTAACAGATTTTCTAAGCGCACGATCGATACTTTTGGTTTTCGATAATTGCGAACACCTGATCGACGAGGCCGCACGGGTAATTTCGTTCCTGTCGAAGTTTGCCGGTGTTTATATCATCGCGACGAGCCGTGAGCCGCTCAGGCTTGCCGACGAGACGGTCGTCACCGTGGGTCCATTGTCGATTCCAACCACAAACGGCAGTTCGTCGGTCGAAGATGTGCTCGGGTTTGACTCCTCACGCCTGTTCGTCGAACTGGCTAGGCGACGCCTGCCCGAGTTCGAACTGACGTCGCGAGAAGCTCCTTTTGTTGCAGAATTGTGCTGCAAGCTTGAGGGCGTTCCTGTCGCCATCGAACTTGCGGCCGCCCAAATAGATGCCTACCCGGTCGAGCAGATCGTATCCGCGATGTCGGACCAATTCCGCCTATTGCAGCGGCGTGGAGGTAGAGCCTCGAGGCACGATACTCTGGAGGCTGCGATCGGATGGAGTTATGATCTGCTCTCCGATGAAGAGGCGACGCTCCTGCGTCGGCTTTCCGTCTTGACGGGAGGATGGACGGCGGAGATCGCATCGGCGGTCTGCTCGGACGAAAAGCTTTCGCCTTCCGAGATCGTCCATTCGCTCGCCGGATTGGTTCGCCGCTCGCTTGTTCATATTCATTCTCGTCGGGGCTCCCCCCGATACAACATGTTGGATATGATCCGCCAGTATGCGAAAAGGCGTCTCACCGAGGCCGGTGAAGAATCCGCAATTTTGAAAAAGCGTACTTCCGTTCTGCTCGAACTTGCCGAGCGCTCGTTCGATGAAGGAAACAGCGGAGACTGGCCCCGGATCCTCGACGAAGAGTATGACAATATGCGCGCCGTGCTCGTGCATACGATCGATCGCAACGCCGACATAGTATCCGGACTCAGATTGACCGGTGCGTTAATGCGATTCTGGTTTCAGCATGGGCACATAGCAGAAGCACAGAAATGGACAAATGCTGCATTGTCGAAAGACGATCGGTCGAATCCCGCCGCTCGGGCACGGGCACTGATGGCCGCGGGTTTCTGCTTTGGACAAACGCCGGGACTCGATAAGGACGCGGAGCTGCGCAGATCGCATTTCGAAGAAAGCGTACATATCTGGAATGAACTCGGCGACAATCAAAACCTGGGTGTGACACTGATCGGTTACGCGTACTTTTTAAACCGGCTGGGCGATTATGACGCGGCGATCGAAAAAGCGGAGCGAAGTGTTGAGCTGCTTCAGGAAACGGGGAATGTTCTTCTCGCTGCTCGGGCCGCGAACAACCTGGCGCTGACTCTTTTGGAAACTGGCGAGTTCGAACGCGCCCAGCCCATTCTAGAAAGGGCTCTTGATGATGCGCGAACGTCGAACGACGAGTTCCTGCAGGCCGCTTGTCTGCACAACATGGCCGAGGTTGCCCTGCATTTAGGAAACACCGAGAACGGCGACGAGTTCGCCGCCGAGAGCATCATCCTTTTCGAACGCCTCAACCACCGCCCGTTCATCGCCCGAACCCGAGTCATCCAGGGCCAGTTAGAAGCCGCGAGAGGAGATCTGGACTCCGCCCTCGCATTGCAAAAGCGCGCGCTCTTCGAATCGGTCGAGATCGGCGACAACCAGGTCACGGCCGAGGCGCTTGCCACCCTAGCGGCTACGCTTTCACTTGGCGGTAAACAGTGTGAGACGGCCCTTGTGCTGGAATCGGCCGCCAGGACGCTTTGCGAAAGGCTAAAAATTGGCTTCGGCCCCGCCCGGGAAAGGCTTCTCACTAAACAAATGGAGAACGCGAGGTTCTTGGTGGGTCCGTCGAAAGCAAAGCTGGCCGCCGCGAGGGCTCGGAGGTCGTCGGTCGCTCAGATCGTCGAGATCGTCAGGAACGAGATTCATTGACCCGGCCCTTCGAGATCACTTACAGCGTTTCCCTTTCAATTTGCATCTAATTTTCGTACACTGACAGTCCGCTAGAAATAGTGGACTGTTCCTCTCTATGGGGGCGACAGGCTTCGACAGGGGCTTGTATAGATCTTTGGATGCACGTCGGGCTTTTTGTAGGTGAGCTCGTTAAAAAAACTTACAAAACACAAATGCTAATCAAGAATTAGCTCTTGCTGCCTAGTTAACTCTAGCTACAGCAATGTCTTACGGGTAGTCAGCTTGGAGCGACCCGATAAGGCATAACCCAGTCTAAGCTAGGGCACGTCCACCACCTGCGGGCGCGTCTAAATCGTTAGTCAGGTTAGGTTACGGTAAGGTTCGCCGAATTGCTTACTTGCCGTGATCGAAATTTGAGCAATCCGGCTAAACGTGTAGATTTCACTGGTCGCAACCTTTGGATGCGGGTTCGATTCCCGCCGCCTCCACCATCTAATTTTCTCGCATTACGTTCTCCGGCCGCGATTTAATCGATAACCAGCAAAAATCGACGCTCATTCCCTGGAATGAGCGTCGATTTTTGCTGGTTATCTCGAAGTATGTCGTAGTGACGACTCCGGGGGCCGCTTCTAATCTCGGTCGTTTTTGGGCACCTTAGTCGAAGGGTACAGGTTGAGGTCCGAAAGGTCTTCGTCAACCGTAACCGCATGCGGCTCATATTTTCCGCCTTTGACGTCAGCCGAGACGAAATACATTTTGCCCGTAGGAACCGACTTGAAGGTATAGCGGCCAGAGCTGTTCGTCGCTGTGGTCAGCGCGAAGCCGTCGCCGTCCGTGATCGAGACGGGAGCGCGCGATATCGCCCGCCCGTTCTTGTCCAGAACTCGTCCTGAGACCGTCGCCGGCGCGGCGCTTGGCGAGAGGCCGCACTGGATTCCGGAGTGTGATCTGGCGATGGTGACCTCCGTCGCTACCAACCCGGTAAGATTTGTAACAACCCGTAACGGGAATGCAGTTATGTCGTTGGGGCCGCTGCTCGTCCGGCCGTTAACGATCAGAGTGATATTACCCAAACCGAGAACCGGTATGTCGATCTCCTGGTTAGGAAGTCCGGTAATATCCAGATCTACCGGGACGCCGAGCACCACCACCTGTAGGTCGGTGATCGTATTGTCCGTTACGCTGCAAGTGGGAACGGTCAGCGAACACGTACACTGTGTGCCCGACGAAAGCACGCCCGCAGTTATCGATACGGCGTCGGCAACAAGCGGCAGCGGGTTGGGCAACAGGACGAGGCTCAGATCTTCGACCGAAGAAGTGGATTGTGTCGAGCCGGGCGTACCCGCGGCCACACCGCCGGAGGAGGACGAAGTCGCCGTTCCGGTACCCAAAGTGAGCGGATCCAGAAGTAGGTTTCCGACACTGACGCCGAGGGTCGAACTGGCAAGCAGCCCGCCTGTCGCCGGCAGCGGTCCGGTGTCGGACACGATCGTCGACAGATCGGTCGAGAGAAGAGCTGCCTGACGCAGGCGGACGGAAGTGCCTCTGCCGCTGAACAGGTTTTGCGTTGGGGCAAATCCGCAGTTGATGCCTGACCGAGATGATGCTAATACGACTTCGATAATGTCGCCGTTGTCCGGGTCTGTAACGGAAAGGCGAACGGCGTTTCTGGTCAAGCTCCGGCTATCCGAGATCAGTTCATTCAAGTGCAGGGTCCCGATCGGATTGCCCGCAGCGGAAAGGGGTACGGACTGGGCTGAGCCCAGTATTGTAACCGAAGAACCGTTGATCGACAGGCTGGCAACCGAGGAACTTGACGTCATGAATTCGCCCGGGCATGTGCCGAGCGTCTGTGAAGTGACCGCGCCGATTGCGATCGTGTTTCCAGCGACCGCGATGTTTGTACTAAGAACGCCGGCGTTTGACTGACTATTGTTGCCAATGCCGCTGGTCGATGCGGTGGATGCTCCCACCGACACGATGCCGGCAACACTCGTACCGATGCTCGACAGGCTGATCGTGCCGCCGGTGGTCGAAAGGTCACCGGTGTCGGCGACGGCGGTCGTCACGACGGGCTGGCCTAGCGCGGTGACCGTCACTTTAACCGCTGTGGCCTGTCCGCTGTAGGTCTGCGACGAAACATCCGCGGATGCTGACAAGATCGCGACGAGTGAAAGTACTAAAGATTTATAAGGTATCTTGAATCTCATTTAGATTTTGGTTCCTTGATCGCTGGTGTGGTGCGTGAGTGGAGTACCGCATGAACAAACAGTCGAGAGCGCCCAAATGCGCACCCGCGGGGGCAGAAGAGTTCGAATCATGCCGTACGGAAGTGGTCGGACGATACCGGATGGCTCCGGCGCGAACGGACCCTGACGAGATGCACAATAGAGATCTCAGCCCCGATCAGGAAACTGGTCGGCCAATATGAGATACAGGTCGTTAAATTGTTGTGGTGAATTAAAACGCGAGCGGCGGGAGTTTGGGGAGTTGGGAGCAATAGCTGTCATTTTCCCAGTGTTCGAACCCAAACTATCGAAGGTTGACAAGGTCGTCATGGAAGTGTCCTCCTGAGGTTCTTTTGGAAATCTCTTTGTTTTTGTTGAAATTCGGCCAGAAAACAACCCGTGGGCCGGTTGGAATAACAAAGAAGTCTTTAACGGATGTTGCCTGGGAATCAGGCTAGTTCAATGCTATAAGCCACCCGACGTCCTGTCAACAAATTTCTTTTATGTTAAACATTCAGTATTTGCCCGCGAAAATTGTTTTCTGTAGCCTTTAGGATTGCAATGATTTAATTTATTCCGCTTAAAATAATGGCCATTGGGAATTCCAAAGCTCTAAAGCTGAACATGATCGAAACCTTGCCGATCGGGATATTTGATTCGGGAGTCGGCGGGCTAACGGTTTACCGCGCTCTTCATGACAGGTTGCCGAACGAGCATTTTATATACCTCGGCGATACGGCCCGTGTTCCTTATGGAACCAAGTCGCTGGCGACTGTGGAGCGTTACGCAATTGAAAATTCGGAGTTTCTGGCGTCGCGGGGGATAAAGGTGCTGGTCGTGGCGTGCAACACGGCGTCGGCGCTGGCTTTGCCGAAAATACGCGAACGGATCGGCATTGATGTCGTCGGGGTTATCGGCCCGGGCGGGCGGAAGGCGGTGGAGATCACAAAGGAAAAGCCGGCCCCGCGGATCGGCGTGATCGCCACGGAGGCGACCGTTTCAAGCAATGCTTACTTCGAATCGATCCGCCGCGCATCTCCGGCAGCCGAAGTCCTCCAGATCGGCTGTCCTCTTTTTGTACCGCTTGCGGAAGAGGGATGGACGGACGAGCCTGAGACGCGGTCGATAGCCGCAAAGTATCTGTCCGAGATGAAAGATTTTCTGCCCGATGCTTTGGTGCTCGGCTGCACGCATTACCCGATCCTCCGCAAAGTGATCCAACAAACGGTGGGAGAAAATGTTACGCTAATTGATTCCGGTGAGGCGGCCGCCGAGGAAGTAGCTCGGTTGTTGAACCAGAAAGGACTTGCGAATCCGAACGAGGCTGCGGATGAGCGACAACTAGGTGACGCTCTCGATCATTTTTACGTCACCGATGCTGCTGAACGCTTTTCCAGAGTAGCCGAACGATTCCTGGGCAGTCAGCCGTCGAAGCTTGAGGCGATCGAAGTTTACGGTGCGGATGAAGTGGGACGGAAACCTGCGCGGTAGTGCAGGCGTCCTTGAACTCACATTCCGAACTACGAAGGAGACACTTCCTACCCGTTGTGTTTCCGTCTTTAATTATGACCTATACGAGACCAGACGGCAGGACCGTCGATCAGATCAGGAACACCAAGATCACGCCGAACATCTCACCTTACGCCGAGGGTTCGGCGCTGATCGAGGTGGGCGGGACAAAGGTGATCTGCACTGCCAGCGTTGAAGACAAGGTGCCTATGTTCCTTCGCAACAAGGGCCTGGGTTGGGTGACCGCGGAATACGCGATGCTGCCCCGCGCGACCAATACGCGGACGCAGCGCGAGACGCAGCGGCCGTCTGGGCGTACGCAGGAAATTCAGCGGCTGATCGGGCGCAGCCTCAGGGCGATAATCGACACGAAATTGCTGGGAGAACGGCAGATCTACATCGACTGCGACGTGATCCAGGCGGACGGCGGTACGCGGTGCGCATCGATCACGGGGGCGTATGTTGCGCTCGCGCTGGCGTGCCGAAAGTTGATGAAGAACAACATCATCAAGACCTCACCGATACTTAGTGAAGTCGCGGCGGTCAGCGTGGGGATAATCGAACAAACGCCGATCCTGGACCTGGCTTACGCGGAAGATTCGACCGCCGATGTTGATATGAACATAGTTTGCACCGGGACGGGGAAATTTATCGAATTGCAGGGAACCGCCGAGCGCGAGCCCTTCTCGCGAGAGCAGATGGATCAGATGCTGCTGCTCGCTGACACTGGGATCAATAAACTCTTTGAGATCCAGCGTATGGCGTTAGCAGGTTAATTAATTTCTTCTCAAGATCATTCCGGGGGTAGCGTTCGTCACGCTTTCGCCGTTCCAAACTTTAACGCCGTTAACAAAAACGGCTTTTATTCCGCTCGACAATTTTTGCGGCTCGGTGAAAGTGGCATTGTCGATGATCGACGCGGCGTCAAACAGGACTAGATCCGCCCTCATTCCTTTCTTGATCATTCCGCGATCTTTCAGCCCGAGGCGGGCCGCGGGCATCGCCGACGCTTTTCTGACGGCTTCTTCGAGCGAAAGCCATTTGCTCTCGCGGACGTAACGGCCCACAACGCGGGGGAACGTTCCGGTGCCTCGCGGATGCCGGCTGCCGATACCGCCGTCACTTGAGACCATCACCCAGGGGGTCTGGTAAAAGGCCTTAACGTCCAATTCGTTCATTCCGTAACCGATCACGCCCGCTCCGCCTTTCTTGACGATCTCGATGTATGTTTCGATCGCCGTTTTTCCGGCGATCGCGGCAGCTTGTTCGAGTGTTTTGCCCTCGTAAGCGGGGAATTCGCGTGAACTGGTGATAAGCACCTTATCGGCGCCGCCGATCGCGTTGATGCCTTTTTGAACTTCGGCAGGGTCTTCATGCTTTCGGCTCGGCACAAGCACGGTTATCGTCGAGGCCCAGGCCGTATACGGGTATGCGTCGGCGGTTACGTCCTGACCGGCATTGCGGGCTGCATTGATGAGTGAGATCGCGTCCGTTGATTTCCCCCAAACGCTGCTGTTTCCCATCTTGATATGCGAGATCTGAACCGGAAGATTCGCCTCTTTCCCGATGCGTATTGCTTCACGTACGGCGTCCAGCACGCCCTCTTCCTCGTCGCGCATATGCGTCATGTAGATGCCGCCGTATTTCGCAGCGACCTTTGAAAGGGCGGTCAATTCCTCGGTGGTTGCGGAAAATCCGCGGTCGTATTCAAGGCCGGAAGAGAGGCCAAACGCCCCTTGCTCCATTGCTGTGGCAACCAATTTTTCAAGTGCGGCGATCTCGTCGGGGGTGGCGGTGCGTTTATAATCTTCCTTCATCACCATGCCGCGGATCGTGCCGTGGCCGATGAATGCTCCGACGTTGATCCCGATCTTCCCCTCGAGCTTTGAGAAATATTCCGCGATCGATTCGGGCGAACCGCCGTCGGGGCCGACGATCACGGTGGTGATGCCCTGGGATACCTGATTTGCCGCCGTTCCTTCGCGGAGCAATCCGGATTCGGAGTGATTGTGGATGTCGATAAATCCGGGGGCGACGGCCAGGCCGGAACCGTCGATCACCTCTTCGCCCTTCTTCGCTTTGACTTTACCTACCGAGACTATCTTGCCGTCTTTGACGCGCACGCTGCCGAGGTAGACGGGAGAGCCGCTGCCGTCGATGATGGTCGCGTTGGCGATCACGAACGATTCGGTTTGGCCAAAAGCCGATGAAAGGAGCGCGAAAAGGAGGGCGATCAAGACGGAAGTTTTGAGCATTATCCACGGATGATAATGAAATTCGGACGGTCAGTCCAATCGCCGCTTTGACGTACGCGCCTTGCGGAAAATAGAATCAGTACATATCTTTCGGAGCACATAAACCATTGAACGAAAAACAATTTGAAGGGCGATCGGCCATCGTCACCGGCGGCACACGCGGCATCGGTAAGGCGATCGTGTTGGAACTCGCGCGCCGCGGCTGCAATGTGGCGTTCAACTACTCCAAGAGCGCCGACGAGGCTGAAAGGCTAAAGGGCGAGGTTGAGGGAATGGGCGTCAAGGCTTACGTCGCCCAATGCGACGTCGCCAGCACGGAAGCTTCGGCTGAATTTGTAAAAGCCGTAACGGCTGAATTCGGCGGGTTGAATTTTCTAGTAAACAACGCCGGCATCACGCGCGATC
>Ga0307414_10001851_pt1 | contig 10946 bp, 7 predicted proteins | sample DK1Ometagenome_FD_203804 | JGI IMG/M metagenome (GOLD analysis project Ga0307414, IMG submission 203804) | Maize rhizosphere microbial communities from greenhouse at UC Davis, California, United States - DK15-O-3 | ecosystem: Host-associated > Plants > Roots > Rhizosphere > Soil | place: USA...
CGACCAGCCGGTCGGCGAAGATCATCGTTGCCCACAAGTTGCCGTAGGCATCGAAGGCGATGCCATCGATCATCCCGGCTCCCAGCGACGATGGGCCGTATACCTCGCGGTCCGTCAACGAGCCGTCCCGCTGGACGCGCAGGCGCGTGATGCGCTTGGCCGTGGTTTCCGCTACATAGAGCCACTCTTCGTTCGCGTCCAAACGGATCTCGTTGGTGAAATGGAATCCCTCAGCAACGACCCGTGCGCCCTTGTCATCGACAAGGATGATGTAGCCATCGTGTAAGTCCTTCCGGATGGCGTCGCTCCACGGGTTGATCATCGTCGAAACCGTCACCCAGATGCGGTCCCTGCTATCCCGCAGCACGAAATTGACCTTTCCCGGATCGCGTCCATCGACTTTGTCGAGCATGACCGTCGTCTCGCCTTGCCGGGTCATCCGCTCCAGACGGTCGGTGCCGAAGTTTGAAATCAGGAAGTCGCCGTTGGACGCGAAAGCCAGCCCGTTCGGCAGGGTGCCGCTGAGCAGGCTTCCGGCTGCGTCGGCCCCAATGTCGAAGTGCGGATCGGGGGCCTGGCTGATGAGCTGCTGCGTCCCGTCAGGTGCGATCTTCATCACACCGCCACGCGCGTCGGCGCTCCACAGCGTGCCATCACGCTCGGCCAGAATGCATTCAGGCCGGTGCAAATCCTCGCCAATGTAGCGGATCGCCTGCGGGTCGACCTGAAAGCCTTTCAGCGGATTGGGGCGGAACCCTTCCTTGATCAGCGTCATGATCAGGCTTCCATCTTGGCGAAACGGTCCGCCAACCAGTCGCCAATGTAATTCTGCACCGGCTCCATGTTGTCGGCTCCGCAGTGCTCGATCCCGCCTTCACGCGAACTAAAAATCTTCAGTTCGCGATCGGGGCTGTTGACCGCCTGCTCATAGCTTTGTTCGGCGTAACGCACGGGAATCTGCCGGTCGTTCCCGCCGTGGGTCACGAGGAAAGGCACCGTGATGTTCTGGAGGTGGCCGTTGAGGTTCACGCGCTCCATAAGCGCCATGAAGCTGTCCATGTCCGGCTGACCCCAGACCCACATCACGTGTTCCCAGTAATGTGGGATCGGCATGTCGCCCTCGCGCCTCAAGCGGTTCTTCTGATGGCCACCCCAGTCGTGGTTCCCGCCCCAAACCGCACCAATCGCGAACCGGGGTTCGTATGCAAGGGCGCGCGGCGCGTAATAGCCACCCATCGACCAGCCCATCATTCCGATGCGCTGTTCATTCACATCATCGCGGCCCATGAGATAGTCGAATGCTGCACTTCCCCAGCGCTCGGTGTCATAGACTGCGTGGAGGCTGTTAAGGCGTAGCGCCTCACCGGTCCCAGGCTGGTCGAGGACCAGCGTCGATATCCCGCGCATGGCGAACCGGTCCCGCAGCGCCAGTGTGACCATCTCCTTGGTGCTGTCGAGACCGTTACAGAACACCATGCACGGGCCCGGGTCATCGCCCTGAGCGGGAATGAACGTGCCCGCGATCTCCTTGCCATCGTAAGGGAAAGTGACCCGGGCCGCCCCTAGCGGGCTGGTCCGGTAGAACGCTTCCATCGTGTCGAGCATAGTGCGGTACATGGCTTTGCGCGGCTCATAATCGCGGGCCTGCATGCGCTCGGCGGTGATGTAGTAGGCGGCTGCGCGGGCGTATTTCTCGGCTGCGCTCAGCGGGTGTCCCGCCGCTTCCTCTTCCTCGGCCAGCCCGCGTACCCGGTCAGCGAGCGCGCCCCAGGCATCGAAGAACGCCTCAGTTCCCTCGTCGGGGCTTCCGCTTGCGACCTGCCGCACGATGTCGTTGGCGGGATCGATCTCGCCCATCACACCGCCCATGTTGAGGCAGATGTTGACTGACAAATTCCAGACATAGTTGCCGGGGAACGGTTCGTACATCGTAACTCCAGCTTATGAATTCTCGGCTGCTTCGGCGGCGAGTAATTTGGCGTAACTGCGCAGTGCACCGTCAGGGGCGACCAGCGATCAGGCCCCTTTCGCTGCGACTTCTTCGGGCGTCAGATAGCGCATGTTCCAGGCCGGCTCCTCCATCAGGAACTGCGGCAGGTCATGAACGAACTGCGCATAGGCGAAGAGCGGATTGGTCCATTCGCGAGGAACCCATGCATCATCGATATAGTCGGAGTCCGCCCCGTATTCGGCTTCGCCGCCCGCCGGACATGGCAGATAATAAAACAGCGCCGAATCAATTCGATGACGGCCCAACCCGAGATGGGATTTTTCCCAACCTTGGCGAATCATGTAGTTGGCGCCGACCATCATCTCATCGAGATCCTCGACGGCAAAGTTGGCGTGATGGAAGCGGACATTCCCATCGTTGCCATCCAGCGGCGCATCGGCGTTGAGGAAGAGAAACGTGTGATGGCCATGACTGCCGTCAGCACGCAGGTAGCAGCCGAATCCGCATTGGTCGTCCGACAGTCGGAATCCCAGCCGGTCGCGCATGTAGGCAAAGCCGTCCAGGTAGTTTGGGATCGCAAAGACGACGTGGGAAATGCCTTTGGGGTATGCTCTCCGACGCCACTTTCGATGCTGATTCAGACGATTGATACGGCCGGGAGCGTTGACCGGGTCTGGCGCGCATAGGACCGGCTTCTTGTCGAATAGCCGTAGTCCCATCGGAATGCCGAAAGGTGTCTGAAAATGGATGGTGCCATCCTCGTCGCGAATCAATGATTGATCCTTTCCGAGTCCCTCGACCAAACGATCCAGGCTTTCCTTTGTATCAACGCCCCAGACTACCTCGCGCACGCCCATACCAGCCGCCCGGGTCTCGGGCAGCAGGGGATCGCTGTGCTTGCGAATGACGACGCTCGAACCTTCGGGCAGGCGGAACGAGGCGAAATCAGCCCGGCGCTCTTGGCCGTAAAGTCCGAAATCCTCGAAGAAGCGTGCGCTCTCCTGAACGTCGTCCACACCGTAAACGAGTGAGGCTATTCCGGTAATCGCCAAAGGTACTCTCCCGGTCCGTCTTGCGACGGGGATCGCTTGGCGGGCGGCTCGCGCCCTGTTGTCCCCGTCACGAGTGTCATTCTGAGTTTAGCCACATCAACTGGCAGCCGGTCAGTGATGCGGTTCGCGCTCAACTGCGTAAAATCATGATTGGGATTGTCAGGTATCGGTGCCATTTGTGCGTGCGTGCGACCGGCCCGCTTGTGGACAAGCAGGAATTTTGCGCGCACGCTTTGCCATGACAGGACCCCGACCTAGCGATAGCTGGCCCGCGACACCGCATGAACTTTCAGCGTTTCGATCTTAACCTTCTACGCGCCCTCGACGCCTTGCTCTCGGAGCGCAACGTCACGCGCGCCGCGGAAAGGCTCTTCGTCACTCAGCAGGCAATGAGCGGTTCCCTTGCTCGCCTGCGCGAGCATTTCTCGGACGAACTGCTGGTACGGGTGGGGCGAAGCCTCGAACTCACTCCACGTGGCGGCGCGCTTGTTACGCCGGTTCGGGAGGCGCTACTCACCGTAGAAGCCGCCTTGCTGGCAACCCCGTATTTCGATCCCAAGACCTCGCAAGCTGAATTTCGCATAGCGATGTCCGACTATGTTTCGTTCGCATTGTTGCCCAGTCTGCTGCGGCACTTTGCGGAATACGCCCCGGGCATCACGTGCATCGTCGAACCGATCGACAACGTCAGTTTGCGGAAGCTGGAATACGGCGATCTCGAGTTCTGTCTTGCGCCGAATCATTGGGAGTTGATCTCGGAAAAACACTTGGCGCCCGAGATCAAGAGCTGCGTCCTTTTCGAAGAGGACTTCGTCTGTGTGGTCGATCCGGGGAATGCAGCAGTGGGCGACAGTTTGACGATCGAACAGTATGCCAGTCTTACCCACAACGTGCTCGGACTGGGATCCGGCACCGAGTCGCTCGTCGAACGCACGTGGCGCTTGAAAGGCCTGGAGCCTAACGTGTCCGTCCGAGCTCCCAGCTTCGCCGCGCTTATCTTCATGATTCCTGGTTCCAACATCATCACCACGGCCCATCGTCGTTTGGCCGAGGCCCTGGCGCCCGCGCTGGGCCTCAAGATCGTCGAGTGTCCGCTCGAGATACCGAAGCTGCGCGAGGATCTCGCATGGCACGAGCGGAATGCACTTAACCCTTTCCATTCATTCGTGCGCGAAGCGATTCGCGAGGTCTCAAGCCAGCTCGGGACACCGCATAAGCTGCAAGCTTAGGCATTTATCCCGCGCGCGACTGCGGTATCGACGGGCATGGTCGACAATGCGCCAGGTGTGAACGACAGTGTCGCCGGTTGCCGCATGAAGGTGTTTGCACTCGGAAATCGACTGTCCGAGCCACTTCCTTGGCGCTGTTAGAGCAGCGGCGACGGTACGGACTGCGACTTGGCCTGCGGCAAGATGCGGCGCTAACGCCACAAGCCAGGCTTGTGGTTGGCAACGCAAAGCGCGATTTCATGACTCGCGGGAAATCGACCATCTAGCGTGAAACAAGAAATGGGTTTCATGGGAGAGGAAGATGCTCTGCATCAAGGCATCCTGCCTGCGCTTATTCACCACTGGCTCTATCATCGCGGTCGCTCTAGCTTATCCGGGGGCTCCTGCCGTCGCCCAGACGACTGACCCTCAAGATGCCGGATCGGACGAGGATGCGGCCGCTGGGACCGAGGACGAGCAGGGCGGCATTCAGGAGATCGTCGTCACCGCGCAAAAGCGCGAGGAGAACCTGCAACGAGCGGCGTTAGCGGTATCCGCCGTTGCTGGCGATGATCTGATCAACGCTGGTGTAACCGATACCGCTGGACTGACGAAGCTGATCCCCGCCCTCGTCGTGCAACCGTCGGTCGGGGCAGCGACCAATTTCTATCTCCGCGGCGTCGGCAGCTTCGCTGCGAACGCCTTTTCGGAAAACCCCATCGCCTTCAACTTCGGCGGCGTCTATATCGCGCGGCCTGCCGCACCGTCCGGTACTTTCTTCGATCTCGAGCGTGTCGAAGTGCTGAAGGGCCCGCAAGGCACGCTGTATGGCCGAAATGCCACGGGCGGCGCGATCAACGTCGTTCCCAGACGCCCCAGCCTCGGCGGTATAGAGGGGGATCTGCTTTTAGAAGTTGGCAATTACGAAAGCAGGAAGGCTTCGGCCGCCTTCAACCTGCCACTGGCCGACAACGTGGCCCTTCGCGTCGCCGGGCAGCTCACCGATCGCGAAGGTTACCTGTCCGACGGGTATGACGACGAAGAGGGGCAGGCGATCCGCGGATCGCTCCTCGCCGAGCCTTCGGATAGCGTGTCGATCCTGCTCCTCGCCGATTACTTCCACCAGGGTGGCCAGGGGACCGGCAGCGTGCTGATGCCCAGCCCGCTGGTTCCGAACGCGTTCGATCCCAGTGAGCGCATCGGCAATTCCGATCCGCGCAGTACAGCCGTCCTCGCGGGTGCCTTTCCAGGGCTCATCAACAGCGGGCTGATCCTGCGTCCGCAGAACGACGGCTTCCTGCGGAACGAGTTCTGGGGAATTTCAGCGAATATCGATGTCGATCTCGGCTTTGCCACCCTGACCGTGCTGCCGGCCTATCGTGACAGCCGTCCCGACTATCTGACCTATAACGCGGGCTATCGCGGCCGAGTGGTCGAAACCGCAAAGCAGAAATCGCTGGAGGTGAGGCTGGCATCTTCCGGAACTCAACGTTTAGAATACGTCGTGGGCGCCTATTATTTCGATGAGAAGCAGGAAGACCTCAATCATTTCACGCAGGGCTTCCTGCTCGACACCCTGTTCGAAGCGGACATCCACAACAAGAGCTATGCGGCCTTTGGGCAGGGTACATATGAACTCTTTGACGGCTTCCGCGTGGTCGGAGGCCTGCGTTACACCAAGGACGAGAAAAGCAACGAGACGGTGTTTCTGCAAACCAGTTTTGGTGTCGGAACGCCTATTCCGTTCGCCAACGATGTCGCGTTCGACGCCGTTACCTGGAAGGCCGGGATCGAATACGATGTGGCCCCCGATTCGCTACTTTATGCCAACGTTTCGACTGGCTTCAAGTCGGGCGGTTCCTTCATCGCCCCACTGGATAACACGTTCGAACCGGAGAAGCTGACCGCCTACACAGTCGGCAGCAAGAATCGCTTTTTTGACAATACCCTGCAAGTGAACCTCGAGGTATTCTATTGGAAATACGAAGACCAGCAGATCAACTACATTGGTCCGACCCGCGTCACGGAAACCACGGTGGGTGCCGGTCTGGTCACGACGAATGCCGGCCAGTCTCGCATGTACGGTGCGGAACTGGAGCTCCGCTTTCAGCCGACGCGCAACGATACCTTCACGGCAGACGTCCAATATCTGAACGGCAAGTTCAACGAATTCACCTACTTCCTGGCCTCGCCCAACGGTGCGCCGCCGCGCATCGGGTGTTCGTCCGCTCCGTCCAGCGCCTTCACTCTTCCGACCCCCGGCAGGGTTTTCCAGATCGACTGTTCCGGCATGCCCCAGATCAACGCGCCGGAATGGATCGCGAACTTCAGCTACGAGCGCACGTTCGAGCTCAGTGCCGACTTCGATCTGGTACTCGGTGCGCGCACGCGGATCGAATCCAGCCGCTTCCTTTCTGCTGAATATCTGCCGGAGCAACGTCAGGATTCCTACATGATGTCGGACGCGTACGTGTCCCTGGAGTCGAGTGATGGCGTGTGGTCGATCACCGGCTTTGTGAACAACATCGAGAATGAGACGGTCTACGCCGGCTCTAACCTCCAGCCGGTTATCGCCGTCGTGCACAACATCCTGCGTCCGCCACGTACTTATGGCATCCGGGCAGCTTTTCACTTTTGATCAGCCGACCCCGGACCCCATGTCCCCCTGCGCGAAATGCCCACGAAAGCTGCCCCCCTATTGCCTCGGGAAGAATAGAGCCACTCGACAGCCAAATGCCCTTTTTACGTAACTCCTGGTACGTGGCCGCATGGTCGCAGAACATCGGTGCCGAACCGACCCGCATCACGGTTCTGGGCGAACCGATCGCGATCTATCGTTCGCAATCGGGGAATGCGATCGCGCTGGGCGATATCTGCCCGCATCGCTTCGCTTCCCTGAGTGCGGGCAGGGTCGTCGATGACGTGTTGGAATGCCCCTATCACGGCCTGCGTTTCGATCGTTCCGGAGCCTGTGTAGGCAATCCCCACGGAGAGGGCCACATTCCGCCAGGGGCCCGGGTGCGCGCTTACCCGGTCATCGAGCGGCACCACGCTTTGTGGATCTGGACAGGCGACCCGGAACTTTCGGACCCATCGCTCGTGCCGGACTTCTCCGTCTTTGATGCTTCCGACATCGCCAGTTCTCGGGATTATCTTCATGTCGGCGCCAACTACGAACTGCTGACCGACAATCTGCTAGACCTCAGTCACTCCGCCTTTCTGCATCCGTTCCTTACAACGGAGGGGTTTGCACAAAGGTCGCGGACCGAGGTTTCGCAGGAGGAGAACAAAGTCCACTCCTTCATGTGGAACGACAACGAGCCCTTGACGCCGGTTTTCCAGGCTCTCTGGGAGGGATCGGCCAAACGCGTGGACATGCGCTCGCATATGCACTGGACGGTACCGTCCAACCTGTTGCTGGACGTTGGCGTTACGGAAGTAGGGGTATCGGGCGAAATCGGGACCTGGCTGCCGAGCGCCCATCTGCTGACGCCCGAGACGGAGACGTCAACACACTACTTCTGGATGGTAGGCCGCAATTGCAAGCTGGCCGACGAAGTCATCGGCGGAGTGATCCACGAAGGGATCAAGCGGGCTTTCGAAAATGAAGACGAGCCGATGATCGTGCAGGTCGCCGCCAATATGGCCGGGAGGGACTTCTGGGAGATGCGGCCCGCCATCCTGGTCGGCGATGCCGCCGCTATTCGCGCACGGCGCATGCTGTCCAAGCGCATCCGCGACCAGGAAAATGTTGAATGACCTCCGATGGATCGTCTTCATAGACGCTTCGAGGAGTTTCCGAAGGAACAAGCATGTCTGACCTGACGCTGCATTTCGCACCGGACACTTGTGCCCGCGTGACGATGATCGCCCTGGAAGAGATCGGCTGCCCCTATAATCTCAAAGTTGTCGAATTCATGCGCGGCGAGCACCGTTCGCCGGAATATCTGGCGCTCAACCCGAAGGGTAAAGTTCCGACGCTTGTCGTCGATGGAAAGCCGCTGAGCGAGAACCTCGCGATCCTTTCGTATCTTCACGAAACCTACCGCGAAGCCCACCTGTTGCCAGAAGCAGGCGACGTATTCACGCGCGCCGAAATACTGTCCGACCTGTCGTTCTGTGCGTCTGGCCTTCATCCGATCGTCACTCGCCTGCGTCTGCCGCGCTTCTTCTGCGACGTGGAGCCGGGCGAGAGCCGGGTGTTCGAAATGGCCGAAACGGCGATGCAGCTGAACTTCGCGATCATTGAAGAGCGGCTTTCGGCGAATACGTGGTGGTACGGCGACCGCTGGTCGATGCTCGATGCATATATAAACTGGGTGTGGTTCCGGGTCGGCGGCACCCGGTTCGATACCTCCTGTTTCCCGAACTTCGCCCGCCATGGACTGGAGATTCTCGAACGGCCGTCGGTCGCACGCGCTCTCGAGATCGGGAGGAGAGTCTACGCGGACCTCGAAAACCGCGGTCTCGCGGTCAAGTTCGACGGCCCCGGGGCGGTCAACGCCGCGATCCGTTGACGCTTGAAACAGCTCCGCGACGACAGGCGCGGGACCGTTCGTTCCGGTCACGAACCGGATCGGTGCAGGACTTTTTGGCCGGAGACACAGTTATGACAGCGGAAAGTCTTGAGCGGTTTCTAGCGAGGATCGGCAATCCGATCAGTTTCCTGCGCAACTCGCCTTCGGACACTTTTTCCTTCCCGGTTGTGCCGCCCGAATTCTCTTCGTGGAAGAACGAGCAGCGTGCCTGGCGCGAAACGGTCGTGATGTTCGATCAGTCATTTCACATGGCCAGCGTTCGCTTGCGCGGCCCGGATGCGTTGCGGCTGCTCACCCGCCTGGGCGCTAACAGCTTCGCCAACTTGGGGCCGGGAAAGGCGAAGCAGTTCCTCGCGTGCAACTACGACGGGATGGTGATCGGCGATAGTGTGCTCCTTTGCGAAAGCCTCGAGGATATGTGGCTAATCGGCCGGCCCCCGTCACTGAACTGGGTTCAGTTCCATGCCGCGACCGGCGATTACGAGGTTACCTATGAACGACGCGACCGGGCACCGGATGAAACCGGCGGAGCCGCCATCGAGCGCGACCATTACCGCTTCCAGATCTACGGGCCCAATGCGCCGGCTTTGTTCGAAAAGCTGAACGGCAGGCCTGTGCCTGACATCAAGTTCTTCAGTTTCGCCACGATCAACATCGGTCCGCACCAGACCAAGGCTCTGCGTCATTCGATGGCGGGAATGCCCGGCTTCGAGATCTGGGGGCCCTACGACCAGCGCGCGCAAGTGCTGCAGACGATCATAGCCGCGGGGGCCGAGTTCGGTTTGAGGCGGGGCGGCACGCGCGCCTACAGCACGTCGACGGGCGAATCCGCGTGGATTCCGGCGCCTCTGCCCGCGGTCTACACCGGCGACAAGATGAAGCCCTACCGCGAATGGCTCCCGGCGCGCGGATATGAAGCGTTCGTATCGGTCGGCGGCAGCTTCGCGTCGGACGATATCGAGCATTATTACGTGACCCCGTTCGCGCTCGGTTATGGAAAGATGGTCAAGTTCGATCACGACTTTATCGGTCGGGAGGCGCTTGAGGAGCTGGCGAAGCAGCCGCAGCGCAAGCGCGTGACGTTCGTATGGCACCCGGACGAAGTGCTGCGACTCCTCGCGTCAGGTCTTTCGCCCGACGAGGACCTGCCTTTCAAAGTGCCCGATTTCCCGCTGTTGAACTATTCGGCCTCGCCTTACGATCGGGTGATGCGCGGCAACGAGCTGGTCGGGTTCGCCATGTGGACGACCTATTCGTACAACGAACGTCGCGTGCTCTCGGTCGGCATCGTCGACGCCGATGTCGAGCTTGGAGACGAACTGCAGCTGATCTGGGGCGAAGAGAACGGCGGCACAGCGAAAAGGATGGTCGAGCCCCACCGGCAGACGGCGCTCAGAGTACAAGTCGCACCCTCGCCCTACGCAAAGGGAGCGGATCGCAACCGCAGAGAAGACTGGACGGGCGCACCGTAGACGGTGCGGCAGGCCTAACGCGCGGTCAACAAGTGCCCGTTGTGCATTCCATCCGGAAACGCGATTTCCGCAGTGAGCTGTTCGCGCTCAATCCTGCGACAAAGAAGAAACGCAAGCGAGAGGATCCCCGTCGCGCGCTCCAGCTGTAGCCATCTCGCTATGCCATGCACAACGCATGGCATGCCGACGTGTCGCTCGGGCCAGTTCGCTTGTCTGCCGACAGGCGCTTGTTGATTGGCATCACCTGGTTCTCGGTCGTGCGCAGTGAGGAATGTCAGGAGCAAGTTGATGGCGTCAATTCAAAAGGCACTGGTCGTTGGCGGCGGGATCGGTGGGCTCACCGCAGCGGTGGCCTTGAAGCAGAAGGGCATTGAGACCGACCTGATCGAAATCAATCCGACATTCAGTGTGTACGGGGTCGGCATCATCCAGCCGAACAACGCCCTTCGCGCACTCGATCAGATCGGACTTGCCGAGCGGTGCGTCGAATTGGGTTCTCCCTTCCCGGGCTGGCGCATCTTCGATTCCGCCGGGAACTGGATCATGGATGCCCCCAACGCGACCACCGCTGCGCCGAATTTCCCGCCTAACAACGGTATCACGCGGCCCGACCTGCAGCGAGTCTTGAGCGAAGCGGCCTACGATCACGGCACGAACATCAAACTTGGAACGACGATCGGGGATTTTGTCGATCACGGGGACCGTGTTGATGTAACCTTCAGCGA